>Ga0137309_100415_pt1 | contig 32378 bp, 31 predicted proteins | sample NAcewiD2O_June_FD_97179 | JGI IMG/M metagenome (GOLD analysis project Ga0137309, IMG submission 97179) | Mouse cecal microbial communities from Vienna, Austria - N-Acetylneuraminic amended D2O_June | ecosystem: Host-associated > Mammals > Digestive system > Large intestine > Cecum | place... | reverse complement strand
CTCTGGGACGAGGTCCTGGGGGAGGGGTACGATGAGCTCCTCTACATCCCCATGACCAGCGGCCTGAGCGGCTCCTGTCAGACCGCCGCCGCCCTTGCCGCCGGCTACGGCGGGCGGGTCCAGGTGGCGGACAACCACCAGATCTCCGTCCCCCAGAAGAACGCCGTCCGGGACGCCCTGGGCCTCATCCGGGCCGGTTACACCGCCGCCCAGGCCAGGGAGCGCCTGGAGGAGGCCGGGGGCGATACCCTGATCTACATCGGCGTGGACACCCTGGAGTACCTGAAAAAGGGGGGCCGCATCACCCCTGCCGCCGCCGCCATGGGCGCCGTGCTGGGCATCAAGCCCCTCCTGGCCATCCGGGGGGAGAAGCTGGACGCCTTCGCCAAGGTCCGGGGGACGAAGCAGTGCAGGGCACGGCTCATGGAGGCCATGGTGAAGAGCGTCTCCGAGTACCGCGCCCGGGGCCTGGACATCCGCATCGACGCCTCCGGGAGCTTTGAGACAGCGGAGGAGCAGGCCGAGTGGTGCGCCCTCGCCGCCCAGACCTTCCCGGGGGAGGACATCCACTTCGACCCCTTGGCCCTCTCCATCGCACTGCACACCGGGCCGGGGGCGTTCGCCATGGGGATCAGCAGGAAGATTCTGCCGTGAGGGGTTTTTACAAATGAATGTTGGGCTTCGCCCAAACCTACCAGGGCTCTGCCCTGGACCCGCCAGGGCTTTGCCCTGGACCCACCAGAGGCTTTGCCTCTGGACTCCACCAGGGGCTGAGCCCCTGGACCCGCAAAAAGGGAGACACGCACTGCGTGTCTCCCTTCCTTTTTATCCCAACCGGACTTCCTTGGCCTCCTCCGGGAGGAAGCAGCCCTTCAGGTCGTACTTGTTGTATCCGCTGAAGTCGCTGAGGGCCCGGCCCGCTAAGAAATAGCTGCGGATGAACCGCTTGCCGTCCACGCAGGTCCAGTTCTCCTGGTCCCAGCTGAGGTAGCCGTCGGCGTCCGTGCGCTTCTCGGCGAAGACGAGGTCCACCTGGCGGTTCTTGTTGGCCACCAGGTCGATGATCTCATCCACAGTCAGGTCCAGCTCGGTCTTGTTGATGGTGTCGATGACTTTCATTTCCCCACCGTCCTCTTACCCGATATACCCGGCGGCCTTGAGAATTTCCTGGGCCTTGGGCAGGTTGGCCTCGCTCATCATCACCAGGGGGCCGGTGCAGCCCATGCCGGTCTCGGCGTAGATGCCGGCCTTCCACAGGGCCTTGGCGGCGTCCTCCAGGTCCATGACCTCGATGCCGGGGATGCTGGCGGTGCAGGGCTCGGCGGGGGGGGCCTTCACGTCCTCTTCGTCTGCGGCGACGCCCTTAGCGGCGGCCTTGCGGTCGGCCAGGATCTTGGTGAGCCCGGCCTTCTCGGCGGCGGCGAACTCCCTGGCGGCCACGTCGAACACCTTGTTCTTCACCAGGGTGCCCGCGAACTCCAGGGCGTTGGCCACCAGCGGCGCGCCGCTGGCCCGGGACACGATCAGCACCAGCTTGTCATAGCCGGGGCCGATGCCGGGGCCGTAGCCGTAGCCCGCGGCCTCGAAGCTGCCGCCGGTGGTGTAGGCGGAGAGCATCTTCACCACCACGTTGCCCGTGAGGCTGTCGCAGACCAGCACGTCGGGCGTGCCCTGGAGCACGTCGTTGCCCCGGAGCACCGCGCCGCCGTCCGCCCGTGCGGACTCCGCCCAGCGGAACTGGTACCCGCCCTCCTTCAGCTGGTTGAGGGCCATCTCGGTCTGCCGGGCCCCGTCCACGTTCAGGATGCCCACGGTGGGGTCCTTCACGCCGCAGGCCTTGGCGGTGATGATGCCGTAGACGGCGTTCTTGATCATGCCCTCGATCCGGTCCGCGCTGGCGGTGCCGGTGGAGGTGGCGATGAACATCTCCCTGCCCTTGGCGGGGGTGACAACCCGGCCCACGGTGGAGACGCCGATGGGGAAGGGGAAGTGCATGGTGACCGCGCCGTCCACCTCGTGCTTTTCCACCATCTCCTCCATCTTCTTGTGGCCCTCGTCCTCGTTGGAGACATGGATGGTGGTCACGCCCTCGGCCTCCAGGGTGCCGATGTAGTGGACGTCCACGCCCCGCTTGGCGGCGGCCACGGCGGCGGCCATGGCGTTCTCCTCGCCGTGCTCGCTGCCCATGCCGGTCAGGGCGATCCGGGGCCTGGGTCCGAAGGAGCCGGTCTCCAGCCCCTCCGCCATCTCCAGGAACGCCTTGGCAATGGTTTTTTCCAGATTACTCATAGCACGCCTCCGCTTACTCGGCGTCCGCCATCAGCGTGGCGGCAAAGTCCTTCATGGCCTTGGCGATCATGCTCTTGACCTCGTCCTCGCTGACGCCGGAGGCCTTCTCCGCGCCGGAGTTGGCCTGGATGACGAAGGAGACGCCGTCGAAGAGGTTGGTCATGCGGCCCAGGAACAATGAGCCCTTGCCGATAATCATGACCCGGCTGAGCTTCCCGGCCAGGATGTCCTCCCGGGCGAAGCCGATATAGGGCACGCCGGAGGGGATATGGCCCTGGGTGGGGGCCCAGCCGGTGAGGCCGTGCTTGACGGGGAAGGAGGCCAGGTCCGCCTTTTGCAGCTCGCCCCGCTTGACGGCCAGGGCGGCGATCATCTTGTAGTTGGCGAGGGGCACGTCCCCGGCCCCGGCGGGCTTGGTGATGTCGGGGTTCTGCATCTCGGGGGAGTACTTGTCGATGTCGGTAATTTTAAGGCCGTGCTTGTCCAGGGGGGCGGTCACGAGGCTGGAGATAACGGCCTGGGGGGCGGAGCCGGTGCCCACGGTGTGGCGGCCCAGCATGTCCAGATTGATCTCCGGGCTCACGCCGTCGTCCTGGGTGAGCACCACGGCGAAGCCGCCGATCATGTCCTCCAGGATGGGCAGGCCCTTCTTGACGTGGTCCTTGCCGTTCATGCCCAGCTTGGCGGTGCAGCCGCCGGCGGTGACGATGACGGTCTTGTAGGCCCCGGAGGCCACCAGGGAGGCGGCCTCGATCATGGCGTGGGCGGGGGCGGCGCAGAAGCCCCGGGCGTCGGACCCGGTGGCGTTGGAGAGCCCGGCGATCTCGGCGGCGGATTTGGCGAAGTTGCCGCCGCCCCGCTGGTTCATGTCGCCGCAGGCCTCCTCGGCGCAGTCCACCACGTACTCCACGTCGTCCTTGCTGATGCCCGCGTTCTTCACGGCGGAGAGGAGGGCCATGACAGAGCTGGCCTTGCTCACCAGGTTCTCGTGCATGACGTGGGCGGAGAGGTTGACGTCGATGTCGTGGGCGCGGTTGACGCAGCCCACCAGAGCGCCGTTGTGGTAGAGGCCCTCGGAGTGCTCCTCGGCCACGAGGCGCTCGATCTCGTCCCCGGCGGTCTGGGCCTCGGGGATGCGGGCCATGATGGTCTCGTCGATGATGGGGTTGGCGGCGAGGGCGGCGCGGTGGGCGTCCACGAAGCCCTGCTCCAGCTTCACCAGGTCAAAGACGTCGCAGGCCTGCATGAGCAGCAGGAACTCCTCCTGGGGCATCATCTGCCCGAAGGGGCCGAAGCGCTCGCTGACATCGCAGGTCTTGTCGCACCAGGGCTGGGCGGCCCCGGCCAGCTCGTCGGGGTGCTTGTTGCCGATATAGACCTGGTTGGGCCAGTAGGAGAGGACCTGCTCGAAACTGCGGATGTGGCTGGGCAGTTCTTTGAGATACTCGCTCTCGGGGTTGACGATCCGCTCGGTGGTCTGGGTCGTCCCGTTGTGCAAAACCATGTCCGGGGTGTGCACCAGGATATACCCGGCGCCCTTGATGACACTTTTCATGGGGTCCACAGCCTTTCTTCTCCAAATTTATTCATACCCCTTATGAAAGGGGAGGGATACAGGGGGGATTTTCAATAGGAAAAGGGCGGCGGCCTTACGACCGCCGCCCCCAGGCCTCAGCCTATCAGCCCAGGTACTTGCAGTGTTCGTCGCGGATGGCGCTCATCTCACTGATGATGTCATCCACATCCAGAACCATCTCCATCATGGAGACCTGCTCGTCATAGACGGCTTCGTCAAACTCAGCCTTCACTTCGGGCTCGCACACATGGTAAACCGTGAGTCCCAACGAGACTCCTGTCAACGGACCGGCATAAGTGGGGTCACCGGCGGTCACTGTCTCAGCGGCCAGACCGGAGGCTTCGCCCTCCGCAGCGCCCAGCAGAACAACGATGTTCTCGGGGCCATACTGCTCAGCGAACTCCTTGACTCTCTTCTGATTTTCCAGATCCATTGCACCAGCGGCGGTTCAGACGAAGCACTCCGTCGAGGAAAAGACGACCTCGGCGCCGGCGGTCTTGGCGCAGGCCTCGATGGCCATACCGGGGATGCCGTCGCGGTCACCGATGATGATGACCTTCTTACCGGCTAAGATGCTCATGAGTCATTCCTCCTTTTCTTTAGAATTTATAGAACCCTTGCGGGGATCTACCGGGGTAAAGGGATGTACGCTCAGGCGTACTTCTTAATCATAGCCTCCACGTTCTCTGCGGTGGCGTCCTCCTTGACGCAGGAGTCGATCATCTCACCGTTCTCGTAGATGGCGATGACGGGCAGGCCCAGAATCTTCTGGCTGATGGCCAGACGGCGGGCCTTGGTGGTGTTCAGGGCGCAGAACTTGATCTTGTCGCCGTAGGTCTCGGCAAAGGCGTGGACGTGGGGCATCAGCGCGGCGCAGGGCACGCAGCCGTCGCCATAGAAGTCCACCAGGATCTTTCCCTCAGCCTTGAGGACCTCGGCCTCAAAAGTATTCTTATCCAGCTCAAGCATAATAAGCGGCCTCCTTATATAAGATAGGGACATGATACCACATCCCGCGGCAAAAATCAATGGTTACTGATAAAATGCTCGGCCTGCATGGCGGCGATCGCGCCGTCGGCGGCGGCGGTGACCACCTGCCGCAGGCTCTTGACGCGGATGTCGCCCGCGGCGAAGACGCCGGGGATGTTGGTGTGCATGTTCTCGTCGGTCTTGATGTAGCCGTTCTCCATGTCCAGGACGCCCTCGAAGAGCTGGGAGTTGGGGTTGTAGCCGATGAAGCCGAAGAGCCCGAAGAGCCCGTCGTCCTCGTCCGCCGTGATCTCGGTCAGCTCCCCGGTCTTGACGTTCTTGACGGTCATGGAGCTGAGCAGGTCATCGCCGTCCACCTTGACCACCACGCTGTCCCACAGAAAGGCGATCTTCGGGTTGGCGAAGGCCTTCTCCTGGATGGACTTGGCCGCTCTCAGCTCGTTGCGCCGGTGGATGATGGTGACCTTCCGGGCGAACTTGGTCAGGTACATGGCCTCCTCCACGGCGCTGTCGCCGCCGCCCACCACGTACACCTCGAAGTCCTCGAAGAAGGACGCGTCGCAGGTGGCGCAGAAGGAGATGCCCTTGCCGGTGAACTTGCCCTCGTTCTCGCAGCCGATGGGCTTGGGGAACGCGCCCGTGGCCACGATGACGCACTTGGCCTCATACTCGCCCTTGTTGCCCACCAGCTTCTTCACCTCGCCGGTGAGGTCCACGCTCTTGATGACGTCGCTGCACCGCTCAGCGCCGAATTTCTTGGCCTGCTCGGTCATGCGGGCGATGAGGCTGGGGCCGCTCTCGCCCTCCACCATCTGACCGGGATAGTTCTCGATCTCGTCGGTGATGGCGATCTGACCGCCGTCCTGACCCTTCTCGATGATGAGGGTGCTCAGACGGCTCCGGCCCGCGTACAGCCCGGCGGCAAGGCCCGCGGGGCCCGCGCCCAGGATGATCACATCATAAACTTTGCTCATAGCTTGAAATCTTCTCCTCAATTTCAGTTTCTTCTTTTCTTCTTTGTGGACAAAGAAGAAAAGAAGCAAAAGAAGAAAAACTTTTTGTCCGCAGGGCTCGCGCCCTGCTCCTGGGCGCGGCGGGGAGGGGGCCCGCGGGCCCGTCAGGGTCCGCGGGTGCCCCGAAACGACGCTTAGACCTCGAAGATGGTCTGGTCCTCGACCTCGGTGGTCAGGGCCTCCAGCGCACGCTCAACGAGCTTGCGGCGGATGGCCTTCTCCTCCTCCATGGTCAGGGCGGGGTTGCCCAGGGGGTGGGGGATTGCAATCGTGGGGACAATACGGTTCGCGCCGACCGTCATGGAAATGGGGGTGACCGTGCACATATGCACCACGGGGATGCCCGCGCGCTCGATCTCTTTTACCATCGTTGCACCGCAACGCGTGCAGGTCCCTCAGGTGCTGGTCATGATAACGGCATGAACACCGGCCTTGAGGAGCTTCTGAGCGTACTCCGCGGCAAATCCCTTGGCGTTGGCGACGGAGGTGCCGTTGCCGACGGTGGTGTAGAAGAAATCGTGCAGCTTGCCGATCTTGCCCTCCTTCTCCATCTCGCGGAGCACGTCCACGGGGAGAACGCGGTCGGCGTCGGCGTTGGCGTAGACCGGGTCATAGCCGCCGTGGGCGGTCTCGTAGGTCTCGGCCGTGAGGTCGTCCACACCGGCGATGCAGTACTCGCCGTAGTGGCTCGCGGAGGAGGACTCGATGTGGTCCGGGTTGCCCTTGGGGACGATGCCGCCGGAGGTGCACAGGGCGATGGTCGCCTTGCTCAGGTCCTTGATGGCCTTGTTGGGGGCCACGCGGTCGAAGGAGGGCATGGGATACTCGGTGGTGTAGGGCTTGTCGCTGAGCTTGGCCACCAGCATGTCCACGGCGCGCTTTGCGCCCACTTCCTTCTCAAAGAAGTTGCGGCGGATGCCGTTGGGCATATAGCCCTCCTCGGCGGAGGCGCCGATCTTCTCGCCCTTCATCAGCTTCAGGGCGAGCTTGGCCATGGTGGGAGCGGCCTTGCGCATCCCGGCGGCGCTGTTGGCGGTGGCCACGATGAGGACCTTGTTCTTCAGGTCCGCGCCGGGGTTCTCCTCGTACATGCCGGTGAGGACGGGGATGCCCAGCTCCTCCTGGACGGCGTTGGCGATGGTGGCGCAGGCGTAGCCGTAGCGGCCGGCGTTGAAGGCGGGACCGGCGATGAACATATCGGGCTTCTCGGCCTTGACCCAGTCGAGGACCTGCTTTTTCGCGTCGGCCTCGTGCTCGGCGAAGTAGGAGTCGCCGCAGACGATGGTCTTGACGATCTCGGCCTCGCCCTTCCAGGCGGTGTTCAGAGCCATGCCGGGGCCCACGAAGCCGTCCCGGAGCTCGGGGGCCACATGGGCCATCTCCTCGCCGCCGATGTTGGCGAAGAACTGGTTGATATAGTGTACGACTTTATAGCTCATAGTGTGAAATTTCCTCCTTTCTGTTGGATTTTATCAGCGGGCGCTCAGGCGGTTGAAGCCCATCTCGTTGGTAGCGCCGGTGATGACCTGGAGCTCCGCCTCGATGGTGCCGTCGGGCCGCAGGGACCCGGCATGGCCGCCGGCGATGACGTCCACATAGTCCAGGGTGCCGATGACCTTGTCCATCTTGGGCAGGACGATGACCTCGTTGGCGTTGCCGCCGGTGACGACGGCGTCGGCGAGGGGGTCGGCGTCCGCCAGGGACTGGCTCTTGCCGTCCTGACCGGCGTACTCGTCGGTGATGATGACGGTCTTGACGCCCTGGAGCTCGATCTTCTTGCAGTTCATGATGAGGTCGGTGTCCGGGTTGCCGAAGCCCTCCTGGCTGACCAGCGCGCCGTCCAGGTCGAGGAGGCGGCACAGCTTGGCCGTCCAGTCGGAGGAGCGCTGCTTGTCGGCCAGGTACACGTTCTCATTGGTGATGATATTGCAGACGTAGTTGAGGGTCTTGCCGTGGGCCGCGAACAGGTTGGCCACCACAGGGTTGTTCAGATGGTGGTAGGTGGTGTTCTTGTCGCAGGCGGACACGCAGTTGCCGCTGATGATCGCGCCGTCCATGGTCTCCGTGGGGAGCAGGATGGTGGTCAGGCTCCGCTTGGCGTCCACGCCGTAGACATAGGTGTCGTGGAGCAGGCCCTGGCTCTGGAGCATGTGGACGTAGGCCACGCGGGGCAGGTTGGGCATCTTCTCCATGCCCTCCTTGATGCCGTAGGTCTCGAACTCCGCAGTCTCGTCGGGGGTGACCTCGCGGCCCAGCTCGCCGATATAGGTGGCGGCGCGCAGGCCCGCGATGCGCACCGCGTGCTCATACTCGTGCTTGTGGTCCTGATAGCCCTCGGCGGGCTCGGCGACCACGACCAGGTTCAGCAGCTTGGAGAACGGGGTGTAGTCCGCGCCGGGGCCGGACATATCGATGATGCCCTCCTGGAAGCCCACGATCTTACCGGCGGTGACGACGGCCATGCCCCGCAGGACGTGGGTCTTGCCGCTGCCGACGGTCTCCACCTTGCTGATGACGCCGGGGAACACGCCGCCGGGGCCCTCCACCTTGACCCGGGGCTCGATGACGTCCTTGACGGGGGTGATGCGGACGCTCTCGCCGGGCTTGGCGATGTCGAAGCTGAAGTCCTTCACCCAGGCCTTGACGTCGTCATCCTCATAGAGATAGGCCTTGACAGCGTCGGGGTCCACGTAAAGGGTGCCGTTTTCTACCTTGCATTCCTTTGAAAACTGGATGTCTTTGATCTGGATATAGCCCAGTTCCAATTTCAAAGCGAACACCTCCTCCTTCAATGATATTTATTTACTAAGACCCGCCGCGGCGTCGATATTCAGCGCGCCGCAGAGCAGGCTATAGTCGATGAGTTGAAAGTCCCGCAAAATCCGCTCCTCCAGCTCCCAGCCGATGGGCCTGAACTTGTCGAAGACGGCGATGGCGTTGGCCATGAGCCCGGCGTGGTCCGCGTCGAACCCGTGGGGCTCCACGGAGACGATGAGGGACTTATAGGGGGTCTCGTTGGGCTTGACGCTCCCGGCGAGGGGGTGGGTGTAGAGGATGTGGCCGGCGTAGACGAGGTCCCGCGCCTCCACCAGAATCTCCCGGAAGGAGCGCTCCGGCTCGAACCGGATGGTGAAGCGCCCCCGGCCCTCCAGGTGCTCTCTGACCATGGGGTTGTTGGTCAAGATGAGGTAGTCCCGCGGATTTCCAATGCTTCCCATAGCGCCTCCTTCGCCCGCTCTATGAAAAAAGAGCAAGGCAAATTGGGGTCCCAAATGCCTTGCTCTGTCAGTAACCTGAGAGATTCCCCGCCCCGAGAGGGGGACGGGTTGCTCCTTCGGCGCTTACGCTCTCCAGAGGGTTGTCGGCGCGCGGTCCTGTAGCCTGAGATCTTCACCGGGGGATTGGCTTGTCCCGCGGCTTATTCCTTCGGCCCCGCTGAGGCGGGTCTCCCGAGCGCTTCATCCAACAGTATTCAACTTGCCTCTAGTATACAAGAAACCGGGCGTTTTTACAAGTGAAATCATACAATATGCCGAATCAAAATGACGGGCATTTATTGAGGAAATCAATAAATGGGGGTTCCCCGGACTCATACCGCTCCTACGCGTGCTTCCCCAGATAATATCCCGCCGCGTAGTCGTAGAACGCCTGGGCGATGGGGGAGAGGATGGAGTTCTTGTGCCGCACCAGGTAGAGCTTCCGCCGGAGCTTGATGCTGTCGAAGTTGAACACCAGGAGCTTTTTAAACTGCTGGTAGTCCTCGCAGGCGCTCTGGCTGAGCACCGCGATGCCCAGCCCCTCGCTGACCATCTGCTTGATGGACTCGGTGGAGCGCACCTCCACGGCGATCTGGATATCCTTGGGGTTGACCCCCATCTCCTTGAGGAAGTTCTCCGTCTCAAGCCTCGTGCCGCTCCCGGACTCCCGGGAGATGAAGGGCTCCCGGGTGATCTGCCGCACCGGGAAGCCGGTGGCCTGATACGCCTGGTACTTGGGGGTGTTGGGGGTGATGATGACCAGCCGGTCCTCGGCGAGGGGCTGGTAGACGCACTTGGGCAGGCTGATGATGGTGCCCGTGAAGCCGATTTCCGCCTTCCGCGCGGCGATCTGCTCGGCCACCTCGGTGCTGTCCAGGGCTTGCAGGCTGAAATTCACCTCCGGGTACTTCGAGCGGAAGCCCTGGATGAGCTTGGGCAGGTAGTACTGCCCCGGGATGGTGGAGGCGGCGATGGACACCGACCCCTTCATCTCATGGGAGAACGCGTAGATGGCCTGCACCGCGCTGGAGCGCAGGCGTAAAATCTCCTTGGCGTAGTCGTAGAGCAGGTTCCCCGCGTCGGAGGGGTAGATCTCCTTGGTGGTGCGCACCAGGAGCTTGATGCTCAGCTTCCGCTCCAGGGCGGCGATGTGGGAGCTGATGGTGGGCTGGGTCAGGTACAGCGACTCGGCGGCCCGGGAGAAGCTCCCCCGGTCCACCACGGCCACGAAGGCCTCCAGCTCTTTCATGTCGATATCCAATGGACGCTGCCTCCTCTCCCCGCCGGGACGCACAAAAACCCGGCGGCACGTCTCTCGCGCCGCCGGGTCGTGGCGGGAATATGTGGGAATCGAACCCACCTAAGAGGCTACTAACCCCTATCACTGGTTTTGAAGACCAGGGGGCACACCAGCACCCGTCTACTCCCATCTTGCAACGCGATTCTACCATATCCCCGCCTGGTTGGCAAGGACTATTTTTCATCGATAGATTTTTCCTATACCTCCGCCGGTTCCTCCGGTGCCTCGGGCTCCCCGAGGGCGGAGAAGGCGGGCCCCGGACGGCGGATATCCCCGTCCTTTTTGAGGATTTTGTTTTTATCGTAGTACTCCAGCACAGCCAGGGCGTACTTTCTGGACGTGCCCAGCATGTCCCGGAACTGGGCGAGGGTCAGCTCGGGCTCGGCCTGGAAGTGGGCCGCGGTCCGGCGGCACACGTCCTCGTAGACCTCCCGGTGGACGCAGATTTGGGGCGTGAGCATCACCAGCCCCCCGCCGGAAACTAAGCTCTCCACCACCTGCTTGCAGTCTAACTGCTCCTTGGCCTCGAACATGGCATAGATGTCGTCCAGGCCCGGGGTCTCCAGCCCCGCCTTGCGGTACGCCTGCAAAATGCGGTCCCGGATGGCGGTCTGCTTCTTGGTCAGATGGACGGTGAAGTCCGCCAGGGCGTACCGGTCCGCCACGGCCTTGATCTTCCCCTCCCGGGCCAGGGCGGCGAGGATGGCGTCCGAGACGGCCTGCTCCGCGCCCTTCATCAGCTTCTGCCGCAGCTCCGGTGCCTTCATGCCCCCGTGGAGGGGGTTCTGCTTGTGGTACTGCTCCAGAAGCCCCCGGCAGGCGTCCCAGAGCTTGTCGAACACGCTCCCCGCCAGGTACCGCCCCGGCAGGGGCTCCAGCAGCTCCCCGGAGGCCGCGAGGGAGCCCAGCTCGACGGCCAGCTCCTCCTTCTCCCGGCCCAGGCTCAGGGCCAGCTGGTCCAGGGAGGGCAGGGAGGCCCCCTCCTTGGCCACCGCCTGGATGAGCCGCTCGTCCCCGCTCCCGCTCTCCCGGATGGCCAGGGCGGCGAGGAGCTCCTTGTCCCCCCGCTTGTGGCGGGCGGGGCAGTCGTCCAGGACCACGCCGCCGCCGATGGTCTCCAGCGGCGAGTAGAACCGCACCACGAAGCGGTCCCCGCACTTGGCGGAGAGCTCCTCCGTCATGCGGAGCTGTGCGTAACAGCTCTCCCCGGGCTGGAGGGCGTCCCTGTCAAGGAGGACCACTTTACTGAGCCGCACCGACGAGCCGTGGTACAGATGCACCTGACTGCCGGTGAGGATGGTCCGCTGGGAGTTTCGCAGGTTCTGGAGCTTCACGTCCAGCATCAGCGATTTCCGCACGGTGCCCGGCTTGGCGATGGTGTCCCCCCGGGCGAGGTCGCTCTTTCGCGTCCCCGCCAGGTTCACCGCCACCCGCTGTCCGGCGAAGGCCGTTTCTACGTCCTTCCCGTGGACCTGCAAATTCCGCACCCGCGCCTGGAAGCCGGTAGGAAGCACCTCCGCCATGTCGCCAACGGCCAGGGCCCCCTCGATGAGGGTCCCGGTGACCACGGTGCCGAAGCCGTCCACGGAGAACACCCGGTCGATGGGCAGGCGGAAGGGGGAGCGCAGGTTCTTCTCCGCCGCCGCCCGGATGAGCTCCCGGAGCTTCTCCCGGAGCTCGGCGATGCCCTCCCCGGTGTAGGCGGAGACGGTGTAGACGGGCTTTCCCTCCAGGAAGGTGCCCTCGGTCTGGGCCTTCACGTCCTCTTTGACCATCTCGACCCAATCCGGCTCCACCATGTCGCACTTGGTGATGACCACCAGGCCGTCCCGGATGCCCAGGAGGGAGAGGATGCCCAGGTGCTCCACCGTCTGGGGCATGAACCCCTCGTCGGCGGCCACCACCAGCATGGCCAGGTCGATGCCTCCCGCCCCGGCCAGCATGTTTTTGATGAACTTCTCGTGGCCCGGCACGTCCACGATGCCCGCCTGGGTGCCGTCGGGGAAGTCCAGGTGGGCGAAGCCCAGCTCGATGGTGATGCCCCGCTTCTTCTCCTCCACCAGCCGGTCGGTGTCGATGCCGGTGAGGGCCTTGACCAGGAGGGTCTTGCCGTGGTCCACATGGCCCGCGGTGCCGATGATGACATGCTTCAAGAGACCGCCTCCTTCACAGCGCGGCAGATATCGTCCACGTCCTCCTCCAGGAGGGTGCGCACGTCCAGCAGGTACTGCCCCTGACTGATGCGCCCGATGATGGGCAGGGGGGAGCGCCGGAGCTTCTCCGCCAGGGCGTCCACCGTCAGCGCCCCGGGGTCCACCGCCACGGCCCAGCTCTTCACCAGCTGGGTGGGACAGCTCCCGCCGCCCACCTGTCCCTCGGCGGGGACCGTTTGGGCCTGGGCCCCGGCCTCCGCGAGGGCGAGGCGGAGCTTTTCCGCCCGCGCCCGGAGCGCGTCCTCCGGCGCGCCCAGCATGGCGAGGACCGGCACCTGCTCCCTGGCCCGCTCCCCGTCCCGGTAGGCCCACAGGGTCTCCCGCAGGGCGGCGATGGTCATCTTGTCCACCCGGAGGGCCCGGGCGAGGGGGTGCTTTTTCAGTTTCTCGATATACTCCTTCTTCCCCAGGATGAGCCCCGCCTGGGGCCCGCCCAGGAGCTTGTCGCCGCTGAAGGAGATGACGTCCACCCCGGCCCGCACGCTCTGCTGGACCGTGGGCTCGTCGTGGATGCCGAAGGCGGCCAGGTCCACCAGGGACCCGCTCCCCAGGTCCTCGATGACCGGCAGGCCGTGCTTTCTCCCCAGCTCCACCAGCTCGGCGAGTCCGGGCCGCTCGCAGAAGCCCACGATGCGGAAGTTGCTGGTGTGGACCCGCAGGAGGGCGCGTGTCTCCGGCCCGATGGCGTTTTCGTAGTCGAAGAGGTGGGTCTTGTTGGTGGTGCCCACCTCCCGCAGGGCGCACCCGCACTGGGTCATGATGTCGGGGATGCGGAAGGACCCGCCGATCTCCACCAGCTCCCCCCGGGAGGCGACGACCTCGCCCCCCCGGCCCATGGCGGAGAGGATGAGGAGCACGGCGGCGGCGTTGTTGTTGACCACCATGGCGGCCTCGGCCCCGGTGACGGAGGCGAGGAGGCCGTCGATATGGTCGTGGCGGGAGCCCCGGGAGCCGCTCTCCACGTCGTATTCCAATGTAGAGTAGTGCCGGGCCACCTCCGCCACGGCGGCGCTCGCCCGCGCGGAGAGGCAGGAGCGCCCCAGGTTCGTGTGGAGCACCACGCCGGTGCCGTTGATGACCCGGCGCAGGGAGGGGCGCTCCGCGGCCCCGGCCCGGGCCAGCGCGTCCTCCAGGATGGCCTCCCGGCCGGGGAGGGCGCTCAGAGCGCCGGAGAGGATGCCCTCCCGGAGGGCGTCCAGGGCCCCCCGGACGCCGTCCCGGACCGCGGCGGGGGAGAGGGCCTCCCAGGCGCCGCCGGAGGCCTCCGAGAGAAGCTCGTCCACCTTGGGGATGGAGCGGAGAAGGTGTTGTTGTTCCATATGTGATACCTCGAAAGTTTTTTGACGAATGGATGTTGGGCTTCGCCCAAACCCACCAGGGCTTTGCCCTGGACCCACCAGGGGCTGAGCCCCTGGACCCGCAAATCGCGCTTCGCGCCCGCTATTTCGCCGCCAGCTCACGCACCGCCCCCACGGCGGCGTCAATCTCCGCCTCCGTGGTGAACCACCCCGGGCTGAACCGGACCGTCCCCTGGGGGAAGGTGCCCAGGGTCTTGTGGGCATTCGGCGCGCAGTGGAGCCCGCAGCGGGTCATGATGCCCCAGCGCTCCTCCAGGAGGAAGGACGCCTCGGCGTTGTCGATGTTCTGGAAATCGACAGAGATGACCCCCGCCCGGTCCTCCAGCTCCCAGGGCCCGGCTAACCGCACGCCGGGCACGTCCCGGATGCCGTCCAGGAAGCGCCCCGTCAGCGCGGTCTCGTGCTCCCGGAGCCTGTCCACCCCGGTCTCCAGGATGAAGTCCACCGCCGCCTTGAGGCCGTAGATGCCCGGCAGGTTGGCGGTCCCGGACTCGAACTTGTCCGGCATGTACTCCGGCTGTACCTCGCTGTCCGACGCGGAGCCCGTGCCGCCGGTGAGGATGGGGGAGAGCCCCCTGGCGAAGTCCTGCGACAGCAGCAGCGCCCCGATGCCCCCCGGCCCCATGAGCCCCTTGTGCCCCGGTACGGAGAGGGCGGCGAGGCCCCAGCCCTCGAAATCAATGTCCCAGTGCCCTGCGGTCTGGGCGGCGTCCAGGACGAAGGGGATGCCGCGCTCCCGGCAGATACGGCCCACCGCCGCGGCGTCCTGCACCGCGCCGCCCACATTGGACCCGTGGGCCATGACCAGGAGCTTCGTGTTGGGCCGGATGAGGGGGATGATGTCCGCCGGGTCCATCCGCCCCGAGCTGTCGCAGGGGACGCGGTCGAATAAGACCCCCTGCTTCGCCAAATCCTGCAAGGGCCGCATGACGGCGTTGTGCTCCATGGAGCTGACCAGGCAGTGGTCCCCGGCCTTGAGCCACCCCCGGATGGCCATATTGAGCCCCGCCGTGTTCCCCGGGGTGAGGATGCAGTGGGTGGCCTCGGTGTGGCGGAAGAGGCCGCAGAGCGCCTCCCGCAGCAGGAGGGTGGTCAGCCCCGCGCTCTGGGCGCTGGCGTAGACGCCCCGGTTGATGGAGGCGCCCACGTCGTTGAGGTAGTGGGCCATGGCCTCGGCCACGGCGGGGGGCTTGGGGAAGGAGGTGGCGGCGTTGTCCAGGTAGATCGGGCCCATACTATCGTCTCCTATTGATGATATAAATAATTAGTCCGGCAAATATTTGAAAACAAAATGAATGCCGCTGGGGGAACGAACCCATGGAAAAGGGAGGGAGTTTTTGCAAAATCGGTACTTTTAGACACTATACCATACTTTCCTCCATTTGGCAACGGTGTTTTTTTGTGGGATAAACAAAGATTTTGCTTGCTTTTTGGAGAGGAAACCTATATATTTCATTTATAAATAGGGGCAGAAGGGAACGGTTTTGCCTCTATTGGAGGCACGGGCGGTTGGGATACCGTCCAAAATTTTGCAAAAAGTGAGAGGAGAAAAGAAACATGCAAAGTGAAAACTTCGCCAAACGCTACGGGCTCGTCATCGCCACGGGCCTGGTGGTGGGCGCGGCGGCGGTGGCCCTGACGTTCTGGGGCAACCCGGCGAACATGGGCTTCTGCATCGCCTGCTTCCTGCGGGACATCGCGGGGGCGCTGAACCTCCAGCGGGCCGGGTTCGACGCGGAGGTGGGCACCGGCATCGTCCAGTACATCCGTCCGGAGATCATCGGCCTGGTGCTGGGGTCCACGGCCATCGCCTTTCTCCGGGGCGAGTTCAAGCCCAAGGGGGGCTCGTCGCCCATGATCCGCTTTATCGTGGCGGTGTTCGTGATGATCGGGGCGCTGGTGTTTCTGGGGTGCCCCCTGCGGATGGTCATCCGCATCGGCGGCGGCGATCTGAACGCGGTGGTGGGCCTGGCGGGCTTCGCCATCGGCATCCTCATCGGCATCCAGTTCCTCCAACGGGGCTTCAGCCTGCGCCGGGCCTACCAGCAGTCCATGGCCGAGGGCCTTGTTTTCCCGGCCCTGATGGCGGTCCTGCTGGTCCTGGTGGTCATGGCCCCGAGCTTCATCATCTTCAGCGCCAAGGGCCCCGGGTTCCAGCGGGCCCCCATTGCGGCGGCGCTGGTGATCGCCCTGGTGGTGGGCGTTTTGGCCCAGCGCTCCCGCCTGTGCATGGTGGGCGGCATCCGTGACGCGGTGATGTTCAAGGACTTCCGGCTGATTTCCGGCTTTGCGGCCATCATCGCGGCGGTGCTGGTGGGCAACCTGATCCTGGGCAGGTTCAACCCGGGCTTTGCCGAACAGCCCATCGCCCACTCGGAGTGGCTGTGGAACCTGCTGGGCATGGTCCTGGTGGGCTGGGGCTCTGTGCTCCTGGGCGGATGCCCCCTGCGGCAGCTGATTTTGGCGGGGGAGGGCAACACCGACTCCGCCGTCACCGTCACGGGCTTCATCGTGGGCGCGGCGGTGAGCCACAACTTCGGCCTGGCCTCCTCCGGCACCGGTATTGGCACGGGCCCCGTGGCCATCGCGGTAGCGGCGGGCTTCGTGGTCCTGGGCGTCATCTCAGTGATGAACATGCAGAAGCTGGAGGGCTAGGCGCGAAGCGCAGCTTGCGGGTCCAGGGGCTCAGCCCCTGGTGGGTCCAGGGCAAAGCCCTGGTGGGTTTGGGCGAAGCCCAACATTCATTCGCCCTAAAAAATCCAAAAGGAGAAGACAACAATGGTAGACGCACGCGGATATTCCTGCCCGACGCCGGTGATCATGGTGCAGAAGGCAGTCAAAGAGGGTTCCCCCAAGAAGCTGGAGGTAGCGGTAGACAACCAGTGCTCAGTGGAGAACGTGACCCGCTTCGCCCAGAGCGCGGGGTACAAGGTGGCGGTAGCGGACTTTGAGGGCGACTTCAAGCTGACCCTGACGAAGTGATGGAGCAGTACGTGGCCACGTTCCACACCCACCTTGCGGCCCTTCGCAGCTGCAACGCGCTGAAGAAGGGAGGGGCGGGGGGAGCCCGTCTCGCGCCGGTGCCCCGGCGGCTGAGCTCCTCCTGCGGCACCTGCGTGTTCTACGAGGCGGAGGGCCCCCAGCTGGCCAGCATGGACCGGGACCTGGAGGCGGTGTACCTCCGGGAGGGGGAGCTGTTCCGGGCGGTCCACAAGGGCGAGGAATAAAATCTCCAGGCGGACCGGGACGGCGGAGGCTGTCCCGGTCTTTTCACGTCCGCCCGGGGACGCACCGTTTCGCAGGGGCGGGGATTCCCCGCCCGCATGATGCCGCGCGGGTGAGATGGGCCTCCCCGTGCCGAAAATGTACAAATATTGCACGAGAAATTCCATGGTCAAGGCGGGGCGGGGCGGGTATACTAAGGTCAAGCGGAGAAAACACAACGGGTCCCGCGAAAAATGAAACATGGAAAAGGAGAACGATACTATGTCAATTTTGGTCAGCGGCGGCGCCGGTTACATCGGCAGCCACACCTGTGTGGAGCTCCTCCAGGCGGGCTATGAGATCGTTGTGGCGGACAACCTGGACAACTCCAGCGAGGAATCCCTGCGCCGGGTGGAGCAGATCACCGGCAAGCCGGTCCCCTTCGTCAAGGCCGAGCTCTGCAATCCCCACGAGGTGGAGGCCCTGTTCACCAATTATCCGGGCATCGACGCGGTGATCCACTTCGCCGGGCTCAAGAGCGTGGGGGAGAGCGTGACGAAGCCCCTGGAGTACTACAGCAACAACCTTGGCAGCACCCTCACCCTCCTGGAGGCCATGCGGCGGCACGGCGTGAAGAACTTTGTCTTCTCCTCCTCCGCCACGGTCTACGGCGACCCGGCCACGGTCCCCATCCGGGAGGACTTCCCCACCGGCGGCACCACCAACCCCTACGGCACCACCAAGCTCTTCATCGAGCGCATCCTCATGGACTGCTGCAAGGCGGACCCCGCCATGAACGTGGCCCTCCTGCGCTACTTCAACCCCATCGGGGCCCACGAGAGCGGCCTCATCGGCGAGGACCCCAACGGCATCCCCAACAACCTGGTCCCCTATATCGCCCAGGTGGCGGTGGGCAAGCTCAAGGAGCTCCACGTCTACGGCAACGACTACCCCACCGTCGACGGCACCGGCGTGCGGGACTATATCCACGTCGTAGACCTGGCCAAGGGGCACCTCGCGGCCCTCAGGAAGCTGGAGACGGGCTGCGGCCTCTTTGTCTGCAATCTGGGCACCGGCAAGGGCTACAGCGTCCTGGAGGTCCTGCGCGCCTACGAGAAGGCCTGCGGCAAGACCATCCCCTATGTCATCTGCGACCGCCGGGCCGGGGACATCGCCTCCTGCTACGCGGACCCGGGCAAGGCCCGCTCCGAGCTGGGCTGGGAGGCGAAGTACGGCATTGAGGACATGTGCGCCACCTCCTGGAAGTGGCAGTCCATGAACCCCAACGGCTACCACGGGTAAGCGGGGCCTCTGCCCGGCGCGCCCAGCTCCCTGCGGAGCTCCTCGATGAAGCCCCGGATGCGCGCGGGGTCGGTGACGATCTCGTCGTCCTCCGGGGCGGGAGGCCGCGCGGCGCGTTCTTCGTCCTTTGGCTCTCTCGAAGCGGCCCTTGGAGGGCCGCTTTGAGAGAGCCTCTCTTTTTCTTTTTCCTTCTCTTTCTCTTCCTCCTTCTCTTCCTCTTTCTCTTGGGCAGTTTTGCCAGGCTGGGCTGCCAAATTCTGCCGTTTGGCAGCTTTGGCATAGCCGCCCTTGCGTCCCTGTTCGCTCCGGGTCCTGGAGACCTCCTCGTAGGAGGCCGCGTCCCGGTCCATCTGGGCCTTGAAGGAGGGGAACAAAAAGCGCTCGTTTCCGGCCAATTCCGGGGCAAATCCGGTCCTTGCGTACTCCAGAATGGCGGTAAAGAGGCGTCCCCGCTCGGCGTCGTCCAGGGGGGAGATGATGTCCGCCCAATCTACGAACATCTTGACATAGGCCATTGCCATGCGCGTCACATCCTTTCACCCATGGGCCGGAAACGGGTTTTGTTGGACGCCCCGGTGCAACGCGGAGGGAGATTTTCTGTGTACGGGGGAGGGCAACAGGGAAAATGGGCCGCCGCCCGCCGGGGTCCCTCTTGACAACGTCCGACCTTTATGTTAATTTATAGACAACTCCAACCAACAGATACCAGGAGGCAGACATGAAGTACTCAACGAGGCTCAGCGACGCGGTGCACCTGCTCCTCTTCATCCACCTCGAGCCGGACGCGGACCTCTCCAGCGCCGCCATCGCCGCAAGCATCCACACCAACCCCGCCTGCGTGCGGCAGATGATGAGCAGGCTCCGGGAGGCGGGCCTGCTGCGCAGCACCCAGGGCCGGGCGCGGCCGTCCCTTGCCCGGGACATCGGGGAGATCACGCTGCTGGACGTCTACCGGGCCGTGGAGGGCCGCAAGCCCCTGCTCCACCTGGACACCCACACCAACCCGGAGTGCGGCGTGGGCATGTGCATCCAGCGCACCCTGCAGACCTACTTCGACCGCATCCAGGCGCGCAGCGAGGAGGAGATGGGGCGCATCTCCCTGCGGGACATCGCCTGCTCCTGCTGTGAGCGCCTCGCGGGGGAGCGGGGGCGCTGAGCGGGAACGGGAACTGTGCAGGGGCGCACGACGCGCGCCCCTGCACCACCCCATCAGTCCAGCCTGTCCAAAAACTCCCTGAGCCCCCTCCGGACCCTGCCATCCCTTCCGGTGATGGTCTCCGCGTGGTAGAGGGAGCTGACGATGGCCTCCTCCACGGCCTCGGCGCTGAGGTCCAGCACGGGGTCGATGCGCTCGTCGGAGAGCATCCGCAGGTCCAGGAACACCCGCTCCCCGCCCTGGGGGACCCGGTTGGCGGTGGTGAAGGCGATGGCGATGTCCCCGCTCCCGTTGCCGTAGTAGGACCCGGTGCGGGCGAGTCCCGCCCCGGCCCGGCGGCACAGGCGCTTGAGCTGCCGCTCGCTGAGGGGCACGTCGGTGGCGAGGAGCATGATGATGGACCCCTTGTCCTGCTCCTGGGCGAGCTTCGCCTGGAGCTCCCGGCCCACCTGCCGCCCGTCGATCATGAGCCGCCCGGGGCCGCCGAAGTTGCTCATGACCAGAGCGCCGACGGTGTACGTGCGCCCGTCCAGCACCGCCACCCGGCTTGCAGAGCCGATGCCGCCCTTGAAGCCCAGACAGCTCATGCCCGTGCCGCCGCCCACGGAGCCCTCCGCAAAGTCCGCCTTGGCGCTCGCAATGGCCTCCAGCACGTGCTCCTCCGTGACGTGGAGGCCCCGGATGTCGTTGAGGGAGCCGTCGTTGCACTCGCAGACCAGGGGGTTGACGGTGCCGGCGGTGCGCCCGATGTCGGGATTGCGGGCCATGGCGTATTTCACCAGGGCGGTGTAGGCGGTGCCCACGCTGAGGGTGTTGGTGAGGACGATGGGGGTCTCGATGGTGCCCAGCTCCTCCACCTGGATGAGCCCGGCGGTCTTGCCGAAGCCGTTGATGACCGCCGAGGCGGCGAGGACCTTGTCCCGGAAGAGGTCCCCCTGGTGGGGCAGCACGGCGGTGACGCCGGTGTTCACGCCGGCGCCGTCCCGGATGGTGACGTGGCCCACGGTGACGCCGGGGACGTCGGAGATGAGGTTCCGGGGCCCCGGGGAGCCTCTGCCGACCCGAAGACCCGATGATGTGGAAAGACCCATGGTGTGTTCCTCCTTTGTTCCACCGCTCTGGGCGGTTTTTTACAGGATAGCATGTTTGCGGGAGGAATACAACACCCGGAACAAACGAAATTGCCGGGCAGACGCCCGCGGGGGCGGCGGGTGCAGCGCCGGTCAAACGGAGCGCAAAAAAAATATTTTCAAAAAATCTCCTCCGGAAGGAGGATTTTTGCCCTCCGTGTCGTATACTGTATATAGAGAAAAATCGGGAGGTGGAGCCATGGCGTTTCCCCAGCAGTTTTTGGACGAGCTGAGCGCCCGCACGGACATCGTGGACCTGGTGTCCTCCTACGTGGCGCTGACGAAGAAGGGGACCAGCTACTTCGGCCTGTGCCCCTTCCACAACGAGCGCACGCCCTCCTTCTCCGTCGCGCCGGACAAGCAGATGTACTACTGCTTCGGCTGTAAGCACGGCGGCGGGGCGGTGAACTTCATCATGGAGATCGAGAACCTGGGCTTCCCGGACGCGGTGCGCTTCCTCGCCAAGCGGGCGGGCATGGAGGTCCCGGAGGAGACCGGGGACCGGGAGGGAGCCCGCCGCCGGGCCCGCGTCCTGGAGCTCAACAAGGACGCCGCCCGCTGGTTCCACGCAAACCTCGTAAGGCCCGAGGGCGCGGCGGTGGCGGCCTACCTGGACCGCCGCCGGATCGCCCGCAGGACCGCCGTCCGCTTCGGCCTGGGGGCCTCCCTGGACAGCTGGGACGCCCTCCTCACCGCCATGACCGAGCGGGGCTACAGCAAAGCCGAGCTCCTCGCCGCGGGCCTCGTGGTGCAAAACGAGAAGGGGCGGCTCTACGACAAGTTCCGAAACCGCCTCATCTTCCCCGTCATCGACGTGCGGGGGGACGTGGTGGCCTTCGGCGGGCGGGTGCTGGACAAGGGGGAGCCGAAGTACCTCAACACCGCCGAGACCGCGGTCTACCAGAAGCGCCGCAACCTCTACGGCATCAACCTCGCCAAGAAGACGAAGCGGCCCAACATCATCCTCTGCGAGGGCAATATCGACGTCATCACCCTCCACCAGGCGGGGTTCGACAACGCCGTGGCCTCCATGGGCACGGCCCTCACCGTGGAGCAGACCCGGCTCCTCAGCCGCTACACCAAGGAGCTGGTCCTCTGCTACGACAACGACAGCGCCGGTCAGGCCGCTACCGAGAAGGCCATCGAGCTCCTCAAAAACAGCGAGTTCACCGTCCGGGTCCTCCAGCTCCCCCGCCGCCTGGCGGACGGGCAGTATGTCAAGCAGGACGTGGACGACTTCATCAAATTCCAGGGTGCCAGCGCCTTCGAGGGCATCCTGAACGGGAGCGCGGGCCAGATGGACTACCGCATGGAGGCCCTTGCCGCCAAGTACGACCTCTCCCAGGACGCCGACCGCATGGCCTACGGCGGCGCGGCGGCGGCCCTCATCGCCACCCTGCCCAGCTCCGTGGAGCGGGAGGTCTACGCGGGCCGCGCCGCCGAAAAATGCGGCCTGAGCCGGGCGGCGGTCCTCTCGGAGGTGGAGCGCCTGCGGGGAAAGGAGCGGGGACAGGCCCGCCGCCGCCTCCAGAAGGAGGCCATGGACGTCACCGCCATGCACCAGCCGAAAGAGCGGACCCTGCGCTACAGCGACCCCCGCTCCGGCGCGGCGGAGGAGCTGGTGGTCCAGCTCCTGCTGCTGGACGCCTCCCTCGCGGCGCACTGCGGGGCGCTCTCGCCGGAGCAGTTCTGCTCAGCGTTTTTGGGCAGGGTGTACGCCGCGGCCCTCGCCGCGTATGGGGAGGGGAGGAACCTTACCCTCGCCTCCCTCGCCGGGGAGTGCACCCAGGAGGAGATGGCCTTTCTCACGGCCCTCCTCCAGCGGCCCGCGTCCATGGCCAACGCGGAGCGGGCCCTGGGCGACTACATCAAAGTGATCCGCGCGTCCGCGGCCAAGCGGGAGGGGCAGGAGAGCGACGACCCCCTCCTCGCCGCCATGGACCGTTCAAAAGAGAAAAAAGGGCAATGGAGGAAAGCCAAATGACCAAGAAAAAGGACGAACAGACCACAGCCGCCCCCGCCGCCGAGGGAAAGAAGCCGGAGGGGGAGAAGAAATACATCCGCCTGCCGGACAAACTGGCGGCGGGCCTGCCCGCGGCGGCGCTGCTGATGAGCAACGAGCGGGTGATGGACCTCTTCGCCCGGGGCAAGAAGCGGGGGCGGCTGGACTCGTCGGAGATGATGGAGGTCCTCGACGAGATCGAGCTCGACAGCGAACAGATGGAGAAGCTCTACGACTCCCTGGAGGCCCTCTCCATCGAGATCGGCAGTGAGGAGGACATCCTTCCCGAGCTCCCCGACGACATCGATCCCCCCATGGAGGAGATCGTGGAGATCGAGGAGGAGGAGCTGGTGGACCCCAACGCCCTGGTGGACAGCTTCGCCGTGGACGACCCGGTGCGCATGTACCTCAAGGAGATCGGCAAGGTGCCCCTGCTGAACCCGGACGAGGAGATCGCCCTCGCCCAGAAGATGAACAGCGGGGCCTTTGCCAAGGAGCAGCTGGAGAGCCTGGAGGGCGGGGAGCTCACCGATGCCCAGAAGGCCAGTCTGGAGAAGCTGGTCCGGGAGGGCGACCGGGCCAAGCAGAAGCTCGCCGAGGCGAACCTGCGCCTGGTGGTCTCCATCGCCAAGCGGTACGTGGGCCGGGGGATGCTCTTCCTGGACCTCATCCAGGAGGGGAACCTGGGGCTCATCAAGGCGGTGGAGAAGTTCGACTACACCAAGGGCTACAAGTTCTCCACCTACGCCACCTGGTGGATCCGGCAGGCCATCACCCGGGCTATCGCCGACCAGGCCCGGACCATCCGCATCCCCGTGCACATGGTGGAGACCATCAACAAGGTCATCCGGGTCAGCCGCCAGCTCCTCCAGGAGCTGGGCCACGACCCCTCGCCGGAGGAGATCGCCGAGGACATGAATATGCCCGTGGACAAGGTCCGGGAGATTCTCAAAATCGCCCAGGAGCCCGTGAGCCTGGAGACCCCCATCGGCGAGGAGGAGGACAGCCACCTGGGGGACTTCATCCCCGACCAGGAGGCCAGCGAGCCCAGCGAGGCGGCCAGCTTCACCCTCCTCAAAGAGCAGCTGGTGGACGTTTTGAGCACCCTCACGCCCCGGGAGGAGAAGGTGCTCAAGCTGCGCTTCGGCATTGAGGACGGCCGCACCCGCACCCTGGAGGAGGTGGGCAAGGAGTTCAACGTCACCCGGGAGCGCATCCGGCAGATCGAGGCCAAAGCCCTGCGCAAGCTCCGCCACCCCAGCAGGAGCAAGAAATTGAAGGATTTCCTCAACTGACCGTACGGCAAGGCCCGGGTCCCTGGAAGGGCCCGGGCCTTGGCGGTATGTTGTTGGAGGCTGCGCCCTACACCCGCACCGTCCGCACCGGCCCCGCCTCCGTGGGGCAGACGGTGACGATGCACCCGGGCAGAAACCCCTCCAGGCATTGGCAGAGGGGGTCCGGCGTCCGGGTGCGCCGCAGGGCCTCCACCCCCAGGCCCGCCCGCTTGACCGCGGCCTCCCGGGCGGTCCAGAGGCGGAAGAACGCCTCATCCCCCAGCCCCGCCGCGAGGCGCTTCGGCGCGCTGCGGAGCTTCTCCACGTCCACGCCCACCGGCAGATGGTGCAAAGCGCACACCGCCGCGCCGTGGCTGTGGCTGAGGTTGAAGTGGAGGTCCGGGAGGTCCGGGAACCAGGGCTTGCCCCGCGCTCCCCGGGCGATGGGGGGGACGGTCTCCAGCCCCAGCTCCCGCCGGAGGGCCGTCTCCAGGAGAAGGTGCGCCAAGGTGCGCTCAGCGCCCTCGGGGCCCAGGGAGCCGTAGACGATGAGATCCATCCGCCCCGCCTCACCCGTGCCGCGCCAGGGCCTCCCCCACGGTGTAGATGTCCCCGGCCCCCACGGTGAGGATCAGGTCCCCGGGCCGGGCGAGGTCCATGAGGCACTGCTCCGCCTCCTGGAGGGAGGGGCAGTAGAGGGCCCCCGGAATCTCCGCCGCAAGGTCCCGGGAGGAGACGCCCGCAGTGTTCTTCTCCCGCGCGGCGAAGATGTCGGTGAGGACCGCGAGGTCCGCCTTTTTCAGCTCCCGGACGAAGTCGGCGAAGAGGGCCTTGGTCCGGGAGTAGGTGTGGGGCTGGAAGGCGCAGATCACCCGGTCGTAGCCCAAAGAGCGGGTCATCTCCAGCAGGGCGTGGATCTCGGCGGGGTGGTGGGCGTAGTCGTCGTAAATTTTTGCGCCCCTGCACTGCCCCTTGCACTCAAAGCGCCGTCCCGCGCCGAAAAAGCCCTCCAGGCCCAGCTTCACCGCCCGCCCCGGGATGCCCAGCACGTAGGCGGCGCTGGCGGCGGCCAGGGCGTTGGAGAGGTTGTGCTCCCCCGCCACATGGAGGGCGAGGTGGGTGTAGAGCTTACCGTCCACCACCACGTCGAACTCCGGCCTTCCGTGCTCCCAGGTGAGGTTTTCCGCCCGGCAGTCGGCGCTTTCCGAGCGTCCGAAGGTGAAAAGGGGCAGGCCCTTGAGGGCGTCCATGGCCCCTGGGGCGTCGGCGTTGGCCACGATGCGGCCCTCCGGCGGCACCAGCTGGGCGAATTTCCGGAAGGATTCCTTGATCTCCGGCAGGCCCCCGGTGAAGAAGTCCAGGTGGTCCTCCTCCACGTTGAGCACCACCGCCACGGTGGGGAAGAAGTGGAGGAAGCTGTTGCAGTACTCGCAGGACTCCAAGATGATGGTGTCCCCCCGGCCCACCCGGTAGCCGCTGTGGAGCATGGAGAGGGTGCCGCCGATCATGACGGTGGGGTCGGCCTGGGCGGCCATGAAGATGTGGGTGGTCATGGCGGTGGTGGTGGTCTTGCCGTGGGTCCCGGCGATGCAGATGGCGTTCTCGTAGCGCTGCATGATGGCCCCCCAGGCCTCGGCCCGCTCGAAGACGGGGAGGCCGGCGGCGTGGGCGGCGGCGATCTCGGGGTTGTCGTCGTGGATGGCGGCGGTGCGGATGAGGAACTCCGCGCCCCGGATGTTTCCGGCGTCGTGTCCGATGGAGACATGGACGCCCATGTGCCGCAGGCGCTCCACGGCGGGGCTCTCGGACTGGTCGCTCCCCTGGACCGCGAGGCCCATCTGGTGGAGGACCTCCGCGAGGGGGTTCATGGACACGCCGCCGATGCCGGCGAGGTGGACCCTCCGCCCGGGGGCGATGAAGGGCTGGATCTTCGTATGGATATGGGTCATAGGAGCTTTTTCCTTCCCAAACGGCGATGGCCGGTAGTGTTTGATTTTTTCACGGAAATGGATTATACTATAAAATGGCCGGTTGTGCAACAAAAATATCGGCGGGGATATGGACGCTGCCGCACCATTCCACATCCGCCCGCACGAAACCGGCTGGGACGCGGCGCCTGTCAAATGGCGCGGGCCATATCCTCTTCCATCCATACTATGTCAATTTTTCCCCCAAAGTAACCCGTTTGCGGGCAGATTTTTTCAGAGGAGAGAGAATGCTTGAAAGGGATACCGGAACATGTGAAGACCATCCTCAGCCGTCTGGAGGCGGCGGGGCATGAGGCGTACTGCGTGGGCGGCGCGGTGCGCGACCGCCTCCTGGGCCGCGCCCCCGGCGACTGGGACGTGACCACCAGCGCACTGCCGGAGGAGGTCTCCGCCCTCTTCGCCCCCCACGCCCTGCCCACGGGCCTCCGCCACGGCACCGTCACCGTGAAGCCGGAGGGCGTCCCCGGCGTGGAGGTCACCACCTACCGCCGGGACGGGGCCTACTCCGACTGCCGCCGCCCGGACAGCGTGGAGTTCACCGCCTCCCTGGAGGAGGACCTGGCCCGGCGGGACTTCACCGTCAACGCCATGGCCCTGGACCTGCGGGGGGCGCTCGCCGACCCCTTCGGCGGCGGGGAGGACCTGAAGCGGGGCCTCCTCCGGGCGGTGGGGGAGCCGGAAAAGCGCTTCGGCGAGGACGCGCTGCGCATCCTCCGGGGCCTGCGCTTCGCCGCCCGGCTGGGCTTCTCCATCGAGGCGGGGACGGACAGGGCCCTTCGCGCCTGCGCGCCCCTCCTGGAGCGCATCGCCCCGGAGCGGGTCCGGGAGGAGCTGACGGGCATCCTCTGCGGCCCGTACGCGGAAACGGTCCTGAGGTCCTATCCGGACGTGCTGGGCGTGGTATTGCCGGAGATAGCGCCCTCGGTGGGCTTTGACCAGCGGAGCGTCTACCACTGCTATGACGTCTGGGAGCACACGGCCCGGGCGGTGGGGGCCGCGCCGTCCGCGCCGGTCCTCCGCTGGACCATGCTCCTCCACGACCTGGGCAAGCCGGACACCTTTTTCCTGGACGGGGAGGGCCGGGGCCACTTCTACGGCCATTGGAGAAAGAGCGCGGAGTACGCCGGGGCCATATTGGACCGCCTCCGCTTCGACCGCCGCAGCCGGGACCTCATTCTCACCCTGGTGGAGCGCCACGACTGCGAGCTGCCGCTCAGCGAGAAGAGCGTGCGCAAAAACCTCGCCCGGTACGGGGAGGAGGCGGTGCGCGCCCTCCTCGCGGTGAAGCGTGCGGACAACCTCGCCCAGGCCCCGGAATACCGGGACCGGCAGGTCCTCATCGGACAGTGGGAGGACCTTTTGAACCTGGTGCTCCAGGAGGGGGCGTGCTTCTCCCTGCGGCAGCTGGCGGTGCGGGGCGGGGACCTGACGGCCCTGGGGCTGCGGGGACCGGCGGTGGGCCGGGTCTTGCAGGCGCTTTTGGACCAGGTCCTGGACGGGAAGCTCCCCAATGACCGGGAGATTCTGCTGCACTGCGTCCGGGAGGAGCTGCTCTGACCGGGGCGCTCACCCGAACCCATACCGGAACCGAACCCCCAGCTTACGGTACCGGGGGAGCTGGGCGCAGACCGCCTTCGCCGCCCGGGCGAGGGTGGTCTTGCAAAGCGGCTCCCTCCCCTGCTTACAGAGGAAGCCCCGCCCGCAGGGCAGGGCTTCTGGGGGTATGGGGTCATTTTTCGGGGATGCCCCGGCGGGGCATCTCTCCGGTATCAGAACATCTCGATATACGCGTCCCGCTCCGCGCCGACGGAGACGTATTTGATGGGGCAGCCCACGGCCTTCTCCAGATAGGCGATATAGTCCAGGGCCGCCCGGGGCAGGTCCTCCTTCTTCCGGCACCCGGACACGTCGCCGAAGCCGGGGACGGTCTCATAGATGGGCTTGGCCCGGTCCAGGCGGGAGCCGGTGGGGAAGTCCTCCGTGCGCTCCCCGTCCACCTCGTAGGCCACGCACACCGGCACCCGGTCCAGGCAGCCCAGCACGTCCAGCTTTGTGAGGGCGATCTCCGTACACCCCTGGACCCTCACGCCGTAGCGGCTTGCGGGGATGTCGAACCCGCCCACCCGGCGGGGGCGTCCCGTGGCCGCGCCGTACTCGCCCCCGGCCTGCCGGAGGCGCTCCGCCTCCTCGCCAAAGAACTCGCAGGTGAAAGGGCCCTCGCCCACGCAGCTGGAGTAGGCCTTCATGATGCCGATGGAGGCGTCCAGATGCCGTCCGGGGATGCCCGCGCCCACGGGGGCGTAGCCCGCGATGGAGGAGGAGCTGGAGGTGTAGGGGAAGATGCCGAAGTCGATGTCCCGCAGGGCCCCCAGCTGGGCCTCGAAGAGGATGTTCTTCCCGCTTTCGGCGGCGGCGTCCAGGTACGCCGAGGTGTCGCAGATATACTCCCTCCAGGGCAGGCCGTATTCCCGCAGCCACGCCATCATCTCCCCGGCACCGACGGGTGCGTGGCCGTAGCCGCGCTCCACCGTGAGGTTCTTCCACTCCACGATGTCGGCGAGATGCTCCCCGTGGGCCTCCAGGTCCAGGAGGTCGCCCATGCGCAATGTCTTTTTCATATACTTGTCCGCGTACACGGGGGCGATGCCCCGGCGGGTGGAGCCGAATTTCTTGCCCGCCAGGCGGTCCTCCTCCAGCTCGTCCAGGAGCTTGTGGTAGGGCATACAGATGGTGGCCTTGTCGCTGATCCTGAGATTCTCCGGCGTGACGGCGATGCCGCCGTCCCGGAGGCGCTGCACCTCGCCGCAGAGATGCTCCAGGTCGATGACCATCCCGGGGCCCAGCACGTTCACCGTGCCGTCCCGGAGGATGCCGGAGGGCATCAGGTTGAGGATGAATCTCCCCTTGTCGTTGACCACGGTGTGTCCGGCGTTGTTGCCGCCCTGGTAGCGCACGACGATGTCATATCTCTCACTGAGGAGGTCCACCATCCGGCCCTTGCCCTCGTCCCCCCAGTTGACGCCTACGATCGCAGTTAGCATGTTCGTATCCCCCATGTCTTTCAGTTCTTGTCTGTGGGCCCGGGTCTCCCCGGGCCAATGAGTAGAATACCACAAAAGGGGGGGAAACACAATAAAAATCTTGTGAACCTGCGTAAAATATGCCCCGGGGCCCGCCCGCGGGCCCCGGGGCGGAGGCGGTCCCGGAAGAACCCCGGCAAAAAAGGCATGGGGGATCGCGCCCCCATGCCTCTCTCCTCACTGCCGCAGCAGCAGCGGCTGGAGCTGCCGCCCCTCCAGGGCGGAGCGGACCGTGTCTCCGATGCGGGAGAAGTCCGCCACCAGGGAGCAGGGCTTCCCCGCCGGATCGTCTTGTCCGAAGGGGACAAAATAGATGTTCTTTCGCACCAGCAGCTCCCCCAGGTTCCTGGCCGCGCCGCTGAGCCCGTCGTTGCTGGCCACCGCAAGCACCACCGGCCGCTCGTTTCGCAGATGGGCCTTCACCGCCATGGTCACGGCGGTGTCCGTGATGCCGCAGGAGAGCTTGCCCAGGGTGTTGCCCGTGCAGGGGGCCACCACCAGGACGTCCAGCAGCTTCTTCGGTCCGATGGGCTCGGCCTCCCGGATGGTGGAGACGGCCTTGCGCCCCGTCAGGCGCTCCACGGTGTCCAGCAGCTCCCGGGCGGCACCGAAGCGGGTGTCCGTGGCGCATACGGTCTCGGAGACGATGGGCACCACGCTCTCGTACTCCCCGCACAGCCTCTCCAGCTCCCGGAGCACCCGCTCATGGGTGCAGAAGGAGCCGCAGATGGCGAATCCCACGCGCTCTGTCCTCACATGTACTCACCTCGTTCCTCCAATATGTGATAGATGCTCTCCCGGACGGCGGCGGCGGCGGAGCGGGGGGCGGTCTTCCCCGGGAGGCCCGGGGCTGCCTGGGCCCTCCGGCCCAGCCGGGCGGCGGCGTCGAAGTCCACGCCCCCCGGCGCGGAGGCCAGGTCTAAGATCACACAGTCCTCCCGGGTCTCCGCCAGGAGCCGCTGGTCCAGGACGAGGGCGGGCACGGTGTTGAAGATGAGGTCATAGTCCCCCAGAGCGCCGGACAGGGCGTCCGTGCGGCAGGGGGCGCACCCCATGGCCCGGACCCAGGCGAGGTCGGCGTATTTCCGGGCGGAGACGGCCACCTCCGCCCCCAGGGCGCGCAGCCGGTCCGAGAGGACCTTCCCGATCCTGCCGAAGCCCATTACCAGGCACCGGCTCCCGCAGAGGGTCCGGTCCGTCAGCTCCAGGGCGAGCGCTATGGCCCCCTCCGCCGTGGGCACGGCATTGGCGGCCTGCAGCTCCTCCCGGTCGTAGTAGTCCAGCAGGGTCAGGCCGAAGTCCTCCCGGAGCCGGGGCGGGAGCTCCCCGGTCATTCCGCCCAGCAGAAGCTGGTCTGTGCGGAGCCGGGGCCAAAGGTCCTCCGTCTCCAGACGGGTGTCCGTAAGCGGCAGGTTCAGCGCCCCGTCCCGCCACACCGGCAGGGGCAATACCAGCACCCGGGCCTCCAGAGCCTGGTGCAGGGGCACGGCGCAGGGTGCGCCGCCCTTCTCCAGGCCCCAGGTCATGACATGCCTGCCGTCGGCCTCCAGCAGGCGCGACAGGTATACCTGCCGCAGATCGCCGCCAAGGACGGCTATGGCCGGTTTCATACACATCCCTCCTCCGGACCAGTGTATGCGCCGGGGGAGGGGGCGGTGCGCAGGGGAGGAAGCGCAGACCACCCGCACGGGCCATCGGACCCATGGGGGTGGTCCCTCTTTTACAGGGAGGACAGCGCCTGCTCCAGGTCGGCGATAAGGGCCTCGGCGCCCTCCAGGCCGCAGTGGATGCGGATGATGCCCTGGTCCCCCCGGAGCTGTGCGCACTCTTCCGGACTGAGCCTCGCGTGGGGGACGAAGACCAGGCTCTCGAACCCGCCCCAGGAGACGCCGATCTTGAAGAGCTTCAGCCGCTCCACCACCTTGACGGCGTCCCCGGTGGTCCCGTAAATCTCGAAGCTCAAAAGCCCGGTGTTCCCCTGCTGCTGGCGCTTCATGAGCTCGTACTGGGGGTGGGAGGGGAGGCCGGGGTAGTTGACCTTGCGCACCTTGGGGTGGCCCTCCAGGTATTGGGCCGCCGCCATGGCTGTCTCCTGGTGCTGGGCGAGGCGGACCTCCATGGTGCGCAGGCCCCGGACCATCAGCCACGCCTCCATGGGCCCGGCGATGCCGCCGAAGAGCTCCCGGTTGGCGAGGAGCTGCGCAAAGAGGGCCTCGTCCTTGGCGATGAGGAAGCCGCCGATGACGTCGCTGTGGCCTCCGATGTACTTGGAGGCGGTGTGCATCACGATATCCGCCCCCAGGTCCAGGGGCTGCTGGTAGATGGGGGTGCAGAAGGTGTTGTCGATATAGACCTTGGCCCCGGCCTTCTTCGCCGCCTCGGACACGCCCCGGATGTCCTGGAGGGTGAGGACCACGGAGGAGGGGCTCTCCAGGACGATGAGCTGGGTGTTCTCCGTAAGGGCCTCCTCGAACTCCTCCACCCGGTCGCCGTCCACGTAGGTGGTGGTGATGCCCAGGTGGTCCTTGGCGTAGCCGTCCAGGAGGACCCGCAGGGGGCCGTAGGCGTTGCGCACGCAGATGACATGGCCCCCGGCCCTGCAGACGGTGAGCACCGCCGTGGAGGCCGCCGCCATGCCGGAGGCGAAGGCCATCGCCCCTGCGCCGTGCTCCAATGCGGCCATCTTGTCCTCCAGGATGCGGACCGTGGGGTTCTGGACCCGGCCATAGCAGTAGGTGTGCTTGTCCCGGCGGTCGAAATCGTAGTAGCCGTCCACGGTCTCGAACACGTTCAGGGAGTTCATGAAGATGGGGGGCACGATGGCGTTGTAGTAGTGCTCGTACTCCTCTCCGTAGTGGGTGGCGATGAGCTTGCTGGACTTTAAGTATTGGCTCTGATCTGACATATCCCGTCCTCTTTTCCTAAAATAGCGGGTGGCCGCTGTGGTTTCCATTATAGGCGGAGCCGCGGGTTTGTCAAGGGTGCTGCCAATGTATCTGATAAAAGAAAGAGGCTCATTATGAAAAAACAACACAATCATTTTTTCGGTAAGGAAGCAAGAAATGAAAATGAGCAAAAGTGAAAATTGGATATTGTGTCCTGTATGTGGAAATAAAACAAGATTACAGATACGGGCAGATACAGAGTTGAAAAATTTTCCGCTTTACTGTCCGAAGCGCAGACAGGAAAGCTTGATTCATGCAAAGGGCTTACAGGTAACAGTGATTAAAAGGTTTGAAGCAAAAA
>Ga0137309_100414_pt1 | contig 32427 bp, 32 predicted proteins | sample NAcewiD2O_June_FD_97179 | JGI IMG/M metagenome (GOLD analysis project Ga0137309, IMG submission 97179) | Mouse cecal microbial communities from Vienna, Austria - N-Acetylneuraminic amended D2O_June | ecosystem: Host-associated > Mammals > Digestive system > Large intestine > Cecum | place... | reverse complement strand
GGAGCTTCCCGCTTGCGTCGTAAACGAAAAAATACATAGTGCCTCCTTTGTAACACGAATTTTCTTCAGCTGCACGCGGCAGCGGCATCCGATTGTGTTACGGATTGAAAATGCGTTTGCAAGGCCCCGGCGGGCTTTGCGGATTGTTCATGGAACGAAACGTCCTTCTTTTGGTAAAATGACAGTTACCACACACATCATAGAGCCAATTTGCCGATTGGCTTACCGGAACAGATCCATAAAAGAAAGAAGGTGCCTCCAAGGAATAAACACCAAAGAAAAGGGGTGTTTCCAAATGGCAAAGGGCATATGCTTTATCATCGTCTGCATAGCTTTAGGGATTGGACGCAGAATCGCCAGGGGATAACCCTACCCCGTCAGGCCCGGTACGTTCCAGCGTGCCGGGCTTTCTTCCGCTGGGGCCTTGGAAACGCATTTTCAAAAGATGCTTAGCTGTTCACAGAATGGGTCTATTTCCGAGGGCCGGAAGTCCGCTTCCGGCTCCAGGGGCTTTGGAGGGTCCAGCGGAGTTTCATTTATCGCTTCCACGCCGTCCCACTGGTATGGGAACATCCAGCTTGCGTCCTGTACCATGCCGGTTTTGCAGAAATCATGGTCATGGACACACACGGCATCCAGGCCGGGATTGTAGAAGTAGACGTTTGAAGCATGTTCCGCTTTTTTGAGTGGCCGGGAATGGAAATACAGGTGCTTCCCCACGTCCTCGCCCCGGAGGGACAATTCCTTGCTCACGTACTTGGTTATGTAGAAGGATGTTGCTACGGGATGCTTGACAGGGCCCAGGGAGCAGAAGCCGAATTTTTGTTGATAGTCTGGCCAGTTCATGTAATCACTGTTTACCAAGTCCCAAGGCTCCGGGCGGCGGAAGCGCCGGAGGACCCCGTCCGGGAGCCCGGAGAGGAGGCCGTGGACGTGCCACGCGCCGTCCTCATGGTGCTCCGGGATAAGGAGATACTGCAACTGCGTGCCGTAGGCTTTGCGTTTGTCCCTGATAAACTGGGAGAGCTTCTGCTGGTACTCGTCCAGATCGTAACGGTTGAATTTAGTTTTATCCAGAGTACCAGTGAAGAAGAAGTCCCAGGGATTGCACAGGGCGTATTGCAGAACCAGAGACTTTGCCCGGCAGAACGCCTCGTTCAGCTTGGCGTCATAGTGCTGTTCATGCTCCTTATCCCGGACACGGGGGTTCTCCGGGTCCCGGACGCCTTTAAAGGCCACGACCTTGTAAATTTCCTCGCTGTACTGGTGAATGGAGTAAAGAGGCGAAATGCCCATAGCGCAATCACTTCCCGGAAAACGTTATGGAGTCAAGTACCCTCTGCGGGGCTTCCGCCCCGCTTTTTTCGAGGGCCTCAACCGTGCATATCTCCCGACATTCACCGGCGAGGAAGGTTACAGGCTAGAGTTGGGGTTGGTCCGCCGCCTGGGGCGGAAAAACCAGGTCCCAGAAGTGGAACCAGTAACAGGACTGGCACACCGGAGGGACCGGGGCAACGTCGTGCCCAGGAGGAAAGAGCGGGCACAGGTCGCAGGGGTCCAGCTTGCCGGGGCCCATCATGCTTTTGCCATGCCGTCGCACCTGCCGTAGCGGTTATACGAGACGTTTACCTCGTCGCCCACTTTCGGCTGGTACGGCCACTGATTGAGTTTAGCGTCCGTGACGAAGATACGTTCGGAGCCGTGGCCTTCCCCCTTTTCCAGGGGATACGTCAGGTAGATGTTTTTACCGCTGACCTGCTTGCTTTCATCCTCTCTTGCGGAGAAGGAAGAGGGTCTGATGCCAATGATTTTCATGTTGCCTCCTGCCTTTCTTCTCTTACGGGGGCTGAGGGTCGGCCCCCTTATTTGGTGAGGCGGTATGTTACTTGCCCCCGCCTCTTTGGGCAAGCCGACGAATTAAGGAGTCACGGCAATGAACCAATCCGAATGTCCCGATGTTTCCCCGGTCACCCCCGAACTCTGGGACCGCATTCGGGCAGGGCTGAAAAAACAGCCGGACATGGCTTGTCCGACTGTCCATTTTCAATATACAACTTGCCCTTTCGGCTTTTGTCGGATTTTCTATTGAATTCGGGCAAATAATAGAGTATAATAGCGGAACGATGGCTGTCTGTGGAAATTTGTTCCAAGGAACCGGACAGCCGAACGCTGAAACCTATTTCAACACGGAGGAATCCAGAAATGATCGAGATTACAAAAGACACCATCATCGGCGATATCCTGGACATCGCCCCCCACACCGCGCCTATCTTCCTGTCCATCGGCATGCACTGCCTGGGCTGCCCCTCCTCCCGGGGAGAGACTGTGGAAGAGGCCTGCATGGTCCACGGCATCGACGTGGAAAAGCTGCTGGCCCTGGTGAACGAAGAGGCCAACAAAAAGCCGGAGTGACGCCGTCTTGCGGGACTTGGAACTGACGCCCCGCCTTCGGCGGTTGGCGGACTGGGTGCCTCCCGGCGCGCGGCTGGCCGATATCGGCACGGATCATGGATATCTGCCCGTGTGGCTCCGGCTCCACGGGCGCGTGGCCTCCGCCATTGCCTGTGATCTGCGGGAAGGGCCTTTGGCCCGTGCCAGGGAGACCGGGAGGACCTGGGGAGCGGACGGCATTGACTACCGGCTCGGGAACGGCCTGGCGGTGGTCTCTCCGGACGAGGCGGATGCCGTCGTCATTGCCGGGATGGGGGGCGAGAACATCGCCGCCATTCTGGCCCGGGCTCCCTGGACCGCCGGGGGGAAGCACACGCTGCTGCTCCAACCCCAGACCCGGGCGGAAGTTCTGCGGGCGTTCCTTGCGGAGAACGGCTATGCCATCCGCCGGGAGGCCCTGGTGGAGGACCGGGGCGTCCTTTACCCGGTGATGGAGGCCGGGGGAGGGAAGATGTCCCTGACTCTGGGGCAGCTTCACGGCGGGGCGGCCCTGCTCCACGACCCGCTGGGGGAGCGGTACATCATCCAGAAAATCATCCGCCTGCAAACGGCGGTGGCGGGAATCAACCGCTCCGGCAAAGGGCTGGAAAAAGCGGACAGACTGCGGGAAATCATCACCGCGCTGCTGTCCATGAGAGAGGAGTGGCGGCGTGCCAACGGTTCGTGAAATTGAGGCGGCTCTTTTTGAGCTGGCGCCCCGGGAGGGGACGATGGAGTGGGATAACGTGGGGCATCTGCTGGGGGATCCCCGGCAGGAGGTCAACCGCTGCATGGTGGCGCTGGACATCACCCACGCGGTGGCGGAGGAGGCCATCGCGGCGGGCTGTCAGTTGATCGTCTCCCATCATCCTATCATGAATTGCAAATGGTCCCAGGTACAGACGGTACGGGACGATACCTTCCAAGGCAGTTTGTTGACGCGGCTGCTGCGGGCCAATGTGTCCGCTATCTGCATGCACACGAATCTGGACATTGCGGAAGGCGGCGTCAATGATGTGTTGGCCCAGATTCTCGGCCTCCAGAAGCTGGAGCACTTCACCAGCGAGGGGGTGTGCCGCTGCGGCTGGCGGGCGGAGCCCATGGCGCTGCCGGAGTTTGTCCGCTTTGTCTCTAAGGCCCTGGGCTGTAACGGCGTGCGTTACGCTGACGCCGGGAAGCCCGTTCACCGGGTGGCCGTGGGCGGCGGAGCCTGCGGGGAGTTTGAGGATGCCGCCATTGCCGCTGGATGCGACACCTTTGTTACCTCTGATTTGAGCTATCACCAGTTCGTGGACGCTAAGGTTAAGGGCATCAACCTCGTCGACGCGGGACACTTCCCAACAGAAGACCCGGTCTGTGAGAAGGTGATTGCCTTTTTGGCCGGACGGTTCCCAGATCTGCAAATTCAAAAATCCGCTTCCCATAAGGAAGCGATTCAATACTATGTGGAAGGAGAATAAACGCCATGTCAGGACATTCCAAGTGGCATAATATCCAGAAAACCAAGGGTGCGGCGGACGCCAAGCGCTCCGCCGCCTTCACCAAGATCGCCCGTGAAATCATCGTCGCCGTCAAAGAGGGCGGCTCCGGGGACCCCAATAATAACTCCCGCCTGGCCACGGTCATTGCCAAAGCAAAAGCAGTCAACATGCCCAACGACAACATTAAACGGACCATCGACAAAGCCCTGGGAGCGGGGAATACCGACAGCTATGAGGCCGTCACCTATGAGGGCTACGGTCCCGGCGGTGTGGCCGTCATCGTAGAGGCCCTGACCGACAACCGCCAGCGCACCGCGCCGGAGGTCCGCCATGCCTTTGATAAGTGCAACGGCAACCTGGGAGCCATCGGCTGCGTGTCCTGGTCCTTCGACAAAAAGGGCGTCATTGTCATTGACAATGAGGAAGGGGAGCTGGACGAGGAAACCGTCATGATGGACGCGCTGGACGCCGGCGCGGCGGACTTCGAGGCGGACGGCCCGGCGCTGGAAATCACCTGTGATCCCGATGCGTTCAACGATGTGGTAAAAGCCTTGGAAGAGAAGGGATACAGCTTCGTCAGCGCAGAGGTGGAAATGGTTCCCCAGAACTACATCACACTCAGTGGTGAAGGCGACGTGAAAAACATGCAAAAGCTCATCGACATGCTGGAAGACAGCGACGACGTGCAGAATGTGTGGCACAACTGGGACAACGACTAACGATAAGGAGCGGGACAGGCCGGAAAGAGCCTGTCCCACTTTAAGGCTCTAGCATTAAACAAAAAATTTATTTTGCTTATAGTATGCAATCTAGAAGGGACCGCCGTCCACAGGGACAGCGGTCCTTTTTCATCCTTTCCTGCGCCGGTAGAGGAGGGCGGCACAAATTCCTACTAGAAGAGCGGCTAGGGATGCCGCGATTGCGAGCAGGGCGCCTACACTGAGGGAAGCGGGCCCTTCTCCCGGAAATTCTCCGCCGGGGAAGCCGCCTCCAGGCCGCCCCGGCGAACCTTGCCGGAGGATTTCTACGGATTGGGCTTCCATTGCCGGTATGGCTGGGGGTTCCTGCGATTGGCCGGGAGGCCCTTCCGCAGGAGGCTGTGCGTCCGGTTGTTCCGGACTGCCGCCGGGAGGGGAGGGCCGTTCTCCTCCGCCAAAGCCGCCCCGGTCCATGGTGCCCATATCAGAGAGCGTGATAGAGGACGCGTCTACCAGGGCGGAAGCGTCCGCCGCCTGGCCGTCCTCCGTGGAGGGGATGGTTCCCGCCAGTTGTCCAGCAATGCTCTCTGCCCGGAGGCGGCAGAAAGTGCGGAGGGTTTCCATGCCAGTTTCAAACTCCTCATAGGTATAAAACCGGGTGGGGTCTTTTTCCACGTAGGGTGCAATCAGCTCCGCCGCGGTATCGATCAATCCGGCGGTATCCACAGTCTCTAGAAATTCTTGAAAGTATTGGTGGTACAGCGCGGTATACTCCTGACTATCAAAAATCCAATCGACCATGGGACGGCTGTCGCCGCCGGATACAGGCGTGTCAATGGGTGCGTTGACCTCGCTGCCTGCGTCTCCGCCCTGGAAGGTGCCGTAGGCCAGGTTATAGTCCCAGGGAATCATAGAGAGACGGCCCTCTTCTTCGTAAAGATAGTAATTGTGAACCATAGATCCGGTGTAGCTGTCGCCGTTGCGGACAAAATTGTGGACCACAAAATAGCGGAGGACCTTGTCGATATCCAGAACGCCCTCCAGACTCTCTCCCTCGCTGAGGGCTTTCAAGGAGGCGATCAGCCGGGCCTGGTCCGCCTTGGTGATGTCCGTTTTGGCGTTTTGGAAGATGTTGGAGTAGCTGTCCGGGTCGTCGTCAATGTACCGGAGCTTTACGTCGTCGCTGCCCATGCCGCCGCCGGGACCACCGCCGCGATGGCGTTCGCTTTCGGAAGTATTCTGCGTGCTATCGAATGGCTGAGCCTCGGGCGGAGAGGGGAAGGAACCGTTTTCGCTAAAGTCCATAACATTCTTCATATCAAATTCCCGGCCGTTGCCCCGGCCCCCGCCAAAGCTCATGCTGTCCGGCTTATAGAGCTCGCCGGAGTCACTGCCGTAATTCCGCCGGAGGAAGCCGTCCTCCACGCCCTCTACCGCCAGATACAGCCCCCAATCCTGGCCGTTCACTGTGATGTAGACATAGCTGCAAAGGGGTGCGTCCACACCGAAGGCTCCCATCATTTGATAGGTAAGGTAGTCCTTCATATAGGTGGTGTCCTGAATGATGTTGTTCAGGCTCAGCTTATCCAGGCCGTAGTAGGTCCTGCCGCTGTCGTAGTGGTCGAACTCCAGCTTGAAGCTGTAGCGGTCGCTGTCCATGGAGGAAACCATGGTGAGAGAGGTGTTTCCCTTGGCCCGGATGGCGGTGTTTTGATAGGCTTCGCCGTCGATGACGACCGCGCACTGGGCGTATTCCTCGTTCTCACAGGTCTCCAGGAAACCGTCCCAGCCGTCCATGACGATATCGATGGTGTGGACTTGCTCCGTATCGAAAAGCCGGGTCTCATAGCCCATGACCGACGCGGCGGGCCGGATGCCCAGGGCTTCGCCGTTCATGAACCCGAATGTAAGCAGCAGACAGAGGACCAGGGCGGCGGCGCAGAGTTTGTCTACGTATTTGTGGGTTGACATGGAGGACCTCCTTTAACCCATGTAATCTCCGTTGTAGCTTACCAGCACCGCGCTGCGGACGCCGGGGAGGTCCGCCAGGGCGTTGATAAAGCCGGTATTGCCGTCCTTCAGGCGGATCTCCAAATTCAGCTCCACCGCGTCCTTCTGAACCGTCTTGCTTTTTACCACACAGCGGCGGGTGTTCTGCCGGAGAAAGTCCGCCGCCCGGGTTTCACTCTCCCGCCCGTCGCACTGAAGCACGGCGATGTAGGGATCACAGCGGGATTTCCGGTTGACGAATACCAGCAGCATGAACCCGATGACCATACTGCCGAAGACCGCCAGCGGAATCAGCCCTGCCGCCAGAACGATGCCCACGGCAATGGACCAGAAGAGGAAGGCAATGTCCAGGGGCTCTTTGATGGCGGTGCGGAAGCGGACGATGGACAGCGCGCCCACCATGCCCAGGGACAGCACCACATTGCTGGTAACCGCCAGGATAACCATGGTGGTAATCATGGTCAGGGCCACCAGAGTCACGCCGAAGCCGGAGGAGTACATGACCCCGGTGAAGGTCCTCTTGTAAACCAGGAAGATGAACAGGCCCAGGCCGAAAGCCAGGACCAGAGCCAGGCTCATGTCCAGGAGACTGACGCTGGTGACGTTCTCCAGAAAGCTGGATTTAAAGATGTCCTGAAAAGTCATAATGAATCGTTCCTTTCTTGATTATCCGTAAACGCGGCAGACCGCGTATTTGGAAAAGGCGCAGGTGTGCCGTCCGGGAAGCTGCACCGCTTCCCGAATGATATCCGGGAGGAATTCGTCCCACTTTACTTCCAGAATGGAAGGGGCGTCCCCGGCGGGGACGGTGACGGCGGCGGGATTCAGAAAGTCCGTGGACCCCAGTCCGGTGCGGATGTTGTAATCCAGGGTGACCCGCACGTTCCCGGCAGGGAAGACGAAAGCGTCCCGGGTGTAGTCCACAATCGTCTTGGGCCGGAGGCCGTTGGATTTCATTTTCCAATAGAGCTCTTGAATCAGCGGCCTTCCGCCGGCGGGCATCCAGTCCAGGTCTCCCTCCAGGAGGGACCGGACCTCCTGGGCGCTTAGAAGGACGGAGCGCTTGCCGCACAGGCCGTCCCGCTTAACCTTTTTCTCCAGGCAGATGTAGGAGGCGTCGCCGCTGTAATACCGTATTCGGAATTTCTCCCGCCAGGACACGCCGTCGATTTTCTCCCGCAGGGCCGTGTCCTTGGGGTCGTCGAAATACAGGCTCCGTATCTCGTAGCGGCCGTTCTGCCCGTGGCTGTCCCGCCGGGCCACGGCGGAAAGGCGGGAGGCAAGGATCAGGCGGTCGGCGGCGGTGATCTCGTGCTTCCACTCGTGCCGAGGTTTCATGCTGGAACTCCTTTCGTTCAACAGGATGGGGGCATCATACAGCGGCTTTCTTAGTTCAACCTTAAAAATGGAAATATGGGAAAAATTTTTTCTGGGGCCTGAACCGATTAAAACAGGCGGGATTTGCCGGATTCTACCGCTGGTCGGTTGCTTTTTTTCCGGGGTTGGGTGTAGACTGACAGGGAGGTGAAGCACATGAACAAACAGCAATTCGGAAATTTTATCGCGGAGAACCGGAAAGCCGCCGGGCTGACGCAAAAGGAATTGGCGGCCCGGGTCCATGTGACGGACAAGGCGGTGAGCAAGTGGGAGCGGGCTTTGAGCTACCCGGACGTGACGCTGCTGGAACCCCTGGCGGAGTCCCTGGGCCTGGGAGTGGAGGAGCTGATGGCCTGCCGGAGAATTGAGGTACGAAAGGACGAGGAGGAAGAAGCTGTGGAGAACATCAGAGAGGAACGGCCCGTACAGAATTTGATGGAGATTTCCCGGGAAAATCTGAAGTCGGAGCGGCGGAAGCACGTCTGGCAGACGGCCCTGGCGATGGCGCTGATGCTGGCGGCGACTCTGGGGACCATTTGGTATTGCAGTACATACGTCCGTGAGCAGCTGGACAACACCATCGTGCTAAAGGAAACCGTGGGAAATGAGAACTACCTCTATGTGGAAAACCAGGGCCACTTGCTCCGCCTGAAGTGCGGGGCGGATGTGGACTTCGACAGCATCACATTGGAAAGTGAGCATGGCGATGAGCGGTCCTATCGTATGGACTGCCGTTGGAACCGGCGGACCTATGAGGGAACCGTTTCCTCCTGTGAAGCAACAGGAAGCATTATCCTGGGCGGGATGATGGATGTGCAATTTGAAGTGGAGAGAGACCGGCTGTTCTGGTATGACGAGGTCAACTACACCAGCGAAGACTACTACCCGGACCCCTATAGTGAACCTAGAGGATTGCTTTATCTCTGTAACTTCCGCTTCTGGACCGGAAAATGGGACATGGAGACCGGCGAGTGGAAGGACCGGGAAACCGTTCTGCTGGTGGAAGACTGCCTGAACGCCGTAGTGGCCGACATCGATGGGGACGGGCACAACGAGGTGGTGGTCCGCACCCGCTGGCCGGAGAAGCCCTACATGGTCTACGACTGGTGCGGCGACAATCAAGTCAAGGAAATCGACCAGTTTTGGCTGGAAAACGTCTCCCCGGAATTGCAGGAACGGCTATTGACCATACCGGAAGAGTCTGCCCGGGCTCAAGCGAGGCTGGGCAGCCACCCGCCCGTCATCGGAGAGATTCTATAATCTATAAAAGAGGACCGTCCGCAGATCATGCGGACGGTCCTCATATATTGCGAGCAAAACTGTAAGCCGGGTTCTGTATTTGACAGCCATCTATCTAGGCGCGCTGTTGCCAACGCGCTCCAGCCACCCCGGGAGCGGCCGGGCCAGCCTTTCGGGGACGAACCCCGACGCTCCCATACCGGTGTTGCTCCGGATAGAGTTTACAGCATCGGACTGTTCCCAGCCGATGGGTGCGCTCTTACCGCACCTTTCCACCCTTACTGGAACGGAAAACCGAACCAGCGGTATATCTCTGTTGCACTTTTCCTGAAGTCGCCTTCGGCGGGCGTTACCCGTTATCCTTGCCCTGTGGAGCCCGGACTTTCCTCATGGACGGCCTTTCGGCCTGCCCACGCGGCTGTCTGTTTTCCTCGCGATGCACATTATACAGGCAAAGGACCAGCTTGTCAACCCGTCTCCCGGAGCCAGCGGGACAGTTCGTCCAGCTCCGGCGGCGTATGGAACCAGTGCTCCGCACCCTCCGCGATCCGCAGACGGCAGGAAAAGCGTTCCGTGAAGGCGGAGACGGTTTCCTCCGCCACAAGGGTGTCCCCGGAGCCCCGGAGGATGTCGGTGGGGAAGGGCCAGCGGTCAATGGGATGGCGGCGGATATAACTGTAATCGTCCCAGCAGAGGGTCTGGCCCATGGGGGTGGGAATTTCTCCCTCCGCCTCCAGGCGTGTCTCGGAAATCTGGAACCAGCCCATCATGTCCCGGGTCAGGCGCTCCATGTCCACCACCGGGGAGAGAAACCAGGCGTGGCATATGTTTCGTTCCCGGCAGGCCAGAAGACTGAAATAGGCCCCCATGCTGACGGCGAAAAGGCCGACGCTGGCCCAGCGGCTTTCGGCGTAGTCCAGGACAGCGGACAGATCCCGGACGCAGACAGGAGGCTTACAGCGGATGGGGCCGTCTTTTCGGTCCCCGTGCTCCGGCAGGTCAAAGCTTAGAATTTGACAATGCGGGAACGCCTCTGCCAGGAGGCGGAAGGGGACGTCCGTTTTGCTGGACTGGGCCCCGTGGACGGCCACGATCACGCGCTCCGAGGGGAAGCCCCAGAGCGCGGCGGGAATGGTTTTGATTTGAAAAAACTGCGGTTCCATCATGGATCTCCTTTCTTTTCCTGCCTGACAGAATATCACAATTTTCCTCCGCAGACAAGTCTTGCCGGAACAGCGTTCCCGTGGTAAAATAGAGAAGCGATTTTGGAACCCCCCCGCCGGAGGGCGGGAAGGATAAGGAGCGATTTTGGTGAAATTTGAGGAATATCTGTCCTCTTTGCGGAACAAAACCGTGGCCGTCATCGGCATCGGCGTATCCAACCGGCCCTTGATCGAGCTGCTGCTCTCCCGGGGCGTGGCGGTGACCGCCTGTGATAAAAAAGACCGGGCCACCCTAGGCGCTCTGGCGGAGGAGCTGGTGGGAAAGGGCTGCCGCCTCCGGCTGGGGCCGGACTACCTGAAAGACCTGACGGAGGACGTTATCTTCCGCACGCCGGGAATGCGGCCGGATCTGCCGGAGCTCAACGCCGCCGTGGAGCGGGGGAGCACGCTGACCAGCGAGATGGAGGTTTTCTTCGAGGTCTGCCCCTGTCCCATTCTGGCCGTTACCGGCAGCGACGGAAAGACCACCACCACCACCATCATTGCGGAGCTGCTCCGGGCGGCGGGAAAAACCGTCCACCTGGGGGGAAACATCGGCCACCCGCTGCTGTCCGAGACCGGAGGCATGAAGGCGGGGGACATTGCCGTGCTGGAACTGAGCTCTTTCCAGCTCATGACCATGACCCGAAGCCCCCATATTGCCGTCGTCACCAATCTGGCGCCGAATCATCTGGATGTCCACAAGGATTATGCGGAGTATATTTCTGCAAAGGAAAATATCTTTACACATCAGTCTGCAAGCGATATTGCCGTCTTTAATGCCGACAATGAGGTTACCCGGTCCTTTGTCGGACGCCAACGGGGGACGCTACGCACCTTCAGCCGCCGGGAAACGGTGGAGCGGGGGGCGTATCTTGCGCCGGACGATGCCGGAGAGGGACAGGCCATCTGGATGTCCAATGAAAACGGCCGCCGCCAGGTGCTTCCTCTGGCGGAAATCAAGCTTCCCGGGGTTCACAATGTGGAGAACTACATGGCCGCCATTGCCGCCGTGGACAGACTGGTTCCCGACAAGATTATCCGGGACTTTGCCAAAAACTTCGGCGGTGTGGAGCACCGGATTGAGCTGGTCCGGGAGCTGGACGGCGTGCGGTACTATAACGATTCCATCGCCTCCAGTCCCAGCCGGACCATCGCGGGACTGAACGCTTTCCCGGAAAAGGTCATCCTCATCGCCGGGGGGAAGGACAAGGGCATCTCTTACGGCAGCCTGGGCCCGGTGGTCAACGAGCATGTGAAGCTGCTGATTCTCTGCGGGGCCACCGCTGGGGTGATCCGCGCCTCAGTGGAACAGGCGGAAAACTACGGCGGTTTGGAAATCGCGGATGTGGAAGACTACCATCAGGCCGTCTCCCTGGCCCGGAGCCGGGCGAAGGAAGGAGACGTGATAATCCTGTCTCCCGCCAGCACCTCCTTTGACCGTTTCGCCAACTTTATGGAGCGTGGAAGGGTTTTCAAAGAGATCGTGAACAGCCTGAAATAAAACCAAGCCTCCGGCGCATAAAGTGTCCCGGGGGGTGGTAACGCATGGGCTTTTTCTACTACCGGCGGCGAATGACACGGCGGAATTTACTGGCTGTTCTAGCCTTTTCCGCCATGGCGGCAGCTATGGCGGCTGTGGTTTTCGCCACAACCCAGATGCGGCCCATCCTGGTGAGCCTGGCCACCACCCGAGTTTCCAACATGGTAAACCGCATCGTTTCCGAGGCGGTGGACGAGGCCATCGACAGCGGAAACATCACCTACAGCGATCTGATTACCTTTGAAAAAGACAACGAAGGGCGGATTACCGCTATCTACAGCAACATGGCGGCTTTCAACCGGCTTCAATCCAACATTCTGGATATCATTTTGGCCCGGATCGACCAGGTGTCCACCCGGGAACTTTCCATTCCGGTGGGCAGCCTCTCCGGTTCCGTGCTTCTGGCGGGAAGGGGTCCCCGGATTTCCGTGCGGATGGAGTCGGTGGGCTCTTCCTCCGCCAATTTTGAGAACGAATTTACCTCGGCGGGCATCAACCAGACAAAGCATCAGATTGTGCTGAACATTGATGTGGCCGTCAGCATTCTGCTGCCGGGATTTTCCACAGCCACTACCGTTTCCAACGCCGTCACTGTGGCGGAGACCGTCATCGTAGGCTCCGTGCCGGACACCTACACGTATTTCAGCTCCACGCCGGAGAGCTACGTAAGCGACGCGAAGGACTATATTCTGAACTAGGAGGACCACATGGACTACCGTGAAGAGATCAAGCAGCTGCGGGACGCGCTGAACGAGCACGGCTACAAATACTACGTGCTGGACGCGCCCACCATCAGCGATTATGAATACGACATGCTTAACCGCCGGCTGGAGGAGCTGGAGCTTCAGCACCCGGAGGAGGTAACCCCGGACTCGCCCACCCAGCGGATTGGCGGAAAGCCCCTGGAGGGCTTTGAGTCCTACACCCATGAGGTTCCCTTGGAGAGCTTGCAGGATGTGTTCAGCGGGGAAGAGGTGGCGGAGTTCTGCGAGCGGATGAACGAGGCGCTGGGGGTGGAAGCTGCCTACTCCCTGGAACCCAAGGTGGACGGCCTGTCTGTGGCGCTGGAGTACCGGGAGGGCGTTTTCGTCCGGGGCGCGACCCGGGGAGACGGGCGGACCGGGGAGGATGTGACGGAGAACCTGAAAACCATCCGCTCCATTCCAATGGTACTGCCGGACAAGCTGCCCCGGCTTATTGTCCGGGGAGAGGTTTATATGTCTCGGGCCGTCTTTGAGGAGCTGAACGCCCAGCGGGAAATTCAGGGAAAACCCTTGCTGGCAAATCCGCGAAACGCTGCCGCCGGCTCCCTCCGGCAGCTGGACCCGAAGGTTTGCGCGAAGCGGAAGCTGGACATTCAGGTCTTTAACCTGCAATTGGCGGAGGGAAAGGAATTTGTCTCTCACCAGGAGACACTGGATTATCTGGTCTCTCAGCGGTTCCGGGTCATTCCCCACAAAACCCTTTCAGGGACCTTGGCGTGTCAGGAGGAAATTGCACGCATTAACGACGAACGTCTGGATTACCCCTTCGATATCGATGGCGCAGTTGTAAAGGTTAACTCCTTGAGTGACCGAGAAAAATTAGGCAGTACGGCGAAGTTTCCAAAATGGGCGGTGGCCTTTAAGTATCCGCCGGAGAAAAAGCCTGCTCAAGTGCTGGATATTGTCATTCAAGTAGGCCGTACCGGCGTGCTGACTCCGAAGGCAGTGTTGACGCCTGTCCGCTTAGCAGGGACAAACGTGACCAACGCGACATTGCACAACCAGGATCTCATCAAGGAAAAGGACATCCGCATCGGAGATACCGTGGTTGTCCAGAAAGCAGGGGAGATCATACCGGAAGTGGTGGAGGTAGATTTCTCTAAGCGCCCGGAGGGGACAGAGCCTTACCGCTTCCCGGAGGTCTGTCCGGTCTGCGGCGCGCCGGTCCGCCGGGATGAGGATGGCGTGGCCATTCGCTGTACCGGGGCGGAGTGCCCCGCCCAGCTCCTGCGGAATCTGACTCACTTTGCCAGCCGGAACGCCATGGACATTGACGGCTGCGGCCCCGCCGTGGTGCAGCAGCTCATCGACAGCGGCATGGTGTCCAATCCGGCGGACCTCTATGGCCTGGAAGCGGAGAAGGTGGCAAAGCTGGAACGGATGGGAAAGAAGTCCGCGGAGAATTTGCTGGCGGCCATTGCGCGTTCCAAGTCCAATGATCTGTCCCGGCTAATTTTCGGACTGGGTATCCGGCAGGTAGGGGAAAAGGCGGCAAAGGTGCTGGCCGCGCACTTTCGCAGCCTGGACGCCCTGTGTGCCGCTGGAGTGGAAGAATTGACGGAAATTGACGATGTGGGCGGCGTGACGGCTCAGTGCGTGGTGGATTATCTGTCCTCTTCTCAGGCCAAAGATTTGATCCAGCGCCTGAAAGACGCCGGGGTCAACATGGAGAGCACGGCGGAGCTGGTGGACGAGCGGTTTGCCGGGATGACGTTTGTCCTCACCGGGACCCTTAGCCGTTTTGACCGCAAGGCTGCACAGGCGATGATTGAGGAGCGGGGCGGCAAAGCTGCCGGGTCTGTCTCTAAGCGAACCACCTATGTAGTGGCGGGGGGGGCCGCGGGCAGCAAGCTGAAAAAGGCGGAGGACTTGGGCATCCCTGTTTTAACAGAAGAAGCCTTTGCAAAAATGCTGGAATGACAGAAAAGAGCGGCGGGTTTCCCGCCGCTCTTTTCTGCTTTACTTGTCGAAAGCCGGATTCATATAGTAAATGTTCTTCTCGTTCATTTTGTCCTTTGCTAACCGTAGACCTTCGCCAATACCGACAGGGTAGAATGGGGGAGCGGAGCTGCTGACAGCCGCAAATGAATGCTTTACATTTGCTTCCAAGAATGGTAAAATAATATAGAAATAGTGGAAAGGGAGTGGGACAAAATAGTATATCTTGCCCATATTTCCCAGGATGGACGCAGGCAGACCGTGTTAGAGCACCTGGATGGAACGGCGGAGCTGTGTGCCGGATTTGCTGCCGCCTTTAGAGCGGAGGACCAGGGACGGCTTGCTGGACTGGCCCACGACCTGGGGAAATATTCTGTTGCCTTCCAGCGCCGGCTTCAGGGGAGCACAGAGCATGTGGATCACGCCACTGCCGGCGCGGCGGAATGCTGCAAGCTGGAACAGATCTGCTCCGCTTTCGCCGTAGCGGGGCACCACGGCGGCCTGCCCGATGGGGGTGGAAAGGGGGATCACTGTGAGGAGGGGACCTTCTGGGGACGCATGAGAAGGGCCGCCCTGGGAAAACTGGAGCCCTACGGGGCCTGGGAGAAGGAATTCAAGCTGCCCGCTGTCCCCAAACGGAGGTTCTCCGGTCCGCTGGAGGAGATATTTTTTACCAGGATGCTCTATTCCTGTCTGGTGGATGGGGACTTTCTGGATACAGAAACCTTTATGGCGGGCGGAGAGAAGGAGCGGGGTGGGGGAGAGCCGATGGAGATGCTGGAGGACAAGCTCCGGACCTATGTCTCCGGTTGGTTTCCGCCTCAGAGCGAGTTGAACCGGGAACGGTGTGGGATTTTAGAGCGCTGCATGGAACAGGGGGAGGTCCAAAGTCCGGGACTGTTTACCCTGACCATCCCTACAGGCGGAGGCAAGACAGTGGCGTCGCTGGCCTTTGCGCTGCGTCACGCCCGTACATATGGACTGCGCCGGTTGATTTATGTGATTCCCTATACCTCCATCATTGAGCAGAACGCCCAGGTTTTTCGGGATATCCTGGGGGATGAGAATGTGTTGGAGCATCATTCCGGTGTTCTGTACGATATTGAGGACGAAGCCGGGCCGGGGAATGCCAGACTGGCCAGGGCGACCGAAAACTGGGACATGCCAGTGGTGGTGACTACAGCGGTACAGTTTTTTGAATCCCTCTTTGCCAACCGCTCCTCCCAGTGCCGCAAGCTGCACAATCTGGCCCAAAGCGTCATTATTTTTGACGAGGCGCAGATGCTGCCTGTCCCTTATCTCCGTCCCTGCGTCTGTGCCATTGCCCAGTTGGTCAAGGATTACGGCGCTTCCGCTGTACTGTGTACCGCCACTCAGCCTGCGCTGGACGGAATATTCCGGGAATTTCTGCCGGACCGGCCTGCGGTCGAGTTGTGTCCTCGAGAGATGTTCCATCAGGAGATATTCCAGCGTGTCATATTCCGGAGGGAAGGAAAGTTGTCCTGGGAGACTGTGGCAGAGCGGATCGGCGGTCAAAAACAGGCTCTGTGCGTTGTCAACAGCCGTAAAAGCGCACAGACGGTCTACGGCCTGCTGGACAAAGAGGGAGCCTTCCATCTGTCCACCCTGATGTACCCCGCCCACCGGAAGGCCGTGCTGAAGGAGATCCGGGTCCGACTAAAGGACGGCCTGCCCTGCCGGGTGGTATCCACCTCCTTGATCGAGGCTGGAGTGGATGTGGACTTTCCCGCAGTGTTCCGGGAGGAGGCGGGACTGGATTCCATTCTTCAAGCGGCGGGCCGGTGCAACCGGGAGGGGAAACGTCCTGCCGAGGAGAGCATCGTCACCATATTTCAGAGCGAAACCCCTCCGCCGTCTCTGTTTGAACTGCCCGTGGCCGCAGGGCGTCAGGCGCTGCGCAGCTATGACCAACCGGACAGCCAGGAGGCTATCCGGTGCTATTTCCAGGAACTGCTGGACCTGAAAGGCCCGGAAGCTCTGGACCAAAAGAATATCCTCACAGTTATGGAGCGGGAATTTATGCCCTTCCGGAGGATTGCGGAGCGGTTTCACCTGATTGACAGCGAAACCAAAAGCGTATATATCCCCCTGGAAGAAGGGGAGGAACTGGTCCGGCGGCTCCGTTCCGGCGAGCGCAGCAGGGAGCTGTTCCGGGCGCTGGGCCAGTACGGCGTATCTGTCTATCCGCCGCACTTCAAGGCTCTGGACATGGCAGGTGACCTAGAAGTACTGGAGGATGGAAGCGCGGTTCTAACCAACCTGGTGCTGTACGACAGTACAACGGGACTGTCAATGACAGCGGACGAAGGGAAATTTCTCGCAATTTAGTTTGCGCTTTGATCATGGTCCTGCCAGTAGGACAGAACGTGTTATTCAGTGACAAAAACAGAAAGGAGTGAACGCCATGCCAATTTCATTGGAGGTCTGGGGAGACTATGCCTGTTTTACCCGCCCGGAAATGAAGACGGAACGGGTCAGCTACGATATCATGACACCCTCTGCCGCCCGGGGGCTGTTGGAGAGTATCTACTGGCACCCCGGAATGCGATGGGTCATTGACCGCATCCATGTCTGCGCCCCTATCCGCTTTACCAACCTGCGGCGCAACGAGGTAAAATCTACCATCAGCGCCCGGTCAGCCCGAACAGTGATGGAGCGGGGGAGGGGAGAGTTGTATCTTGCCACCTCACAGGATATCCAGCAGCGGGCCGCCATGTTGCTACGGAATGTGCACTATATCATCGACGCCCACTTTGACATCACGGACCAGGCTGCGGACAGCGACAACGCCGGAAAGTTTCAGGATATTGTCAAACGGCGGATCAGGCGGGGACAGTTTTACAGCCAGCCCTATTTTGGCTGCCGGGAATTTCCCGCGCAGTTTAAAGCGTGTGAAGCCCTGCCGTCCTGTCCGGAGGAGCTGAAGGGAGTACGGGACCTGGGGTATATGCTCTGGGACTTGGACTACTCCGACCCGAAGAATATTACCCCGCTCTTCTTTCGGGCGGCGCTTCAAGACGGCGTGCTGGAGATTCCGGACAGAAACAGCGGGGAGGTGATCGGATGATTTTACAGGCGCTTGTGGAGCACTATGAGGACCTGGCCGCCCAGGGGAAGCTGGCCCGGCCCGGCTGGAGCGACGCCAATATTTCCTACGCACTGTACATCAACGATGCCGGAGAGTTAGAACAGGTAGCTTCCCTGAAAAATGAAGTGGAGCGAGGAAAGAAGAAAGTGTTGGCTCCCAGAACCATGTCTCTTCCCGCTCCGGTCAAAAGGTCCAGCGGAGTGGCCTCCAATTTTTTGTGGGACAATTCCAGCTACATTCTGGGTGTAGATGAAAAAGGCAAGCCGCAGCGGAGCCTGGAGTGTTTCGCCGCCTGTAAAACGCTCCATCATCAGATTTTAGATGGTGTGGACAGCCCGGCGGCCAGGGCAGTGCTGGCATTCTTTGACTGCTGGGACCCGGCAAAAGCCAGGGAACATCCCGCATTGGCGGACAAGCTGGAGGGTATCCTTGCGGGAGCCAATCTGGTATTTCGCTATCAGGGAGCGTTTCTCCAGGACGATGCCCTGGTCCGGTCAGCATGGCAACGTTATTATGACGCAGCCGGGGATGGTCCGGAACTGGTGTGTCTGGTTACCGGGAAAAAGGGGACAACGGAGGCGGTTCACCCCTCTATTAAAGGCGTAGCCGGAGCTCAGTCCAGCGGCGCGGCACTGGTGTCCTTTAATGGTGGCGCCTTCTGCTCCTATGGAAAGGAGCAGAGTTTCAACGCCCCCACCAGCAAATATGCGGCCTTTGCCTACACCAGCGCGCTGAACCACCTGCTGGCGGAGCGGGAGTATGTGGGGCGGATTGGAGACACCACAGTTTTGTTCTGGGCATCAGGTGGCCAGCGGGCCTATCAGAGCTTTTCTGTGGCAAGCCTGTTCGGCGCACCCAGTACCTACTCAGTTTCTGACCTGCAAAAAATGGCCCTTGACCTGTGCCAAGGCAGATCGGTCCTGTTTGATGAGACACAACTGGACCCTAATACTACATTTTATATCCTGGGGCTGTCGCCAAATGCCGCCCGGCTTTCGGTGCGGTTCTTCCTCAAAAATTCGTTCGGTGAGTTCGTCCGAAATATTCAGGCCCACCAGGAACGGCTGGAAATTGTCCGCCCCGCCTTTGACAAATTTGAGGTCCTCCCCCTCTATAAGCTGCTGGACGAGACCGTGAACCAGAATTCCCGCGACAAGTCCCCTGTACCTGGAATGGCCGGAGAAACCCTCCGCGCCATTCTGAATGATACACCGTATCCCGCCACACTGCTTAACGGCGTTTCCCTGCGTGTCCGGGCGGAGCGGGAAATCACCAGGGGCAGGGCGGCCATTTTGAAAGCGTATTACTTGAAAAATCCCCATCCTGATGTACCGAAGGAGGTTTTGACCGTGTCCCTGAATCCGGACAGCACTAATATCCCTTACACCCTGGGCCGGCTGTTCTCTGTGCTGGAGGCCATCCAGTCCTCAACCAATCCAAGCATCAACACTACCATTAAGGACAAGTACTTTAACTCCGCTTCCGCCACGCCCAGCCGGGTGTTTCCAATACTGATTAACCTGGCGCAGAAGCATCTGCGAAAGCTGGACAAGGGCTTGGATATCTCATACAGCAAACAGCTGACTGATTTGACCGCCAAACTGGGAGAAACCTTTCCAGACCGCCTGAGCCTGCCCCAGCAGGGCGCGTTCCAGCTGGGATACTACCACCAGACCCAGGCCCGCTATACAAAAAAGGAGGAACGTGAACATGTCTGAGCCTATCAAGAACCGCTATGAATTTGTCATCCTGTTCGATGTGGAGAACGGAAATCCCAACGGCGACCCCGACGCGGGCAACATGCCCCGGGTTGACCCGGAGACTGGCCTGGGGCTGGTGACCGACGTGTGCCTGAAGCGGAAGATCCGTAACTATGTGGAAACTGTCAAGGAGGACACCGACGGCTACCGAATTTATATCAAGGACGGAGTGCCCCTCAACCGCAGTGACGCCGAGGCATATGCCGCGCTGGATGTAACAGACAAGGCGGTCAAGGAAAAGAAAAAGGCCGATTCCCACTTGGATGAGAAAATCCGGGACTGGATGTGCGCCAATTTCTATGATATCCGCACCTTCGGTGCTGTGATGACCACCTTTGTCAAAGCGGCTCTCAACTGCGGCCAGGTCCGAGGGCCAGTGCAGCTGGGCTTTGCCCGCAGCGTGGAGCCAGTGATGCCTCAGGAGGTGACCATCACCCGTGTGGCCATTACAACCGAAGCCGATGCGGAGAAGAAAGGAACCGAGATGGGCCGCAAGTACATCATCCCCTACGGCCTCTACCGCTGTGAGGGCTATGTCTCCGCCAATCTGGCCCGCAAGACCACCAGCTTTTCCGAGGAAGATCTGGAGCTGCTGTGGCAGGCAATTCTCAATATGTTTGAGCACGACCACTCCGCCGCCCGGGGCAAGATGGCGGTGCGGGAGCTGATTATTTTCAAGCACAACTGCGAGCTGGGCTGCGCGCCAGCCTGGAAGCTCTTTGAATCGGTGAAGGTGGAGCGGACGGATAGGGATGATGCCGCCCCTGCCCGTTCCTATGGGGACTACCGGGTCACGGTGGACGAGTCCGCCCTGCCGACCGGCGTCACCTGCCGGCGCATGGTATGAACCGGACAGAGGAGGACTGGCTCCTGCTTTCAGGCTTGCAGCACTTCGCCTTCTGCCGCCGCCAGTGGGCGCTGATCCACATAGAAAACCAGTGGGCGGAGAATTTTCGCACGGTAGACGGCCATCTCATGCACGAGCGCGTTCACGACCAGGAGTTCCGGGAGAGCCGGGGTGACCGCCTGACTGTTAGAGGACTGGCGATCCATTCAGCGCAGCTGGGCATTTCCGGTCAGTGCGACGCGGTGGAACTTCAGCGGGACCCGGATGGGATTTCATTGCGAGACCGGGAGGGGTTGTGGCAGCCCTATCCAGTGGAATACAAGCGGGGCAAGCCCAAGGAGGACAATGCGGATGAACTGCAACTCGGCGCCCAGGCCATGTGTCTGGAGGAGATGCTCTGCTGTACCGTCCCGGAGGGGGCGCTCTACTACGGGGAGCCACGCCGCCGGACCGTGGTTCTGTTTACTCCAGAACTGCGTCAACAGGTCCGGGACAGCCTGACAGAAATGCACCAGCTGTACCAAAGGCGCTATACACCCAAAGTGAAGCCCTCTAAAGCCTGCAACGCCTGCTCATTAAAGGGCTTATGCCTGCCGAAGCTGATGAGCCGTAAAAAGGTTGCAGATTATCTGTCCGCCGCTATGGAGGGGCTGGAATGAAACATCTGCTCAACACCTTATACATCCTGTCGGAGGACATTTACTTGTCTCTGGATGGAGAAAATGTTGTGGCCAACCGGGATAAGCAGATAGCAGCCCGCTATCCTCTGCATACTTTGCAGAATATTATCACATTTTCCTGCTCCGGGGCCTCGCCCGCCTTAATGGGTGCCTGTGCGGAACGGCAGATCGGATTTGCGTTTTGCAATCCCAGAGGAAAATTCCTGGCGAGGGTATGTGGGGAGGGGAACGGAAACGTTCTGCTCCGCCGGACGCAATACCGGACTGCGGATGATCCAGTCCAGTGCTGCCAGATCAGCCGCACCATGATTTTCGGAAAGCTGTTCAATGCCCGCTGGAGTATCGAGCGCACCCGCCGGGACCACGGCCTGCGGGTGGATGGCGAAAAGCTGACTGCCGCCTCTCGGCAGATCCATGGCCTGTTGGCTCAGGTCAAAGGGACCACTGATCTGGAAGAACTGCGGGGCCTGGAAGGAGTTGGCGCCTCCGCCTACTTTGGAGCCTTCGACGAAATGATTCTTGGAGATAAAGAAGCGTTCTCCTTCCACGGCCGCAGCCGCCGCCCTCCGCTGGACGCAGTCAACGCCATGATGTCCTTCGCCTACAGCCTTTTGGCCCACGACTGTGCCTCTGCACTGGAGAGCGTGGGGCTGGATTCTTATGTGGGATTCCTGCACCGGGACCGTCCGGGCCGGACCTCTTTAGCTCTTGATCTGATGGAGGAACTGCGCCCCTGTATGACAGACCGCTTCGTGCTGACCCTTATTAACAATCGCAAGGTCAAGGAGTCGGACTTTCTGTATATGGAGAGCGGCGCGGTGTTCCTGACCGACGAAGGCCGGAGAGCGTTTTTGAAAGGCTGGCAGGAAAAGAAGAAAGAGAGGTTGACCCACCCCTATCTGGGCGAAAAGCTGTCATGGGGGATGATCCCCTATGTTCAGGCGCTGCTATTGGCCCGTTATCTCCGGGGAGACCTAGACGCTTATCCACCATTTTTATGGAAGTGATCAGATGCTGGTTTTAATCACCTACGATGTGAGTACGGAAGATGCTGCCGGTCGTAAGCGCCTGCGGCAGATCGCAAAGCAGTGTGTCAACTATGGCCAGCGTGTGCAAAACTCTGTCTTTGAGTGCCTGCTGGACACGGCACAGTGCCGCATATTGCAGGCAAAGCTGTGTAAAATCATGGATTCCGAGAAAGACAGCCTTCGCTTTTATTACTTGGGAAACCGCTACGAAAACAAGATCGAGCATTTTGGTGCGAAGGCATCTTACAGTCCTGAAGATGTCCTGATGCTGTAGGTGCGAGGGGCAAGTAAACAGAAAAGTGCGGTAGCTTCGCACCAAATTTTTTAAGTTATTTTTAGGAAAATACACAGCAAATTCATTGTTCGGAATAACTTCAGGACAGTATTTGTGAAAACCGTTTGTTTTTTGCAAAAACAGTCATATTATTTGGCGATTTTTGCTTCGCCCCCCGTGTGGGGGGCGTGGATTGAAAATCAATCGTTCATCAAGGTTTTCTTGCTCGTCCAATCGCCCCCCGTGTGGGGGGCGTGGATTGAAAATGTGGCTCTTCCACGGTGACGATGCAACCAACTATCGCCCCCCGTGTGGGGGGCGTGGATTGAAAATGCACCATCCATTCTAGCGGAATGAGGTCGGTGATCGCCCCCCGTGTGGGGGGCGTGGATTGAAAACCTTTTCTCCCTTGCCGGTCAAAACGGAAAAATAGAGTCGCCCCCCGTGTGGGGGGCGTGGATTGAAAAAAGTCTTTACCGGTTGCGTGCTTGGATTCACTCCGGGTCGCCCCCCGTGTGGGGGGCGTGGATTGAAATGCAATTTGAGCCGCCGCCTCCGTGTCCCCGCCAAGGTCGCCCCCCGTGTGGGGGGCGTGGATTGAAATGATACTGACAGCCTGAGCCACGCAAAGGCGGCTTGTCGCCCCCCGTGTGGGGGGCGTGGATTAAAACTAGAAAGCTATATTAAAACCGCAGAAAATAGCCCTTAACGCCAAGTATATATCGACTAATTGATAGTTTTTTCTTGACAATGTATAGGCAACGTGTTATCCTTAACATATTGGAAGTTGCGTATATGCTAACTTGTTTTGGATGATAGACCAAGTGCGCAGAAACGAGAACAATTATTGATACGCCAGCTTGCCAGTCGGCGTTATGAGCGGGCCATAAGTGCATCCGGGAATCATGGATGGGCTGTGCGTGAGGAACGAAGGCAGCTTTCGTGGGAAAGCATATTTGCTCAGCGGAGCAGAGGACATGCGAGGGGGAGTACCTTGCCAATGTGTTTTCTGGTCAACTCCGCTTTTGCTAGAATTGCCCGAATTGAGTCAGAAATGACTACCGATTGCCGAATGTAGAACGCTTGTCCTGGCGGATGATGGGCGGGCGTAAGCGTTTCCGTATGATCCACGGAATGAGGAGAAGCGAGTCCGCCTATCGTTAGTACACAGCGACGCGGCTGTGAAGCTGCTGATGATACGAAGGAAGTATGGGGGAAAGGGGGGGTTATGCCCTTTTCCAGAAATCAAAATATGTATAGCATTGAACGCTATGATTTTGAGGGAGTGCAGCTCATTGAGAGAGTTGCGCTCTTTCTGTTTCAAATGACCGTTATTCCTTCCGCCGGGGGTAGTTCCCTACCGACCGGCGGTCTTTCCCAAGGAGGTGATGCGTATGCCATATTTTTTCATATTCCTTACTTATGGCACATTTTTTTCATATCCATCACTTCCGGCGGCGGGACTTATAAATTGAAGCTATATGCTATGATTTTGCAGAGAGGACAGGCCTATGGCCTATTCCGCAACCAAACCAGCTAAATCAGCGCTTTTCAAAGAGTATCTAAACTACTATATGGCTCGAGTGGGTTTGAGCCAAAACAGGTTGGCTGTCTGTGCCAGGATCAACCAATCTCGGTTTAATAAGATTTATAATGGGACAATCAAAAATGTCAGTGTTGATACGCTTATCTGTATTTGTCTGGCCCTTGGGTTAAATGAAGATGAGACTCATGATCTGCTTGCACGTCAGGAGAGAGCGTTCTCACCTGCGGAGCCGGCTCATCAGGCCTACTTGGAATTGATTCGGATTTATTCCGAAAAAGAGATCATTTATGATACAACTCCTCAAAATTTATCAACGATTCTGGAGTATGCAGATGTGTATCTAAGAGAAAGAAAGTTTGCGGAGTTACCCAACGCAAATCTGAGCGCCAAGATTGATGGCAAGCAGTTGATGGACAAGCCGGATGGCTTTGTGGAAGTAGAGTTCTCCGGTCTGGAATTGGGTGCTTATGAGACTAAGGAAGGGGTGCGCTTTACGGCAAAAGCCACCGGGATCGCTCTGGTCAATCGCAAAGCATAACGCAAGGGCGGCGCAGTGGGGCAGACGGGGTATACAGCTCGCCTTTTGGGGAGATGTCCCCGGCGGTCACGACGCGCCGCCCAGTAGCAAAAGGAGAAAACAACTATGTCAGAGAATCTGAATACACAGTCCAGGAAATGGATGATAACCATCAATAACCCACAAACCTGTGGTCTGGATCACAACCGTATCCTTGAATTGCTGCAGCTGTTTCGCCCTGACTACTTCTGTATGGCTGATGAAATTGCCGGTACCGGAACCTATCATACACACATTTTTCTGTACTCACATTCTCCGATGCGGTTTGGAACTGTCAAACGCCGGTTTCCTCCCGCCCATATCGACAAGGCCAATGGGACAGCCCAGGAAAATCGAGATTATATCCGCAAAGAGGGCAAGTGGGCGGAGACTGCAAAAGCCGAGACAAGAGTGGATGGAAGTTTTGTAGAATTTGGTTCCATGCCAACTCCAGCAGAGGAGAGCGCCCCTAAAATGTTTCAGCAGCTCCAGGATGTGACGGATGGTTTTACTACTGTGGAGATCATTAAAAACAATCCTGGATTTGCATTTAAGGGCAGGGATATTGACAGTCTTCGGGAGAACTTGCAATCGGAGCGGTATCGCACTGAAAGCCGGAAGCTGAAAGTCCACTATCTATATGGAGATACTGGAACCGGCAAGACCCGGGGAATTTTCGCGAAACACCCAGCGGCGGAAATTTGCCGCCTGACTGATTATGGGGGTAGGACAGGACTACGGTTTGACGCCTATCACGGGCAGAAAGTACTCGTTTTTGAAGAATTCCATTCTCAGATTTCCATTGAAGCTATGCTCAACTATCTGGATGTTTATCCGTTGATGTTACCGGCGAGGTACAATGATCGGGTCGCCTGTTATACCATAGTCTATATTACCTCCAACATTCCATTGGATGAGCAGTACCAGGATATTCAGCGGTACAAGCTGGAAACTTGGCGAGCGTTCTTGCGGAGAATCAATACCGTGACCGAGTATCGGCGGGGGCTGCCGCCTAGAGAGGTGCCTCATGACAAAAGATGATTGCTTTTGCTGGAAGTATAGAGCTGATCTCTCCGATTTTTCAAACGCTGTTGACCCATAGTATTTCTTCTTATCTGGTTGTAGGTGGTGTTCTCTTAGTAGGTTTTGCGGTATATCCGTTTGGTAGAAAAGCAGCTCAGGATCAACTGCAAAGTATTGGCCTGGTCAACCATGCCGGGGTAGTTCCGATTCTCCAAAGAGAGTATTCTGATAAAGCAAATCCACGAATCTCAATCTGGGAATTTCGCAATCAGGGAATCCCATTGGATATATGGGAGAGTAAAAGAACCGCTATTGAAACTGCTCTGGATATTGCGATTATAAGAATGAAATATGGTAAAGGGAAAAGTCACATTTTGCTTTATACAATTTCAGCCCGAGATGATTTACCAGAGCTGTTGAGGTGGAAAGACAGTTATTTGTCTTCTGATAACTTCGTCCTGATACTGGGAGAGGGCTTTGTCGGCCCAGTAACAGTCAATCTGTCCAATATCCCACACATTTTGTTGGGTGGGGCTACCGGAAGCGGAAAAAGCGTTTTATTGAAACTATTGCTTATGCAGGCACTTCATAAAGGAGCGGAGGTCAGTATAGCCGATTTTAAGGGCGGTGTAGACTTTCCGCCTGTCTGGCACAAAAAGTGCCGAATGTGTTTTGATGAGCAGGAGCTGCTGGCCATTCTGGCAGAACTGGTAAGGGAACTGCACCACCGCAAAATGCTCTTTGCTTCTGCCGGGCTGCCCAATATAGACCAGTACAACGCAGAAACAGGTGCGGATCTGCGCAGGCTGATTTTTGCCTGTGACGAGGTGGCAGAGGTGCTGGATCGAACCGGGCTGAGTAAGGAGCAGAAGGAGTTAGTAAACCAAATTGAAAGTCGGCTGGCGACCATAGCCAGATTGGGTCGGGCTTTCGGCATTCACTTGATCCTGGCAACCCAACGCCCGGATGCCAACCTGATCAGCGGGCAAATCTGCAACAACTTAAACTGCCGTATCTGCGGCAGGGCGGACAACATTTTATCTCAACTGATTTTAGATAATACAGATGCCGCAAATCAAATTCCCAAAGATGCTAAGGGGCGGTTTATGCTCCATGATGGGACAGTTTTTCAGGGATACCTGTTTGATGAAAAAAATATTTGAACAATGAGTTGGAATAGTGGACAAGTTGCCACGAATATTTTGATTCAGAAAGCTGAGAGATGATGATGAAAGTACAGTTTGAGTATCGCAAAAAGAAGGTGGTGGGCACCTATGGCAACTGCATATTGTACAGAAGCCCACGAACGGTGTTATCACAGCCGGACCATCTTGGTGGAGAACGCGACACCGGTATATCGTCGGGAGGAACGGGAGGCCGTTAAAAAAGCTATTGAAGAACGGCTTTATGATATTTTCTGTAAATATGTGTCAAGTTAGGTCTTGAGTTGTCGGAGTTGCGCCCTTATAATATAGGGGTTAGCAGCTCCGCTTCTTTTTGCGAAGAAGGGGAGTGGACCTTATCGACGCAATTTATACAAGGCAATCAGTGGACCGGGTTGACAGTATATCTGTGGAAAGCCAAGTCGAATTTTGCAAGAGGGAAGTGATAGGGGAAGATATCAAGGTATATACAGACAAAGGTTACAGCGGAAAGAATACAGATCGGCCAGCGTTTCAAGAGATGATGGCGGACATTACAGCTGGAAAAATCCACCGGGTGATTGTGTATCGTCTGGATCGGATTAGTCGTTCTGTTTTGGACTTTGCCAGCGTCATCGACGTGTTTCAGAAGCATGGAGTGGATTTTGTCAGCACCATGGAGAAGTTCGACACAGGTACGCCCATTGGCAAAGCTATGCTGATGATCGTGATGATTTTTGCTCAGTTGGAGCGAGAAACCATCCAACAGCGAGTCATTGATGCCTACAGTTCTCGCAGTAAGCGGGGCTTTTACATGGGAGGTAAGGTGCCATATGGGTTTCGCTTAAAAGAAACTGTCATTGATGAAATCCGAACCAAAATGTATGAGCCAGTTCCGGAAGAAACTGCAATCATAGAACAGATTTTTTCCATGTACGCTCAGCCTCAGACCTCATTTGGTGACATTGTGCGCTGGCTGGATGAGCGGCAGGTCAAAAAGCGGAATGGGGAGCCGTTTTCCCGCAGCCGTATCCGTGATTTGGTTGTCAATCCAGTCTATGTCCGGGCGGACTACCGCCTCTATGAATTCTATAAGGCTCAGGGAACCATCATCGAAAACCGGCCAGAGGACTTTATTGGAACGAACGGCGCCTATCTCTACTCCGGAAACGAGAGAAAACGCAAGACGGTATCCTTACAGGGACATACTCTGGTGCTGGCCCCTCATGAGGGATTGATTCCCTCCGATATCTGGGTCAAATGCCGCAGTAAATGTTTAAGCAACATCAGGGTAGCAAAACCAATCAAGGCCAAAGCAACATGGCTGGCGGGCAAGGTCAAATGTGCTCACTGCGGGTATGCACTCTCCGCAAAGGTGTATCACTGCAAAACAAAGGCTGACAACCGCTATTATCTTTGCAATAATAAGTACAATACCGGTGGCTGTAACTTTGGTTCTCTGGATGCGGATCTTGTGGATGAAATTGTGTTTGAGGAAATGAGGAAGAAACTGGCCGAGTTTAACACGCTGACCAAGCAGAAGCAGGAGAGCTGTGACTTACAGACAATCAAGCTGAAAACCCGAATAGAGACTATTGACCAGGAGATCGGTTCGCTGCTGGATAAAATTCCGCTGGCGAATGGAGCTGTTATGGAGTACATCAACAACCGTGTAGCTGTCTTGGATGTTGAAAAAAAGGAGCTGTACGCTGAAATCGTACGGCTCACAGAAGGCAAAGGATATAGTCTGGAGAAAATCACAGGATACCTGGATAATTGGGAAAAAATCTCCATGGGCGACAAGCTAACTGTTGTGGATAGCCTGATAGAAAGTATTTATGCTTCACAGGAAAAAATCAAAATAAACTGGAAAATATAAATCGCAAATCCATTCGCTTTTGTTTGTAATGGTTCGCCGAAGCGCTGGAAGTGGACAATTTCCCGGGCCCGGAGGAATTTGATGACGTCGCTGACGTCCGGGTCGTCGGAGAGGCGGAGGATGTTGTCGTAGGTTACGCGGGCTTTTTGTTCTGGTGCAATCACGAAAGTGCAACATTATTGCAAAAAACGGCGAAAAATGGCGCTAAAACGTATCGGCAATGCGGTCGATCTTGCGCTGGAGGCGTTCCAGTGTCTTTTGCAGAACCTCCCGGTCTACGTTCAAATCGCTGGCGGACAGTTGGGCCAGGGCCAGCATTTGTTCCAAGGTACGCTCGATTTCGCCCAGAGCCTTGTCAATAGATTGAATGGATTGTTCAAATTCTTCTTTGGGCTGCACGGGGTCTATACTCCTTAAAAATTCCAGTGGATTTCAATGGGAACGTCATGGGTGCCGGGGATACGCTTGCCTACAGTGATGTGGTCAATGAGGATTTCTACAATTTCCCGTGTCAAGTGTTCCTGGTTTACATACCGCTCCACCAGGTCCTTTCGGTTGTCTCCTACGGCAATCCTGTCCTCCAGCTCCGCCTGCTGCCGCTGACCGTCCAGCAAAACACGCTCCAATCGGGACTTCTCAGAGGAAAACTCCTTGGAGAGGGCAGAGAAGTCGCTGTCGTTGAGCAGGCCCTTGACCTTATCCATATATAAGTCCCGCAGTCCCTTGGTGTACTCGCCAATCCGTTTCTCATAGGCAGAGAGGGTGTCCAGAAGCTGCCTTTTCTGGCCTTGCAGATTTTCGCAAAACTCAATGCTCCGCTCCAGCTCGTCTTTGTCCAGATACGCCGCCGCCAGTCGGTTCAGCTCGTCGATCACCATCCGCTCCAGCTTTTCCACGGAAATAAAGGAACCAATACAGGCATCCTTTGCCACATGGCGGTTAGAGCATTGGAGGTAGTGCCGCCCGCGATTTTTGGAGGAGCGCATAGTGTAGCCGCAGTTGGCGCAGATTGCTTTCCGGGCGAACAGGCCCACAGTGCCGCAGTCAAAGGGCTTGGCTCGCTCCGCAATCATGGACTGCACCCGGTTCCAGAGGGGGCGGTCAATGATGGCCTCGTGGGTTCCCTCCACCCGATACCATTCACTTTGAGGGCGAGGCTTGTTCTGCTTGGTCTTATAGGACACACTGCCATATTTGCCTTGTACCATATTGCCGATATAAATCTCATTGGTGAGCATATCAGAGATGGCGAAATACTTCCAAAGGGTGCTGTTTTTCCGCTTGGGCTGCTGGTAGCGTAGGCCGTGAAGCCGCTTGTACTCGGTGGGATTGGGGATACCCCGGTCGTTGAGCATCCGGGCGATGGCCGTCTTGCCGTAGCCCTGGGAAAAGAGGGCGAACACCTCCCGGACAACGGCGGCGGCCTCCTCGTCGATAATCAGGTGGCCTTTCTGGTCGGGGTCTTTTTGGTAGCCGTAGAGGGCAAAGGCCCCGATGTGAAAACCGTTCTGCCGCCGGTTGGTGAGGACGCTACGGATGTTCTCCGACATATCCTCCAGATACCACTCGTTTACCAGCCCGTTGATCTGGCGGGACTTCTTGTTGCCCTTGTTGGCGGTGTCGGCGTTGTCCACGATGCTGACAAAGCGGATGCCCCAGATAGGGAAGAGGCCATGGATGTACTTCTCTACCAGCTCCAGCTCACGGGTAAAGCGGGATTGGGTCTTGCAGAGAACGATGTCAAAGCGGTGGGCCTTGGCGTCCTCCAGCAAGCGGTTAAATTCGGGCCGTCTGCGATCCGAACCTGTGTAATCATCATCGCTGTAAAGGTTATAAACTTCCCACCCCTGTTCCATCGCGTATTGCAGCAGCATGGCTTTTTGGTTCTGAATGCTGTTGCTGTCGTCGGTTTCAAATTGCTTGTTTCTATCTTCCTCGGATAAACGGCAGTAAATTGCTGCTTTCATGTTCATATCTCCTTAGAGATAGGACAAGCTGTTTCCTGCTTACAGTATAGCATACAGGAAACAGCTTGTCACATTATTTTTGCTTGATGGTCTGTTTTCCTTTTTCCAGCTGATTGATTAACTCAGTCAGCTTATGTGTAAAATTTTCTCTTGTCGTTTCAGTGGAGCCATCCTTGAAAACGCTTTTGCACAGCTCCTGTGTCTGCAAATAACATCACCCAGCCTTTCACAACAGCCTATGCGAAATTGCATGTCCATTAGTCATCTGCGGCAGGGGAGAGGTCAGGCGGCTCCATCAGATTTTTAAGACGTGCCAGCTTGTCCTGTGCGGTGGCCTTGCGGAAATTCTCACCAGAAAAACGGATAGGGGCACACACCTCCAGCAGACGGTCATAGATACGGGCGTGGGCAGTGTCCTGGGGGTGCTGTAAATCTTGCAGGGACAGGTTGGTGGTGACGATCAGCGGCCTGCGACTGCGATACCGGCTGTCAATGACGTTGTAGACCTGCTCCAAACCGTACTCCGTTTCACGCTCCATGCCGAAGTCATCCAGTATCAGCAGCGGGGCGCGGCACAGTCTGTCTATGTACTCATTCCGGCCCTCAAAACTGGCGGTCAGGTCGTTGAGTATCAGCGCAAAGTTCGTCATGCGGACGGCCACCTCCTGTTCCATCAGGGCGTTGGCAATGCAACCGGCGAAGTAGCTTTTGCCAGTCCCCACGCCGCCCCACAGCAGATAGCCGATGTTCTCGGCCTGCATGGTCGGCCAGCTCTCGACATAGAAACGGGCGTGTTTCATCTGCGGGCATTTGCAACGCTTGACAAAGGGAAACAATATAAACAACAACAAAATGGACTGTCAACCTTACCGAAAACGCCGCCCGGCTGTAAAAAGGGCGGCGTTTTTGCGTGACAGGGAAAGGAGGAAAAGGTATCAAGGGGCGGGGCCAAACTAAGGTTTTGGCCCCGTTCGTATTTGAAAAAGTAAGGAGGTCAAGCGAATGGCAGAAGAAAAGAAAACGACCCCGGCCCCGGAGGAGCAGAGGCCGGAGCCTCCCGCGCCGGAAACGCCGGATGCCCCCACCCCGCCGGGGCTGGAGGTGCTGACCGTGGAGGAACAGCTCATTTTAGAGCATGAGGGGCGGGCCGCCCTTTTAGAAATGGGCGAGGCGATCCCGGACGCCTCCGAACTTCCCGGCATGACGATCCCTGACCCGCCCGCCCCGGAGCCGGAGGCCCAGGGAGTGATTCCCGGCATGGAGGGTCCCCCGGCCCCGGAGAACAAGGTGATCAACCTGTCGTCCGTCCGGGCGGGGCAGGAGCAGACGGACCCGGCCAAGGAGGGCGGGCAGGAGTGGGAGAAGCCCCAGGAGCAGCCGGACCCTCCCCGCCGTGGCCGCCGCCCCAAGAACAAGGAGGCCCCGGCCCAGGGTGAGAGGCCCAAGCGCAAGGGCCGCCCGCCCAAGGCGGAGAAGCAGACCCCCGGCGGGGGCGGAGCTGGCAAGACGGCCAAGACCGCCACACGGGGCAAGGCCGCCGGAAAATCCACCCCGGCCAAGGAGGAGATCCCGCCGCCTCCCGCGCCCGCGCCGGAGGAGCCGCCCCAGCCCAAGGACGCCTCCCGCGCGGAAAAAGAGGAGATCGTCTATCTGGACCTCGACCAGCTCCACCCGTTCCAGGATCACCCGTTCGGCGTCCGGGACGACAATGAAATGAAAGGGCTTGTGTCATCTGTGCAGGCAGGCGGCGTCCACCAGCCTGCCCTGGTGCGTCCCCGTGAGGGCGGGGGCTATGAGATCATAGCGGGCCACCGGCGGCAGCGGGCAAGCGAGCTGGCGGGGTACAAAAATATGCCCTGTATCGTCCGCAACATGACGGATGATGAAGCCGTCCTCGCTATGACGGACGACAACCTGCGCCACCGGGAAACGAT
>Ga0137309_100408_pt1 | contig 32600 bp, 27 predicted proteins | sample NAcewiD2O_June_FD_97179 | JGI IMG/M metagenome (GOLD analysis project Ga0137309, IMG submission 97179) | Mouse cecal microbial communities from Vienna, Austria - N-Acetylneuraminic amended D2O_June | ecosystem: Host-associated > Mammals > Digestive system > Large intestine > Cecum | place... | reverse complement strand
TACGGGCCGCTATGGCCTATCTCCGGGAGTTTCCCGAGCAGGCGGAGCGGTATCAGAAATACGCATCCCTCTTTGAACAGGGCCGCTATCTGACCTATGACGCAGACGGGGAGCTCAATGAGCTGCTCCTGACCTATCAGACCTATTACCGGGACGTCTTCTACCTGGGCCTCGACCCTGCCCAGGCGGCGGAGGCCATGGGTGCCCGCTTTGCGAAGCACTTCCGGCTGGACAGCGGTCCTTCTATCGACGAGATCGAGGAGGAGCACGTCGCCCCGGCTTTTCGTGGCAGAGGGTTCCACTTCCTTGGCGGACGCACCAGCGGGCGTTACGGCCCTTACATCTGGCGGACGGAGGAGCTTCGCACCTACCGCGTGGAGCTCCCGGACGGGGTGCAGGACTATGGGGTGAAATTCCTGGACGGCTTCCTGTCCCGGAGCTGGCTGGACTACATCTCCTTCGGCGAGATTGGAACAGGCGGCTGGTCCAACGGAGACGGGCTGATCCACTGCGTCAGAGAGGCTTACGACGTGGCGTCGGAGAGCTTCCGGGTGTCGCTCTTGAAGCACGAGGCCCAGCACGCCCTGGACCTGGCCCGCTATCCAGGCATGACTTCCGAGGATCTGGAGTACCGGGCAAAGCTGGTGGAGCTGATCTACTCCGAGGAGCGGAATATGATGACCCGCTTTGACGGGGAGGCGGACGCCGCAAAGAAGAGCGACGGCCACGCCCTGGCCTCCAGCCGCATCGTCGAGGGCTTCGCGGCGTGCCTGGGACCCGGCGGCGCGTTGGACACGCTGTCCATCAAGGACATCCAGGCCATTGCGGGCAGGCTGCTCGCGGAAAGCGCCAGAGATGTTGCTAAAAAGTATCCGGCACGCACTGACGTAGAACAGGGGGCATTATGAAGGTCAGCGCACTCGATCATCGAAACGCAAAGGAAGTAGCAGAGCTGATGCACAGGATCAAACCGGACTGGTGGCCGTCAGCAGCGGACGCCTATGGTCAGCTGACCGACCTGTCGGAGACGATAGGGACCATCGGCTGGGTCCTGGAGGACGACAGCGGCAGGCCCGTTGGCTGGACGCTGTTCCGGGAATTGAAGGGCTACCTCACCCTGGAGCTGGAGTGCTCCGGGTATGACGACCACGGTGTTTTCAAGCTGGAGCACAAGCTGAAGGACCTCCTGGACACCGCCGTGGCATACGCGAGAGCACAGGGCTTCACCGCCCTGCGCAACGGAATGAGCTCTGTTGGCTTCAACATTGACGGGAAACCGCTGGAGGACATCCCGGAGGCCATGCGGTCCCTCTCCACCGAGCGGGTGGACTACCACTGGATGCTGGACTACGGCTTCCAGGTAGTGGGCATCCAGCCGAACGTCTACCGGAACAACTGCCATTTGATCTTGCTTGTAAAAGAGTTATAAGGGGGCCATTTGTACACTCAGAAAGAATTGCAGGAGGCGAAGCGTCAGATCGACTCGACTCTGCACAAACTGCACGAGACGGTCCGGACGCTGGAGGCCAAGGAGGACCCGCGCCGCTACCGCTCCCAGCTGACGCTGGCGCGGCGGCGGATCGAGGCCTTCACCATCGCGGTCCGCCTCATCGAGCGGGAGCTCACAGAAAAGGATCAGGAGTGACACCATGTATTACTATCTCTCCGGCACCGTAGCCCATATTGAACCCTTTTTGGCGGTTATCGACTGCGGCGGGGTGGGCTACGCCTGCCGCACCACCAGTTTCACCCTCTCCCAGATCAAGAAGGGGGAGAAAACAAAGCTCTACACCTATCTCAGCGTCCGGGAGGACGCCATGGACCTCTACGGCTTTGCGAGTCAGGAGGAGCGGCGGCTGTTCCAGCTTCTGACCTCTGTCTCCGGCGTGGGGCCCAAGGCGGCGTTGGCGATTTTGTCCTCCTCCACGCCGGAGAACCTGGCCCTCAGCATCATCACCGGGGACGAGAAAGCCCTCACCGCTGCCCAGGGAGTGGGGAAGAAGATCGCCCAGCGGGTGATTCTGGAGCTCAAAGACAAGCTCGCCAAGGGGCAGAGCATCTCCGCCGCCGGGGAGAACATCTCCGGCCCGGCGGTGACGGTGATCCCCCAGAACAAGCTCAGCGAGGCCTCGGCGGCCCTGGCGGTGCTGGGGTACTCCCAGGGGGAGATCAACACCGCCCTCAAGGGCATCGACATCAACGCCCAGCCCCTGGAGCAGATCATCCGCTTGGCCCTGAAGAACATGGTCAAACCCTAAGGAGGCACCCAATGGACATGGAAGAGATCCGCGACTTTACTGATCCTGAATTCCAGGAGGTATTTCGCACCTATTTCACGGAGATCGGCGTGAATTTGAAGCCGGACACGGACATCTGGGACGAGATCGCCGCCTCCGCGGAGAAGGAGGGGATGGTCTGCCGCGCCCTCCGCCGGGAGGGAGCCATCGCAGGGTTCATCTTCTTCCAGCCGGACGAGCTGAGAAGCCGCACCGGCTTTTTCACCCGCCCCGTGGGCTTCATCCGGGAGCTGTGGGTCCGTCCGGCGTACCGGGGGCAGGGCCTGGGCCGCGCCCTGGTGGAGCACGCGGCGGCGGAGCTGGAGAAGTCCGGCGCGGCGGAGCTCATCCTCACCTACGACCCGGACGCTTTCGGGTTCTACCAGAAGCTGGGCTTCCGGGAGGACCCCGCCTGTACCGCGAAGAATGGGGAGACGGTGGTGACCCGGCCTGTTGGTGGGATATGATCCCCGGCTGGATACGCAGGCGCGAAGCGCAAAATAAAAGTTTCGCCCGCCTTTTCAAAGGCGGTGGGTCCAGGGCAAAGCCCTGGCGGGTTTGGGCGGAGCCCAACATTCTTTCGCAAAAGAAAGGTACGCCATGAGCATCGATTTTTCCAAAAACATCGAGACCGAGGAGCCCCTTGTCGCAACGACGCTGACCCGTGAGGACGAGGGGGAGTACTCCCTGCGCCCGAAGACCCTCCGGGAGTACATCGGGCAGGAGAAGGCAAAGGGGAACCTGGAGGTCTTCATCCAGGCGGCGAAGATGCGCTCGGAGCCGCTGGACCACGTGCTGCTCCACGGCCCGCCGGGCCTGGGCAAGACCACCCTCTCCGGCATCATCGCGAATGAGATGGGGGTCAATGTGCGCATCACCTCCGGCCCGGCCATCGAGAAAGCCGGGGACCTGGCGGCGCTGCTGACGAACCTCAACGAGAACGACATCCTTTTCGTGGACGAGATCCACCGCCTCAACCGCTCGGTGGAGGAGGTCTTATACCCCGCCATGGAGGACTACGCCATCGACATCATCATCGGCAAGGGCCCCTCGGCCAACTCCATCCGGCTGGACCTGCCGAAGTTCACCCTCATCGGGGCCACCACCCGGGCGGGACAGCTGTCCGCGCCCCTGCGGGACCGGTTCGGGGTGACCCTGCGGCTGGAGCTGTACACGCCGGAGGAACTGACCCTCATCGTCACCCGCTCGGCGGGCATCCTGGACGCGCCCATCGAGCCGGAGGGGGCCATGGAGATCGCCCGCCGGAGCCGGGGCACTCCCCGTATCGCAAACCGGATGCTGAGGCGGGTGCGGGACTTCGCCCAGGTGGTGGGGGACGGGGTCATCGACCGGCCCCTGGCGGACAAGGCCCTCACGGCCCTGGAGGTGGACTACCTGGGCCTGGACAACATCGACCGCCGGATGCTGCGGGCCGTCATCGAGTACTACAACGGCGGTCCCGTGGGCCTGGAGACCCTGGCGGCCACCATCAACGAGGAGGCCGTGACGCTGGAGGACGTCTACGAGCCGTACCTGATGCAGATCGGCTTTCTGACCCGGACGCCCCGGGGGCGGTGCGTCACGCCGAAGGCGTATCAGCACTTGGGTTTGAGCGTCCCCGGCGGGTTCGGCGCAATGGAACAGCTGAGCTTCTGACCCGGCGGCGCTGGAGGGAGGCCCCCAGGTCGTAGGAGGCGAGGAACATGGCCTCCAAGTTGGCGCTTTGGATGTCGAAGGACGCCCGGATCAGGTCCTCCAGGAGGGCGGACTGTGCTTCGGTGAGGGTGTCCCGCAGGCGGTTTTCCAGCTCCTCACGGGCGATGCACTGTTTTCGCAGTTCCTCTGTGTCCTCGAGGTTTTCTTCGATGTAAGAAAATAATGTTTGCATTAGTTTGTCCATTGGTGTAAACTCCTTTTCAGATTGATAGGACCATTATACATCAACTTTAATGATTGTCAAGAAGAACCATTAAATTTGATGGAGATTTTTTCGTGAGGACAGCATATGTTACGATATAAGGTCAATATACTGGAAAAATTAAAGGAAGCGGGATATTCCAGTTACCGCATAAGACAGGAAAAAATCTTGGCGGAAGGGACGATGCAGAAGATACGAGAGGGAAAAATTGCAATGACATTGGAGAGCTTGGGCGTCATCTGTGATATTTTGGAGTGTCAGCCCGGTGATTTGGTGGAATGGGTCCGGGATGGGGAGCTGAACCCGTAAGGGCGGATATCATCCGCCTCTGCGAGATATATCTGATATCAAGTCATCATCTTGCGCTTTTCGGGCGCAGAGAAGGAGCAAACATGGGAAAATTATTCGGAACAGACGGCATTCGCGGCATAGTCGGCGAGAATCTGACAGCGGAATTGGCCTATCGCGTAGGCCAGGCGGTGACGGCGGTGCTGACGGAGGAGAAGGGGGAGCCCCCTCTTGTGACCATCGGCATGGACACCCGCATCTCCTCGGACATGCTGGAGGGGGCGCTGATCGCGGGCATCACCTCCGTGGGAGGCGACGTGATGCCTCTGGGCACCATCCCCACCCCGGCGGTGGCCTATCTCACGGTGAAGGTGGGGGCGGACGCGGGGGTGGTCATCTCCGCAAGCCACAACCCCTTTGAGCACAACGGCATCAAGGTCTTCAACGGCCTGGGCTACAAGCTCTCCGACGCTCTGGAGGACCGGGTGGAGGAGAAGATCCTCTCCAACGCGCCCATGGCGGTGAAGAAAGGCGCGGACATCGGCAAGCGGATCCACGGTATGAAAAACCTGAAATATGAGTATATTAAGCATCTGGCGGGCACGGTCCAGGACGATCTGGGCGGGCTCCGGGTGCTCATCGACTGCGCCAACGGCGCCGCCGCCGCCACGGCTCCGGACCTCTTCTCAATGTTCGAGATCGAGGCGGACTTCATCCACCGCAAGCCCAACGGCGTGAACATCAACCTCAAGTGCGGCTCCACCTATCTGAAAAGCCTGGCCGCCATGGTCACCGCGGGGGAGTACGACCTGGGCATCGCCTTCGACGGCGACGCGGACCGCTGCCTCATGATCGACGAACGGGGGCAGGTCATCGACGGCGACAAGACCATGGCCGTCTGCGGCAGGTACATGCGGGACCAGGGCCTTCTCACGGGCCGGACCATCGTGGGCACGGTGATGAGCAACCTGGGGCTCCACGAGTTCTGCAACAAGAACAACATCCGCCTGGTCTGCACCCCGGTGGGGGACCGCAACGTCCTGGAGAAGATGCTGGAGTACGGCTACCGCATCGGCGGGGAGCAGTCGGGGCACACCATCTTCACTGACTACGCCACCACGGGGGACGGACAGCTCACGGCCCTGCAATTTTTGCAGATCCTGCGCCGGAGCGGGCAGAAGGCGTCGGAGCTGGCCTCCATCTGCCCCAGCTACCCCCAGACCCTGGTGAACGTGGAGCTTGCCAACCAGCCGGGGCTGAAGGAGGCGGTGATGGCCTCCCGGGAGCTCCAGGAGGCGGTGCGCCGGGAGGAGGAGGCGCTGGGCGGAAACGGTCGCGTCCTGGTCCGGCCCTCGGGAACAGAGCCTCTTATCCGTGTTATGGTAGAGGCAAAGACCAATGAGAGTGCGGAAGGCTGTGCAAACCGCCTGGCGGACCTGGTGAGAACGCTGAAATTTTAAGGATGCGTTCATAAAATTTTAATATTTACTTGACAAAGGCGGGGGGATATAGGTATAATAGGGATGTCAGTCGATCAACGGCAGTACGCCGCATATACGGGGCTTCCGGACGAGGCCCTGTGCGCCCTCGCAAAGGCGGGGGAGCGGGATGCGGAGGAGGTACTGGTCAAGCGATATCACCGCCTGGTCCGAAAGCTCTCCCGGCCCTACTACCTGGCGGGCGGGGATAACGACGATCTCATCCAGGAAGGCATGATCGGATTGATGCACGCGGTGCGGGAGTACGACGCCGGGAAGGCGGCGGGGTTTCGCACCTTCGCAGAGATATGTATCCGCAACCAGCTGTATTCTGCGGTCCGGGCGGCGGCCCGGGATAAGCATTCGCCGCTCAATCAGTCGGTTCCTCTTGAGATACCCTTCTTTGACAGTCATAACTCTTTCTTCAGCGCGCCGGCGATGGCCCAGGTGAATCCTGAGGACCTTGTCATCGGCCGCGAGAGAGCCCAGGCCGCTCTGCGCGGTCTTCGCAGGCAGTTGTCCGAGTTTGAGGCGAAGATTCTGGGGTACTATCTGGATGGCCTGACCACGAGGGAAATGGCCGAAGCGGTTTCTAGGTCCCCTAAATCGGTGGACAACGCCGTGCAGCGCATCCGGCGCAAGGTGGCGCGGCAACTTCATTCCGGCGATCTCAGCAATGGCTGACCGCAATATTTTTTTCTTATTCAAAGAGAGGGTAAACATCATGTACGAAGACAAGACTTTAATTTGCAAGGAGTGCGGCAACGAGTTCGTTTTCACCGCCGGTGAGCAGGAGTTCTACGCCGAGCGTGGCTTCCAGAACGAGCCCCAGCGCTGCAAGGCCTGCCGTGACGCCCGCAAGAACGCTGCCCGCGGTCCCCGGGAGTACTTCACGGCGGTCTGCGCCTCCTGCGGCGGCGAGGCCCGGGTTCCCTTCGAGCCCAAGAGCGACCGCCCCGTCTACTGCAGCGAGTGCTTCGCAAAGATGCGTGAGCAGGGCTGATAGAACTGCATAACGGGGTCCGGGGGCGCAAGCCCCCGGCACTCCCCTTACGTGGATTCGTCTGTCCAGAGGTCCGGAGGCTTGTCCTCCGGACCTTCTTTTGGCCGGGGCCTCCCCGGCCCCGGACCCCGGGTTACTTTTTCCGCGTGGAAAAAGTAACCAAAAAGACGCTCAAGAAACTACGTTTCTTGAGAATCTTCCTTGATTACGGGGGTTATTTATTTACGCTACGACCTGGCAGTCTCCATTTCCCCAATCTCTTCCCTGGGCCGATGCCGCTCTCATCTCCGCCACAACTCCCTGGACCTTCAGTCTTCTTCGTTGGGTTCGCCTCCTGCAAGCACGATTCTTTGGAGAGACTACCGGGCCACCGGCATGGTGCAAATGAAACTGCGAACCATTTCGCAGGGCATGACGGCCCCGGTGCGCCGTCCGCTTCCACTTGCAGTATACGGTTCTGGAGGGAACCTTATAAGAGCTCCCCAAACCCCGTAATAAACTGGTCGCAGACCTCCCGCATATCCACCTCACTGCCGGGGAAATACGCATCCTTGACGCCGACGACGGTCATCCCGGCGGCTTTGGCGGACTTGCAGGCGGCCAGAGAGTCATCAAAAAAGACGCACTCCCGGGGCCGGACCCCCAGCGCTTCCGCCACCAGCCGAAAGACAGCTGGTGACTTTTTATCCATCCCCAGCTCCTGGGCAAAGAAGATGCGTTCAAAATAGGGAGCAAGACCGTGCTTGTCCAGCGCCGCGTGACAGTGCGCAGGAACGGCGGAGGTGAAAACTGCCATTCGATGTCCGGCGGCGCGGCAGCGCTCCAGATACTCCCGGACATGGGGCTTCAGCTCCACATGCTCATAGGCGTCCTCGGCCAAGTCCATCCACTCGGCGATGATCTCCTCACAGCTCTCCTCCAGATGAAGGTATTCCTTGGTGAAGACGGCGCAGTTTTGCAAAATGGTGTGGGCGACGCCCTCGTAGTACTCCTTTGTGTAGGGCGCGTTCCGGCGGGCGAGGAACGTCTTGTCCACCTCCAGCCAAACGCCGTTGGAATCCAGCAGGGTGCCGTCCAAGTCAAAAATCAGCATCGTGGGCCCTCCTTTTTTGGGGGATTTTTTTGTGGGAAAGTCATTTTATGGCTTCCCTTTTTTGTGAAAATGTCGTATGCTATTGTAGCATAATGGGACAAACTTTGCAATTGGAGGATTTGTGTATGTCTGAAAAAGTCATGAGGCGGCTTGCCAAGCCCATGCTCTTTACCGCCGCGTTTATTTGGGGAAGCTCCTTCTTCGTCATGAAGGATGCCCTGGACGCCCTGCCGGTACAGTACTTGTTAGCGATCCGCTTTACGATGGGCACAGTGCTGTTAGGGTTAGTCTGTTGGAAGAAGTGGAAGACGTTCACGCCGGACTACCTGTGGCGGGGAGCGATTATCGGAGGCTTCCTATATGCGGCCTATACCATCCAGACCTATGGCCTTGCGTTGACAACGCCGTCGAAAAACGCGTTTCTCACGGCGGTTTACTGCGTATTGGTGCCATTTCTGTACTGGCTGCTGGCCGGAGTGCGGCCGGACCGTTATAATGTGATGGCGGCAGTGCTCTGCGTGGCCGGTGTGGGGCTGGTGAGCCTGGAAGGAGATTTACATATCAATCTAGGGGATCTGTTGACGCTGTGCTGTGCGATTTTCTATGCCTCCCACATCGTAGCGGTAGCGAAGGTATCTCCGAAGAGGGATATTTATCTGCTGACAGTGTTTCAGTTCGCCTTTGCGGCGCTGTACGCCTGGATAGGGGGATTGCTGTTCGAGCAGTTTCCTGCGGCGGCGCTGTCCAGGGCAGAGGTGGTGCTTCCGCTGATCTATCTGGGCGTAATGGCTACTGCGGTAGCATTGTTGTTTCAGAATGTGGGGCAGGTCTGGTCTGACCCGGCGTCGGCGTCAGTGATTTTGTCGCTGGAGTCGGTGTTTGGAGTAGGCTGTTCAGTGGTTTTTGCGGGGGACCGGGTCAGTGTGCAGATGGCGTTTGGATTTTTGCTGATTTTTGTGGCAGTGGTATGCAGCGAGACGAAATTTTCTTTCCTGAAAAAGGGAAAGGTTTCCTAATATTCAGAAATTCTTAAAGAATATGGGAAGAATTTCTGGTATACTGGGGAGGTAGTTTCGGAGGGATGAATGCCCCAATCAGGGGATTAGGGCCCACAATTCTATCGGAGTACCCAGCATTGGGATAGAAGCGGGCGCACAATGTGCGCTCCTACGAAGCGTTGACCGATGGCGCAGAGGGACGGCGCGCCGAGCCGTCGCGCCCTACGAATGGATGGGCAGTACCGCCCGCACCATGCCGGTGGCCCGGTAGTCTCTCCGAAGAATCGTGCTTCTCGGAGGCGAACCCAACGAAGAAGGCCGAAGGTCCAGGGAGTTGTGGCGGAGATGGGAGCGGCATCGGCCCAGGGAAGTGATTGGGGAAATAGAGGCTACCAGGTCGTAGCGTAAATAAAAAACCCCCGTAATCAAGGAAGATTCTTAAGAAACGTAGTTTCTTAAGCGTCTTTTTGGTGACTTTTTCCACGCGGAAAAAGTCACCCGGGGTCCGGGGCCGGGGAGGCCCCGAAACAAAGATATCTCTATCCTTCGATGGACAATCCCCGGAAAACATGGTAAAATACCAAAGAGGAACAAAAGGAAAGGAGTCCGCCTATGAGAATCGACGTACTCGGGGTAGGCTTTGACAATGTAACGATGGACCAGGCGCTGAGCGAAGGGGTCCGTCTGATGAATACGGAGGGCCCCCACTACGTGGTGACCCCCAACCCGGAGATCGTGGAGACCTGCCGGGAGGACCGGGAGGCCCTGGAGGCGGTCCGGGCCGCGGACCTGGTGCTCCCGGACGGCATCGGCGTGATCTACGGCGCGAAGATGCTGGGCACGCCCCTGAAGGGCCGGGTGACGGGCATCGCCTTTGCCCAAGGCATCATGGAGAGGATGGCAGAAAACGGGAAGACCCTCTATCTCCTGGGGGCCAAGCCCGGCGTGGCGGAGAAGGCGGCGAAGAAGCTGCAAGCCCAGCACCCGGGCCTGCGCATCGCCGGGACCCGCGACGGCTACTTCCAGGAGGACGCCCCGGTGGTGGAGGCCATCCGGGAGAGCGGCGCGGACGTGGTGTTCGTCTGCCTGGGCGCGCCGAAGCAGGAGAAGTGGATGAAAAAGAACGGCGAGGCCACCGGCGCGAAGCTCCTCCTCGGCATAGGGGGGGCTTTGGACGTGTTCTCCGGCGAGGTGAAGCGGGCCCCCAGGGCCTTCCAGAAATTGGGCCTGGAGTGGTTCTACCGCCTCATCACCAACCCCAGCCGCGCCGGGCGGATGATGAAGCTCCCCCTCTTCCTGGTCCATGTAGCCAAGGAGAAGCGGAGGCGGAAATGAAGGGGAAGCTGATCGTCTTCGAGGGCACCGACGGCGCGGGCAAGACCACCCAGACCCGCCTCATGGCCCAGCGCCTCACGCGGGAGGGCGCGGCCTTCCGGGTGATCGACTTTCCCCGGTACGGGAACCCTTTCGCCGAGCCCGCAAAGCTCTATCTGAACGGAGCCCTGGGCTCCAGGCCGGGGGACGTGAGCGCCTGCGGAGCGTCGGTGCTCTTCGCCGTGGACCGCTACGCCTCCTACAGGGAGGAGTGGGGCGTGGACTACGAGGCCGGGAAGCTGATTTTAGCCAACCGCTACACCACCTCCAACGCGGTCCACCAGGCGTCCAAGCTGCCGGAGGGAGAGCGGGAGTCGTTCCTCACATGGCTCTTTGATCTGGAGTACCGCCGCCTGGAGCTGCCGGAGCCGGACCTGGTGTTCTACCTGGACCTGCCCATCGAGCTGACGGAGCAGATGATGCGCCGCCGGGAATCGGAGACCGGCGCCCACGCCGACATCCACGAGCAGGACGAGGCATACCTCCGCCGCTGCCGGGAGAGCGCGGGGAAGATCGCGGACCGCCTGGGGTGGCGGCGGATCGACTGCTCCCGGGAGGGGGCCGTCCGCACGCAGGAGGACATCCACGCCGAGGCGTGGGAGCTCGTCCGGACGCTGCTGGGGCGCTGAAAAGGAAAAAGGGGCGCTCCCGCGCCCCTCTCCCGCCGCTATGTAGCTCAGCAGCAGCAACAGTTGTTCCCGTTGTTGCAGCAGCAGTTGCTGCCGCAGTTCCCGTTGCAGTTGCAACAGCAACAGTTGTTGTTGCTTCCGCCCACGCCGCTGCTATTGCCGCAGCCGCAGCAGCAGCACAGGAGGATGATGATCAGGATGATCCACAGGCAGCCATTGTCGTTGTTCCACATATGTTTCACCTCACTTGTCGTTTGCTAAACCATCCTATGTTGGAAAGCGGAAAATGCAGCTTGGCCGAGAAAATTTTTTTGCTCTTACTTTTTACCAAGGAGGACATCGCTCCATGAACAGGGAAGACCGATACCACACCACCAGCTGGGACGCCGGGGAGGTCCGGCGGCAGGGCCGGCCCGAGGCCGACCGCCCCCTCTCGGACCGTCTGGCCCCTGACCGGCAGGCGGCGGAGAGTCCGGAGCACTCCGAGCGTTCCCAACAGCGCCCCCCGGCCCAGAACCAGGTCAGAAGTCAGAAAAAGCGCAGGCAGAAGCCCCGGACCAATCCGCTTTTGGCGTTCATCCTGTGGGTGGTCATCGTGGCGGCGTCCTCGACCATCTTCGCCGGGGTGGGGTGGCTCCTGGCCGACGACTTCGCCGCCCTGACCAAGGCCTACAAGGAGGTCAACTTCGAGGTCTCCGAGGACTGGATCGACCATGTGGAGACCAACGAGGAGGGCAAGGAGGTCACCTATTACGACATGAAGAAGGTGGCCGGGGCCCTGGAGGAGGAGGGACTGGTGAAGTACGGCTGGTTCTTCCGCCTCTTCTGCAAATTCTACCACGCGGAGCGGAAGGTGACCCAGGGGACCTTCGCCCTGAACACCAACATGGACTACATGGCCCTCGTCCGCAACATGCGCTCCCGGGGCGGCGCGGCCGTCACGGTGGACGTGGCCATCCCGGAGGGCTACACGGTGTCCCAGATCATCGACCTTCTGGTGGAGAACGAGGTGGGCACCAAGGAGGCCCTCACGGAGACCGCCGGGAACTACGATTTTGGAGACGACTACCCCTTCCTGAACAGCGATCTCAAGGGCAATATCAGCCGCCTGGAGGGCTACCTGTTCCCGGACACCTACAACTTCTACGTGGGCGGTCGGCCGGAGCTGGTGTTCAACGCCATGCTCTCCAACTTCAACACCAAGGTCTACGGCAACGAGGACCTTGCGCCCCTCTTCGCGGAATCGGAGTATGACCTGGACGAGATCATCACCATCGCCTCCCTCATTGAAAAGGAGACCGACGGCGGCGACCGGGACAAGATCTCCTCCGTCATCTACAACCGCCTCCACAACGAGGGGGAGACCAACTATCTCCTCCAGATCGACGCGGCCCTGGTCTACGCCGCCGGGCGCACCATCACCCAGGACGACTACGCCAACCTGGACAGCCCCTACAACCTCTATACCAACCAGGGCCTGCCCCCCACGCCCATCGCCAATCCGGGCAACGCCTCCATCCGCGCCGCCCTCCAGCCCGCGGAGACGGACTACTATTTCTACGTCCTGGGCGGCGACGGCAAGCACGTCTTCAGCGAGACCCTGGCCCAGCACAACCAGGCTGTAGCAGACGCCCAGAATCAGAAACAGGAGTGACCGATGGCAGAGAGAAGAACACCTGAGCTCCTTGCCCCGGCGGGGGACATGGAGCGCCTGCACATGGCGGTGCTCTACGGCGCGGACGCCGTCTATCTGGCGGGCGAGAGCTTTGGGATGCGCTCCTTCGCGGGGAATTTCTCCCCCGAGGAGCTGCCCAGGGCGGTCCGCTTCGCCCACAGCCGCGGCGTCCGGGTCCATGTGACCGTCAACACTATGCCCCGCAACGGGGAGATGGAGGGCCTGCCCGCGTGGCTGGAGCTCCTGGACGCCGCGGGGGTGGACGCCCTCATTGCGGCGGACCTGGGGACCTTCACCCTGGCGGGGCGCTATGCCCCCCGCTGCGAGCGCCACGTCTCCACCCAGGTCAGCGTGGCCAACTATGAGTGCGCCGCCGCATGGTATGATCTGGGGGCCAAGCGGGTGATCCTGGCCCGGGAGCTGAGCCTGGAGGAGATCCGGACCATCCGGGAGCGGACCCCGGCGGACCTGGAGCTGGAGGCCTTCGTCCACGGCGCCATGTGCGTCAGCTACAGCGGGCGGTGCCTGCTCTCCAACTACATGACCGGGCGGGACAGCAACCGGGGGGCCTGCGCCCAGCCCTGCCGGTATCAGTACTACCTTATGGAGGAGAAGCGGCCCGGAGAGTTTTTCCCGGTCTTTGAGGACGCCCGGGGGACCTATATCATGAACTCCCGGGACATGTGCATGATCGACCATATCGGGGAGCTGATGGACGCCGGGCTCACCAGTCTGAAGATCGAGGGCCGGGCCAAGAGCGCCTACTACGCCGCCATCGTCACCGGGGCCTACCGCCACGCCATCGACGCGGCGGCGGCGGGGGAGCCCCTGGACCCCGTATGGCGGGACGAGGTGGAGCACGTCAGCCACCGCCGCTACTCCACCGGCTTCTACTTCGGACAGCCGGGGCAGTACTACGAGAACGCAAGATATATCAGGGAGTGGCAAGTGATCGCCCTTGTCACCGCTTGCGATGAGGACGGCATGGCCCTCCTGTCCCTGCGCAACAAATTTTCCGCCGGGGACGAGGTGGAGCTGGTGGGGCCGGACGTGGAGCCCTTCGCCTTCCCCGCACCTGTCATGGAGGACGCGGAGGGAGCGCCGCTTACCGAGCCGAAGAACCCGCAGATGGTCTTCAAGATGCAGCTTCCCCGTCCGGTGCCGCCATACAGCATTCTGCGCATCGCCCGGGACCTCTCTGCCAAGTCGTGAGGGGAGCGCGCCCGGTATGGTATATGTTTTCGCCCTTTTGAGCGCCGTCCTCGCCTGGACGGTGCTCCTTCTGGTCTGGAAGGTGGCGCTCATGCGCCGCTCGGCCCGGGAGCTGGAGCGGGGCATGGCCCTGCGCCTGGAGGAGGACACCAACACCCTCCTCTCCATCCCTAGCCGGGACCGTGCCATGCGTTCCCTTGCCGCATCTCTCAATGGACAGCTCCGCCTCCTGCGGCAGGAGCGCTGGCGCTGTCAGGCCGGGGACCGGACCCTCAAGGAGGCGGTGCGGGCTGTGAGCCACGACCTGCGCACACCTCTGACGGCCATCTCCGGGTATCTGGACCTCCTGGAGCGGGAGGAGAAGAGCCCGGCGGCGGAGCGCTATCTGACCCTTGTCCGGGAGCGGACGGACCACTTGGCGGAGCTTACGGACTCCTTTTTCCGCTACTCCATGGGCCGCTCCCCGGAGGCTCCGGGGCCGGTGGGGGACGTGTGCCTGAATCGGGCGCTGGAGGAGAGCCTCGCCGCCTGGTACGCCGTGCTGACCCGACGGGGCATTACGCCGGAGGTCTCCATGCCGGAGAGGCAGGTGGTGCGGCGTCTGGACAGCGCCGCCCTGAGCCGAATTTTCGGGAATATTCTCTCCAACGCCGTCAAGTACAGCGCCGGGGACCTGCGTGCGGCGCTGACGGAGGACGGCGTCGTTACCTTCACCAACTCCGCCCCGGGCATAACGCCCATCTTGGCGGAGAAGCTCTTTGACCGCTATTTCACCGTGGAGACCGGACAGGGCTCCACGGGGTTGGGGCTCGCCATCGCGCGGCACTTGGCGGAGGAGATGGGCGGCGCCGTCACCGCCTCCTGTGAGGATGAGATCCTCTGCGTGCGGGTGAGATTTCCATGAATCTACTTTTTTCTTTTTGTGTACAAAAAGAAAAAAGTAGCAAAAAAGAAAAAAACTTTTTGTCCGCAAGGCTGACGCCTTGCTCATGGGGTAAAAAAGACGCAGGCATCAGAAAGCTTCTGATGCCTGCGTCTTTTTTGATTCTCTTATGCTTTCACGTCGAAGGGGAGACGGGCCTCTTCCGGCTCATTGGCGGGAGCTTCCGCCTTGGTATTGGCGGCGGTGGTGGTACGGGTGGTGCCGCCGGAGATGTAGGTCTTACCGCACTCCGGGCAGATGGCGGTGTGCAGGGTCACGGACTGACTGACCACCTTGCGGTCCTCCCGCTGGGCCTTGGCCTGCTCCCGGACCACATGCTCCATCTCATGCCCCCGGACGGCGGAGGCCGCCTGGTCCGGGTCCACGCGGGTGGGGGTCTGGAAGGAGACGCCCATGTCGTCGGACCCGTCCTGATACTTGCGCTTCTCGCAGGTCTCGCACTTACCCTCCTCCAGGGCCTTCTGCGCCCCCTCGACGCCCTGGGACGCATCCTCGTCCACCGGGACGGAGGGCTCGTCCTCCCCGTCATAGCGGATGCGCATCCGCACGGCCATCTCCGCCGGGTCCGCGCCCTCTCGAATTACGGGGCCCAGGCGGACGGGGGCGGTGTCCTCGCCGCTGACAGGGGAGGACGGCCGCACCGGCTGGACCGGCGTCTCCGGCTGGGCGGCGCGGCGGGCGGCATATACCGCCGCCTGCTGGGGAGCCTGGGCCTGGGCGGCGCGGTACATCTGGTAGGGGTTGTAATAGGAATTCTGCATGGAGATCATGCCGAACATAGCCATCACCTCAATTATGATTGGAAAATCTCGGTAGGGTCATTATAGCAGGTTTTGGGGGAAAAGGCAAGAGGGAGATCACATCATCTCGCCCATGTTTTTCCGATAAAATCAAGTGTCCCTTAATTTTCCATCCCATATATCGATAGTTTATATAACACAGTGGACCGGTACCGCTGGAAAGAGAGGTGGAGCAGACGGTCCACCGCGCCCCCTTCGACCCCACCAAGGACACCTCCGCCACCACCTGGGCCTCCTACCGGGACGCCAGCGGCAAGGAGCACCGCGTCAGCACGGACTTCCTCTTCGACGTGGACGGCGTGGACAAGTATCTCGCGTCCACGCTCTTGCAGTTCACCGGCAGCAAGGCCCAGGCGTTCAACGAGTTTCTGGAGAACCTCCGGGTGAACAGCGGCCACTGGTGGCGGCCTGATGATACCCCGGTCATCGACCTCCGGGTCTGAGCGCCCGCGAAATTTCTCCTTCCGCCCTCTTTCTATTCCGGGCAGGATGTGGTAAAATAGAGAAGATATCCCCGGCAGATCACAGGACAGAAGGAGAAACGACTATGCAGGCACAACTCAAATGGCTATCTGACCCCACCGTGTTCCAGGTCAACCGCCTGGACGCCCACTCCGACCACGTCTGCTATGCCTCGGCAGAGGAAGTCCGCACAGGCTCCACCTCCCTGCGGCAGAGCCTGGACGGGCAGTGGCGTTTCCGCTGGAGCAAGGCCCCGGCAGAGCGTCCGGCGGACTTTTGGCAGGAGGGCTTTGACGACAGCGCCTTCGGCGTCATCCTGGTCCCCGGCCACATGGAGACCCAGGGCTATGGACAGCTCCAGTATATCAATACCCTCTACCCCTGGGACGGCCGCAGTGAGCTCCGCCCTCCCCAGGTGGACCTGGACGATGACCCCGTGGGCAGCTACGTCCGGGAGTTCGACGTGGACGAGGGCCTGCGGGGCAAGCGGGTGTGCGTCAGCTTCCAGGGGGCGGAGCAGGCCGTCTATGTATGGATCAACGGCCATTTCGCAGGCTATGCCGAGGACAGCTTCACCCCCTCGGACTTCGACCTGACCCCCTATATCCGCGAGACCGGCAACCGGCTGTGCGTGGAGGTCTACAAGCGCTCCAGCGCCGCCTGGATCGAGGACCAGGATTTCTTCCGTTTCAGCGGCTTGTTCCGGTCCGTGTTCCTGTACGCCAAGCCAGAGGTCCACCTGGCGGACCTCTGGCTCCAGGCGGGGCTGGAGGAGGGCAATGCCGCCGGGACCCTCTCCGCCCGCCTCCTTCTGGAGGGTGAGACGGCGGGGGCGTCGGTCCAATGCCGGGTGGAGGCCCCGGACGGCGCAAACCTCTTCGACGGCTTGCTGGACCTCAGCAGTGAAGGGAAATACCTTGTCAGCCGTCCTCTGCGGTTCGAGAACGTCCGCCCCTGGCGGCACGAGGACCCCGCCCTCTACCGGGTGACCCTGACGGTCTCCGCTGCGGACGGGCGTGTGACAGAGGTGGTGCCCTATGACACGGGCTTCCGGCGCTTCGAGCTGAGAGACGGCCTGCTCCTCCTCAACGGGGAGCGCCTGGTCCTCCGGGGGGTGAACCGCCACGAGTGGAACCCGGACACCGGCCGGGCCATCGGCATGGCCGATATGGCCGCCGCCATGGATACCTTCCGGAGAAACAACATCAACGCCGTCCGCACCTGCCACTACCCGGACCAGACGGACTGGTATGGCCTCTGCGACAAAAACGGCATCTACGTCATGGACGAGGCCAACCTGGAGAGCCACGGGTCCTGGCAGCGGCTGGGGGGCATCTACCCGGATTGGAATGTGCCCGGGAGTCTGCCGGAGTGGAAGGAGTGCGTCGTGGACCGGGCCCGCAGTATGTTCGAGCGGGACAAGAACCATCCGGCCATCCTCTTCTGGTCCTGCGGCAACGAGGCCTACGCCGGGGAGGACATCCTCGCCATGGCAAACTTTTTCCGGCAGAACGACCCCAGCCGGGTGGTCCACTACGAGGGCGTGAAAAACTGCCCCGGCTTCGATGGCTGTACCGACGTGGAGAGCCGCATGTACGCATCCCCGGAGGCCATCCGGGCCTACCTGGAGGGCAGGCCGGAGAAGCCCTTCCTCCTCTGCGAGTACATGCACGACATGGGCAACAGCCTGGGCGGCATGGAGAGCTATATCCGTCTGGAGGAGGAGTTCCCCCAGTACCAGGGCGGGTTCATCTGGGACTACATGGACCAGGCCCTCTGGCGCGTGGACAGCGCCGGACGCCGGGTTTTGGGCTACGGCGGCGACTTCGGCGAGCGGCAGAGCGACTACGCCTTCTCCGCCAACGGCATCGTCTTTGCCGACGGCGCGGAGAAGCCCGCCATGCAGGATGTCCGCTACTGGTACGCCGGAGCGGAGGCCCGGGCCCGGCACGACGCGGCCAACCGCCGTGCGGAGGCGTCCCTGGGCCTGCCGGACAGGGGGAGGACGTCGCCCCTGCGCGTTGTCCACGGGGACGGGGCCCTGGGCGTGAAGGGGGAGGGCTTCGAGGTCCTTTTCTCCCACGAGCACGGCGGGCCGGTGTCCCTGGTTTCCGGGGGCAGGGAGTGGCTGTGGAGGGCCCCCCGTCCGGCTTACTGGCGGGCTCCCACGGAAAATGACATGGGCTGCGGCTTCGCCTGGAAGAGCGCCGTGTGGTCCGCCGCGGACGCCTGGCAGAGGTGCAGCGATACCCGGATCCTGGAGGAGGGCCCCAATGCCGTCTGCGTCCGGTACGTCTACACCTCTCCCGCCATGCCGGGACTGGAGACAGAGGTCCTCTACCGGGTGGAGAGCACGGGCCGCATGACCGTCACCGCCCGCTATCAGGGCGGGGCCGGACGCCCCCAGCTCCCGCTCTTCGGCCTGAGATTCGAGACACCGGCGCCCGTGGAGCGGACCCGGTGGCTGGGCCTCTCCGGGGAGACGTACCCAGACCGGAAGAAGGGCGGCGTCTACGGATGGCACCAGGAGGCCCCCCATGTGCCCGCCTACCTGGTGCCCCAGGAGTGCGGCTGCCATGTGGACACCCGGGCGGTGCGGCTGGACCTCACCGGCGGCGGGACGCTGGGCCTGCGGATGGGGGAGAGCCCCTTCGCCTTCTCCGCCGTCCCCTATACGCCCCAGCAGCTGGAGGCCGCGATGCACCCGGAGGAGCTTCCCGTTCCGGTGCGCACAGTGGTGACGGTGTGCGGCGCTATGCGGGGCGTCGGCGGCATCGACAGCTGGCGCACCGACGTGGAGGCGGCTTACCATGTCTCGGCGGAGGAGGATATCGCGTTCTCCTTCCAGGTGGAGCTCAACTGATATAGTATAGAAAATGTCCCCGGGACTGCGGTCCCGGGGACATTTTTCGCGGAAGGGAAAAGCGTTATTCTCCCAGCGCGGCGGCGGACTGCTCCAGCTGGGCGATGAGGGAGCGGAGCTTCTCCGCCTGCTCCCGCTGGTTCTGGACGATGTGGGCGGGGGCCTTGGAGGTGAAGGCCTCGTTCGACAGCTTCGCCTCGATGCCCTTGAGGTGGCCCTCGGCCTTGGCCTTCTCCTTGGCGATGCGCTCCCGCTCCTGCTGGAGGTCCACCAGCTCCGCGAGAGGCAGAAAGACCCGTGCGGCGTGGGTGATGACCTCCACCATGCCTTTTTTCTGCATGTCGGCACTGCTCCCGGCCTGGGCGGCGGGGACCACATGGACCTCGCTTGCGGAGGCGAGGCGCTGGAAGAAGGGGGCTCCGGCGGTGAAGACGTCCTGCCGGGCCGCGGCGATGGTCAGCTGGACCTTCCGGCTCGGGGAGACGTTCATCTCCGCCCGGCGGGCCCGGATGGCCCGGATGGCGTCCATGACCATTTCCATAGCCTCCTCCTCGGCGGGGAAGGACATGGCCTCGTCGTACACCGGCCAAGCGGTACACATAAGGAAATCGCTCTCCTCGCCGGAGACATGGGGCAGGGCCTGGTAGATCTCCTCGGTGATGAAAGGCATGAAGGGGTGCAGGAGTTTGAGAAGCGCTATGAGCACGTAGCAGAGCACGTTCTGGGCCCGCTGAGCGCCCTCGGACTGCATCCGGCCCTTGGTCAGCTCGATATACCAGTCGCAGTAGGTGTCCCAAATGAAGTCGTAGACCTTGGCGGAGGCCACGCCCAGCTCGTAGGCGTCCAGGTTCTCGGTGACCTCCCTGATGAGGGTGTTGAGCTTGGAGAGGACCCACTTGTCCTCCAGCTCCAGCTTCTCCGGGAGCTGGACCTCGCCGATGGTCAGGTTCATGAGCACAAAGCGGCTGGCATTCCAGATCTTGTTGGCGAAGTTGCGCATGGCCTCGCACTTCTCCTCGTAGAAGCGCATATCGTTGCCGGGGCTGTTGCCGGTGATGAGGTTGAAGCGCAGGGCGTCCGCGCCGTACTTGCCGGCGATCTCCAGGGGGTCGATGCCGTTGCCCAGGGACTTCGACATCTTCCGGCCCTTGCTGTCCCGGACCAGGCCGTGGATGAGGACCTTTTGAAAGGGGGGCTTCTTCATCTGCTCACAGCCGGAGAAGATCATCCGGGCCACCCAGAAGAAGATGATGTCATAGCCCGTCACCAGGACGCTGGTGGGGTAGAAGTAGTCCAGCTCCGGCGTCTTCTCCGGCCACCCGAAGGTGGAGAAGGGCCAGAGGGCCGAGGAGAACCAGGTGTCCAGCACGTCCTCCTCCCGGACGATGTTCTCACTGCCGCACTTGGCGCAATGGGTGGGATCGATGCGGTCCACGGTGATGTGGCCGCAGTCCTGGCAGGTCCAGGCGGGGATCTGATGGCCCCACCAGAGCTGACGGGAGATGCACCAGTCGTGGACGTTCTCCATCCAGTTGGTGTAGGTCTTGGCGAAGCGGTCGGGGATGAACTGGACCTCGCCCTCGTTGACCACCCGCAGGGCCTCCTTGGCCAGGGGCTCCATCTTCACGAACCACTGGGCGGAGATGAGGGGCTCCACGTCGCTCTTGCACCGGTAGCAGGTGCCCACGTTGTGGCTGTAGTCCTCGGTCTTGACGAGGTACCCCTGCTCCTCAAGGTCCTTGACCAGCCTCTTGCGGCACTCGTAGCGGTCCAGCCCAGCGTAGGGCCCGCCGTTGTCGTTGATGACGCCGTTGTCGTCGATGACCCGGATGGTCTCCAGGTTGTGGCGCAGGCCCACCTCGAAGTCGTTGGGGTCGTGGGCGGGGGTCATCTTCACCGCGCCGGTGCCAAAGCCCAGCTCGACGTACTCGTCGGCCACGATGGGGAGCTCCCGTCCGATGACAGGCAGGATGCAGGTCTTGCCCACCAGGTGCTTGAAGCGCTCGTCCTCCGGGTTCACGGCCACGCCGGTGTCGCCCATCATGGTCTCCGGGCGGGTGGTGGCGACAACCAGGTCCCCGGAGCCGTCGGAGAGGGGGTAGCGGATATACCAGAGGTGGCCGGGCTTGTCCTCGTACTCGACCTCCGCGTCGGAGAGGGCGGTGGCGCAGTGGGGGCACCAGTTGATGATGCGGCTGCCCTTGTAGATGAGGCCCTTGTCGTAGAGCTCGCAGAAGGCCTCCCGCACGGCCTTGCTGAGTCCCTCGTCCATGGTAAAGCGGGAGCGGTCCCAGTCGCAGGAGCACCCCAGCTTTTTCTGCTGCTCCACGATGCGGTGGCCGTATTTGTTCTTCCAGTCCCACACCCGCTCCAGGAACTTCTCACGGCCCAGGTCATGGCGGGTGAGCCCCTCGTTCTTGCGCAGCTCCTCCTCCACCTTGATCTGGGTGGCGATGCCCGCGTGGTCCACGCCGGGCATCCACATGGCCTCATAACCCTGCATCCGCTTGTAGCGGATCAGCATGTCCTGGAGGGCATCGTCCATGGCGTGGCCCATGTGGAGCTGTCCGGTGACGTTGGGGGGCGGCATGACGATGGAGAAGGGCTCCTTCGCCGAGTTGGGCGCGGCCTTGAAGCACCCGGCGTCCATCCACGCCTGGTAGATGCTCCCCTCCACCTCCTGGGGCTCGTAGGTCTTTGGCAGTTCTTTTCTCATAAGCGACACTCCTTTTTTCGGGGCGAAAAAATCCGCCCCGAGCAAATTCTGCTCAGGACGGATGAAAGCATCCGCGGTACCACCTGAATTCCCCCGGGGAGGCCCGGGGACACTCTGCCTCTGTAACGGGAGGGCCCGCCGCCCCCTACGGACCGTTCAGGGACGGGGCTCCAGGGTGACTTCCGCTCCCACCTTCCGAGGCCTCGCACCGTCCGGCCCCTCTCTGACGCGGGTGAATGAGCGTACTGATCCCTTTCTTCGCCTTTTCACGCCCAGTATACAAAAGGGCGTGCGGTTTGTCAAGGGGGAATTTTGGGGCGCGGGCAGGTATGGCGTATTCTATGGCTTTTCGTCGGCTTTTCGTCTGACTCCTGACTTGAAAACGGGAGACAACTGTGTTAGAATAGAAAATATTTCCAAGCCAACAAATGAGAGGGGCGGATGAACATGAAGCTGACAGGACATCTGAGAAGAGGGGGATCCCTGCTCTGTCTGGTATTGGCGCTGATCCTGACGGGGTGCGCTGGCAAGAGCCCCCTGGACCCCAAGGACCCGGTGTCCCTGACTGTGTGGCACTACTACAACGGCTCCCAGCAGGCGGCCTTCGACGCGCTGGTGGAGGAGTTCAACGACTCCGTGGGCCGGGAGCGGGGCATCTACGTCCAGGGCTACTCCCAGGGCTCGGTGTCAGACCTGGAGTCCGCTGTGCGGGACGCCATCGGCGGCAAGGTGGGGGCGGAGGCCATGCCGGACATCTTCTCCTCCTACGCGGATACCGCCTATGAGGTGGAGCAGGCCGGGGCCCTGGCGGACCTCTCCGCCTACCTCGGCGGGGAGGAGCTGGAGCAGTACGTGGACTCCTACATTGAGGAGGGGCGCATCGCGTCTGACGGTACCCTGCGTATCTTTCCCACCGCCAAGTCCACGGAGATCATGATGCTCAACAAGACCGACTGGGACGCCTTTTCTGACGCCACCGGGGCCTCCCTGGACGCCCTTGTGACCATCGAGGGCGTGGTGGAGACCGCCAAGGCCTACTACGAGTGGACCGACGGCCTCACCCCCGACGTGCCTGGGGACGGCAAGGCCTTCTACGGACGGGACGCCATGGCCAACTATTTCATCATCGGGATGCAGCAGCAGGGGGTGGAGCTCTTCCAGGTGGAGGGGGGCGAGATGACCCTCAACGTGTCCCGGGACGCCCTGCGCCGCCTGTGGGAGAACTACTATGTGCCCATGGTCAAGGGGTACTTCGGCGCTTACGGCTCCTTCCGCTCCGACGACGTGAAGACCGGGGATATCTTGGCCTATACCGGCTCCACCACCTCGGCCATGTACTTCCCCGACCAGGTGGAGCTCGACAGCGGCGCGTATCCCATCGACTACCTGGTCCTCCCGGCCCCCATCCTGGACGGGGGGCAGAACTACGCCGTCCAGCAGGGGGCTGGCATGGTGGTCAGCAAGTCCGACGAGCGCCATGAGTACGCGGCGGTGGAGTTTTTGAAGTGGTTCACCCAGACGGAGAACAACCTCCGCTTCGGCTGTGTCTCCGGCTACCTGCCGGTGCGCAAGGACGCGGGCAGCGTCCAGGAGCTGGACAAGGTCATCGAAGAGCAGGGCCTCACCGTGGCCCCCAAGACCTACGACTGCCTGACCGCCGTCTTTGAGCGGATGGGGGAGACCTCCCTCTATACCAACAAGAGCTTCCGGAACGGCTCCGCCGCCCGGAAGGTGCTGGAGTACCATTTAGCGGACCAGGCGGCGGCGGACCGCGCCGCCGTGGCCGCAGCCGCCGCCCGGGGGGAGGCCCTGGAGGACGCCGCGGCCCCCTATGTGTCCGACGCCGCCTTTGAGAGCTGGTACACCGGCTTCTGCGAGGCCCTTCGGGCCGCCTGCGGCAGGTAGCTGCCATGGGAGCGAAGCGTAAAACCGGGAAAAAGTCCACCATCTTCCGGATGTTCCTCCTGCCCCTCATCGGCATCATGCTCATGCAGAGCGCCATCACCATCGGTACCCTTGTCGTCCGGCGGACCACCAAGACCCTGGAGGAGTACTCCAGCAGTATGATGAGCCGCCTGGTGGAGAACCGGGGTGTGGTCCTGCAAAACGACATGAACCAGCGCTGGGCCTCCGTCTGCCAGCGGGAGGGCGATATCAACGCCGTCCTGGCGCGGTATCTGGAGGAGGCCGGGGGGAGCATGAACGGACTTATGGGCTCGAGTGAGCGGCGCTCTGAGCTCCTGGAGGCCCTTTTTCCGGAGTGCCTGGATATCCTCCAGTCCAGTTCCGTCAACGGCATCTTCCTGATCCTCACAAAGCCGGACCCCAGGGAGGCGGGGGAGTACGACGGGTTCTTCATCCGGGACTCCGACCCCAACACCAGCCCCGCCAACTATACGGACCTCCTCCTGGAGCGGGGGAGCAAGGAGCTCTCCCGGGCCTGGGACATCCCCCTGGATACCAACTGGACCACCCGCTTCCACATGGACGGGGAGGGGGAGAATCCAGCGGACCGGTTCTTCTACGAGCCCTGGCGGGCCGGACGGGACTATCCGTACGCGGACACGGAGGACCTGGGCTACTGGTCGCCGCCCTTCTCCCTGGAGAAGGAGCGGCCGGACCCCCATGAGATGATCGCCTACTCCCTGCCCCTGCGCTGGAAGGGCCGGACCTACGGCGTGCTGGGGATCGAGATCTCCAGCCGCCGGCTGGGGGACTACTTCCCCGTCTCCGAGCTCAACGAATCCCAGCAGTCCGGGTACCTCCTGGCCCTGCGGCAGTCCGGCGGCGCCTGCCGCCCCCTGGTGGGCAAGGGCATCCTCTACGACCAGGTCCGCAGCGCCTCCGAGAGCTTTGACCTGGAGGAGACGGGCTATGCGGACCTGCGCCGGGTGCGGGACGTGAAGTTGGGCGGGCAGGGCGTCTACGCCGTGGTGCGCCCCCTGAAGCTCTACAGCACCAACGTGCCCTACGAGGACACGGACTGGGTCCTCCTGGGCCTGGACACGGAGGACGACCTCTTCGGCATGAGCCGACTGCTCTACATCTGGATCGTGGCGGCGGTGCTCATCGGCCTGGGCTTCGGCGTGCTGGGCATCTACCTGATGGTGCGCCACCTCACCAGACCGGTCCAGCGGCTCATGGACGCCATCAGCGGCGGCCGCGCGGGCCTGCAGGGCTTCAAGCCCTCCAATATCCTGGAGATCGACGCCCTCTACGGCGTGGTGGTGGACCTGACGGAGCAGCAGCGGGAGGCGGAGAACATCCTCCTGGAGGAGAAAGAGCGCTACAAGGTGGCCCTGGAATCCTCCCGGGACATCTTCTTCTCCTACGACCTGCGCACCAAGACCCTGGACATCGTCAACCACCCCACCATGAGCGGCTGCTGGGAGTGCGGCAGCTACGGGGGCGGCTTCATCGACCCGGCCTTCATCTGCGAGGCGGACCGCGCCCGTGTGGTCCCGGCGCTGGAGAGCGGGACGGACAGCGTGAACGTGGAGTTCCGCCTGCGGTGGCCGGAGGACGCGGACTACCGCTGGGTGGCCCTCACGGGCACGGTGGTCTGCGACACCGACGGACAGCGCTGGAAGCTGGTGGGCAGCATCCGGGACATCCAGGAGCAGAAGGACCGGGAGGCCGAGCAGCTCCGCCGCAGCGCCGTGGACGGCGTCACCGGGCTCTACGCCTGGCGGGCCGGTTTGGAGAGGATCGCGGAGCACCGCGCCCAGCGGCCGGAGGGCGTGATGGTGAGCTTCCTCCTGGAGGAGCTGCGGCAGATCAATGAGAAGAACGGCATCGTCTTCGGCGACATGATCCTGGAGGAGCTGGGGGGCCTGGTGCGGGAGCGCTGCCAGGCCCTGGAGGCGTCCGGCGGCGGGACCGCCGCCCTGCGTCTGAACCGGGATGAGCTCGCCATCTGGCTGGAGGGCCGTACGGAGGACCAGGCGTCGGACCTCGCGGCGGCGCTGGTGAAGGAGGCCGCCGGCCGCTTCCCGGAGGAGATCTTTTCCGTTCGCCTGCGGGTTGGCCTGGCCCGGGGGGACCGGGACCGGGATACGCTCCGGCTGATCCGCATGGCCAAGCTGGCCCGGAGCGCCCCGCGCACCGGCGGCGGGGCCGTCCCCCGCTTCGACAGCCTCCCGGCACGGGACCGCTCCCCCCTCCCGCCCCTCCAGGAGCAGGAGAGCAGCGCCGTGGGCTACGGCGAGAACGTGGGGCTGGTGTCCGTGGCGCTGAACCTCTTCGGCAAGGGCGGGGACTTTCCGGCCCAGCTGCTGCTGATGGTGCGCAAGATCGGCCGGTACTACCGGGCCGGGATCGTGCTGGTGAGCCTGCTGCGCGCGGACTTCAACGCCAGTTATCTCACCTGCCAGTGGCGGCGGGACGGCGCGTCCCCCGCCGGAGAGGTGCGCAAGTACATGGAGGCGGATAAGACGGCCTTCCTCGCGTGGCTGGGCGGGGAGGAGGTGCGCCGCCTCACTGCGGAGGACAGCGTCCTGGAGCCCATCCAGCGACTTTTGAACGTCCCTCAGGGACAGGAGGGCGTGGTCCTGCCCATGTATGACAGCGGCAGCTATATGGGGAGCGTCTGCATCCTGGACGCGCCGCCGGACCTCCTGGAGGACCCGGAGACCCGGCAGGAGCTTGCGGAGCTGGGACGGGTCATCCAGGGACAGCTCAACCAGCAGCAGTATGACCTCGCAAGCAAAGCCAAGAGCGAGTTCCTCTCCCGCATGAGCCACGAGATCCGCACCCCCATGAACGGCATCATCGGCATGACGGCCATCGCCCTCCAGAAGGGGCAGAGCCAGGAGCGGGTGCTGGACTGCCTGCAAAAGATCCAGTCCTCCTCCGACTACCTGCTGGGCCTCATCAACGACATCCTGGACATGTCCAAGATCGAGAGCGGCAAGATGAAGCTGGAGCCGGTGAACTTCGACATGGGGGAGCTCCTGGGCACCATCCGGGAGCTCATCGCCCCCCAGGCCGCGGCCAAGGGCATCACCTTCACCCAGCACAGCGATTTGAGCCGCACCTGGTTTTCAGCGGACCGGATGCGCATCAGTCAGGTGCTCATCAATCTGCTGGGCAACGCCGTGAAGTTCACCCCCCAGGGGGGCGAGGTGACGCTGACTGTGGAGGAGGCGGGCGCGCCCTCCGGCCAAGAGGCCCTGGTCCGCTTCACCGTGCGGGACACCGGCGTGGGCATCCCCAAGGAGGAGCAGGACCGGGTGTTCCGGGCCTTCGAGCAGGCCTCCGGCGCAAATCCCGCCAAGCAGCAGGGCACCGGCCTGGGCCTCTCCATCAGCAGCCGCCTGGTGCAGCTGATGGGGAGCAGCATCCGGCTGGAGAGCGCCCCCGGGGAGGGCAGTGCCTTCAGCTTTGCCGTTCCCCTCACCCTGGGCAGGGAGGAGGACGCCGGGACGGAGACGGAGGAGCTGACCTTCAGCGGACGCCGCATCCTGGTGGTGGAGGACAATGAGCTCAACGCCGAGATCGCCCAGTGCCTCCTGGAGGAGCGGGATTTCACTGTGGAGTGCGTCTACGACGGCTCCCAGGCGGTGGAGCGCATCCGCTCCACGCCGCCTGGGACCTACGACGTGATCCTCATGGACATTATGATGCCGGTGATGGACGGCCTGGACGCCACCCGGGCCATCCGGGCCATGGACCGGGAGGACTGCAAGACCATCCCCATCATCGCTATGTCGGCCAACGCCTTTGACGACGACCTGAAAAAGTCGGTGGCCTGCGGTATGAACGGCCATTTATCGAAGCCGGTGGAGGTGGAGAAGCTCTACCAGGTCCTCCACCAGGTTTTGCAGTAAAACCAGCATAGAAGCAGGCGCGGGACGGAGAAAACTTCTCCGTCCCGCCCTTTTGCGCCCCATTCAGGACAGCTTCGCCACGGCCACGAACACGTTCGATATCTCGTACCACGCGGCGAAGTCCACACTGCCGGTCTGGGGCAGGTGGAAGATCTTCTGGAACTCCAGCACCGCCGCCTGGGTAGCGGCGCCGTACACGCCGTCCGCCGCCGTCCGGGGGATGGCGGGGTAGTTCCTGGAGATGACACCCAGCTGCTCCTGGATGGTGCGCACCGCCTCCCCCTCGCTGCCCAGGGACAGGACCTCGCCGCCGTAGGAGATAGGGATGCCCTCCACCTTCTCCGCGCTTTTTAAGTAGATTTCCGCGCCGTAGTACTTGCGCAGGATGCTCACCGCGTCCCAGCCCTGCTCCCCCAGGGCCTGGGACCCCCATTGACTCAGACCGCTGCACTGGGTCCGCCGCCCGTCGCAGTACTGGGTGAAAAGGGGCTGGGCGATGCCCTCCCGGGTGATGTAGGTGGTGAAGAGATCGTCCACCACCACGCTGATCTCCTCAAAGAGGGTCCGCCCGTGGGCGTAGGACTGGTCAAAGGCGGTGGAGGAGGTGATGGTGAAGCCGTACCCCTTGCCCCGGTACCACTCGGTGTAGACCCGGTTGAGGGTGAAGGAGAGGATGGCCAGGACGTTGGCCTTGATGGCCTCGGTCTTCCAGGTGGAGTAGATTTCCGAGCAGGCCACGTTCTTGATGTAGTCCTTGAAGGGTACCCAGTAGTCGGGGGCGGAGGGGTCGTCGGGCCGCCCGGCGTGGACCACCACGTATTCCGGGATCACCGGCTCCGGCAGGACCACCAGGCCCTCCGGGTCCGGCAGGGGCTTGACCTCCGCCTCCGGCTCCCGTGTGGAGGGCGGGCCCCAGAGGGCGTGGGGGGCCAGGAGCAGGTTGCGAACGTTGAACCCCCCGGTCCTTGCGGGGGAGAGGGCCGCCCGCTGGATGGACCGGCCCGTGGGGAGCACCTCCACGCCGCCGATGTGGAGCGTCTCCAGCCCCCCGGCGGAGACCGTGACGTTGTAGACGGCGTAGGGCCGCTGGGCGGCCTCCCCCTCGGCCACCGAGAACTCGATGGGCGGCGCGGGCAGGGAGAAAAAGGGCGTCTGTCCCGACGCGTCCGTGCGGGCCTCGGCCAGCACCGCGCCGGTCTCCGGGTCCGTCACCCGGACAGCGGCGTCGGAGACGGGCTCCGGCGTCTCCCCCGCCGTGACGGACACCTGTAAATTGCCGGTGTCCAGATAGGTTGGATTCATAACGGCAGTCCTCCTTTCCGTATACTAGCATATGCGGGCGGCGTCCGGCGGACACCGCCTGGAACATCATACGGGAGGAGCACATGGAGTATATCATCAAATACACGGGGGACATCCTCTCCCTGGGCTATCCTACGGAGCTTCTGGACGCCCAGTTCGCCATCATGGAGCTGGAGCCGGATCAGGCGGAGCGCCTGCTGGAGCACTCCCAGGTGACCTGCTACGAGCCCGAGCGCAGCCTCAGCTGTATGGCGGACCGGGCCATGGAGGTCTCCTGCATCCCTCCGGTCCAGCGGGGGACGGGGCTGGGCCTGACGGGGAAAGGGGTGTTCATCGGCCTGGTGGACTCGGGGATGGACCTGAGCCACCCGGAGTTCCTGGGGGAGGACGGCATCAGCCGGGTGACGGCGTTCTGGGACATGGGGGCCAGGGAGGGCACGCCGCCCCCCGGCTTCCTCCACGGCGCGGCCTACTCAGGGGAGGCCATTGCCGCCGGGCAGGTCCCGGCCCTCCAGGACACGGGCCACGGCACCGCCGTAGCGGCCATCGCCGCCGGGCGGAGCGGCGTGGCCCCGGCGGCGTCCATTGCGGCGGTAAAGCTCTCCAGCGCCCGGACCACGGATGTGATGCGGGCGGTGAAGTACCTGCTGGACCGGGCGGAGGAGCGGGGGATGCCCTGCGTGGTGAACCTCAGCTACGGCACCAACTGCGGCTCCCACCAGGGGCAGACCCTCTTTGAGTCCTACATCGACCAGTCCGCCCAGCGGGGGCGGAGCGTCATCGTCTGCGCCGCCGGGAACGAGGGGAGCGGGGCCCACCACTTCCGGGGCCGTCTGCGGGAGGACGCCGCCGTGGACGCGGAGTTCACCGTCTCCACCCGGCGGCAGCAGGTGTATCTGTCACTGTGGAAGAGCTTCGCCGACGAGGCGGTCTTCGACCTGACCCTCCCCAGCGGGCGGTCCACGGGCGTCCTGGAGGAGGGGGAGCGGACCTTCCGCTTCGGCGATATCCGGGTGTCGGTGGACTACGGCGTGCCCACCCACTACAGCGTCCTCCAGGAGGCCCGGTTCCTCCTGGAGGGCCCGCCGGGGGCCCTGGACGGCCTGTGGCGGCTGCGCTGTCAGGGAAAGCGGGTGTCCAACGGCCTCTTTGACATCTGGCTGCCCACCGTGGAGGAGGTCAGCGACCGCACCGCCTTCCTCCAGCCGGAGCCGGACCTGACCATCACCCTCCCCGCCACGGCCCAGTACCCCATCTCCGTAGGGGGCTTCCGAACGGAGACGGAGACAGTGAGCCCCTTCTCCGGCCGGGGGGACCGGGAGTGCGCGGGCCGGGAGCTCCTGGACCTCACCGCCCCGGCGGAGGCGGTGCGCTCCGCCAAGGCCGGGGGCGGGTACGACGTGTTCACCGGTACCAGCATGGCCGCGCCCTTCGTCTCCGGCGCGGCGGCGCTGATGATGGAGTGGGGCATCGTCCGGGGCAACGACCTCTTCCTCTACGGACAGCGGGTAAAGGCCTTTTTGTGCAAGGGGGCCCAGCGCAGTCCCTTCCTCACCTACCCCAACCCCCAGTGGGGCTACGGGCGGCTGGACCTGTGCGCAACGATGAGCGCCCTGGTCAGCCACATGGAAAGGGGGCTCTGAGATGCGGCTCTCTCCGGAGGCGCTGGAGCTCATCCACGCGCCGGACACCGTCGACTTCGTCACCCGGGCCACGGACGCCTTCTTCGACTATGTGAAGAATTCCACCGATGTGGTGGTGGGGCAGATGCTCTCCGGCCGGTACGTCCTGGGCTATGTGAAGGCGGAGAACTTCCACCGGCTGGAGGAGGCCCTGGGCGCGGCCTTCGTCAGCTCCGCGAGTGTGGTCCTGGGTCTTCTGGACCGCCCGGCTCTGGACGCGGCGGGGGTCTCCCAGGTCCAATCCCAGCCCTATCTGAATCTGAAGGGCAGGGGGGTGCTGCTGGGCTTCGTGGACACAGGCATCGACTACACCCAGGACGTCTTCCGCAACGCCGACGGCACCAGCAGGATCCAATACATCTACGACCAGACGGCGGAGGGGGACCCGCCGGAGGGCTTCCTCCTGGGCCGGGAGTACTCCAAGGCGGACATCGACGCCGCCCTCGCCTCCGACGACCCCTACGCCCTGGTGCCGGAGCGGGACGAGGACGGCCACGGCACCTTTTTGGCCTCCGTGGCGGCCGGGCGGCAGACGGAGGACTTCACCGGCGCGGCCCCGGACGCGGAGATCATCGCCGTGAAGCTGAAAAAGGCCCGGCCCTTCTATCGGGAGCGCTACTGCGTCCCCCCGGACCAGGAGAACGCCTACGAATCCACCGCTGTGATGCTGGGGGTGGAGTACATCCTCCGCAAGGCCCGGGAGCTGGGCCGTCCGGTGTCCATCTGCATCGGCCTGGGCACCAACGCGGGCAGTCACGACGGGTACAGCGTCTTCGAGGAGTACCTGGGGGGCGTGTCCATCCAGAAGGGGGTGTGCCTCTGTGCGGCGGCGGGCAACGAGGCGGAGGCCCGCCACCACACCGGCGGCGTCCTCACCGCGGGGGATGCCCCTGGACAGCTGGACCTGAAGGTGGGCGATCGGGCGGGGGACGTGTACCTCGCCATCTGGAACACGGTGGCGGACCGGATCTCGGTTTCGGTGCGCTCCCCCTCCGGGGAGCTGGTGGGGCGGGTGCCCGCCCGGCCCGGGGTGGACCCGGCGGCGGACGTGAAGCTGGTGCTGGAGGCCGCCCGGGTCCAGGTGGAGTACCACTTCCCCGTGGAGGGCAGCGGGGGACAGCTCACCGTGGTCCGCATCCTGGGGGCCACCCCCGGGGTGTGGACCATCGGCCTCCACGCCGACATCCTGCTGAACGGGCAGTACCAGGCGTGGCTCCCCATGACGGGATTCGTCTCGCCGTCCGTGGAGTTTTTAGCGGCCACGCCGGACCACACCATCACCTGCCCCGCCACCGCCGTGGGAGTGATCTGCTGCGGGGCCTACGACAGCGCCAGCAAGAGCCTGTATGCCAAGAGCTCCCGGGGCCCCGCCTGGGACGGCCGGGTCCTGCCGGACCTCACGGCCCCCGGGGTGGGAGTGGGGGGCGTGTACCCCTTCGGCCCCGGGTCCATGAGCGGCACCAGCGCGGCGGCGGCGGTCTTGGCGGGGGTGTGCGCGCTGCTCCTCCAGTGGGGCGTCCGGGAGGGCAACGACCCGTCCATGGGCACCTATCAGATCCGGGCCTACCTCATCCGAGGGTGCCTGCGCCGGCCGGACATGGCCTATCCCAACGACCAGTGGGGCTATGGCTCCGTACAGCTCATGCAGAGCTTCCACCTGATGCGGGAGCTCTGAGCCCGCAAGATAGAACAATTCCCCGGAGTTGAGGCCGCTACCGATAAAGAACAATACAAAAAGGGCTAATTTAACAGGAATTTACCGCAAAAACAAACATTTGTGACAAAATCAAACATACAGGAAAAGGCACGATTTGACATTCAAAGTTAATCGTGCCTTTTTCATGCTCAAAAGGAGGGCAAATTTATGCAAGACATAATCTAATCAGACTATCTCTGCGGCAATGGGACAATGCAATTTTCTTTCTTCCGCATCCCCAGCCAGCTTGTCAGCCACCTCCGGGTTAAGGGCCTGTCCGCAGATGCCAAGCTGCTCTATGGTATGCTGCTGAACCGCATGAGCCTGTCCGCGAAAAACGGCTGGCATGACGACGCAGGACGAT
>Ga0137309_100407_pt1 | contig 32641 bp, 34 predicted proteins | sample NAcewiD2O_June_FD_97179 | JGI IMG/M metagenome (GOLD analysis project Ga0137309, IMG submission 97179) | Mouse cecal microbial communities from Vienna, Austria - N-Acetylneuraminic amended D2O_June | ecosystem: Host-associated > Mammals > Digestive system > Large intestine > Cecum | place... | reverse complement strand
AATATACCGGCACGCAGGAGCACACCGCCGCCGCTACGCCCAGAATGAACAGGATTCCCCCCATAGTGGGAGTGCCCTGCTTGTTCTTGTGCCAGCTGGGGCCCACCTCCCGAATGGTCTGGCCGAACTTCAGCTTGTGCAGGAAGGGGATAAGCCACCAACCCAGCACGGCGGTGACCGTAAAGGCCACCAGGGCCGCCATTAGAAACAAAAAGCTGTTCATCTTTTCACCAATCCTTTCGAATTTCACCTCTCTGTGATTCTGGGGCTCCGGGCCTATTCCGCAATATTGGCGAAAGCCTCTGTGGTCTCGTTGTTGGCAAAGGTCAGGGTAATTACCGTCCCCTTCTTCACCTTGCTGCCCGGCTCGATGTTTTGCAGCATGGCCAAAGCGCCCTCGTCCTGCACGCCGTTGATGCTCACCTGCAGTTTCGAGACCGCCGCCAGGTAGCTGGCGTTCACCTTATCCAGGCCGAAGAAGTCCGGCACCTCCACCAGGGCGTTGTCAATGTCGTAGCCCTGGGTGTAAAGGATCACAAAGCCCTCCTTGGGCACCTGCGAGCCGCTTTCCGGAATCTGCTCAATGACCTTGTTGTCCCAGTCGTCGCCATCGCCCACCACATCGAAGAAGAGGCCGTCCTCCTGGAGCTTGGCCTGGGCTTCCCCAATGGTCATGCCCACCACAGAGGGCGTAACCATATCCAGCTGGCCATACTCCTCTTCGCTGTACTTCACCTCAATGCCCAGATAGGGCAGAGCCTCCTGCATAATGGCGGAAAAAATAGGGCCGGCCACCGCGTTGCCGCCGTACACGCCGCCGTTGTTCTCCCGGTCCGGCTCATCAAAGAACACCAGCAGGGCGTATTTAGGGTCCTCCGCCGGGGCAAAGCCGCAGTAGGAGGCAATGTACTCCATGGGCTTGGAGGGGTCCTCCGCGTGCTTGGCCACCTTCTCCGAGGTGCCGGTTTTGCCGCTGATCCGGTAGCCGGACACATAGCCGCCCTTGGCCGTGCCCGAGTAGGTGTTCTGCTGCATAATGTCCGCCATAAGCTGGGAGGTCTCTTCCGAGATCACCTGGCGGCGGTAGCTGGTGTCAGCGGTTTTGACAATGTTGCCATCGCTGTCCACAATCCGGTCCACCACATGGGGCCGCACCAGGTAGCCCCCGTTGGCCACGGCCGCGCAGGCGGTGACCATCTGGATGGGCGTGATGCTGAAGTTCTGCCCAAAGGACTCCACCGCCAGGTCCACGGGGCGCATCTCATCGAAATTGTGGTAGATGCTGTAGGACTCGCCGGGCAGGTCAATGCCGGTTTTGTCCGTCATGCCAAAGGCCTCCCGGTAGCGGCAGAAGGCCTCGCCCCCCAAAAGGCTGCCAATGTGCATGAACCAGGGGTTGCAGGAATTGCACAGGCCCTCCCGGAAGGTGGTGGTGCCGTGGCCCACGGTCTGCCAGCAGTTGATGGTGTCCTTGACTCCATCCAGCTTTACGCCGCCGGTGCAGGTGAACTGGCTCGTCTCCGTGATGACCCCTTCCTCAATGCCCATGGAGCCCACGCACATTTTGTAAACGCTGCCCGGGTAGTAGGTATCGGACACCCCCTTGTTGCGCCACTGGTTTTGCAGGGCGGCCACCTCGGCCTCGGCCTGTTGGTCCTGGGGCAGGGCCTCAATGGCCTTGGCTGTCTTCTCGTCCAATATGGCAAAGGGGTCGTTGGGGTCGTAGTTGGGGTTTGTGGCAAGGCCCACAATGCCCCCGGTCTTCACGTCCATCATCACCGCTACCGCGCCGTTTTTCACCTGGAACTTCTCAATGCCAATGGCTAAGTACTTTTCTAAAATGCTCTGCACCGTCTCATCAATGGTAAGCACCAGGTCGTGGCCATCCTCGGCCTCCACAATCTGCTCATACTCAAAGGGCATGTCGGTGCCCAGGGCGTTTTTTGCGGAGATCAACCGGCCGGTGCTGCCGGAGAGCTCACTGTCGTAGTAGAGCTCCAGGCCCTCCAGCCCGGTGTTTTCCGAGCCGGTGAAGCCCAAAATATTGGAAGCCACCGTGCCATACGGATAATAGCGCTTGTAATCGTCAATCAGCCGGATGCCGCTGGTGATCTCGTGATCCTTTTTGAACTGGTTGATTTTGTCCCGTACATCCGTCTCCACCTTGCGCTTGATGATATTATAGTAGCTGCCCTTTTCGCCGGTCGCCTTATAGATCTCCGCCTCGTCCAGGTCTAAAATTTCCGAAAGCCCGGAGGCTATGGTGCGGCGCAGCGCCTCGTCACCGGCAATGTAGGCCGGTTCCAGGACCACGGTCCATACGCTGGCGCTTTGAGCCAGCACCTTTGTGCCGGTGGCGTCGTAGATGGTTCCCCGCATGGAGGGCAGGCTGGTGGTGACCAGGCTTTGCTCCATGGCCTCCGCCCGCATTTCGTCTCCCCGGAGAATCTGCCAGTGAAAGAGGCTCCCCGCCGCCGCGCCGAAGCCGGCTATAATGAGAAAGGCGGTAAGGCCCATGGCTTTGCGCCGGATCTTCTCTGTGGTCCCTTTTGCCATATAAAACCTCCCGTATCATAGACAAAGAAGAGCCAACGCTCCATTGGCTCTCGCAAAAATACGCCGTTCCTTTTATATTTATTCCCCGCAGGGCGGGGCTAGTACTACAGACAAGCCCCGCCTTGGTTCGAAAAAAACCACCGCTACCCTGCCAGCCAGCTCCGCACGGTGCTGAGGAACTGATCCAGCCAGGAACCCCCAGCCACGTCCTGCACCACCTTGCCCTGGTCCTGACCGGCCACATGCAGATAGGTCACCTGGGCGTTGCTCAGCTTGCTCATGCCCAGCTGCTGCACCGCATACTCTTCCACTTCCGCGTCGGTCATCTTCTGGGCCGCCTGCATGCTCAGCTGAATCTCCCGGCTTTTGGCTTCTTCCAGGCTTTTGGACGCCATGTTGATCTCCTCCGTCAGCTCTGTCAGCTGCACCTCGCTGTGAACGGCGCTGAGGGCCGTTAGGAAAATGAGCCCAAAGCACAGGGCCGCCGCCGCCATTTTAAGGGGGCTGCGCCGGTGCTGGGGCTGGGCCTGCCGCTGTTGTTCCGGCTGTTCGGGCAGCTCCACCACATTGCTTTGGCGCTGGGGCTGCTCCTGTATTTTGGGTTCAACCGCGGGCGCCGCGCTGCCGTCCCGCTCCTGGAATCGTGAAAAGTCGTAAGCCTCTAATGCCATCTGCTTCCTCCCCTGCCGGTCCAGTTGACCGGCGTTTCCGCCAGCCTCCCTGAGGCTGGCCTAACCAAACCAAAAGAAAAAAATCAGTCCTCTCCCCGTTGAAACACCCGCAGCCGGGCGCTTCGGGCCCGGGGATTCCCGGCGGTCTCCTCCTCGGAGGGCGCCAGGCCCTTCTTGTATACCAGCCGGCCCTTGGGCTTTTTGCCGCACACGCACACGGGAAAATCCGGCGGGCAGGTGCAGCCTTGGCACCAGCGGGCCATGGCCTGCTTGACCATGCGGTCCTCCAAGGAGTGAAAAGTGATCACCGCCAGCCGCCCGCCTGGGCGGAGCAGCTCCAGGGCCGCCTCCAGACCTTTTTCCAGGCAGTCCAACTCCCCGTTGACCGCAATGCGCAGAGCTTGAAAGGTCCGCCGGGCCGGGTGGCCCTCTGCCCGCCGCACCGCCGCGGGCACCGAGGCCTTGATCACCTCCGCCAGCTGGGCCGTGGTTTCAATGGGCTCCTGAGCACGGGCCGCGCAAATCCCCCTGGCAATGCGCCCCGCGCTTTTGTCCTCCCCATACCGGCGGATGATTCCCGCCAGCTCCCCCTCCGGCAGGCTGTTCACCAGGTCCCGGGCGCTGGGGCCCGTCTGGCTCATGCGCATGTCCAGAGGCGCGTCCAGGTGGTAGGAAAACCCCCGCTCCGCCGCATCCAGCTGGTGGGAAGAGACCCCAATGTCCAGCAGCACTCCATCGGCGGCGGTGATTCCCCGCTCCCGGGCCAGCTCCCCCATATTGGCGAAGTTCCCCCGCACCACCTGGGCGGTGGGAAACCGGGCCAGCCGCTCTCCCGCCGCCTGGACCGCGTCCGGGTCCTGGTCGATGGCCAGAAGCCGCCCTGTCTCCAGCCGCTGGCAGATAGCCTCGGAATGGCCGCCGCCGCCAGCTGTTCCGTCTACATAAATCCCGTCTGGTTTCACTTGCAGAGACGCGATGGTCTCTTGAAATAAAACGGGAATGTGGCTGAACCCCATGGGAACCGCCTCCTTTCGCACCGGGAATGTCCGTTTTGGAGAGCTTTTCGTGTTCCCCCGCCCGCAGGGCGGGGGAACACAGATGATGATCTCTGTGGTTGGGACACTCCCTTTCGGACCGCAGCACTTGACATAATATCGAAAACTTTTTATACTAAAAGGATAAGCAGTTCATGGCCTCCTGCAAATCCTCCTCTGTTTGGCTGTTGTTGTAGGCCTCCCAGCGCTCCGTGTCCCAAATCTCCGCCCGGGTGGCCGCGCCAATGAGGGTTACATCCTTTTGCAGCCCGGCATGCTCCCGCAGGTTGGGGGGAATGAGCACCCGCCCCTGCTTGTCCGGTTCCACCTCCGCCGCGCCGGAGAAAAAATAGCGCTGAATGCCCTTGCCTTGGGCCAGGGGCATGGCGGAGACCTTCTCCACCAGCTTGTCCCACTGCTCTTGGGATAGCACGAAAAGGCAGCCGTCCAGGCCCTTGCAGACGTAGAACCTCTCCCCCAGGTCCTCGCGGAACTTGGAGGGAACCGTCACGCGGCCCTTTGGGTCCATATTATGCCGGTACTCACCCGAAAACATGCCGCCTTTTCCTTTCCTTCCCAATCCGGGAGCTGGGGGCCGCTCCGGCAGGGCCGCGGGGTTCTCCACTGGAACCGCCCCGCCCTCCCCGGTGTTGCACTTTCCCCCACTTTCTACCACCCGGTACCATTATTATAGCCTAGTTCCCCCCCAAAAGCAACCCGCTAAATGTAGGGCGGGCCCTGGGCCCAGGCGCTCGAAGGCACGTTCGGGTTCATCTGGCGGGAACAAAAATTCCCCCCGCTATATCTAGCGAGAGGAAGAAATGAGTTTATTTCCTTTTATTGTTATTTCACAGAATCGTGAACCTAGATTTGTGAATTGCGCTGTGAGGCCTTGATGTTCTGCCGGGTCTTCCGCAGTTCGGTCAAACTTTCGGAAAGGGACTCGTCGGTGCGGCGCATCAGGTCGTCCACATACTCGTTGCTGGCTTTGCGCATCTCCTTAAACTTGGCCTGGGCTTGGGCCAAAATCTCGTTGGCCTTGGCCTGGGCCTGACGGACCACCTCCTGCTGGCTGACCAGGCTTTTGGCGTGGTCCTCGGCGGACTTAATAATGGTGTCCGCCTCCCGCTTGGCCTCGGCGATGATCTGCCCGTGGTCGGACACAATGGCTTTGGCCTGACCAATCTCCTGGGGAAACACGTCGCGAATGTCGTCCAGAATCGCGCGGATCTCCTCGCTGTCTACCAGCACCTTGCCATTGGAGAGGGGCATTTTCCAGCCCTTGTCCAGCACGTCGTACATCTCGTCGATCAGGTCTTCAATGGTCGCTTGATTGTTGCTCATGCTAACGCATCCCCTTCCCTTTGCTCTGCCGCCGGCTGGCACAGGCGGCCCTTGATGACCTCCAGAATGCAGGCCGGCACAAAATGGGAGATGTCTCCCCCGAAGCCCGCCACCTGCTTGACCATGCTGGAGCTTAAAAACATGTGCTCCGCGCTGGTGGAAAGGAACATGGTCTCCAGGGCCGGATTTAATTTTTTATTGGTCAGGGCCTGCTGAAACTCATACTCAAAGTCTGTCAGCGCCCGCAGGCCCTTGATAATCACCGCCGCGCTCCGCTCCCGGGCGTAGTCCGCCAAAAGGCCCTCCACCCGGTCCACCACCACGTTTTCCAGCCCCTGGGCCGCGCAGACCTTTTGCAGCATGTCCATGCGCTCTTCCACCGAAAAGCTGAAGCATTTGTCCGGGTTTACCGGCACCGCCACCACAACCCTGTCAAATATTTTGCTGGCCCGGCTGATGATATCCAAATGGCCCAAAGTCACCGGGTCAAAGCTGCCGGGACAGATGGCCGTTTTCATGTGTTCCGTCATAGAGGCGGCACTCCTTTCCTATGGGGCGGCAGGCTACCGCCGGGCTTTCAGCGTGTAAGTGGCGCCCCAGTTTTTCAGGACCTCCACCTGGGAGAACCCGGCCTCTCTCAGCACCGCGGCCTCGTGCTCCACCGTTAAGGGCGTGTCATAGTGATAAAAACCCTCTCCGGCCAGGCCCTGCTCGCTCTTAAGCCGGGCCAGCTCCCGAAAATACTCCTCCTCGTGCCAAGGCGATTCGGCAAAATAATCCGTCAGAACGAAGGCGCCGTCTGGACGCAGGGCCCGGCAAAGCTTGGCGTAAAGCTCCCGCTTCTGCCCGGCGGGGAAGTGGTGCAGCGACTCCACGGAAACCGCTCCGTCAAAGGCCGCCTCTCCCAAGGGCGTCTCAAAATAAGAGCCCTCCAGCAGCGTCAGGTCCTTTTCCGGGAACTTCTTCCGCAGGGCCCCCAGCATGTCCGGCGACAGGTCAATGCCCGTCACCCGTGCCTGGGGGTTCCGGGCAAAATAGGCTTCCAGCTCCAGGCCCGTGCCGCAGCCCAGGTCCAGCACCCGCGCCCCCGGCTCACCGGGCAGCTGCTCCGCCGTAAAGGGGTAAAATTCCTCCGCCCCCTCAATCTCCTGGCGCATATGCTGGTCGTACCCTTCCAGCCGGTTGGCGAAAAAGGCGCTCATCTCTTCCAAAACCGGGCCTCCGCCCGCTTCCTCCCCGGCCTCCGCCGCCTGGTAGGAGGTGAGGGCGGTTCTGCCATACCGGTAGACCTTCCGCTTTTCAAAGGCCCCCGCCCGCTCCGGCAGATCCTCCCGGCTGCCGTGCTCACAGAGGATGATCCCCCCGGGAGCCATGCGCTCCGCCGTAAGGGCCAGGGCCTTGTCCATGAGACCCGCCCCATAGGGAGGGTCCAGAAAGGCCACGTCAAAACAGCCCCGCTCGCCCCGCAGATAGCCCTCAAAGCTGGATGAGACCACCCGGGCCCGGCCGGTGAACCCAGCGGCTTCCACATTCTTTTGCACAACCTTAATGGCGTCCCGGTTGGCGTCCACCAAAACCGCCTCCGCCGCGCCCCGGCTCAGGGCCTCCAGGCCAATCTGCCCGGAACCCGCGAACAGGTCCAAAAAACGCCGGCCCTCTATATTGAACTGAAGGATGTTGAAAAGCGCCTCCTTCACCATGTTGGTGGTGGGCCGCACCTGCTCGCCCTCCAGAGCCAGCAGTTTTTTGCCGCGCCGTTCGCCCGCTATGATCCGCATCGTTCCACCTCCTGGGAGATTGCCCGCAGGGCTTTTTGCTTAGATTCGCCTGTTATTATCGCATTTTTTCCGCCGTATGTCAACCGTTCCCCGAAAATTCCCCCTCATTTCCGGGCTTTTCCAGAGAATCCGCCTCTCCCCCCTCTGGGTGGAAGTGGCCGTATACCCGTCTGGCCGCCGGTTTGGTCATGCCTGGGGCGGCTTCCAGCTCCTCCAGCGTGGCGCTTCCCACCGCCGACACGGTGCGGAAATGCTTCAGCAGCGCCTTGGCCCGGGCGGGCCCCACCCCTTCGATGGACAGCAGGGTGCTGGAAATAGCCGACTTCTTCCGCTGCTGCCGGTGGTAGCCAATGGCGAACCGGTGCACCTCGTCTTGAATGCTGGACACCAGCGTGAACGCCCGCCGGGTGGAGGTAATGGCGATCTCCCCGCCGGTTTGGGCAATGGCGCGGGTGCGGTGCTTGTCGTCCTTCACCATGCCGAACAGGGGCACGGCAATGCCCATTTCGTCCAGCAGGGGCTGCACCGCCCCCACATGGCCCTTGCCGCCATCCAGCAGAATCAGGTCGGGAAGCCGCCCAAAGCCGGTATTGTCCCCTTTAGCTTGAAAAGCCCGGTATTCCTCAAAGCGCCGGCGGATCACCTCGCGCATGGAGCCGTAGTCATCCTGGCCCTCTACGGTTTTGACCTTAAAGCGCCGGTAGGCGGATTTAAGGGGCCTGCCGTTTTCAAAGGCCACCATGCCCGCCACGTTCTCGCCCCCCTGCAGGTTGGAAATGTCGTAGGACTCAATATAGGCCGGGGTTTTTTCCAGCCCCAACAGCCGCCGCAGCTCGTCCAGGGCAGAGGCGTCCCGGCCGGCCAGGCCGCTTTGCTGGGCCAGGTTTTCGGCGGCGTTGCTGCGGCACATTTCCACCAGCTGGCGCTGATCCCCCCGCTGGGGCACGTTGAGCTTCACCGTTCTCCCCCGCCGCTCCGTCAGCCAGCGGGCCACCAGCTCCTGGTCCTCCACCGGGCCGTCCAACGTCACCACAGGAGGGATGTGCTCCCGGATGGCGTAGTACTGCCGCAGAAACTCCGAGCGGGCCTCCGGGTCCGGCTGGCAGCCCTCGGTGAGAAAGCTCTCCCGGTCGCTGAGCTTGCCGCCTGTGAAGCGGAACACCTCGAAGGCGGTCTGGCTCTCCCCCTGGGCCAAGGCGAACACATCCTGTTCCTCCACCCGGCTGGCCACCACCTTCTGCCGGTCCTTCAGCTTGTTGATGGCGTTGATCCGGTCCCGCAGGCGGGCGGCCAGCTCAAAGTCCAGGTCCTCCGCCGCCTGCTCCATCCGCTGGGTCAAAACCTTTACCGAGGTGCTGCTGCCCCCCTTGATGAAATCCAGGGCCTGCTGAAAGGCCTCGTTGTAGTCTTCCTCCTTGATTTTTCCCCGGCAGGGGGCGCAGCATTGGTCAATGTAGAAGTTGAGGCAGGGCCGCCCCCGGCCAAAGTCCTGGGGAAAGCGCCGGTTGCAGTCTGGAAGCTTGAAGATCTTCCGGGCCGCGTCCACGGTCTCCCGAATGGACCAGAAGCTCAGGTAGGGACCCACATATTTGGCCCCGTCTTCCTCTTTTTGCAGCACCGCTGTAATCCGGGGCCAGCTGCCGCCGCTGACGCGGATGTAGCAGTAGCCCTTGTCGTCTTTGAGCAGAATATTATACTTTGGCTGGTGCTGCTTAATCAGGCTGCTCTCCAGCACAAAGGCCTCAAACTCGCTGTCAGTCAGGATGTACTCGAACCAGTCCACATTGGAGACCATTTTGCGCACTTTGGCGTCGTGGTTTTTTTCAGAGCCAAAGTATTGGCTCACCCGGTTTTTCAGGGCCTTGGCCTTGCCGATGTAGATGATCTCCCCGGCCTTGTTGTGCATCAGGTACACGCCGGGGGTCAGGGGGAGGCGCATCGCTTTTTGACGCAGCTCCCGGCGCTTTTCCTCCCGTTCCTCCATGCCGCCGCCTCCTTTTCCTCCCATAATCCTCTAAGAAAAAAGCACCGCAAAACGCGGTGCCGTTTAACGAACTGTGTCCTCCTCAGGCTCACTCCGCAAAGCCGGAATCAACCAGGGCAACCAAAGCGTCCACCGCCTGCTGCTCGTCAGAGCCATCGGCGATGATGCGGATGGTAACGCCGCCCACAATGCCCAGGCTCAACACGCCCAGCAGGCTTTTGGCGTTGACTCTTCTCTCCTCTTTCTCCACCCAGATGGAGGACTTGAACTCATTTGCCTTCTGGATAAAGAAGGTCGCCGGGCGGGCATGCAGGCCTACCTGATTCTGAACCAAAACTTCCTTTGCGCACATGTACATTCACTCTCCTACAGAATTTTGAAATCGGGGTCTCAGGGTCTCCATTTGGACTGAGCCGGATTGTATGCCCCCCGGCCCGCCAGGGCTCCACTAAAAGCTTGGACTTCCCCCGCAAACTCCTTGAACGAAAGTTTCATTCAAGTTTGAAATCAGGTTTTAAATCTAAGCTTTAAGCTTCTTACCAGAGTTCTTAATTTAAGCTAATTATACCATATTCTTCGCGCCCGTCAACACGTTTTTTCATTTTTGGTTCCATGAACAGAGGTCAAAAAGCTCGCAGTACCCAAATTGTGCAGGTTTACTAGCACTGTGGAAAGTTTTTGACAAATTCGCAATTCAACCGAATTTTTCTTAAAAATACCAAGAAAAACCCGATTTTTGAAACCAAATTACGTGCCTTGGCCCTGGTTTTTCAGCCAAGCCTGGTATAAATCCGGGCGGTTCCGCTGGGTTACGGCCAAAGACTGCTCCCGCCGCCACGCCTCGATTTTCCCGTGATGGCCGGAGAGCAGCACCTCTGGCGCCGCCCGGCCCCGCCAAACCTCGGGCCGGGTATATTGGGGGTATTCCAACAGTCCGGAAAAGTGGCTCTCGTCTGTAAAGCAGCTTTCATCCGCCAGCACGCCGGGCAGCATGCGGCTGACCGCGTCCGCCAAAATCATGGCAGGCAGCTCGCCGCCGGTGAGTACGTAGTCGCCAATGGAGACCTCCTCCACCTCATATTCGTCCAGCAAGCGCTGGTCAACGCCCTCATAGTGGCCGCAGAGAATGGCCAGAGCTGGTTTTTCCGCCAGCCGCCGGGCTGTTTTTTGGTTCAGCACCGGGCCCCGGGGGGACATATAGAGAATATGCGGCCGCAGACCCAGGTGTTCGCTGAGCTGGTCCAGGCCCTGGGCAAAGGGCTCCGCGGCCAGCAGCATGCCCTTGCCGCCGCCGAATACCGTATCGTCCACCCTGCCCCGCCGGTCCGGGGAAAAATCCCGCAGCTGGTGCACGCACAGCTGCAGGAGGCCCTTTCTCCGGGCCCGGCCCACGATGCTGTACCCCAGCACCGCTGGGAACATCTCGGGAAACAGAGTAAAAATATCCAGCCGCATCAGGCTTCCTCCCCGTCCCCATCGAAAATGCCGGGAATGGGCAGCAGACGAATGACCCCGCCCTCCAGGTCGGTCTCCTGGATCATATGGGACACCGCCGGGAACAGGTATTCCCTATCCCCTTTTACAATGCGGTACACGTCGTTGGCCGGGGTGTTAAGCACCTCCGCCAGCGTGCCGTATTCCTGGCCTGTGCGGCCGTCCACCGCCCGCAGGCCGATTAGGTCCTGCAAGAAGTATTGGCCCTTTTCCAGCCGGACGTCCTCCCGGTCCAGAAACAGCACCCGGCCCCGCAGGGCGCCGGCTTTTTCCACCGAGTCCACCCCCCGCAGGGTCACCAGCAGCCGCCCCTTGTGGGGGCGGGAGGACAGCAGCCCCGCCGGCCGGGTTCCCACCCGGTCAAAGTAAAAATCTTTCACCTGGAGCAGAAATTCCGCCGAATCCGCCCAGGGCTCCAGGCACAGCTCCCCCCGGACCCCATGGCTGCGGACAATTTTTCCAGCTTCTAAAAACCGCTCTTTCACAGCAACCTCCCTGGGGGGATCAGTCGATCTCCACCATGATCTTCTTGTCGTTGCGGGTTGCGGCGGCGCGCATGACCACGCGGATGGCTTTCGCGATGCGGCCCTGCTTGCCAATCACCCGGCCCATGTCGTCCTCCGCCACGTGCAGATGATAGACGGTCACGCCGTTCTCTCCCTCCTCGCTGGCAACGGAAACCTCTTCCGGCTTCTCCACCAGCCCGGAGGCGATGGCTTTGAGCAAATCCTCCATGTTATTCACCTCCACACATAATATCCTTTCCAGGATTTGTTAGATAATGCCGTGCTTTTTGAAAAGGTCGCGGACGGTGTCGGTGGGCTGTGCACCGTTCTCGATCCACTTCTTGGCCTTTTCCGGGTCCAGCTTGACCACGCTGGGCTCCTCCATGGGGTTATAGTACCCGATCTCTTCGATGAAGCGCCCGTCCCGGGGGAAGCGGGAGTCCGCCACCACGATGCGGTAGAAGGGGTTCTTTTTCGCGCCCATGCGGCGCAGTCTGATTTTCACTGCCATGATTGTTTCCTCCATTTTGATTATGAATAATTAATTTTATATGATAAGAGCGGAGTTGCCGCTCTGGTCAACGGTTTTTGGGAAAGCTTCGCAAATAGACCACATTTCCGTCCGGGTCCCGGAAGCTCATGTTTACCGCGCCCCAGGGGCGCTGGGTGGGCGGCTCCACAATGGGCGCGCCCAGGGCCAGCACCTTTTGGTGGGCCGCTTCTATGTCATCCACCGTAAACGCCAGGGTGATGTTTTCGTTTTGGTTGTTTTTGGAGGTCCCGTCATGGTAGACCGTCAGGCTGAGGGGGCCCTCCAAAATAAACTGGTGCACCGGGTCTTCGCTGTGATTATCCACATCCAGCAGGGCCTTGTAAAAGTCCGCCAGCCGGGGGACGTCGTTGGTTAAAAGGCTGATTTCACTGAGCTCCAACATAGGCAGTCCTCCTTATGGAATGATATCCCGAAATCCCACGGAACGGTACATTGCCGCCAAAACCGCCGGCTTCCGCCAGTCAACATACTCGCTGTGCTCCAAGTGCTGAAACGCCAGCATAATCCGCCTCCTAGAAGGGCATGCCGCCCATGTTTCCCATGCCGCCCAGCCCGCGCATCATCTTCTTGCCCTTTTTGCCGCCGAACTGCTTCATCAGCTTCTGTGTCTGGCGGAACTGGTTCAAGAGCCGGTTCACATCCTCTACCTTTTGGCCGCAGCCCGCCGCGACGCGCCTTTTGCGGGAGGCGTTCAGCTCCTCCGGGTGGGCCCGCTCATAGGGGGTCATGGAGAGGATGATGGCCGCTGTCCGGTCCATGATCCTCTCGTCAATGTCCAAGTCGTCCACTTTATTGCCCAAGCCCGGAAGCTTGGAGAGAATGCCCTTAATGGGCCCCATTTTCTTCACCTGCTGGAACTGGTCCAGCATATCGTTTAGGTCCAGCTTGTTGTGCAGCATGCGCTCGGCGGTTTTGGCGGCGGCCTTCTCGTCCATGCGGGCCTGGGCGTCCTCAATCAGAGAGAGCATGTCGCCCATGCCCAGAATGCGCCCAGCCATCCGGTCCGGGTGGAACACCTCCAGCCCATCCAGCTTTTCGCCGGTGCCCGCAAACTTGATGGGCTTGCCCGTCACCGCCTTGATGGAAAGGGCCGCGCCGCCCCGGGTGTCGCCGTCCAGCTTGGTGAGGATCACGCCGGTGATGTCCAGCAGCTCGTCGAAGGTCTTGGCCACGTTCACCGACTCCTGGCCGATCATGGCGTCCACCACCAGCAGCACGTCCGTGGGGTTGACCGCCTCCTTCATCCGCCGCAGCTCGTCCATCAGCTGCTCGTCAATCTGCAAACGGCCCGCCGTATCGATGAGCACATAGTCGTGGCCATAGTCCCTGGCGTGCTTGACCGCCTCCTTGGCGGTCTCCACCGGGTCCTGGGTCCCCCGCTCGAACACGGGAGCGCCCGCCTTCTCCCCCATCACCTGCAGCTGCTTGATGGCCGCCGGGCGGTACACGTCCCCCGCCACCAGCAGGGGCCGGCGGCCCTGGCTTTTCAGCATGTAGGCCAGCTTGGCGGCGTGGGTGGTTTTGCCCGCGCCCTGCAGGCCGCACATCATGATGACGGCCGGCGGGTGGGCTGGCATTTTCAGCCGTTCTTCGCTGCCGCCCATCAGGGAGGTCAGCTCCTCGTTGACGATTTTAATGACCATCTGGGCCGGGGTCAGGCTCTCCATGACCTCCGCGCCGATGGCCCGCTCGGTGATCTTCCCGGTGAGTTCCTTGGCCACCTTGTAGTTTACGTCCGCTTCCAGCAGCGCCAGGCGCACCTCCCGCATGGCTTCCTTTACGTCGCCCTCGTTGAGCTTGCCCTTGCCCCGCAGTTTTTTAAACGAATTGCTGAGCTTTTCTGCCAATCCTTCAAATGCCATGGGAATCACCTCTTTTTAAGGTCGCGAGACTCCGTCTCGCGCTCTGCCACCTTTGAAAAGGTGGACGAAACTTTTACACGCCTTGATCGGGTGGAGGGAGACGGCTTAGCGCCCGGTTTTTGGTGTGGCGGGCGCTGGCTTTCTGCATCCACATTTTCCTATGTTAAAGCTTTTCATTCTTTATCCGCAATTTCTTGGGCCAGGGCCAAAATTTTCCCCACGTTCTCGTCAATGTCCGGCACGCCGCCGTTTTGTGCGTTTAGCTCTTGGATGTTCAAGGCGCAGTCGCACACCGCCGCCAGGGCCTTCTGCACGGCTTGAAAGCGTTTGGCCAGCCCCAGCCGTTCCTCCATCTCCAAAAGCTGCTGCTCCGCCCGCTTAATGGCGTCCCGGGCCCCCTGGCGGCTGATGTTCCGGTCTCCGGCAATCTCGGACAGGGAGAGGTCCTGGTTGTAGTAGGCGTCCACCGCATCGTACTGGGCCTGGGTGAGCATGTCGCCGTAAAAATCCAACAAGTAAGAAATTTTCAAATCCTTCGCCATGGGCCGGGCACTTCCTTTCAAACCTGTAAAGCCGAGGTCTTTACACTAATGGGATTATACACCACACGGCCCGGTTTGTCAACACCCAGATTCCCCAAATTCTTAGAAGCTTTTCCCGTTTACTTTTCTCCTTTTCTATTATATAATAGAAAAGCCGGAAGGCAAAATCCTCCGGCCACCATACTTTGTGAGAACGGAAGGGATCTTATGATCTATTTTGACTGCGATTACAGCCAGGGCGCCCACCCAAAAATTCTGGAACGCCTGGCCTCCACCAACTGGGAGCAGACCCCAGGCTATGGCTGCGACCCCTACTGTGATCAGGCCCGGGCCCTCATCCGGGAGCTCTGCGGGGCTCCCGCGGCGGACGTACACTTTTTGGTGGGCGGCACCCAGGTGAACGCCACCTTCCTAAACGCCGCTTTACGGGGGCACCAGGGCGTCCTTTCGGCGGCGACAGGGCACATCCACTGCCACGAGACCGGCGCGCCCGAGGCCGGAGGCCACAAGGTCCTGGCCCTGCCCACCGGGCCCGAGGGAAAGCTTTCCGCCGCCCAGGTGGAGGAACAGTGTGCCGCCCACTACCAGGGCAGCCCCCCGCCGGAGCATATGGTGCAGCCCAAGGTGGTGTACATCTCTCACCCCACGGAAAACGGCGCCCTCTATTCTTTGGCCGAGCTGGAGGCCCTGCGGGCCGTATGCGGCCGGTGGGGCCTCTACCTTTATGTGGACGGGGCCCGCCTGGGCTACGGCCTCACCGCCCCTGGCACCGATGTGGACCTGCCCGCCCTGGCGCGGCTCTGCGATGGATTTACCATAGGCGGCACCAAGTGCGGGGCTCTGTTTGGGGAGGCCCTGGTCATCACCAATCCGGACGCTGGCCAGGACTTCCGGTACTACATCAAACAGGGCGGCGGCATGCTGGCCAAGGGGCGGCTGCTGGGCTTGCAGTTTCTGGCCCTTTTGGAGGATGGCCTGTACTTCACCATCTGCCGCCAGGCCAACGCCCTGGCGGACCGCTTGGCCGAAGCCTGCCGGGAGGCGGGCCTGCCAGAATACGCCCCCTCGGCGACCAACCAGCGGTTTTTCCTCTTCACCCAGGAGCAGATGGCCCGCCTGTCGGACAAGTACGCCTTTTCTCTGTGGGAATCGCCGCCGGAGGGCCCCGCCGCTTACCGGCTGTGCACCAGCTGGGGCACTTCCCCACAGGACGTGGAGGCGCTGGCGGCGGATATTCGGGCCCTGAGGCCCCAGTAAGCCTGGAGCAGCAGGCCCCCTCTTCCCAAAACCAAAAGCTGAGGCGAGACCCCTGGTCTCTCCTCAGCTTTTTTGCGTGCCGGCGGGCTATGGCGGCCGCCCTCTTGGAGCCGCGCTAACTGTGCAGCTCCAGCCCCTGGTAGCTCTCTTCCAGCACGGCGCAGGACTCTTGAAACTTTTGCTGCTCTTCCTGGTTTAGGCGCAGTTCCAGCACCCTGTCCACCCCGTTGCCGTTCACAATGCAGGGCACGCCGGCATAAACGCCCCGCTGGCCGTACTCCCCCCGCAGCTGGGCCGACACGGTCAGCACGCTGCTCTCATTGGAGAGCACCGCCCGGGCAATGCGCACCAGGGACATGCCGATGCCGTAATAGGTGGCCTTTTTCGCCTCGATGATCTGCTGGGCCGCGTCCCGCACCTCCTGGCTCAGCCGCTGCATTTCCTCCAGACAGTATTTCCCCTGAGACTGCTCGCAGATATCCGCCACGGACTTGGTGGCCAGCATGGCCTGGCTCCAGGGCACGAACTCGCTGTCCCCGTGCTCGCCGATCACATAGGCGTGCACGTTCCGGGGGTCCACGGAAAAGTATTCTCCCAAAAGATACCGCAGCCGGGCCGTGTCCAGGGTGGTGCCGCTGCCGAACACCCGGTTGGGGTTAAAGCCGGAGAGCTCGTAGGTCACCCGGGTCATAATGTCCACCGGGTTGGTGGCCACTAAAAACACGCCCCCAAAACCGGAGCGCACCACCGGCTCGATGATGGACTGGAACACCGCCGCGTTGCGCTTGAGCAGGTCCAGGCGGGACTCCCCCGGCTTCTGGTTCACCCCGGCGCAGATCACCACCATGTCCGCATCGGAGCAGTCCTCATAGCCGCCCGCGTAAATGCGCATCCGGGCGCTGGCGAAGGCAATGCCATGGTTCAGGTCCATGGCCTCGCCCTGGGCCCGCTTTTTGTCCACGTCCACCAGCACCAGCTCGTCGCACAGGGCCCGGTTCAGGGCCGAATAGGCAAAGCTCATGCCCACCATGCCCGTGCCTACCAAAACAATTTTCCGTTTATTTGTACACATATTCTACCGCCTTTCCCAATGGCTTTTCTCCTTATTCTGGCAGAGCGGAGGGAAAATATGCGGGCAAGGGGCCGCGTTATTCCACTTTTACCGCGTACCGCTCCAGCTCCGCCAGGTTTTCCTGGTATTCCTCCCAGGTATCAAAACCGCTTTCGTAATTGGTCCGGTAGGTTTCCTCCAGCTCATGGCGGAAATAATCCTCGCCATATGCCCCATCCGCTTGAGGGGAAACCAGCGCGTTTTCCGGCAGCGCTTCTCCGGTAAGGGTATTGACAAACACGCCCGCCGCGTTTTTGGCATAGGCCCCTTGGGAAGAGCCCAGCAGGAAATAGTGCTCCTCCTCGGTCACAAAAGCGCTGCCCCGGCCGGGGTTATACAGGAACAGCAGATATTCGTCCTCCTGGTTGAACTGGGGCTCGCAGGGGTAAACCTCCTGGCGGGCGCCTACCGTTCCCCCAGGAACGCGGACGGAAACCGTCTCCCCATAGGGCGCGCCCTTACTGACGCCGGTAATGGTGAAATAGAAATCCGTGTAGACGATAATGTCCCCTTGATAGCTGACGATTTGAAAGGGAGCGGAGCGCCCGGTTATCTTTCCTGTGGCAATAACAGCGGCTTGGGCGGAAAGCTCCTCCGGGCTGTAGGCCTGCAGAAGGCCATCCACTTGAACGGTAACTGGGATGCACCTCTGCCAATAGGCATGGAGCAGATGAACGGCGGCTTTTTGTTTTTCCATGGCCTGGTCCAAGCTCTGGTCCGCCTCTTTGGCATAGGCCGCGCTTCCTGTGGAAGCCAACAAGCCCGCTAGGAAAAGGGCGGAAAGTCTCGTTTTAAAATGAGTCCAGTTCTTCATACGCGCACCCTTCTTCCGCATTGCCGGCGCTGTTTGCGCAAAACCAAAGCCCTCTTTTGCCCTGCGCCGTCCTTGTTTCATCCCAAAGAGCCCGCCCTACCGGGCGGCTCCTTTTGTCCACATCTGGCCTAAAATATCCTTGAGCACCAAAAAGGCGTCCTGCTCGTTGTAGCCCTGCTCCTGGCGCAGGCGGTCCAGCAGCGCGGCCAGGGGGCCCGTGTAAGAGGGCAGGTCCACCCGCTCTTGATATTGGGCTAAAACCGGATACTGCTTGGCCCAAAGCTGGGTCCAGTCTATCTTCTCCCGCACCTCCTGGCTGGTGTTCTCAATGACCTGTTCCAGCTCCGCCGCCTCCACGTCAAAGCTGATAAGCTGGTCCAAGGTCAGGCGGTAGAAGACCGCCAGCTTTTTGGACTGGTTGATGTCCGGCAAAGTCTCGTCCAGCTCCCACTTGGAAATGGTCTGGCGGCTGACCCCCAGCTTCTCCGCCGCCTCCTCCTGGGTCCTGCCGCTTTTTCTCCGGGCCTGGGCCAAACTGCTTCCTAAACTCATCGTCTGTACCTCCTTCGGTGATTTGGTCCCAATATACCACCAGCGGCCTCTGAAGTCCAGCAAGGAAACTTGGCGGTTTCGCCCGCTTTGGCTCAGGTCTCTCCCGCCCGGTTCTTGCGTCCCCGCAGGTAGTCCTCTAAAATGATCACCGCCGCTACCGCGTCTACCACCGCCTTGCGCTTTTTGCCCCGGGTGTTGGTCTCGTTTAAATAGCCGTGGGCCGTAAGGGTGGTGCCCCGCTCGTCCAAAAAGTCTACGGGCAGGCCGGAAAGAGCCGCCAGCCTCTGGCCCATCTCCCGGGCCAGCTGGGCGCTTTCTCCCTCGCTGCCATCCATGTTTCGGGGCAGGCCCACCACCAGAGCCTCTGCCCCCGCCCTTCGGGCTTCCTCCACAATCTGTTCCGCCAGCCGGTCCCAGTTCCGCTGGGCAATCACCCCCAGGGGCGAGGCCAGCAGCTCCGCCTTGTCGCACACCGCCAGGCCTGTGCGGGCATGGCCCAAGTCAACCCCCACAATGATCATACCAATTTATCCTCCTGGAAGAAGGAGAACCGGGTGGGCGGGCGGCGCATGTCCTCCGGCAGATGGGACAAGTCGTTGACATACTCCCACCGCAAGGCTCCGTCCTCGGCCAGCAAGGCGCTGACCCCGGTGTTCCCAAACACCTCGCTGTGGCGTATGCCCTCCAAAGCCCCATAGGAGACCCGGGCGAACAGGTTCCGCAGCACGCCTCCATGTGTGGCGGCAACTACCGTTTTCCCCGCGTTCTCCTCAATAATCCGGTCCAAAGTCCGGTTAACCCGCGCATAGACCTGGGCCATGTTCTCCCCGCCCGGAAACTGGCATAGGTCCGGGCTCTGGTCCCAGTCCCTGGCCACCTGGGGGAACCGCTCCGCCACCTCCGCCAGCAGCAGGTTTTCCATATCCCCGCAGTCGATTTCAATCAGCCCCGGCTCCTCTTTGACCTCCAGATCCGGGTGGTACCGGGCGATGGCCTCCGCCGTGGCCCGGGCCCGCTGCAAGGGGCTGGTGTAGATGGCGTCAATGGGCTGGTTGCGAAAGCGCAGGCCCAGCAGCTCCAGCTGCTTTGCGCCATCCGGGCTTACCTCCGCGTCAAAGCGTCCCTGAAACCGGTGCTGGACATTGCCCATGGACTGGCAGTGGCGGATTAGGTAAATTTTTGTCACCATGGCCGCACCCCTCCCGTTAACTGGGAGACAGACCTCACGCCGTTTTTCTCCATATATTCCAACAGGCCATCCCGGATTTTAATGGGCGCGTAAGGATCCGTAAAAATTGCCGTGCCCACCTGGATGGCGCTGGCTCCGGCCAAGAGCATTTCCACCGCGTCCTGCCAAGTGGAGACGCCGCCCAGGCCCACAATGGGAATCTTCACCTTTTGGGCGGTCTGCCACACCATGCGCAGGGCCACCGGCAGCACCGCCGGGCCGGAGAGCCCCCCGGTGTTGTTGCGGATTATGGGCCGGCGGGTGTTGATATCAATGCGCATGCCCGTCAGAGTGTTAATTAGGGACACCGCGTCCGCCCCGGCGCTCTCGGCGGCCAGGGCCATTTCGCTGATGTCCGTGACATTGGGGGAGAGCTTCACCATCAGGGGCTTTTGGCAGACCTTCCGCACCGCTTTGGTCACCCCCTCTACCCCCTGAGCGGTTACGCCAAACTGCACCCCGCCCTCCTTCACGTTGGGGCAGGAGATATTCAGCTCTATCATATCAATGGGAGCATCGTTGAGCTTTTCCGCGGTCTGGCAGTAGTCCTCTACCGCGCTGCCCGCCAGGTTGGCGATGATTCTGGTCCCCTGCTGGTTGAGCCAGGGCAGGTCGTGCTCAATGAAATGGTCCACCCCAGGGTTTTGCAGGCCCACGGCGTTGAGCATGCCCGCCGGGGTCTCGGTGACCCGGGGGGGCGGGTTGCCCGGGCGCGGGTGCAGGGTCGTGCCTTTGCAGCTAATGCCCCCCAGCTCACTCAGGGGGTACAGCTCGCCGTATTCCCGGCCAAAGCCGAAGGTGCCCGAGGCGGCGATGATGGGATTGGCGAATTCCACCCCGGCTACCTCAGTGCGCAGGGCCGACCGGATGACCGCCGGGCTCCCGTCCAGCACAATGCCATCGCCGTCGTTAAGCCGGATAACTTCACAGCCCGTCTTCCGCTCGTATTGCCTGCACTTCTCCTCGGTGCCCGAATCCCGGAGCTGCTGCTTGCTGTAGTGGGGCAATATTTGAACGTCAGTCAGTCCCAGCCCGGTAAAATCGTCCAAATTCAAGAAATTCATGTGGGAAATATACCGATTGGCAATGCCGATTCCCCTCTGCAAAACCAACGCCCCCGCGCTCCAGCCTATCAGCAGCCCTCTTTCGGCCACCTGCCGCAGGGCCTGTCCCCCCTGATGCTTGCGGATGGAATCCAACAGGTAGTATGGATTGCCGCCGTTGAGCTCCACCACATCATAAGCTGCCAGAGCTCCGGCTGGCTGGGTATCAAAATCGAACAGGTCTACCGTGAGGCCCAGGAGCTCCAACCTCTTCCGCTCCCGTCCCACATGGTAGTTCTTCTCTTTATACTCCGGGTCGGCGGTAACCACTATTGCGGCCCTGCCGCCCGCTTTCACGTGCTGCCCCGCTGCCCGCAGCAATTCCGGGCTAGTCAGGCCGTTGGAACACAAGATGATCATGGTTCTGCTCCTCTCTTGTCGGTATCATATTCCCAGGCCGATGGCCGATTTGTCCCCCGCATAGCCCCCGCCGGGGAAGCCCGCCAGGGCCAGGGCTTGAAATGTCTCAGAAAAGCCGTAGGCAGTTAGTTCCTCCACCGGCACAAAACGCACATCGGAGATGGGATTTTCGTCCTTGGTGTTGTCCGGCAGGCGCAGGGCGCCCCCCGTGCGCTGGGCCAAAAAGGTGGCGTGGAGCAGCGTGTGGCCGCTCTGAGCCGCGTCGCAGAGATAGAGCAGCCGCTTCACCTCCACTTTTAAGCCGGTCTCCTCTTCCATCTCCCGGCAGAGGCCCTGGGCCAGGGTCTCGCCCCGCTCCAAGCGGCCTCCGGGCAGGGACCAGCTCCGCCTTTCGCTGAGCCGCTGGCGCACCAGCAGAATCGCCCCATCCTCTACCAGCACCCCGGTGACCCGCACTTGAAAATGGTAATCCATCAAAGAGCCTCCGGGGCCAAGCGGTCCATGGGGAACACCGGACCGTCCTTGCACACATGGCCGTAATAGCTCTCCCCGCTCTCGTCCAGCAGGGCCACAGCGCAGCCCAGGCAGGCTCCCACCCCGCAGGCCATGCGCTGCTCCAAAGAGAGGTACCCTGCCGCGCCCCGCTCCTGAGCCAGGGCCTTTGCCGCCCGAAGCATGGGGGCCGGGCCGCAGGCCAGCAACACGTCAAAGCCCTCCTTTTGCGCCAGCCCGGTTACCAGTCCGTGGAAGCCATAGCTGCCATCGTCAGTGGCAACCAGGACCTTGGCCCCCGCCTTTTGGAAGTCCTCTTCCAAAATAACCGCCTCCTTGTTCCGGAAGCCCAGCAGGGCCACGGCCTTTTCCCCCAGCCGCTCCGCCGCTCCCAGCAGGGGGGGCACGCCGATGCCGCCCCCTACCAGCAGGGTCCGCTTGGTTTTATCCAGGGGGAAGCCCTGGCCCAGGGGGGCCAGAATCTCAACGCGGTCCCCGGTCCGGTACTCCGCCAGCTGGGCCGTGCCCTGGCCGCGGATTTGAAACACAAACCGCAGCCGCCCCTTTTCCCTGTCTATGCCGCAGATGGAGATGGGCCGCCGCAGGCTGTGCCCAGGCAGGTAAATTTGGGCGAACTGCCCCGGCTGGGCCAGCGCCGCCAGGTCCGGGCATTCCAGCCAAAAGTCGAATATGCCTGGGGCCAGCTCCCGCTTTTCCGCCAGCGGGCATAGAATCGAATCGTATTGTTTCATGAGTCCCTCCTAATATTCCAGGCCAGCTCCCAGGGGTCCAGCAGGGGAGCGCCCGTCTTTAAGGCGTCCAGCTCCTTCTCGCACAGCGCCAGGGCGGCGCCCAGATATTCCTCCGCCATCTCTCGGGTGATAAACGCCGGTTCGCCCTCCACCGCCCGGGTGAAGTCCCTTTCCAGGTCCGCCAGAAGCCGCCGGGGCTCCAGCCCAAACCGCCCGCGGATTTCCGCCTCTTCCGCCTGGGCTGGACAGGCCGCGATTGGGGCGAGGCCCTTCTTTTCAATCAGATAGCGGTTCAAGATGGCATAGTCCCGGTAGAGCAGCTCCCGCTCAGCGGGTGTGCGGAAATGCAGGTTATATGGACCATACAGAAACCGCCTGTACACAATGTCCTGTATCAGGTGGAGATAGTATCCCAGATACAGCCCTTCCTCCGCCAGCTTGTCCCCATACAGCCGCCGGAACTCTTTTAGGTCATAGCATCGCATGCCCCGCTGGCAGGCCACAAAGTGGCTCATCCGGCTGTTGCTGCCCGGAGGCATGGCGTCCGGCAGCAGCGCCCCGAAAACCAGGGCCTCCGGGTCCTTCCAGGCCTGGCGGGGCAGCAGCGCTTGGACAATGGCCAGGTGCATAACACGGGACGCCATTGCTTACACCGGCAGGCTGATGCCGCCCAGCTCCGCCATAATCTCGTCCCGCATGCGGACCGCCTCCCGGCAGGCGGCCCCGGCAAAGTCTTTGGGGTCGCAGCCCTCCTTCTGCCAGGCGCACATAATGGCCCGGGATGAGTTAACAATGGCTCCCAGCCCGTGCTTGTCAAAGCCCATGGCCACGTCTTTGGCCGCGCCGCCCTGGGCTCCATAGCCAGGCACCAAAAAGAAGGTGTCCGGCAAAGCCCTGCGCAGCTCCTTCAGCTGCTTGGGGTAGGTAGCGCCCACCACGGCCCCTACGCCGCTGTAGCCGTATTTTCCAGGCAGGCTTTGGCCCCACTTCTGGCACATATTGCCCATGGCCCGGTACAGGGGCTCGTACATGGCGTGCATCATCTGGTCCTGGAACTCCCCGGAGGAGGGGTTGGAGGTCTTTACCAGCACAAAGATTCCCTTGTCCTGGGCCCCGCACACCTTCAGCAGCGGGTCGATGCCGTCTGTGCCCAAGTAGCCGTTGACAGTGAGGGCGTCCGCGCCAAAGGCTTCCAAGTCCTCGCCCTCTACCTGGGTGACGCCCAGATGGGCGGCGGCATAGGCCTGCATGGTGGCCCCAATGTCGTTGCGTTTGCCATCGGTGATGACGTACAGGCCCTTCTCCTTGGCGTAAGCAATGGTCCGCGCCAGGGCCCGCACTCCCTGCCAGCCGTACATCTCATAGTAGGCCGCTTGGGGCTTTACGGCGGGCACTACGCCGCAGAGTCCATCAATGAGCCCCTTGTTAAAGGCCAGTAGCGCCTGGGCAGCGCCCTCCAAGTTTTTGCCATAGGTTTCAAAGCACTCTTCCTTTATATAGGCGGGGATGTAGTCCAGCTTGGGGTCCAGCCCAGCCACAGTGGGGTTCTGCTTTCGCGTGATGTTTTCCAGCAAACGATCCATTGACATATAAAAAACTCCTTTACCTTATGATGCTAATTCTGGTCCAGCCGGTACACCAGCCGCCCCCTGGAGAAGGTCATGACCACCCGTCCGGTAAGCTCCATGCCCTTAAAGGGGGTATTTTTGCTTTTGCCGTGGAGCTTGTCCGGGTCCACGGTCCACTTCCGGGCCGGGTCGAAGAGCACCACATCTCCCGGCACCCCCGGCTCCAGGCTTCCGCCGGGAATGTTCAGAATCCGCGCTGGGTTGGCGCTCATCTTCTCCATGATTTGGCCAAGGCCCAGCCGCCCCGTTAGGGCAGTCAGCACGGCGGCCAGGGAGGTCTCCATGCCGATGGATCCGTTGGGCGCGGTGATGAAGTCCGCCTTTTCCTCCGGCGTATGGGGGGCGTGGTCCGTGGAGATGGCGTCCAGAGTCCCGTCCGCCAAGCCTTCCAGCAGAGCCTGCCGGTCCGCCTCATCTCCCAGGGGCGGGTTCATCCGGAAATCCGCGTCCATGCTCTCCAAGGCCTGGTCGGTAAGGAGCAGGTAGTGGGGGCAGGTCTCGGCGGTAACGGCCACGCCCCGGGCCTTGGCCTCCCGAATGAGGGCCACGGACCCCCGGGTGCTTACATGGCAGATGTGCACCCGGGCCCCTAGGCTGGCCGCGGCGGCGATCTCCCGAGCCACGCCGCAGTCCTCGGCGGCACGGGGCACACCCTTTAGGCCCAGCCGCCGGGAGACCTCTCCCTGGTTCATCAGCCCCCCGGAGGCCAGGTCCAGGTCCTCGCAGTGGGCGGTCAAGGCCAGACCCAGTTCTTTGGCCCGTTCCAGGGCCTCCAGCAGGCAGGAGCTTCGGCCCACCGGCTTCCCGTCGTCGCTGAGGGCAATGGCTCCCGCCGCTTTCAGCGCGGCAAAGTCTGTGAGCTCCTGTCCCTTCATCCCCCGGGTGACGCAAGCCGCCGTATACACGGTGGCGTCCGCCTCCCGCGCCCGTGCCAGCAGGTCCCGGACCAGCTCTGGGCTGTCCATAGGCGGCGCGGTGTTGGGCATGGCCAGCAGGCTGGTTACGCCCCCGGCGGCGGCGGCTTTGCATGCCGTAAACAAATCCTCCTTGTGGGTCTGGCCCGGATCCCGCAGGTGGACGTGCATGTCCACCAAGCCTGGGGCGGCAACCAGGCCCGCGCAGTCCATGTCCTGGTCCGGCTCCCCGGAGAGGGCGGCGGCCATGCGGCCATCCTCCAAAAACAGGCTGCCCACCTGATCCACCCGCCGGACTGGGTCCAGAATCCGGACGTTTTTCAGTTCATACCGCACATGTTTCACAACCTTTCTGCAGGGCTTCTCTCCTTCTCACACAAAAACAGCCCCGCTCATTTCTGAGCCGGAGCTGCGTGGGAATCCTCTTTGCCAAAGGCAAAGCCAATGTTCTGAGACCACAAGGGGTTTCCAGCGGAACCGGTCAAAAGCGAGCCCGCGTCAACCGCGGCGCAAAGCCTCTTTCCTCGAACGCAACTCCGCTTCAACCGCTCCACCTCCCTGTGATACTCTCTGTATCTTACCATAGGTTCCGGGGTTTTGCAAGCTTTTTTTCCAGGGCGGGGCAGCAAAAAGCCCCGCATCCCGGAAGGGGCGCGGGGCTTTTTCACACACTTACAAGGCGGTCGCGCCATCAAAGGCTTTAGGCAAAGGTCTCCGCCGCGCCCTTGAGCAGCTCGATGATCTCCAAATGCTGGGGGCAATGCTCCTGGCAGGCCCCGCACTGAACGCAGTCTCCCGCCTTGCCGCCCTCTTTGGTGGCGTTGCCATAATGGCCCTTGGCGCGGTCCAAATCACCGTACAGGGTGTTTTGGTTCAAGGCGCTGAACACGCCGGGGATGTTGATCTTCTGGGGGCAGCCATCCACGCAGTATTTGCAGGCGGTGCAGGAGATGGTGGGGGTGTTTTTCAGCACTTCCACCACCTGGTCCACCACGGCCCGCTCCTGGGTGCTGAGGGGCTGGAAGTCCGCCATGTAGGAGAGGTTGTCCTCCATCTGGCCCAAGTCGCTCATGCCGGAAAGCACGGTGACCAGACCGTCCAGAGAGGCGGCATAGCGCACAGCCCAGCTGGCCACAGAGGCCTCGGGGTTGGCGTCCTTGAAGAGCTTCTGCACTTCGGGCGTCATGGTGGCCAAAGCGCCGCCCTTTACGGGCTCCATAATGATGACGGCCTTGCCGTGCCTGCGGGCCACCTCATAGCACTTGCGGGACTGAACCCCCTCGCTGTCCCAGTCGGCGTAGTTGATTTGCAGCTGGACGAACTCCGCCTCGGGGTGCTTTTGAAGGATGTCCTCCAGTACATCGGCGGAATCGTGGAAAGAAAAGCCAATGTGCTTGATTTTGCCCTCGGCCTTTTTCCGCTGGATGAATCCCCAGGCGTCCAGGTCGTCGGCCTTTTGGGCAGACTCCTTGCCCAGGGCGTGAAGCAGGTAGAAATCGTAATAGCCCAGCCCAGCCCGGTCCAGGGACTCCTGGAAAATGCGCTCCATGTCCTCCAGGCCCTTCAGGTCCCAGATGGGCAGCTTGGTGGCGCACTGGAAGCTCTCCCGGGGATAGCGGTCCACCACAGCCTCTTTAAGGGCTACTTCAGACTTGCCGCCAATGTAGACATAGGCGGTGTCGAAATAGGTAAAGCCCTTTTCCATAAAGAGATCCACCATCTTCTTGGTCTGTTCCATGTCAATCGCGTCGCCGTTCATGGGCAGGCGCATCAAGCCGAAGCCCAGCTTTTTGATGCTCTCGCCCAAATAAGTATCCGCCATGTTGTTCCTCCTGACAAAAAAGTATTTCTATCATTATAGCATCTAGAGCGGGGTCCAAGTCAAGAGGGGATTGGGAAATATTTTTGCGGGGGGGGGGGGCTAAGACTCCGCCAGAATCATCCGCATGCGGGCGTAGGAGTCATGGACCAGCTTTTCCAGCTCCGCATCGGATTCCGCCCGCAGGACCTTGTCGTTTAAGTCCAGCATTTCGGTATACAGCGGTCCTCGAAAAACCGCCTTGTCAATCTGGTCCCTGGCGGACACAAACTGCGCAAAGTTCCAGTCGCTTAGGTACCATCCCCGCACAGACTCGCCATGCAGCCCCAAATCCATGTGCACCGGAAGCCCCAGGTCGTTCCACCCCGCGGTCCGCTGGGATTCCTTGCTTAAAAGCCAGTCCAGAATGGCGAAGCACTGGTCCGGATGCTGGGTGCTGCGGTTGATGGCCGCATAGACGGATATGTAGGCGGTCACCCCGCCCTCCTGGTGGTAGGAGGGGATTAAAACATAGTCCGGGCTCTCTTTGACGCCTATCTGCCGGTAGGGCACCCCGAACTCAATCCCGCTCTCCACCAGGCCGGGGCAGTCGATAGCCCCCTGCTCTCTGGCGGTTTTCAGCCGCTTCGCTAGGTCCAGCAGCTCCTGCTGGGTAAAATTCAGTTCCTCCGTTTCATAGTCAACTAAACCGCACAGGGCGTCAGCAAACACACACCAACCGTCGCTGGCGATCCCTTTTATATAGGGGTCTTCGCTTTCCAGCATTTGGCCGCGGGTCATGGGGAACGCCTGCTGGTCCATGCCGCTTTCGCCCTCAAAGAGGCTTGCGCGAAACGAGTAGACCAGCGGCAAAAGGACTTGGCGGCCCTCCCCGTCTTTTCCGGCCTCCATAACCTTGGGAAGCAGCTTATCCCACTCCATATACTGGGCGTTGGCGATATAGCCGTCCAACGGCAGGAAGAGCCGCTGCTTCATGGCGGATTGGGGGATCGGGAAAAGATCGGAAAAATCCATCTGCACCCCGGGAACGGTAGAGTAATTCCGAGTAATCACAATGTCGGGGCCCTTATCCTGCATCATCTCCATGCGGAGCTGCTCAATCTGCCCGTTTCGCCCCTCAATGTTGTCCAAAAAGGGCAGGCGCTGAATCTTCACCGTGAAGGCCTCCCCATATCCGGGAATGCCGCCAAACAATTCCTTGGCTTCTTTGCTGGCTCCCTCGCCGGCAGAATCATAATAGTAATCCAGCAAAACGGTAATCTCCACCGGTTTTTCTGGTGTGGCCTCCACCCGCGAGGCGGCTTCGCTTTTCTCCGGGCGGGGCTGGGAGCTGCCGCCCGCGCTGGGTTCCCGGCTCCCCGTTTGGCAGGCGGCAAGCCAGAAGCAGGCCAGCAGGAGAGCCCCGGCGCACCATACCCGCCGAATCATTTTGTTTCGTTTCACATTTTCCCCTCCAATAGCAGTGGGGCAACCGCTTTTGGCGATTGCCCCACTTGATTCTATAGACGTTACGCGAAGTAATAGCGGCCCGCCACAGGGCAATACCGGCCAATCTGCAAAGTTTGCCGCGAATGCACCGTCCCACAAGCCGTACAGTACTTTTCGCTCACATATCTGGCCGCATAGTCTCCACTGCAGCTTTGCATGCCGCTGCCGCCGCATTGGTAGACTCTTTCGCTGTAGTCAATTATGTTGCGATACCTTACTGCATAGCTGGCGCCCCAGCGGGACGAAGTGATTCAACCGCTATTAAACCCTTTTCACAAATACGCAGACTTGCAGACTTGCCTTATGGTTATAGCATACAGCGCACCCCTTATTTTGTCAATTTCTTTGCGCTTCTATCAAAACAATTTCTCTGGTTTTATCTCGATTCTACAAACCGTCTTCACTGTGGCTTTTTATTCACAGCCCCGCAGAAAGAGAGTCCTCTTCCGCCTCCCCTATGATTCCGCCAGAATCATCCGCATGCGGGTGTAGGAGTCGTGAACCAGCTTTTCCAGCTGGGCTTCGTCTTCGGCGGCATTGACCTGGGGCCACAGCTCCATGAGTTCGATTACCACGGGGGTCATGTACTCTACCGCGTTAATCTGGTCCCGAACCTCCGTGAACTGCTGGTAGTTCCATTCGCTCAGGTACCAGCCATCCGCGGTTTTTTCTTCTTTTTGGCACAGGTCCATGTGAACCGGGAGGCGCATACCCCACAAATCCACCACCTGCTGCTGGGCCTCCTTGCTCAAAAGGCTGTCCAAAAACGCGAATGCCTGGTCCGGGTACTGGGTACCGCTGTAGATGGCGGCATAGGTGTTTACAAAGGCAGTGACGCCGCCCTGGCTGTTGTAGCCGGGAATCATGATGTAATCCGGGGCTTTTAGATAGAAAAAGCTCTCGTTAATGGGGCCCACGCTGATTTCCCTGACCGTGCAGCCAATGCCGCTGCAGTCCTCTCCCTGGGCCTCCTTCTCTTTCCAGAGGTCCCGGCTCTTTTGAACCAATTCCAGGAGCTCTTCCTCTGTGAAAAGCAGTTTCTCTCCAGGGTAATCCACCTGCCCGGCAAAGGCGGTGGAAAAGCTGTCCATCAGTCCCAGGCCCGCCCACTGCACACCGGCGCCGGCGCTGTTTAGCATTTCCATTCGGGTCATGGGCAGCTGGGCGGTTAGGCTGTACTGGTCCTTCTCAAAAAGGGCTGTATCAAAAAAGTACGACATAGGCAGAAGCACCTGCCGGCCCTCTTGGTCCCTGCCCGCGTCCATAACGGCTGGCAGCAGCTTATCCCAGTCCATATACTTGGCGTTGGCGATGTAATCATCCAGCGGCAGAAAAAGGTTCTGCTTCATGGCGGACTGGGGCACGGGAAACAGGTTTTTGATGTCCGGCATAACACCCGTACGGTCGTAAAAGTTCCGGAGAATCAGCACATCCGGGCCTTTGCCCGCCATCATGTCAATGCGCAGGCGCGTGACTTCCCCCTCCCGCGCCTCCGCATTCTCCGCCGGAGGAAGGGACTGAAAGGTGAGCTTGTACTCGCTCTTGTACTCCGGCACGGTTTTTAAGAACTCCATAAGAGAGCGGGAGGAGAAAGACCCGCCCATAGCCAAGTCGGTCAGGACACGCAGGGTGGGAACCTGGGATTGGGGCGCGGCGGAGCGTTCCTGCTTAAGGGAAGATTCCCCGACGCTTTCGGTTCCTTGGGTTTGGCAGGCGCAGCAGAGCAGCAAAATCAGGAGGGAAATGAGCAGTCTATGCTTTTTCATTTTGTCCGCCTCCCTAGCTCTGGGCTGGTGCGTAGGCCGCGCCTATAAACACCGGCGTCATGGTTTTGGCGTCCACCAGCATATATAGGAAGGGCCGGTTCAGAACCACCCGGGGCGGCTCCTCCGCCTGGATGGACCCGGCCTCTATGCCAACGGCGGTGGCGGCTCCCGCCTGGGTGCCCTTTTCGTACACCGAGAGAAAGGTCTTGTGGACCACCTGCCCAACGTACAGGGGTTCCTCCCCGGCCCCCTGGCCCAGGGCGGAAAAGTCGGCGGCAGCGGGGTCAAAGGCATCGGTTAGGCCCATGCCCCGCAGGGCCTCCCCCAGCTGGTAGCCGCATTCCTGCTGAAATTTGGGGACGCCCGCGATGATCTCCCGCTCTTGGGCCCCTTGAAGCACCTGCCGCAGCCCCTGGCCGTCCAGCTCCTTTAGGTAGTCTCCCAGCGTTACGCCCTCCTTGGGCAGCAGGGCCCCAAAGGCGTACTGCTCCCCAGCGTAATATTTAAGGAAGCCCGTGGCTTTTTCGTCCTCCAAATAGAGGTTTTCCGTGGACTCCATCATATCCACCGGGACCTCCGCCCCATCCTCCTGGGTGAAGAGCCGCTCCCGCACTTGGGCGTCCTCGTAAATGTCCGCCCACTCCCCCTCAAAGGCCAGGGCGTTGAGCAGGTACAGCACTTCCTCCGGTTTGATCTCCTGGAGGATGGTGGGGATCATCCCTTTCGTCTGCTCTTCCACCCAGCCGTTGATTTCCTCCAGCGTGCCGCTGTCAAAAGGCTTCTCGAAGACCGCCGCGCCGAAAAGCCCGGCGTTGGCCTCTAAAAAGCTCTGCTCCACCTGCACGCCGCCCTCCCGCAGCCACAGGGAGTTGGCCCCGTGGAACTGGTACTTTTCCCCGCTGGGCAAAGCCGCGCAGTAGGCGGAAAGGTACTGGCACAGCTCTTCCACCGGCAGGCCCAGCAGAGCCTCAAACTGAGCGCGGGTGTCCCCAGCCGCGCCGTTGGCGGTCATGGCCAGGGCGCACAGCGCCGACAAAGGCGAAAACAGGGCGTTTTGTCCCGGATTCTTTTCCAGAGCGGCGTTCAGCAGCTTAATGGAAAAATCCGCCGCGGCCTGGGCGCCGGGGCCGTTTAAGTCCACCTGGCTCTCCTTCTCTCTGCCGCGCACCCCAGCCATTAAGTCTCCGCCGGGGGCCCCGCAGCCGGTCAAGGCCAGCATTAGGGCTAACACGCCGGTTAAGGTGCGTTTCCAAAAAATGTTTCCGCGTTGTTTCATAGGAAGTCCGCCTTTCCATAGGGGTTTTCTATCTATAATATAGAAGCCTCTGGAAACAAAGATGGTTGCACTGGTTGGGAAAAATATTTTCCTGGGGCAGAGGGGCGTTCCTGTAGCTCTTCCCCCAACTGCCGCCTTGACTTCCACGCCGCCTTGTGGTAAAATAAAACTGATCTTTATTATAAGGAAAAGGAGGCCTTTTTATGGACATGATGAGCAGCGTTGCCTCTACCAGCACGGCTTACAGCCAGGCCCAGCTTGCCACGGACTATTCCATGGCCTTGACCAAGAAGATCATGGATTCCGCCGAGGAGCTGGCTTTGAACGAGCTGGAACAGATGCTGCCCCCCAGCCCGTACACCTTTGATGTGTACGCCTAAAGGCTGAACCCGCCAGAAAAATAGAAAGCCGCTGTGGAACACAATCGTTTCACAGCAGCTTTCTTTATTTACCCGTCTTCCCTGGGCCCGGGTCTTTGGCGTTTACCGGGCACACCGTGATCCGCAGCTTGGCCGGGGTGTGGGGGTATTGCCGGAAGAAGGCCTTGCGGATGCGCTGGCACACCATGCGGCTGCTTTCAAAGCCGGAGCGGGGCAGCAGCAGCACATATTGGTCCAGGCTGCACTTGGCCATGGCGTCGCCCTGGCGGAGAAGCCCCTGGGCCAGCTGGCGCAGGTTGCCCATAGCCAGCTCCAGGCTGCGCCGGCCCAGCTCTCCGTCCTGCTGGTCGGTCAGGGTGAGAACAGCCAAGCTTACCTCTTCGCCTGTGCGGGCCGCGTCCCGAACCTGCAGGCGGTATAAGGCCCGGAACACATCATAGTCGCAGAAGAACGCCCCGGGGGCGGCCTCCTCGTTCAGCTGCTCCAGCAGCGCGGCGGCAGGCACCCGCCGGTCGTTTACATCGCTGACCGCCTGGCGGTAGAGCGCCTGGGCGGCTTCGCCGGGGATGCCCCCGGTTTTTGCCAAAAAGACCTGGTTCATGTCCTCAAACACCTGGGCGGCGGCCCGGCTGCGGCCCAGCTCCATCAGGGCGCTCATGCGGCGGCGGTAAAGCTCCTCGTTCAGCGGGTCCTGGACCAAGGCGGCGGCGCACAGGGCGGCGGCCTCCTCCCAGCCGCCCCGCCCTTCCAGCAGGGCCAGCAGGGCGTGGACCGCCCTGAGGTAAAGGGTCCGCAGGGCTCCGGCCTGTTCCGCCGCCCAGGCATTGTCTTGCAGCTTGGGGATGAAGCCCCCGCCGTACAGGCGGACCGCCTGCTCCAAAGCGCTCCGGCGGTCCGGGCCTTTGGCGGCGCACAGCTGGCGGAAGCGGTCCAGGTCCAGCTCCAGGGGGATTGCGCTGTTCCAGGCGTACCCCTCGTTGAGCCGGAGGATGAGCTGGTGGCCCGCCCCCTCCCACAGGCGGTCCAAAGCGGTGCGGGCCCGGAAAAAGGTGGTTTTCATGGCGTTGCGGGGGTTGGCGGACTTGCCGCCGTCCTGCCAAAGCAGGGAGGCCAGCTCTTCGGCGGACACCGCCCGGCCCCGGGCGCAGATAAGGTAAGCCAGCAGAAGCCATACCATTTTAGAGTGGCCGTTGGTATCGCCTACCGCGCGATCCTTCCAAGCAATGGTAAAGCTGTCTAACATTTTCACGCGCAGCAGTTCACGATCCATAACCAGACCCTCCCATTCATTTGGGATATCATACCACAATTGGCGCGGATTTGCAAGAGCGGCCGGGCGGGAGGAGCGTCCGTTTCGGAGAGCTTTTCATGTTCCCC
>Ga0137309_100406_pt1 | contig 32667 bp, 29 predicted proteins | sample NAcewiD2O_June_FD_97179 | JGI IMG/M metagenome (GOLD analysis project Ga0137309, IMG submission 97179) | Mouse cecal microbial communities from Vienna, Austria - N-Acetylneuraminic amended D2O_June | ecosystem: Host-associated > Mammals > Digestive system > Large intestine > Cecum | place... | reverse complement strand
TCACTGCCTTCAATATCCCCATTTTCCAGGCTCCGGGGACGTGTGCCACCAGCCTTTGTTCTTGTAGTACTGGGCAGATACGGAAAAGAACGCCCTCCAGGCGGAAGACGTTCTGATAATTGGAATTATACGATTACTTTTCAATGCGGCTTTAGCATTATTACGTATTTTCACGTATTTATTGGCATACGTATGATATCCCCATACAAAAACCCCAGATGATGTCACTGTCCAAGCTCCTGGACAGCGACATCATCGTAACGGATCCAGAGATATTATACTGACACAGAAATATTCACCGGCTGTGCCGCCTGACTGATTTCCCCTGCTTTTGTATATGCCGGAGAACCTCCCGGAAAGTCTGCGGTATCCATACTTGGCGGTACAGCTTCTGCTGCCCTGCTGCTTTCCAGATGCGCTTTTCCTTCCCCGCTGATTTCCACCGTATCTACCGGGGACTTTTCTGATTCCTCCAGACGGGCCTTTGCCTCCCGGTTCTCCTGCCTGCGCTTCTCAATGGCTGCTTCCTGTTCCAGCTTTTCCTTCTCTTTGGTTTCCTTGGCTTCCTCCTGCATCCCTTCCTCGGCGCGGGCGCGATAGCGCTCTGCCTGATGGTTCATATCCTTAGCGTATCCCATGGCCCGTTCCATGGCTCCGGTGTCGCCTTTAGCCTCTGCCTCTTTTGCAATCCTTAAAGATACACCTGCCATACTGTTTCCGGCACTGGCCCCGATCAAACCTTCTGCTGTCTTAACGTTCATTCCGGTCTCTCCTTTCTGCTGATTGATACTTTACAATCTATCCTTCGGCATTCCAGAGTCCATCATTAGATACTTGCTTCAAACAGACATTTTCCTGTCATATCCGGCCAGTCCCGGAAACTGCAGCGCCCCATCCGCATCCGGAGTCAGCACCACCGGATCTGTAGCCATCCGGCCCTCCTGATCCAGATAGTACCATTTTCCGCTTTCATGAAGCAGACCCTTGACCATGGCCCCATCCTCCCCCAGATAATACCAGGCGTCCTGATACTGGTACCAGGTGTTGGTGACCATATGACCGGCACCGTCGAACCAGTACCAGTGAGCCTCATACTCATACCAGGCATTCTTCACATAATCGCCGGTATCCCCCAGATAGAACCGTTCCCCACCGTCCTCATGAACCCAGCCGGACTTTTTCACCTTCTTAAGGCCGAAATGGGCGGCGATGACCCCTGCCTCCGCCTCCGCAAGCCGTTCCAGGTTGCTTTCATCCAGCAGCCAGACCGTGGCCAGACGGTTAGTGTGAAAGGAATGCTCCAGAATCAGGCCGGGCGTCCCTACCGCGGTGGCTCCACGCACCACCCCATAGTAATCCCCCCTCTGACCGGGCCGGTGCTCGATTCGGGCATTCTGGACGGTTCCCATCACCTCTTCCACGCACCGGGCCAGGGCCAGACCGATCTCATCGGCACTTCCGTTGATAGCACAGTAGGCCACCGGATAATCCACGGCTTCCTTTTCCGTAGCATTGGAATGGCTGGACACGAACAGCCCGCAGCCTGCAGATGCCGCTCCCCGTTCATACAGCCCCCGGTCATCTGCCTGGGACTGCCTTGTAAGCACTACCTCTGCTCCATACTCCTCCAGGTACTTTTTCTGCATCAGATGCAGCTTCCACATGGCGTCCGACTCATAATACTGGGCATCCACCGGACTCTTGTTGTATTTTCCATAATGACCAGCATCCAGACATATTTTCATATAGCCACACTCCTCTATACTTATAATCTGCAAAAAAATCATGCCGCCCACGACTTTGCCGAGCCGCGGGCTGATTAAGCAACCCTCCTGAAACCAGAAATGATTACTTACATTATTTTATGCCAGATTATCTGGACGTGCCCATACCTGCATGAAAAAATATGGACATACCAGCCATTTCCGGCCAGTAGGCCCATACCTTTCCATTCAGCTCCCCCGCAGTACCCTCTCTGCCAGATGCACCTTGAAAAACTGAATCAGTGGTCCGTTAAATAATGCATTGCAGACCGTGCCGATCCCAATGATAAGCCTCAGTTCCCCATGAGCCATCAGGCAGAAGACCACGCCCACAATCACCACTGTCACATCGCTAAAGACCCGGGCGTGCTGAAAGGGGATCTTCCCGCCGGTCGCCTTCTCTATGATAATGGCCACACTGTCATAGGGAGCGATCCCCATCTGTGCCACCATGTAGAAGGCCACCCCCATTCCGGCAAACAGACTGCCGGTAAGCAGGGCCAGAATCCTCCAGGGCAGAGTCATCTCAAAACACACCACATCCTGGACTACCCAGCAGATCAGGTCTGCCATATACCCTACCCCGATCATATTGACAATAGTCCCTGCCCCAATGCAGGAACGGGCTCCGAAGAACACGACCACCAGAATAAAAGCATTCATGATCAGCTGCCATGTACCGAAAGACATATGAAGGAAACCGCTGATCCCCAGATTCATGCAGGTGAACGCATCCACCCCGAACGCGCTGAGCCGGAATGCCCCCACACAGATGCCGATGAACAGTATGCCTGTGACCATCATAATGAAACGTTTCCCAAACGACTGCCTGCCAGAATTCATTGTAAAACACTCCTCCTTTTATCTTCAATTCCCGGACCCCAGTCACTGCTCATTGTCATTTGCACGCTTCAACACATAAAGCCGGGACATGAAGTCTCCATATCCTTCCCCGTTGCCTTCCACCTGGCCGGACAGACCGTCGGAGGTGATCAGACCCAGGTTCATCAGCTCATCCCCATAGTGCAGCGCCCCGGTCTCCTGGATCTGGTAACAGAAGTCAGGGTTCAGCCCCTGGAGGCGGACACGGGCAAAGGGCAGATTCACGCCGCTTAAGACCCGGTACCATCCCACGATTGCCTGGGTCTGGTCCTCACTGACCACCATCCAGCAGGTAATATTCCCCTCAAAGGGGCTTACCAGACGGTAGAAGCATCCGAACTGCAAAAGCGCCCGGTATTCTTTCATAAAGGCAATCTGGACCTTCACCTCTTCCTGCTCCTTCCGGCTCAGCCGGTTTAAATCCAGCTCGTATCCAAAGGTCCCGAAGCAGGCTACATTTGCCCGTGTGTTCAGCGGCGTATTGCGGAACACCTGGTGGTTGGGCACCACGGATACATGGCTGCCTATGCTGCTGACCGGATAGCAGTAGGAAGTGCCGTACTGGATCCTGAGACGCTCCACAGCATCGGAATCGTCACTGGCCCAGCCCTGGGGCGCGTAGTAGAGAATGCCCGGGTCAAACCGGCCCCCTCCGCTTGCGCAGGACTCAAACAGCACCTGGGGGAACCGGGATGTCAGACGCTCATACAAATCATACACCCCCAGAATGTAACGGTGAAACACCTCCCCCTGCCGGTCAGCCGGAAGGGCCCTGGAATAACACTCGGTAATGCTCCGGTTCATATCCCATTTGATATAGGAAACACTGGCCTCCTCCAGGATCTTCGCCATCATCCCATAGATACAGTCCACCACCTCTTTTCTGGAAAAATCCAGTACATACTGGTTCCGCCCATGGGAGACACTCCGCCCCGGTGTCTCCAGAATCCAGTCCGGATGGGCACGGTAAAGGTCCGAATCCTTGTTGACCATCTCCGGCTCGAACCAGAGCCCGAATTTCATGCCCATATCCTCTATGCGCCGTGCCAGACCGGTGATTCCGCCGGCCAGACGGTCCAGGTTGGCCACCCAGTCCCCCAGCCCCGCATGGTCGTTGCTTCTCTGTCCGAACCAGCCGTCATCCAGCACGAACAGCTCCACGCCGCTTTCCTTTGCCCTGGCCGCGATCTCCACAAGCCTGTCCTCGGTGAAATCAAAGTAGGTGGCTTCCCAGTTGTTGATGAGAATGGGGCGGACCCGGTCTCTCCAGTATCCTCTTGCCAGCCGTTTCTGGTATAGGCGGTGGAAGGTCTGGCTCATGCCGTTAAGCCCCTTGTCCGAGTATACCATAACCGCCTCCGGTGTCTGGAAGGTCTCACCAGGATCCAGCTTCCAGTCAAAACCGCAGGGACTTACCCCTAAAAGCACCCGTGTCATATCGTGGGTATCCACCTCGGCCTGGGCCAGGAAATTCCCGCTGTAAACCAGGCTGAAGCCAATCACCTCCCCCTGGAATTCATCTGCACAGGGCCGTTTCAGCACAATAAATGGATTGTGTTCATGGGACGAATTGCCCCGGCGGCTCTCCACTGCCTGAATCCCCTGCTCCAGACTGCGCACCTTCAGGTGGCGCTCCCTGGCCCATGCACCGGAAAACTGGAGCCATTCATAATCGCAGTCCGGCAGATCCAGACACAGGCTCATGGCCCTGGTCAGATGCACCGCCTCACCGCCATGGTTACACAGTCTGGCGCTTCTGGCAAGGATTCCCCCCTTCTCAAACAAGGTGTAGAGAAGCTCAAGGACAACTCCTGTAACCGGGTCTGCCAGCCGCAGGGTCAGAGTCTCTGCCTCATGGTCCTCCTGGGTATAGGTGGCAGGAAGACCAGCCAGCTTCGGTTTCCCGGCCGTGATGGTATGGCTCTCATAGCGGAAGTCTGACAGACGGCTCCCGTCTGCCTGCAGTACCTCCACCGCCGGACTCCGGTAATCTGTGGTTCCGTACACACCATATTCCTGCTTTATGTGTTCCAGGGAGAAGGACCTGTCCCCCTCAAATACATAGGAGGTCATGGGACGGTATCCTGTCTCAAGAAGATAGGAAAAATCCTCCCTATGGTGGATTCTTCTGCCAAAATACAGCTGGCCCATATGCTGGTTTGGCAGAACTGTCATGATGTAGCTGATCTGGTCATTAAACAGATGAAAGGTGTGTGTCTGTTCATTATATTTGATACTCATGAAATATTCCTCCTGGAAAATCAGTAACAGCTCAAGGAATATCGGAACTGTTACGAAAATTATTTTCTCCTGGTTCCTGCACAGATGCAGGATTTATGACCGCCCAAGGCTCTCCGGCCCCGGCCAAATTCCTTCATCCGGCAGATACCAGCATCCACGGACAGGCCCGTCACTGGTTCCTGGCATGGATCTCATTGATCCTGCGGGTAACCTCGGCCATCTTTTCGCCCTTCAGTGTATAGAACCTATGGTAGACAAAAAAACTAAAGACAGCCAGACCTATGGGAATCAGAATCATCAGAACCCGGATACCGGTGATGGTTCCGGCAGCCTGAACCTGGGCTTTTGCGTCATAGCCCACAATCTGCAGACCCACACCCGTCATTCCTCCTGCTGCTGCCATAGCCGCCTTCATCAGGAAGGTCTGGGCCGAGCAGGTGATACTCTCATTCCGGACACCGAACTTTACTTCCCCATAGTCAATCACATCTGCCATACAGCAGGTGGTAACCCCCAGGGACAGACCCGATCCAAAGAACAACATCCCACAGCAGGCGATCACCGCCAGTTTGCTCTGTGGTGCCACAAATCCCATTACCCCCAGGGCTGCCAGACCAGCCACCACCAGACTGCAGGCCAGAGCGTATACATTTCCGCGGCTGATATTCTTAGCAACTCTTGGGAAACAAGCCAGTCCTATCATCTCCGCTATAATGGCAAATCCAAAGATGGAGTAGAGATATTCGTTGCCGCAGACATCTTTAAAATAATATACCGCAAACCCCTGGCAATCTGGGTACTCAGGTTGAAGGTCAGCAGCAGCCCGATAAAGGCGAGAAGCTGGTCGTTTTTTATGATCACATTCACAGCTTGTCCCAGACTTGTCTTCTGTGACTCGGTATTAAGGGTTGACTCCTCTTTGACATTGCACACGGTGATTCCAATAGTGATAATGAACACCGCCGCTATAGCGATGGCAAACATGGTAAATCCCTGCTCTGCATAAAGATTCTCATTGCCTGCCATCCGGTTAAAGCCATTGATAATATATAGGCCAAAGGTTGCTACAGTAAAACCGGCAAGACTGGCAAAGAAACGCGGGATTACGGACACCTTCTCCCTCTCGTGCGGGTCGTTGGTCAGGTTCGGCAGCCAGGACCAGTAGGGCACGTCCATGATGGTGTAGGTCATTCCATAAAGTATGTACATAATTGATACATACACATATAGGGATGTGCCTGTCAGACCACAGCTTGTAAAGAGGAACACAAAGGTAACCGAGTTCAGCAAGGTTCCTATGATCAGCCAGATCCGGAATTTCCCGTATTTGGAACGGGTGTTATCCACGATCATTCCCATAACCGGATCATTGACCGCATCCCAGATCCGTGCAACAAAAAACAGCGCGCCGACAAATGCAGGTGCCAGATACAGGGTATCTGTGAAATACATCATCAGAAAAGAGCCAACCAGATTGACGATGGCATCTTTTCCTATTGCCCCGATCCCAAAACAGTATTTCTCCCGTACAGACACATGCTTGTACTGTGGTTCCTGCGTCTGTGCATAATTTGTACCCATAAGTTCTTCCTCCAAAGTATTTAATTAATCCGGATGCAAGAACCTGCGCAGCTTCTTTGTTCCTTGTAAGTACATTATAATTCAGAATTCCAAAAGCCATTAGAAGCATTTGTTTAGAAAACCAGTCAAAATGTTGTCTCTCGTCTACAGCTCCCCCAGCTTTTCCTTATTCCGTTCCAGATGCTCCCTGGCATCCTGCCTGTTTTTCTTTCTGTACTGGGATGGGGTCAGTCCTTTTTTTGCCTTAAATGCCTTCCCAAAGACCAGGGGATCCTGATACCCGCAGGACAAAGCCACACCTCCCACCGGCAGATCTGATACTGACAGCAGCTCCGCCGCACGGGTAAGCCGGTAATTAGTGAGATAATCCTGGGGGGACTGGTTCAAAATCCTGCGGAACAAGGTATACAGATAGCTCCGGTCAATACAGACATAGCAGGCAATGTCCGTAACCCGGATATTGTTGGAATAATTGTTGTGAATAAACTCCACAGCCCGGTGGATATAGATATTGTCCCCCTCTGAATCGGAGGAAGGCATAATATGGATATCACGTGCCAGAATCGAGAAAAAAGAATACAGAAGTCCCTGGAGACGGAACTGGTGGGTGCTGCTGGAGGTATTGCTTTGCAGCATTTCGATGATGATCTGTTTCAGCTCTGCGCCATACCTGCACTGAAAGATCAGTTGCTGGCTGTTAAGTCCCAGATCCTTAAGATATTCCCCGGCATTCTCACCGGCAAAGCCGATCCACAGATAGGTCCAGGGCTCCTCCTGGTCGGCCTGGTAGAAGGTCTGGACCTGGGGTTCGATCAGAAAACCCTGGCCTGCCTGCAGCTCATACTGCCGGTCGCCTACATAGTACCGGCCCCTGCCCTCCAGAACAAGGTGCAGAAGGTAGTTGGGACGTACCGCCGGACCAAAGCCATGAAGGGGTTCGCATTTGGCATATCCGCAGAAGCACAGATAAAGGTCGCGGAACTTGTGACTGGATAACTGTAATACATAAGCATCTTCCATGATCGTATTTTCCTTTTCTCAATGTAAGTATCTCTTTCTGGTTCCTTCATCCATAATACTTCCAAAAAAGGAATTTGACAACCGTTCATATGCCCCCGTGAACAGTAACAATAGCGTAACAGTTCAAAGGGTATCTGAACTGTTACACAATAGCATTTGTGCAGATCAGTTTTTTCCCCATCCCGTTTGACATCCCCGCCTCCTTTATGCTATACTCTGCCACATACCGCCGGAGCAGGAATTTTATATCTTCCCCTGCTCCCCGGACATTGACAACACAAGTAAACCGTTCCTTCCCGGCAACGGATGCCGCTTTGCGGCAGAATGGAGACTATTATGATAAAAGCAGTGATTTTCGACATGGATGGAGTTCTGATCGACAGTGAGATTGTCTATCTGAAAGGAGACCTGGACTTTGCCCGCACCAAGAATCCGGCGGTCCGCCTGGAGGATCTGTTCGGCATGGTGGGCTCCTCCAGAGAGGATGCCTGGAGCTGCATGGCCCGGGCTGTCAACAACGGGCAGACCTGGCAGGAGCTGCGGGACGAATACCGCTCCAGCAAAGATATTTTCAAAGAGATGGACTACCGGTCCATCTTCCGCAGGGAGGTTCCCGGAATCCTCAGGGAACTTAAATCCATGGGGCTTCGTCTGGCCGTAGCCTCTTCTACCCAGCTGGATCTGGTGGAGCGGGTTCTGCGGGAGAACCAGATTGATTCCTTCTTTGAGCTGGTAGTCAGCGGCGCCCAGTTCAAGCGCAGCAAACCTGACCCGGAGATCTACCACTATACCGCCAGCCATCTGGGCCTTTCAGAGTCCCAGTGCCTGGTCATCGAGGATTCCACCTTCGGTGTGACAGCCGCTTCACGGGCAGGTATGAAGATCGCCGCCCTGATAGACGACAGGTTTAACTTTGACCAGTCTCTGGCCGATTACCGGATGAAGGAACTGGGGGAGATTCCCGGTATTGCCAGCAGGCTGATGCAGTAGCGCGTGTTTGAAAGCAGGAAAGTCTGACCCATCCGGTCAGACTTCCCTGCTTTCTATATATCCGGTACTTCCCTGTATTCATTCCCCGACAGCCATCATCCGCTATCCCCGCTCTCTGCGTATCTCATCTACCCGTGGCACCGCCTGGGCTTTCAGCTCAGACAGGAGGATCTTGCCGCTGGCATTCATGGGAAGCTCGTCAAAGACCAGCACATATTCCGGCAGCTTGTAGTAAGCCACCTTATCCTTCAGAAATTCCAGCAGCCCTTCTTCTGAAAATTCCTTCCCTTCCTTCAGGGTGATGCAGGCCGCGATCTGTTCCTGGAGCACCTCCGCAGGTACACCGATGACCTTGACATTCCCGACGGCCGGAAACTCCTTAATGGCATTCTCAATCTCCCCCGGAGAGATATTCTCCCCGCCCCGGATGATGATCTCCTTTAAACGTCCGGTCACATAGAGGAAATTCCGCTCATCCAGATACCCCAGGTCTCCTGTATGGAGCCAGCCGTCAGGACGGATCGCGGCCGCGGTAGCCTCCGGCATGTTGTAATAGCCCTGCATGACATTGTAGCCCTTCACCTGGATCTCTCCTGGCGTGCCAGTGGGAAGCACGTTCCCATCCCGGATATCCACAATCCTGACCTGGCAGTTCTCCACTACCCTGCCTGCGGCTCTTGCATTCTCCTCGTCCGTATCCTCCACATCCCCGATACTGACGCAGGGGGATGTCTCGGTCTGCCCGTAAGAGGAATGCAGCTTCAGGCTGGGAATCTCCTGACGGATCTGCATGTATTCTCCCACACTGATGGAAGAACCTGCGATGATCCCCCGCCGCAGAGAGCCAAGATCATACTTTGCAAAATCCCGGTTCCGGATCAGGGCCAGGAACATGGACGGCACACCGTTGAGCAGTGTACACCGGAACCTCTGGACCGTTTCCAGCACAGTCAGGGACTTGTAATACTCGATCAGATGCATCACAAAGCCTCTGTGGATGCTGGAAAGAAGGCTGGATGTGATACCGAAGCAGTGGAACATGGGCACAGCGATCAGCATCTTGTCCCCCTCCCCCCACTGCATATGCTCGCAGGTCTCCAGGGAGCTGTTGACCAGGTTGTAGTGGCTCAGCATGACCCCCTTGGGCCGTGAGGTAGTCCCGGATGTGAAAAGCATGGCTGCCAGATCCGATGGCTCCACCTGGGCCTTCCAGCCTGCCAGGGCCCTCATGGAAGCCTCGGACCGCTCCTCCCGGGTAAAGGTCTCCTCAGTCAGCCAACCGCCTTCCTCCCCCTCCAGCTTCATGGCGATCCAGGCATGAACCCGCCCCCGGAGTCTTTCCTCCAGAACCTCCACGATCTCTTTGTAGGTCACCTTCTTATAGCCCTGCCCATAGAATACATACTGGATATCCGCATAGTCGATGATATCCTCCAGCTCCTTCTCGCAGTAGCAGGTATTAAGAAGGGCCGGAACTGCTCCCAGCTTCTCCAGCGCCAGAAAGGTGATCACCCAGTTGGTGGTATTGGTTCCCCAGATTCCCACGTGGGTACCCTTTTGGATGCCCAGGTTATGCATACGGACTGCCATACAGTCCGAAACCCTGTCCAGCTCCCGCCAGGAATAATTTCTCCGCTCTGTCTCGATCGCGGTGCTGTCCGGGGTCTTCTCCACCCGGTCCGCCAGACACATCCCTATGGTCTTACTAATCAACTCCATATAAACTGCCCCTTTTCCTTTTACAGTAACTCCTGTCACCCCTCCGGCCACCGGGTCTCCACCAGACTCCCGTCCTCATGGAACCTCATAGGCACCGGGCCGCTGACATAGCTGATCCCCGGCAGATCCCTGATGGACTCATAAAGTGCTTTGGACACCTCGATGGTGCTCATGGCCAGTGTATTCCTGATATGTACCACACGGGCCTTGTTCAAGTCCACATTGTGAAGACTCCGCAGGCACATGCGGACCGCATCCTCATCCGTATTGGCATAGACCGGGATCTGTCCGGCAGTCATGATCCCCGTGGTCAGACCATTGGTCCAGGTCACATCCCAGTCCACATCATTGAGCACCGCGCGGGTAGTCACATCGCAGGCAGAGAGACCGCAGCCATTGTGATGGGCCTCCGGGGTAATCCCACGGACGAAAAGCTTATCCAGATTCAGGATATCCTTGAAGGTTCCGCCCAGATTCCGTCCGGTTACATTGGGATCATGGCCGTTGCCGCTGATATTCTTGCCGATCTCATCAATGATCAGCAGATCAATGTCATTAAACAGGAATTTGGCAATCTTTTCCTTGGCGATCTCCAGAAGCCGTGCATCCATCTCCACCATGCCGTCTCTGGTGCAGACGTCAATATTGCAGATGTCGTCGTAAGCATTCTGTACCACGCCCACGCCAAAGGCCACCGGGCATTTCTCCAGAAAGATCTTTCCCACAGGCGGGATCAGCTCTGCAAAACGCTCAAAGCCAAAGCTGTGGAACATGGCTGCCCCTTTGTGCTTGGCGATCCCGATGGCGATCATCTTCAGAAGGCCGCTCTCGTGGGGGCCCCTGAAATCCGTGTGGGGTTTTACTTTATTGAAAATGACGATACCGTCGGATTCGTATGCATATTTGTCACAGTACAGCGGAATCCCCTGGAACTCCCCATACTGCACTACTTCCATACTGGCCCGGATTGGTACGCCCATGGTTTCCTCAGTTATATTGTAGCCTGCGATCATCTCCAGCTGGCCCTCTGCGACACCGCCTCCATGGCTTCCCATGGCCGGGATGATAAAAGGCTCTGCCCCCCATTCTTTCAGCACGTCGCACATAGTCCGCACCATGGTATCCAGCTCCGGGATCCCACGGCTTCCCACGGTGATGCAGATGCTTTTTCCTTTGTATCTTTCATGATCCGGCAGCTGGTTCAGCTGCGCTATCAGATGCTCCCGTACATTTTCGATCCTCTGGGTGTCATAGCTCTCACGGATCGTCACCATTTCCGGGAGCGGTACCTCTTCCATTCCCTGCACCTTGGCGTGCATTTCCGGGAAATTGATAAACATGCTCATACACTTCCCCTCACTTTCCAACTTTTCTGTCTTTTCTCCGGATAAAAACCTGTCAAAACTGTCATTTTCTCCTGACAGATGCTTTCCCTATGGGCACCTGCCGTCATGCAGATAGTGAATCAGGGCAGAACCTCTCTGCCCTGACCACATACCGAAAACACATTGCGCTCTCCGATATAATATCGGGAAAATGTCTCCGGCGCCTTTATATCCCTCTACTCTCTGGCCATCTGCATCAGGGTCCATTTGCACTCTGTGATGACCTTGCCCTCCTGGTTCACCAGATTGGCATCCAGCTTCAGGATCCCTCTTCCTGGCTTGCTGGTATGGCGTGCCTCGGTGGGCGTCATCTCCAGGTGAACCGTGTCGCCGATCTCCAGAGGAGCCGGATACTTGATGGACAGATCCAGAAACGCGATGGTGGTGCCCTCGAACATTCCGGTCTGGTTGCTCATGCCGGTCATCAGCACCGGTCCCAGCATCCCGTGAGCTACCCGCTTCTTGAAGATGCTCACGTTCCTGCCATATTCATCATCCATGTGGAGCGGATTGAAGTCTCCGGACAATCCGGCGAAATTCACCACATCACACTCGGTTATGGTTCTTGCAATACTCTTATAAGTGGTTCCTATCTCAAAATCTTCCAAATACCATCCAGCCATGCTGTCCCTCTCCTTCCTGCCCGCGGCTGTCATACAGTCCCTCTCAAACACAGCTGTTGCGGAATACAGCTTTCCGTTTCTCCTTAAAGGAATTAAAGCCCTCGATCTGATCCGGTGTCCCGAAGCAGGCCGTCATATAGCCCAGCTCAATATCCTTGCCTACATCAATGCTTACATCCTCTCCAGCTGTCATAGCGGCCTTCACCAGGGAAATGGCGCTTGCCGAATTGTCAGCGATCAGATTCGCCTCTGCCATCACTTCCTCCCAGAAGCTCTCCGGAGACGTAACCTTGTTGAGGATTCCCATATCATAAGCCTCCCTGGCGAAGATGCGGCGCCCGGTGAAGATCAGCTCCTTGGCCCTGGGCATGCCGATACACTTGGGCAGACGCTGGGTGCCATTGAAACCCGGGACGATCCCCAGGCTCACCTCCGGCAGACGGAAGGAAGCTTTCTCATGGGCGATCCTGATATCCGTACAGAGCACAAACTCAAAGCCACCTCCGAAAGCATAGCCATTGACCGCCGCGATGGTGGGCTTGGTCATGGTCTCGATCCTGCGGAAAAGGGCAGCGCCCTTTCTGGAGTAATCGATAATCCCCAGACCGGTCTTGTTGTCCATCTCATGGATATCCGCGCCGGAGATAAAGGACTTGCCTTCCCCGGTAAAGATCACCACCCGGACACCTTCGTCGGCAGCCACATTCTCTACAGCCGCGGCAATATCCTCCAGAACCTGGCTGTTAAGGGCATTGAGGGCCTCCGGTCTGTGGAAGCGGATAACCGCGATCCCATCCTCTTTTTCCAGCAATACATGTTTCAGTGTCATAGTTTCTCTCCATTCCGCCGCCATGTCCTGGCGGCAGGGCAAGAATCAGTTCTCTTCCTTCCAGACATACAGAGCGCCGCTTGCCAGCATCTCATTGATCTTCTCGTCGCTGTAGCCGATCTCCTTCATGATCTCTACGCCCTGCTCACCGATCAGGGGGGCTACACGGCCGTCCAGCTCACCTTCGCTGGTGATGCGGACCGGTGTGTGGGTGATCTTGCGGACCTCGCCGTTGGGGCAGGTCACGTCATAGAAGGCGCCCACTGCGTTGGCCTGGGGATCATCCAGGATCTCCGTCCACTTATAAGCCACGCTGAAGGGAATATCGCCCTCACGGAGTATTTCCTTCCACTCTTCGCAGGTCTTCTGGGCAAAGGTTTTGGTGATCTCATCGATACACTCCACCAGATTGCCCTTCTCAACCATATCTGCCTGGGGCCAGTACTTGCCGCACTCTATCATGTCCTTGCGTCCGATCACCTCGCAGAAGTGCTCAAACCGGGGATTGTAATCCGGCATTGCACACTGGATGATACGGTCGTCGCTGGAGATATAGGAACCGTTAAGCGGATTCTTGTTGTCATAGATGGAAATCGGATACTCTCTTGCGGCGCCGTCGTACTGGGCAGCCAGAAGCATGATGGAGTGGTTGAAGATCGCGGTCTCATAGAGGCTGGAGCTTACGAAATCACCCACGCCGGTCTCTTTGCGCTTCACCAGAGCCGTAACAATACCCAGAGCCAGCATCAGGCCCACATTGTTGTCTCCAAGACCCGGCAGCATGGTGATGGGCTGTCCGCCGCGGCGGCGGAGATTCTCCGTATATCCGCCTCTTCCGAAGAACGCGGTGAAGTCATAGCCGGGAAGATCCTTATCCGGGCCGGTAGCGCCGTAGCCCAGGATCATGGCATAGATCAGTTTGGGGAATTTCACCTTCAGGGTCTCATAGTCCAGACCGGCTCTCTGCAGGGCGCCCAGTCTCCAGTTGGTGACCAGCACATCTGCATCCTCCAGAAGCTTCATCAAAGCTTCCATGCCTTCCGGAGTCTTGGTATTCAGGGAGATACAGCGCTTATTTCCGTTTAAGTATTCCCAGGTGGTGTTCTCCTTCATATCCTGGGGACGTCCTTCCTGGACACCGGTGTAGCGCAGCGGATCACCCTTGGCTGCCTCTACGATGATTACGTCTGCACCATGGTCAGCCAGATATCTTCCGGTTGCCGCTGCTGCTACGAAGTTTGCCAGCTGTACTACTTTAATTCCGTCTAATGCTTTTGCCATTTTATTTCCTCCATAATATATAGAATTTAAACGTTTTCCCCTTGATTTTTCAGGTAAGCGTCCATGGTCCGGAATCCGCGGTCCCGGCCACAGAAAACCGGACGGGGGATACCCTTACGGGCATCCCTGGTCCAGTGTACGTTATGATACTCCGCGGTTATGCCGACAGAAACAGATCTTTGGCATTCTCTCCCTGTCGGGTAACCTGCGGCCGAATCCATATGTTAAACGAGATAGGTCTGCCCGGTAACAACGATGAACAGCAGCATCAGTGCAACCGTGATAACCGGCGCAACCACATTTACGACGGCCATGGGCAGATAAGAACTCTTGTGGTTATTGCCTGTGTAGCTGATTACGGTTACCACCAGACCGCAATGAGGCAGGGAATCCAGCGTCAAGGCCGCGATGGACGTACAACGCGACAGAGCCGCAAGGTTTACATGATTCACGTTGGCGGCCAGATCACCGATGAAGTTCTCGATCACAACCGGCATTGCCAGACCGATTCCTCCCGTACCGGAACCGGTGACACCTGCCAGACCTCCAACCGTCACAACCGACGCCACAATGGGGTTGCTCACAGAATTTACCAGCATTCCGCACAGCGTAGCATAGGCAGGAACCGCCTGCACCACAGATCCGAATCCCACAATGGCTGCCGTATTGAACAGAGAAGAGACACCGCCCATGGCTCCGTCCGTCATCATGGACCAGAACTTGCCCAGGTCAAAGCTTGGGAAGAAGCAGACAAGGGCCACCAGAATCCCAACCAGCAGGGCAACGGGTACAGGAAGCTTCACCACGTTCAGCACAACAATCAGAATAACCATGGGAATAATAGCAACAATCCAGGTGGGACGCTTGGACGTGTCCTTTGCAGCCCTCTGGGCCACCACCTTTTCATCTGCCGCTGTCAGCTCATAATGCTCACCGTTCTTCTTACAGCGGTTTGTGTACCAGTATACAAATGCCGTGACAATCACGACCTCAAAGATTCCGAAGATGATACCCGGAACCAGCCATGCGGTCGGGCTCACACCCAGGGCCGTAGACGGCAGCAGATTGTGGGCCTGGGGCGAACCTGGGATCCATCCCGTAAAGGTACCTGCGCCGGCAAAGTAGTACAGAGGGAGCAGACGTCTCGGAATATCTGCCTCCTTGAACAAGGACAGCATCAGCGGATACATGGCGAAAAATGCTACGAATACGGACACGCCGCCATAGGTCAGCACCGCGCCCACCAGCAGAATCGCCGGAATAACAGCCTTGGCTCCCAGTCTGGCTACAATCGCCTCTGCAATCGCGTCTGCGGCGCCGGAATCGTCAAACAACTTTCCGAAGATAGCGCCCAGGACGAAGATGCAGAAGTTGTTTGTAAAATAGTTGCCAAGTCCTTTTACGTAAGAAGTTTCCATGCCGGTCATACCGTTGACAATATAGTTAGATATGCCCACATCGACACCGGCACCGGTGAACAGGGCAGCTGTCAGCAGACAGAACAGAGAAGCAATCACTGCCGAGTAAAAGACCGGCACGCCTCGGAACACCAGCACAACAACTAATGCGATACTAAGCAGTATCAGAAAAATACCCATACCTTAACCTTCCTTTCCTGCCGGAGCTCATTTGATTATTCCCGCCAGGACGCCTTCTTTTTTTCTGAAAGCGTCCGGGAAATATACTCCAGCCATTCCCTTGTCTCTAGAACATTTCTTTAAATGCCTGAATCATGGTATTGGCCTGCTCGTAATTGACCATCTGACGGTCCACCTCGATATTCAGGTTCATCAGACCTGCTGCTTCGCAGGCTCTCTTGATGGGAACATAATCAAATTCTTCCGGATCACAGAACTTGGTCATCAGGACGATCACACCCTGGGCGTTATGTTTCTTCGCCTGCTCCATGATGTAATCCACACGCTTCTTGTCACGGTCATACAGCAGTGTGCAGTTGTCCATATCTGCAAACTTCTGGGCCAGGGCGTCCACCGGATTCTCCATGTCCGGAACATCTGTGCGGTACTGTCTGGACTCATGGGCCACATCGTCAAATACCACCTTGATGCCATTGTCATCCAGAACCTTCAGAAGACCGGGTGAATCTGCCAGGATACCGCTTACCAGGACACGTACCTTGCCCTCAGCCTTCGGACCTGCCTTAAGCTCCTCATTGAGCCTGCTGACGATGGCGGTGTGCTCCTCGGGCAGCATGAACCATGCACTCTTGAACACGTCGCTTCTCTGGGCCGCGGTGATATCTGCCTCGGCGGCAATCTCGGCGAACTCACGCATCACTGCGTTGTGGGTATTGTAGACCCTGATGGACTCAGCCAGAGCCGGCTCGGAGAACTGGGCTCCCGTAGCCACCGTCAGATCAGAGATCACACGTGCATAGCCTGCCCTGGTGAACTTGATGCCATATGCCGGCTTGCGGTTCTGGGGATAAGTCATGGGCACAAAGGGGATCCCCTTCACTGCGTACTTCCAGTTCTGCCCCAGGGTTTTTAAGGAGTCGCACAGAGATGGGATGACGATGGCGGAAACCCCGTCATACTCTCCCTTGATCCCCAGCTCCAGAATGGTCTGCATGATGGAGCAGATAAATGCGGGATAGTATTTCTTCGCCTCATTGATCTCCATATCAGCGCCCCATACCCCCATGGGCACCAGGCCCATGGAATGGATGATCTCCTGGGGAGTATAGACCGGAGCCACTGCCACAACCTTCTTCCCCTGAGCCAGATATTTGTCCAGCTGCTTTCTGGGAGATGAAGCCACTTCGTGAAGCTGTGCCAATAATTCATTCACTGCCATCTTATTTACCTCCTTCTTGTCCATGTTCTCCGGACATCGTGGTATACCCCTGGGTGTTCCCTCCTTTATTGGCTTCCATAATCTCCATCAGACCCTGCACGCGCGTGTCGTACTGTGCCTCAGAGAAGTTCCTGGGGTCAGCCTGGTCGCCGTCAAAGGAAGTTACCGGAATCCCGCAGGCCTCACCGATCTGACGGCTCATCTCAGGCATAAAGCCGGACCAGAGCTTGCAGGAACGGTTAGTGTGAACCAGAAGTCCTTCCACGTGGTTGTCCTTGCAAAGACGGATACGCTTGTCCCTGGATTTCTCCAGATTCATGCAGTTGGGCACATCCGCATAGGCGCGGCACATTCCGTCAAAATCATCATAGATGAATCCAAAGGCATCGGCATAGATGGTAGTTACCATATTGATTCCCCTGCTCTTTAAGCCAGTGGAAGTGACACGCAGCCATGGCCAGCAGGCAATACCCTCAAACATAATGCGGTATTTCTCCTCCGCCCGGAAGGTGGAAACACCCTTTTCATGATTCTCCTTGTATTCCTTCAGCAGAGTCTCCATGGCGTCGCCGGCTTCCTTCTTGCCTCTGGCGGTTACCATGACTGCCATATGGTTGAGAAGATCAAAACCGTTGAAGGGCGAGGGAACGTACTTGGCCTGGGAGGTTGCCTCGATCCACATGCGGCTGGCACGTCCTGAGGACTCCATAACCTCCTGGAACCGCTCCTCGGTCCACTTCTTGCCTGTGATCTCCTCCAGCTGGTGGATGGCATCCAGAAACTGTGCCTTTATGTACTCGGTCTCTGCATCAGATACTTCATAATCCGGGTTGAAAGGAATATCGATCATGATCATGGGGATATCCAGCTCCTTAGCCAGATTCTCATACCATTTGATCATGCAGTTGCAGATATTATTGCAGCAAAGCATGAAATCCGGCTGGGGCATATCCTGCTCCGGAGCTTCTTTCAGCTTTGCGTAGGCAAGGGATATCCTGGCGTATGCGCAGATATCGTTGGAATAGCCTTCACCCTCACTGACATTGCACATCCGCTCTCCGCCGCCTCTTGCAGCGATACCTGCTGCCTGGTTCTCCGGATAACAGACGTACAGTCCCAGGGTCTCCGGGATCTCTACCGGGAAGTTACTGGCGCACCAGCCGATCTTCTCGCCGCGCTTTTTCGCTTCCATGGCGTCGCTGTAAGCCTTGGCAGCAATCTGGCCCAGCTTGTATTTCGCTGAGTTGGGATCCGGCGCCGGCCTGCTTTTCTTAACTTCTTCCGCCATAATGAAAAACCTCCTTTTTTATTTAATACACTTCCGGAAAAGCTCCGGAAAGTTCATGCTCCACATCGCTGCCTGCCACAAGGCGGCAGCTTTGCAGCTGTATAGATACGTATCCTGCCCTGGAGATCCAATGCAGTACCAGCATCCTCCGGCAGAAAACGGACCTGTCTTTCCTCACATGGGAAATCTTCGAAACTGCTGATAACAGTTTTACTTCTGCTGAACCTTGTCAAATGCATACAAGGCAGCTCCCAGAGCTCCCATAAGCTGGGCCATGGGGTCATATACGATCTCAACTCCCAGCTCCTTTGCCATGGCGTTCCTGACACCGGCATTGCGCGCCACACCGCCGCTCATGCACACCTGCTCCTTAATCCCCACTCTCCGGGCCAGGGATGCCACCCTGGTAGCCACGGACTGGCAGATTCCTGCCACCAGATCCGGGATCCGGGTACCTGCCGCCAGCTGGGAGATCACCTCGGACTCTGCGAACACCGTGCAGGTACTGGAAATGCTGGCCGGCTTTTCAGCTTTCGCCGCCTCCACCTCCAGCTGGGAGATATCCAGCTTCAGGATATTGGCCATAACATCCAGGAAGCGGCCTGTTCCCGCGGCACACTTGTCATTCATGACAAAATTCACCATGCGGCCCTGGTCACTGAGGGAAAGGACTTTGGCATCCTGGCCTCCGATGTCAATGACGGTTCTGGCCTCCGGGCATATATGATGGACACCCAGGGCATGGCAGGTAAGCTCACTCACCTGGTAATCCGCCCCCTCGTAGGTCTGGCGGCCATATCCGGTGGCCACAATGCAGGACACCTCTTTTTGCTCAAGACTGCTCTGCTCCAGCACATCCTCAATAGCCCGGGATACCCCGTCAGTTCCTACTGTAGCAATCACAATAGAAGAGGCCATGATCTCATGCCCATTTTTCAGAATCACGGCCTTTGAAGTTGTTGATCCAATATCGATTCCCAATGTATACATAGCTGAACCCCTTAATCTTATTGATAAATCTTTGCCAAGTAATGCGCCACAAGACTACTAGAATACTAGTAGACAAGAAAACATTAGAAATCAGCTTGCCAATTTTCCAGCAAGCTTTCTTGACTACAGCACTATTTTAACAATGTTTCGTCCAGATGTAAATAGAAACTTTATGTTTTTTTTATAAATGTGCACATTCGACAAAGTTTTTTGGTGATTCTGCCAAAAATATTTATATTTTCAAGGCTATAACCCCCCGGAAAGCCTGAAAATATTTTCACAATCCATTGGCCTGACCAGCCGCAGCAGCCCTGCACATTACCGTACAATGAAATACTCCGGGCTGATGTCCGTGAAGAGATGCTTGTGACGCTCCACTGTATTCAGATGATTGTGAAGAGCTTCATTGACTCCCTTCCAGTCCTTCTTCTCAATCAGGTCTGCAATATCCAGATGCTCCTTGTACAATTCCATAAGATGCTCTGTACTGCGGATCTCAAAATTCCTCCAGCGCTTCACATGGACAAAATGCTCGGAGACCAGATTGATGGCATCCGCGTGTCCGGCAGCATCCATAAACAGTCTGTGAAATCCTGTATCAATGTCATAGAACTCCTTCATGGCCACCCCGTCCCGGATCGCCATCAACTGGCGCACCAGATTCTCCCGCAGCTGTCTGACAAGCTCCTCCAGCCGGGAATCTGTCAGTTTATACAGGCGGCTGGCCGCCTCATGCTCCACCGCCTCCCGCACATAAAGAACCGTCTCAATGTACTTCATGTCCATCAGGCTGACGAAGGTGCCCCGCTGGGGATACACCTCCACCAGCCTCCGGTCCTTCAACCTGGTGATCGCCGAACGGACCACATGCCGTGACACATTGTACTGGGCGCTGAGATCATTCTCACTGATCTTGTCCCCCGGCATATATTTCAGCTCAATAATCTTATCGCTTAAATCCTCGTAAATCTCATCACTGGTCAGTATCTTTCTCATACGCATCCCCCCCTGCCAATTCCTGGCGTCTGTCTATTTTTCGTTACTATTCACAGGGGCATCTTCTTGTCCGGCTACGCCAGACAAGAAGCATTGGGCGTCCGCCCGATGTGGAAAACTGGACAAAAACAGTCTTACAAGCGAGCCTGACGCTTGTTTTTGTCCAGTTTTCCCCGCCCCGTGAACTGTAACTATTTTTCTGTTCTATAGTAACAGTATAGCAAATCTTTGTTAAGGATGCTACAATTTTTTTCGATTTTGTGGCAGACAACCGATGCTTCTTGTCTGGCGCAGCCAGACAAACAGTAACGATTACCCGGTGTAACAGTTCACACCCACGGCTTCTTGTCCCTGACGTTTTCCGGGGGCAGGAAGACAGCCCGTCTGAACTGTTACGGTCTGGTTACCGTTGGCCGGGAGACTGGTATATCATTCCCCGGACACCTGTTCCGGTGACACCTGGGGTTCCAGATACTTCTTCACATACATCCCTGTGTAGGACACCGGACTGGCGGCCACCTCCTCCGGGGTTCCCCTGGCAATGACCGTCCCGCCCTTGTCTCCCCCCTCGGGTCCGATATCGATAATATAATCTGCCGTCTTGATAACGTCCAGATTGTGCTCGATTACCACCACTGTATTGCCCCCCTCGGCCAGACGGTGCAGGATCTCCACAAGCTTATGGACATCGGCAAAATGCAGTCCCGTAGTAGGCTCATCCAGGATATAGATGGTCTTGCCCGTCCCCCGGCGGCTCAGCTCTGTAGCCAGCTTGATCCGCTGGGCCTCGCCTCCGGACAGCTCTGTGGAAGGCTGCCCCAGACGGATGTAGGACAGTCCCACATCATTGAGGGTCTGGATCTTCCGGTGGATGGACGGGATATTCTCAAAGAAACTTAAGGCTTCCTCCACGGTCATGCTCAGCACATCGTATATGCTCTTGCCCTTATACTTGACCTCCAGGGTCTCCCGGTTGTAACGCCTGCCGCCGCAAACCTCACAGGGCACGTACACATCCGGCAGGAAATGCATCTCGATCTTGATGATCCCGTCGCCGCTGCAGGCCTCACAGCGTCCCCCCTTGACATTGAAGCTGAACCGGCCCTTGTTGTAGCCCTTGGCCTTGGCATCGCTGGTGGAGGCAAAGAGATTGCGGATCATGTCAAATACTCCCGTATAGGTAGCCGGATTGGACCTGGGCGTCCGGCCAATAGGCGACTGGTCGATGTTAATGACCTTGTCCAGCTGCTCCACTCCCTCCAGCTTTTTGAACTTGCCGGGGATGACTCTTGCCCGGTTCAGCCTGCGGGACAGGGCCTTGTTGAGGATCTCATTGACCAGGGAGCTCTTCCCGGAACCGGACACGCCGGTGACGCAGGTCAGGACTCCCAGAGGAAAGGACACGTCAATATTCTTCAGATTGTTCTCGGCTGCCCCCCGCACGGTCAGCCATCCTGCGGGCTTGCGGCGCTTCTGGGGAACCGGGATCTTCATCCGGCCGCTTAAATACGCTCCGGTAATGGACTCGGGACAGGCCATGATCTCCTGGGCCGTGCCGGTGGCGATCACCCTGCCTCCGTGCTCCCCTGCTCCGGGGCCGATATCCACCACATAGTCTGCGGCCCGCATGGTATCCTCATCATGCTCCACCACGATCACGGTATTGCCCAGATCACGCAGGTGTGTCAGGGTTCCCAGAAGCTTGTCATTGTCCCGCTGGTGCAGGCCGATACTGGGCTCATCCAGGATATAAGCCACGCCTACCAGACCGGAGCCGATCTGTGTAGCCAGCCGGACCCGCTGGGCCTCTCCGCCGGACAAGGTACCTGCTGCCCGGGATAAGGACAGATACTCCAGTCCCACATTGAGAAGAAAATCCAGTCTGGTGCGGATCTCCTTAAGAATCTGGGCTCCGATCATCTCCTGGGTCTGGGTCAGGTTCAGCTCCTCCAGGAAACGGCGGCAGCTTTCAATGGAAAACTCGGTGACCTCATAGATATTCTTCCCACCCACAGTCACTGCCAGTGAGCTGGCCTTCAGCCTCTGGCCACGGCAGGCTTTGCAGGGGGTGATCCGCATGAAGGTCTCATACTCTGCCTTGGAGGTCTCGGAAAAAGTCTCCTTATAGCGGCGCTCCACATTCCGGATCAGTCCCTCAAAAGCCACATCATAGACACCTTCGCCCCTCTGTCCCTTATAATGGACCTTCAGAACCCGTCCGTCTGTCCCGTGCATCAGTACGTCATGAACAGCCTTGGGATACTCCTCAAAGGGGGTGTCCAGACTGAATCCGTACTCCCTGGTCAGGGCCGTGAGAATGGCGTTGGTGAAGCTTCCCTTGTCTGCGCAGGACTGCCAGCCCATGACTGCAATGGCACCCTGGGAAATACTCAGGGACTTGTCCGGGATCATCAGATCCTCGTCAAACTCCATCTTGTACCCCAGGCCGAAGCAGTCAGGACATGCGCCAAAGGGATTGTTGAAGGAGAAGCTTCTGGGTTCCACCTCCTCAATGCTGATGCCGCAGTCGGGACAGGAGAAGCTCATGCTGAAATTCATAGGCTCACCGCCATCCACCAGATCCACGATCATCAGACCGTCGGAAAGCTTCATCACTGTCTCAATGGAGTCGGTCAGACGCTTCTCAATGCCCTCCCTGACTACCAGACGGTCTACCACAATCTCGATGTTATGCTTGATATTCTTCTCTAAACGGATCTCCTCGGTCAGCTCATACAGATTGCCGTCCACCCGTACCCGGACGAAGCCGCTGCGCTTCGCCTGCTCCAGAAGCTTTACATGCTCACCCTTGCGCCCCCGGACCACCGGCGCCAGCAGCTGGAGTCTGGTCCGATCCGGCAGGGCCGCAATCTGGTCCACCATCTGGTCGATGGTCTGCCTGCGGATCTCCAGCCCGCACCTGGGGCAATGGGGAATGCCGATCCTGGCATAGAGAAGACGCATATAGTCATAGATCTCCGTCACCGTCCCCACAGTGGAACGGGGATTCCGGTTGGTTGACTTCTGGTCAATGGAGATGGCCGGGGATAATCCCTCAATGCTCTCCACATCCGGCTTCTCCATCTGTCCCAGGAACTGGCGTGCATAGGAAGACAGCGACTCCATATACCGCCGCTGCCCTTCTGCATAGATCGTATCAAAAGCCAGGGAAGACTTCCCTGAACCACTTAAGCCTGTAAGCACTACCAGCTGGTTCCGGGGGATGTCCACGGAGATATCCTTCAGGTTGTGCTCATTGGCGCCACGTATCTTGATAAACTGCTTTGACATGGTAAAACCCTCTCTGTACTTCGTTATCAGGATTAAGTTGTTTCAAAAGCAGTTTCATTCTACCACACTGGGCGTATTTTTGCAAACATTTGTTCGGTGATTTTATCATCCATTGCCAAGCAGCGTCTCCAGCACTCCCCGTATACTCTTCTCTCCCACCGGAAGGGTCAGATGAGGCTCGTTAATGTGCTCTAAATAATGGGCATCGGAATTGCTGATGATCCGGCAGCCTTCCAGATAGGGGTTCTGTTTCCTGACCTGGTGAAGCTTTTTCAGATCCTTCAGCTCTGCTGTCTTAAACCTGCTGTCCGGAGGGATGAAGCCTAAGTTGGCAATAAGGCTGTTGGCGGATTTCTCCACATGGGCCGGAAACATGACGCCTTTGAAGGAGCGCACCAGGTCCCAGAGCCGGTCAAAGGAGATATCCACGCTGTTGATCAGAAGATTCGGTTCTGTGCCTATGACCTCATCGTCCTCATTGCAGATCTGCTGTTTTCCGAAAACAGCCTCCTTGTTGGGAAATTTCATAAGACGGTCATAGACATAAGCATCAAAGGCCAGGGCCTCCTCAAGTCCCGGAAAAAGACAGACCGCGTGAACCTCCTCGGAGGTATTGATCTCCATACCCGGAATGGCCAGGACCCCGTAAGCCTCTGCCAGCTTCATCACCGCCGGACAGTTTTTGCAGGAATTGTGGTCTGTGACCGCGATCACATCCAGTCCCTTGATCGCAGCCATGCCCACGATATTGCCCGGGGTCATATCGTCATCCCCGCATGGGGAAAGGCAGGAATGGATGTGGAGATCATAGGTGAGATTAACCATGAAGCTCCTGGTACACTTTCAGTGCCGCATCAAAGACCGGCAGCTCTGTAGCCAGCACAGTGATCTCCTGGTCCCTGGCCTTCTTCATGGCTACTTCATCCAGGGCAGTCCCCTCTGCCATGATGATACATGCCGCCTCCGCCAGAGTCGCTACCGCAAGGGTATTCATATTGCCCATAACCGTCACCCAGGCGCAGCCTGCCGGCGCCCGGCCCATGGCAATGCTTAAAAGGTCGCAGCAGAACGGGGTCGTGATGGCCCGCTCTGTCTCCTCCCCCACATTCACTACCTGAAACATATTACTGTCAATCAGCTCCTGTATGGTCATAGTTCCTCCTTCCCGCCCGTCCGGGCTGCTGCCTCTACTCTCTCATATCCAGCTTTGCCATCTCTGAAGAAATCCTCTGGATATATTCTTTCAGGATCCGCATGGTCTCCTGGCCTGCCGTATTGCCCGCATGGAGATCCCCGGCCAGAATGGACACCTCCTCGGACAGCTTGTGAAGATTCTCGCGGAGATAATACACACAGTCCGTCTCCGTAGCCTCCCCCCGTACGATGTCCTCTGCCAGAGCCTTGCAGGAGGGCGCCCCGCAGGAGCCGCAGTCCAGGCCGGGCAGCTTCTTGCACAGCTCCTCCACCTGGTTTAAGCGCATAAAGCTCTCCATCATATTCCCGCCCAGGCTGTACACCGGCTCGTACTCCACTCCGGTAGTCCAGGGCACCATCTCTTCCACGGTCTCCTCCATATCCATATGGCTGCGGGCCACAGGCATGTATTTGCGCAGATGTTTCAGCTTGACTTCAGCCACATAGGGATTCTCCACAGTCAGAACGCCGCCTACACAGCCTCCGTTGCAGGCGTTGAGCTCCACGAACTTTAAGTTGGTGAATTTCTCATCCTCCAGATCCTCCAGGACCCGGATCACATTCTCGATGCCGTCAGCCGCCAGATAATTCTCCGTAAACAGCCCGCCTGCCTCGCCGCCGCTGCGGCCCCAGCTGATGCCGATCTTGCCGGAGGTGGACAACTCTCTCGGATCCTCTCCCACCTTCTTCATATGAGCAAGAAGGCTGGGATACACATCCTTGATAGCCAGCACATGGTCCACCTGGCTTTTCTCCGTCCCCAGAGGTGCCCGCACATAGGTCACCTTGGAAGGGCAGGGGGATATAAAGCTGACCCCGATCTCTTCCCTGGCATAGCCGGTCTTCTCCATGGCCTGACGCACAGCCATCATAGCCGCCACCTCCACCGGAGGATTCAAAGGCAGCAGATGGGGAATCAGGTTGGGAAAACGCACCCGGATCAGGCGGACCACCGAGGGGCAGGCCGTGCTGATCAGAGGCAGATTATCCTCATGCTCTGACAGATATTCCCGGGTAGCCTCCGACACCAGCTCTGCTGCCGCACTGACCTCGAACACAGTGTCAAATCCCATGAGCAGCAGGGCATTGAGGACAATATTCACGTCGTCCAGGTTGTTGAACTGGCTGTAAAGAGACGGTGCCGGAAGGGCAATATTGTACTTGTACTGCTTCAATATATCCAGACTGTCATACACCGCAAGCTTCGCATGATGGGGGCATATACGGATACATTCCCCACAGTCAATACAGAATTTGCTGTTGATCTGGGCCTTCCCGCTGCGGACACGGATCGCCTGGGTAGGACAGCGCTTGAGACAGTTGATACAGCCCTTGCACAGATCAGGATCCAGCCGGACCGAATGATAGAATTTATGTTCCAATCGTCAGACCTCCTTTCATGATACGCAGCCTGGGATCCTCTGCCTTCACAGATTTACCAGCATGGTGATGGTGGTCCCTACACCCAGCTCCGTCTCGATCTCCATATGATCGGTATATTTTTTCATATTGGGAAGTCCCATACCGGCACCAAAGCCCAGGTTGCGCACCTCGTCAGGAGCTGTGGACCAGCCGGCCTGCATGGCCTTGTCGATATCCGGGATCCCGGGTCCCACATCTGCCAGGACCATCTTGATCTGCTCCGGTGTGATCTCCACCGTGATCTCCCCGCCCCTGGCATGGATCACCATATTGATCTCGCCCTCATACATGGCAATGGCTACCTTGCGGACGGCTGCCGGACTTACGCCCATCTGCTTGAGCTTCCCCTTTACGTCACTGCTGGCTTCCCCGGCTCTGGTAAAATCCTCTGTGGAAACATGGTATTTTAAAACGATCGCGTTGCCCATCAGATCTCACCTCCGGTCAGTCCTGCCGCATACAGCATCCCGCAGGACGAGAACATCCTGTGTCCCGTCTCCATGACGATCAGCCCCCGGTCCCGGGCCATCTCAAGGATCGTCTCGTCCGCCTTCTTCCCCCGGACAAAAATAATGCACACGATATCCAGCATCTCCGCGGTCCGGATCACCTGCGGATTGCACAGACCGGTCAGAAGAACGGAATGATCCTTGGAAAATGCCAGCACATCACTCATCAGATCCGAACCGCATGCGGTCTTTACCTCCTGGTCCAGATACTCGCTTCCCACCAGTACCCGTGCGCCCAATACTTCCTGTACCTGCTTCGCCGTCATATCTAACTCTCCTCCTGTCTTATAAATTGCTGCTGTTCACGGGGTGCATCTTCCTGTCCGGTTTTCCCCGCCCCATGAACTGTAACTATGAATTGGCAGCTTTTTGCATACCCCTGGCCCCCGGCTCTTGTGTGGCTGCCGCATAACAGATCCCCCTGACCTGCCGCCACCTGTTCCTGCATTCATCATATATCAAGGATACCATCTAATCTGCAAATAATCAACTGATTCACCTGGTTTGTTTTTTAACGAACGTGGCGGCGGCGTTTGTCTTTTAACGAACGTTTAACCTTGTCTGTTTTTGCCAGATACGTTCCAGAAGGATTTGTCCCTTTTCTGTAAATAATTACCGAATTTCCAGGGTTTGTCTTTTAACGAACACCCCCGCCGGATTTGTTTTTTAACTAACACGGTTTTGTGTGGATTTTTTCTCATTTTCATGGTAGAATAGGAAGGACATTAACAAACCAAACACAGGAGGAGGGTCACACATGGCTTGCAAAAAAGATAGTGTTCCATTTGGCGGTACCCCGGAGCAGGAACTGGCTCTGAAGAAGGTCATCGCTGAATTAAAAGACACAAAGAGTCCCCTGATGCCCATTATGCAGCAGGCGCAGGAGATTTACGGATATCTTCCTATTGAAGTCCAGACCATGATTTCAGATGAGATGGATATCCCGCTGGAGAAGATTTACGGCATAGCTACTTTCTACTCAATGTTTTCGCTTCAGCCCAAGGGCAAATACCAGATTTCCGTGTGCCTGGGAACTGCCTGCTACGTCAAAGGTTCTGGCACCATCTTCAGTAAACTGGAGGAGCTTTTAGGCATTACCAACGGAGAGTGTACACCTGACGGAAGATTCTCCCTGGATTCCTGCCGCTGTGTGGGCGCATGCGGACTGGCTCCCGTCATGATGATCAATGACGAGGTTTACGGACGTCTGGTACCTGAGGATATTCCCGGCATTCTTGCCAAATACAAATAGCGCCTATGATGCCCGAGATTTCTTTAAATGTTCTGGATGTGGCTGAGAATTCCACACGGGCCGGGGCGTCCCTGGTACAGATCACCGTAAAGGCTGATACGGTTCAGGACCGCCTGTCCGTTATCATCGCGGATGACGGCTGCGGGATGACGCCGGAGCAGGTGGCCCAGGTAACAGATCCTTTCTTTACCAGCCGCACCACCCGTAAGGTAGGGCTGGGTGTGCCGTTTTTCAAGTATGCGGCGGAAAGCACCGGAGGCAGCTTCACCATTGAGTCAGAAGTGGGGGTGGGCACTACGGTCACGGCCATTTTCACCATGTCCCACATCGACCGGATGCCCCTGGGAGATATTACAAGCACCATTCACACCCTGGCGGTCTATCATCCGGAGACGGATTTTCTCTACCGTTACTGCTACAACGACCGGTCCTTTGAGCTGGACACCCGGCAATTCCGGGAAGTTCTGGGTGGAGTTCCCTTTGACACACCGGAGATTTCCGAATATATTAAAGATTATCTGACAGAGAACAAGCTTGAAACTGACGGCGGCGCCGTCTACTGATGACTGCTGTCGGCGGCGGTCCGCCCCCGCAGACAGTGCTTATTTATGAACTAATTTTGGAGGAATCACATGAAGAGTCTTGAAGAATTGAGAGCGATCCGCGAGAGAGTACAGAATCAGGTGAGTATGCGCGCGGAAGACCATGCACATACCCGCGTGGTGGTGGGCATGGCTACCTGCGGCATCGCCAGCGGTGCCAGACCCGTACTGACCGCATTGTCCAATCTGGTCCAGGAGAAGAAGCTGACGAACCGTGTTGCAGTGACCCAGACCGGCTGCATCGGTCTGTGCCAGTATGAGCCCATCGTAGAGGTCATGGAGCCCGGGAAACCCAAAATCACCTACATCAAGATGAACCCCGAAAAAGCTGCTGAAGTGGTCGAGCGCCACCTGATCGGAGGTCACATTGTAGAAGAATACACCTTAAACTCAGCAGACATTAAGTAAGGAGGAAACCAGATGTATCGTTCACATGTATTGGTTTGCGGCGGAACCGGATGTACCTCCTCCGGAAGCCAGCAGATTATGGAAACCCTGAAAGTTGAGATTGAAAAGGCTGGCCTGCAGGATGAGGTATCCGTTGTCCAGACCGGCTGCCACGGTCTCTGTGCTTTGGGACCAATTATGATTGTTTACCCGGATGCCAGCTTCTACTCCATGGTTAAGGTAGAGGACATTCCGGAGATCGTACAGGAGCATCTGCTGAAGGGACGTGTAGTGACCCGCCTTCTCTATGATGAGACTGTTACACCGTCCGGAGTCAAGGCCCTGATTGATACGGACTTCTACAAGAAGCAGCACCGTATCGCCCTGAGAAACTGCGGTATCATCAACCCGGAGGTGATTGATGAGTACATAGGTACCGGCGGCTATGAAGCCCTGGGAAAGGTTCTGACCGAGATGACCCCGGACGACGTGATCCAGTGTCTTCTGGATTCGGGCCTGCGGGGGCGCGGCGGCGCCGGCTTCCCCACCGGTCTCAAGTGGAAATTTGCCAAACAGAATGACGCGGACCAGAAATACGTCTGCTGTAACGCCGACGAGGGCGATCCGGGTGCATTTATGGACCGTTCCGTGCTGGAGGGCGACCCCCACGCGGTGCTGGAGGCCATGGCCATCGCCGGTTATGCCATCGGCGCTACCCAGGGCTATATCTATGTCCGTGCCGAGTACCCCATCGCCGTAGAGCGTCTGAAGATCGCCATTGACCAGGCCCGTGAGTATGGCCTTCTGGGCAAGGATATCTTCGGAACCGGCTTTGATTTTGATATTGACATCCGTCTGGGCGCGGGCGCATTCGTCTGCGGCGAGGAGACAGCCCTGATGACCTCCATCGAGAGCAACCGGGGCGAGCCCAGACCCCGTCCTCCGTTCCCGGCTGTGAAAGGTCTCTTCGGCAAACCGACGATCCTGAACAACGTGGAGACCTACGCCAATATCCCCCAGATCATCCTCAATGGTGCTGAGTGGTTCGCTTCCATGGGTACCGAGAAGTCCAAGGGCACCAAGGTCTTCGCCCTGGGCGGCAAGATCAACAACACCGGCCTGGTGGAGATTCCCATGGGTACCACCCTCCGGGAGGTCATCGAGGAGATCGGCGGCGGCATCCCCGACGGCAAGAAGTTCAAGGCTGCCCAGACCGGCGGTCCGTCCGGCGGATGCATCCCGGCGGAACATTTCGATATTCCCATTGACTATGACAACCTGCTGTCCATCGGTTCCATGATGGGCTCCGGCGGCCTGATTGTCATGGACGAGACCGACTGTATGGTGGATATTGCCAAATTCTTCCTGGAGTTCACGGTGGAGGAGTCCTGCGGCAAATGTACCCCCTGCCGTATCGGTACCAGACGTATGCTGGAGATCCTGACCAAGATCACCAAGGGTCAGGCTACCATGGAGGATCTGGACAAACTGGAAGAGCTGTGCTACTACATCAAGGACAACTCTCTCTGCGGTCTGGGACAGACGGCTCCCAACCCGGTTCTTTCCACCCTGCGGTTCTTCCGTGACGAGTACGAGGCCCATATCAAGGAGAAACGCTGTCCGGCCGGAGTATGTAAGGCACTCCTCTCCTACCATATTGACCCGGATAAGTGTAAAGGATGTACCCTTTGTGCCCGGAACTGCCCGAACAACGCTATCATCGGCTCTGTCAAGAACCCGCATATCATTGATGCAGACAAGTGTATCAAGTGCGGCGCCTGCATGGAGAAATGTAAATTCGGCGCAATCTACAAACAGTAATGGAGGAGAATTTATATGGAGAATATTACAATTAAAATCAACGGCATAGAAGTAAGCGCTCCGAAGGGTTCCACCATTCTGGAGGCCGCCCGTCTGGCCCACATTGAGATCCCTACACTGTGCTTCTTAAAGGAGATCAATGAGATCGGTGCCTGCCGGATCTGCGTGGTGGAGGTCAAGGGCGCCAAGAGCCTGGTGGCATCCTGTGTATATCCCATCAACGACGGAATGGAGGTATGGACCAACACCCCCAGGGTTCTGGAATCCCGCAAAAAGACCCTGCAGCTTCTGCTGTCCAACCATGACCGGAAGTGCTTATCCTGCGTCCGCAGCGGCAACTGCGAGCTGCAGCAGCTGTGTAAGGAACTGGGCGTGGAGGATGAGTCCTACTACGACGGCACCCGCACTCCGTCCTGCATCGACGACAGCGCGGCCCACATGCTCAGGGACAACAGCAAGTGTATCCTCTGCCGCCGCTGCACCGCGGTCTGTGAGAAGGTTCAGGGCATCGGCGTCATCGGCGCCAACATGCGCGGCTTTGCCACCACCATCGGATCTCCCTTTGAGATGGGTCTGGGTGAGACCAGCTGTGTCTCCTGCGGTCAGTGTATCGCTGTCTGCCCCACCGGCGCCCTTCAGGAGAAGAGCCAGATCGACCAGGTGCTTGCTGCCATCGCAGATCCCAGCAAGCATGTGATCGTCCAGACCGCGCCGGCTGTCCGGGCCGGCCTGGGTGAGGAGTTCGGCTATCCCATCGGCACCAACACCGAGGGCAAGATGGCTGCGGCTCTCAGAAGAATCGGCTTCGACAAGGTATTTGACACCAATTTCAGCGCGGACCTTACCATCATGGAGGAGGCCCACGAGTTCCTTGACCGGGTTCAGAACGGCGGCGTGCTGCCCATGATCACCTCCTGCTCTCCGGGCTGGATCAAGTACTGTGAGCATTATTTCCCGGATATGACAGACAATCTGTCCACCTGCAAGTCTCCCCAGCAGATGTTCGGCGCCATCGCCAAATCCTACTATGCTGAGAAGGAGGGCCTGAAGCCGGAGGATATTGTCTCCGTATCTATCATGCCCTGTACGGCGAAGAAGTTCGAGATCCAGAGACCGGACCAGGCTGCCAACGGAGTGCCGGATGTAGACTTCTCCCTGACCACCAGGGAGCTGGCCCGGATGATCCGCAAGGTAGGCTTAAAGTTCACGGAGCTGCCGGACGAGAAGTTCGACGCGCCTCTGGGACTGGGCACCGGCGCAGCCGTGATCTTCGGAACCACCGGCGGTGTTATGGAAGCTGCCCTGCGTACCGCGGTGGAAACCCTGACCGGCAAAGAGCTGGCCAGCCTGGATTTCACAGAAGTCCGCGGCATGGAAGGCATCAAGGAGGCTACCTACCCGGTAGCGGGTCTGGATGTGAAGGTTGCCGTGGCCTCGGGCCTTGGCAATGCCAGAAAGCTGCTTAAGAAGGTGAAGGCCGGCGAGGCCAATTACCACTTTATCGAGATCATGGGCTGCCCAGGCGGCTGTATCAACGGCGGCGGCCAGCCCCAGCAGCCGGGCCATATCCGCAACACGGTGGATATCCGCGCCAAACGGGCCCAGGTGCTGTATGATTCCGACAAGGGCAATCCCATCCGGAAGTCCCATGAGAATCCGGCTATTAAGGAGCTGTATGCTACCTATCTTGGGGAGCCGGGGAGCCATAAGGCGCATCATCTGCTGCATACCAGCTATGTGAAGCGGAAGGTGAATGAGATTTAAGGAGCTGCGCAGGACTGCGC
>Ga0137309_100402_pt1 | contig 32845 bp, 25 predicted proteins | sample NAcewiD2O_June_FD_97179 | JGI IMG/M metagenome (GOLD analysis project Ga0137309, IMG submission 97179) | Mouse cecal microbial communities from Vienna, Austria - N-Acetylneuraminic amended D2O_June | ecosystem: Host-associated > Mammals > Digestive system > Large intestine > Cecum | place... | reverse complement strand
AGAAAAAGGAACTCAATGTGAGAATTGGCAACCAAATACGAATTGCAAGAGAATCTGCGGGCCTAACGCAAGACAGATTTGCAGAACTCGTCTCCCTTGCAACAAAGAATGTTTCAGATATAGAACGGGGAGTAGTTGGTATTTCTATCGGGACATTGATACGCATTTGTGAAACGCTCTCTATTTCCAGTGATTCTATCCTTTTTGAAGAAGGAACCGGGAATGATGCCCATAGCATATCTGAACGCCTGAGCAATCTTCCACCGGAACAGTTTGAAATTGCGTGTAATATTATCAACAAACTGTTTGAGGCGTTTGCTTCATCAGGTAAATAATTTACCTGCCCCCCTCCCGCTGGTACTGCTTCTGCCGCTCCGTCTTTACCTGACAGAGAAATTCGTTGTAGTCCTTCCCGTGTCCGGCGGGCGGCGGGTTGCGGTGGACCAGCTTCACCCGCTGAGAAAGGTCCGGGTCCTCCTGAATGGCCTGTTCCAGCTTTTCCATGCCAACAAGCCCTGCCTTGTCATTGTCCAAGCATAGGCTGACCTGGGTAACGTGGGGATGATCGCGGAGGAATTGAATCATGGCGCGGGGCGCGGTCCCTCCGAGGGAGAGGTAATGACTGTCCCGCCATTCGCCCCCGGACAGCTTCACCAGCGAGGCCAGGGATAGCGCGTCAATGGGGCATTCCGCCACCGCCAGCCGGGAACATTCCGGGTTAGCGGCCAGCAGGGAAAAGTTATACCGTTTATCGCTGCCCTCCACATCTATCCGAAAGTTATCCCGTGTCCCCCGGAGACAGGCGAACCGGGCGCGGCCCGTTGGGTCCTTCCCGACAAAAACGCAGTTCTGATATTTCCGGCTCTCATAGAGCGTACCGGCCTGAATACACGCTTGCAGCAGTTCCGGGTGGATACCCCTTTTCTGCAAATAGGAAAGCATGGCGGCGGGGAACCGGCTGGCCTCCGGGAGCTGAAAGGGCTTCGGGGGCTTCGGCTTTGGCCGCTCCTGGGGCAGCGGGGCACGATAGCCGCACAGCGCCTCCACCGCCCCCACAAAGTCCATCCCCCGGACCTTTATCAGATAGTCCAGTGCCGTCCGGCCCCCGATGCCCCGGCTGTTCCAGCACCATTTTCCGTTGGAGATTTTCAAGCTGTCATGGGTCCGGGTGCAGTATTCATTAGGGCCGCTCCGTTTCAGCTCATGGGGTTCATAGGTTTGAAGATAGGACAGCAAATCCCACTCCTTTGCTTGCACGATTTGTTCTTTGGTTACTCCTGGCATTTACCCATCCTTTCAAAAAAATAGAGGAACGGCCTACGGGCCGTCCCTCATTCTGAAATCCAGTATTCTATTTTTCCAGGGCCAATGATTGCCGCAACATTCAGTCCTCCGGCTGGTCCAGGCCGAGCCGCTGGGCAATTTCCTCCGGCTTTAATCCGGATTTGCTGGCGATCTTAATCAAATCCTGGATTTTCTGTTTTTTGGACTTACGGGGCTTGCGCGGCGGTTTGGGTGCAAGAATGTCCTTTTTCTTCTGCTCCAAGGCCGCAATCTTTCCTTTAACAGAAGTTTCCTTCTTATCAAAGTCCTCGTTGGCGGCGGCTCTTTTGGCTGCGATGGTTTCCAGCTCTTGATTCAGCTTTTCAATCTTGCTGTCAACATCTGCGGCCATCTGCTGGGGTGTACGGCGGGTGCGCTTTGTGGTTTGTTCGTCCATGATAACTGCTCCTTTTCAATGTATCGTTTTCGGTGGAATCTTAGGTGAAATTATATCCAAAAACAGCATATCTAAAATAGGTACTTTTTATCATAACACAGGGATGGCTTTTTGAAAATAGGGAACGCAAATTTTCAAATAAAAAAGCGGCGGGAACATCAAAAATGCTCCCGCCGCCTCCATTAGTCACAGCGTTTCAAATTTTTTCAGCAGATCACTAATCTCCTGCCAGACCTCCGCATAACCCTGGCGCAGATCTTCCACGTCCTGGGCATAGAGGTTGCGGGTACTGTTGCAACGGCGGGCGATCTGGTTGACATTGCTGGAAATGGAGCGCAATAGCTTCACCAGCTCCACCACACTGGACATATCCAACTGGACCACATATCCGTCCACCGCCATTTTCCGCAGGTACGCCCGCAGATTCATCGTCCCCAGCAGGGCCATTTTCTGGTCGATCACCTTCTTTTCCTCCGGGGACACCTTGGTATAAAGGCCGATGGTCCGGCCCTCGTTCTTTCTCACAATATCTCCTCCCTCCGCTGGCCTCTTTCAGCGCCAGCAGCCACCGGCGCGGGTGGGCTAAAGTCCCGTATTGCCTGCCGGATGGATGGTTTATCATTCTGGGGCGCAGGTGTGCTGGAATCGTCCCGTGCGGGAGGATCATCGCCATCCTGGGAGGGCAGTCCAGCGCCGCCGTCATTGTCCAGTTCGATGTTCAGTTGGGACAACCGGGCGGACTTCGTTTCCAGCTCTGCCTCCTGGGGGAATGGCCGGTTCACTTCCTCTTTCGCCGTGTCCAAATCCCGCTGAAGGTTTTTCAGCGCCAGCTTCTGCCCCTCCAAATTCTTGGGTATCCGCTCCAAGGCGTTGTTGATGCGGGTGATATTGCCCACCACATCATCGGACAGCTCCGCCGTGTAGGTGAGGTTCTGCTTCATCGTCACCCTAAACTTTGCGCCGTCAAAATGGAGCTGCATGGGGAATCCCCGGTACTCGCCCAGGTCAAAGGGCTTTTTCGGGTCAGGCATACTCTTACAGGCTTTCACCAGAGCCATACCCGCCTCCTTGCGCTCGGTGTAGGTCTTGCCCAGAATGGTCATGGAAAAAGCGTCCTCCTTGACCGGGTGGGCCTCCAAAATGGGGAGATCGGCGGAAAGGGCCTCAATGAACAGCCGTGCCTCGGCCATCTTCTGCGGAAAATGCTTGATAATCATATCCTCCGTCTCATACCGCTGGGCCATGTGATTGGATTTCAGCAGCTTCAATTTTGCCACTTGAATGTCCAGGTCCATCTTCTCTTTGATCCGGGGATCGCCGGTGGCGATCATCTTGACCTCGGCGTAGGAGAGGGCGGTGGCGTCCACATCCTCAATGGAGCGGGCGGGGGATTTGCTGGTCATCACCTGACCGATAAACTTCTGCTTATTTTCCACCAGTCCCCAGTTATAAGCGTCAAAGGTGCCCTTGGTCACATAGCGGTAAATCTTCACCTTCTCATTCTCATTGCCGCGCCGGATAATGCGGCCTGCCCGCTGTTCCAAGTCGGCGGGCCTCCACGGACAATCGAGATCATGGGAGGCAATGAGCTTTGTTTGACAGTTCGTGCCAGCGCCCATTTTCTGCGTACTGCCCAGCAGAATACGAATTTTACCGTCACGGACCTTTGCAAACATTTCGTCCTTCTGCGCTTCCGTGTTCGCCTGATGGATAAAGGCGATTTCCTCCGGGGGTACGCCCCTGGCAATCAGCTTGTCCCGTATGTCCTCATACACGCTGGTTTCCAGCCGGACCGCTTCTTCGTCAACCTCGTCCTCCGGCTCCTGTTCCGTATCATCCTCCTTCCCTTTCTTGGGCTTCCGTTCCGATTTGCCCTTGGGGGTGGAGAGATCGGAGAAAATAAGCTGTGCGCTGCGGGCCTCGGCGCTCTCCTGCCAGATGTTGAACACGTTCTCCACACAGGCGTTGACTTTACTGCCAGGGTCGTCCGGCAGCAGGGGATTGGCGATCCTCTGGTCCAACGCCAGCTTGCGGCCATCCGAGGTAATCTTCAACATATTATCCTCGGTGGGCTGAACCTCGCCCTTGCGTACCTTATCCGCACGGTCAGCTAACGCCTGCACCATCTCCTTCTGCGCCTCGCTGGGTTCAGTGGAAATAGTGATGTACTCGGCCTCCGGGACGGGCAGATTGAGCATATCCGCCGTCTGAATGTCAGCGGCCTCTTTCCAGAGGCTCATCAATTCCGGGAGGTTGAAGAACCGGGCAAAGCGTGTCTTGGCCCGGAATCCCGTGCCCTCCGGTTTCAGTTCCACCGCCGTCACCTTCTCACCAAAGGACGCGGCCCAGGAATCGAAATGGCGCAGCCCCCGCTCCGCCAGCATATCGAATTGCAGGTAGCGCATCATGGTATACAACTCTACCATTGAATTGCTGATAGGCGTACCCGTGGCGAAAGTGACCCCCTTGCCGCCGGTGATCTCATCCATGTAGCGGCACTTCCCAAACATATCGCTGGACTTCTGCGCCTCTGTCTGACTGATACCGGCCACATTCCGCATTTTTGTGTGCATGAAAAGGTTTTTATGGTAATGTGCCTCGTCCACAAACAGCCGGTCCACGCCCAATTCCTCAAAGGTAACGGTATCATCCTTCGGCTTATCGTTCAGCTTTTTCAGCTTTGCTTCCAGGTTGAGCTTGGTGGCCTCCATCCGCTTGACGCTCCATTTCTCTGCCTGCTCCGCTTTTGCTTCCTTGATGGCGGTCACGATTTCATCAATCTGATCCTGGATCACCTGCTTCTGCCGCTCCGGGGAAAGAGGAATCTTCTCAAACTGTGAGTGGCCGATCACAACGGCGTCATAGTCGCCGGTGGCGATCTTGGCGCAGAACTGTTTGCGCTTGGCGGGAGTAAAGTCCTCCCTGGTGGCAACCAGCACCTTCGCGCCGGGGTAGAGCTTCAGGAAGTCTCCGCCCCACTGTTCCGTCAGATGGTTCGGGACCACAAAAAGGGACTTTTGATTCAGCCCCAGCCGTTTGCCCTCCATGCAGGCGGCGATCATTTCAAAGGTCTTGCCCGCACCAACACAGTGGGCCAGCAGCGTGTTCCCGCCATAGAGCATCCGGGCCACGGCGTTGCGCTGGTGGGGTTCCAGCTTGTACTCCGGGTTCATGCCGGTAAACTGGATGTGATCCCCGTTGTATTCACGGGGTCGAATAGAATTGAACAGGCGGTTGTAGGGGGGGCAGAGATCGGCGCGGCGCTCCGGGTTCTTGAAAATCCAGTCCTTGAACGCCTCGCAAATGGCCTCCTGCTTTTGCTGGGCGATTATGGTTTCCTTCTGATTGAGAACACGTTTTTCCCTTCCGCCCTCGTAAACCGTATCATATACCCGCGCATCCCGCAGATTCAGAGCATCCTCAAAAAGAGAGTAGGCGCTGCGGCGCTTGGTGCCGTAGGTGGACCAGATGAGAGGATTATCACGCTTATCCGCACTTTTGCCCTTGACATTCCATTCAATTTGATCCGATGTTTCCGAACATAATACGTCTATCTTGTCGTCCTGAAGCCTCCAAGGAGTTTTCAGCAGTTCAAAGAGAAATTGCTTGTAATAGTGCGGTTTTACCCAGGGCGCACCCATATGAATGTCGATCTCGGCGGCGGTCAGCTCCTTGGGCTGCACCTGTTCCAGCTTTTCCGCATTGACAGCAAATTCCGGGTACTGTTCAGCGGCGGCGCGGGCGGCAATGAGTTTCTTCCGCACATCACCGGAGAGATATTCGTCCGCCGTCTGCCAGCCCTTGTACCAATTCGTGCCGCCGCCCTCAATGTCAAAGGGGCCGGTGTTGGGGTCCTTGAAAATGACGCCCTTCAAATCCTCCACGATCTGCGGTATCTTGTCCCCGCCGCCCATGAGAGAGGCCATGTAGCCCAGGTCAACACAGGCTCGCTCCGCAATGGAGACAGCCAGGGCCTCCGCCGCTGTATCCACGCTGGTGACGGGCTGGTGGTGCTGGATGGTTCGCTTGGTGAACATATCTGCCTTACGGATCAGCTCACCCTTGTCGTTCAAAACTTCCAACGAACACAGCAGCGGATAGGAGGAATCCTTTCGGAATGCAAGCCGGTTTCCGGTGCTGCTCAACAGACCATATTTCTTGGTGAATTGGTCATAGAGCTGGTTGAGATTGGCCTGCTCCGCCTGGATTTCGCTGTCCTTCGCTCCATGCAGTTGCAGATCAATGAGCTTCCGGGCACTGTCCCGGATGGCGATCATGCCCTTGACGCGCTCGGTGGGCACTTTGCCCAGCTCTACCTGGTTCATGCGGGAGTTCTCGCGGAAGTACAGTTTTCCATGGGACAGGGCAAAGCTGAAATTGCGTACAGTGGGGTCAGCGGGGATGGATTCGATCTCCTTGCCGTTCTCCTGCTCCGGCGGGGTCACTTCCAGCAGCTCCCGGTTAGGCGGGGTAATGTGCTGGACAGCCTCGGCAAGCTGCTGGGTGAGGTCCGCTCCCTCAATGGGCAGGCAGGCCGTCTCCGTCTCGTTGCCGTACATATTCTTCCAGAACGACATTTTGCCCAGCACCATCTCCGGGTGGTCCAGGAAATAGCGGTTCAGGGGTACGCCATCCGCCGTCAGGCCGCTCTCCACCCACTCCGGCAGCTTCTCCGGAGCGCGGTCACGCTTCTGGAAAAAGAGAATATCCGTGGTGACTTCGGTGCCAGCGTTGGCCTTGAAAGCGTTGTTAGGCAGGCGAATCGCCCCCAGCAGGTCGGCCTTTTGCGCCAGAGCCTCCCGGACCTTGCTGTTTTTCTTGTCCAGGGTGCCCTTGGTGGTGACAAAGGCCACAATGCCGCCGGGACGCACCTTGTCCAGCGTCTTGGTGATGAAGTAGTCGTGAATGAGTAGATTCTGCCGGTCATAGCGGCGGTCGTGGAGCTTGTACTCCCCGAAGGGCACATTGCCCACAGCCAGATCAAAGTAGTTGTCTGGGTGGTCGGTGTTCTCAAAGCCGTCAATGGCAATATCCGCTTTCTGGTATAGCTGCTTGGCGATCCGCCCGGTCAGATCATCCAGCTCCACGCCGTGGAGCTTGGCGTCCGTCATGCTCTCCGGCAGGAGGCCGAAGAAGTTGCCAATACCCATGGACGGCTCCAGCACGGTCCCCGGCTGGTAGTTCATGTTCTCCACCGCCTGATAGATAGCCTTGATGACCGTGGGGCTGGTATAGTGGGCGTTGACCGTGGTAGTCCGGGCGGAGGTGTATTCCTCCGGGGTCAGCAGCTCCTTCAGTTCGGCGTATTCCCTGGCCCACTTCTCGTTGTCGGGGTCAAACGCCTGGGCAAGACCGCCCCAGCCCACATAGCGGGAGAGAATCTCCTGTTCCTCCGGCGTAGCAAGGCGGCTCTCCGCCTCGATCTGCTTCAAGGTACGGATAGCCGCCACATTGTACTGATATTTGGTTTTGTCGCCGCCTACGCCCAGGTTATCATCGGTGATGTGAAAATTGTGCTTTTCCGGGCCGAAGCGCATTTCCTCAAAAATGACCTCAAAAGCCCCCGTATCAACACGCCCCACCACCTTTGTGGTGACAGGGGACGGCGTTGGGGTAACTTTACCGCCGTCCATCTCCACACGTTCAGGCTCCGGGGGAAGGTCATGTTTCAGCCGGACAAGCTCGTCAAAGTCCAAGGCCGTCAGTTCATTGTCGATCAGTTCCCGCAGGCTGTCATAGCTGCGCTTCTCCACGCATACATCATCCACAAGCTGGCTGACGCTGAAATCCAGCAGATTGACCTCCACCTGGATTTCGTGCTTCTCATCCTCGGTGGTGGTATAGGCGATACCGATATGCTCCGGGTTGGAGAAGTCCACTTCCTCAACCTGGTACTCATCAGCGCAAAAGTCGCTGATAAGCTGCTTTGCGGTTTCCAGATCGTCAGCCTCGGCGCGGTCCTGTTCCTCCAATGAGCCGGAGGTAAGGGCCTCCATTTCACGCTGAATGTTGGCTTCAAAATCGCGGTCTTGCTGTTCCTCTACAAACTGCCGCACATAGGGCACAGGCTGGACAGAAAACATAGGCATATAGCCTTTTATCTCCATATCCAGCAGCATGACTTCGCCCCTGGTATAGTCCACGCTGTCAATTTTCATGCGGTGGCCGTCAACAGTCAGTTCCATACCGATGGGGATATAGTCGGCGGCATCCCGCTCCTTGATGATCTCATAGGGGGCATCCGGACCGCGTTCGGGGTCAGGCCGGGCCAGTACGACACTTTTTCCATGTTCCAGCAGGTCCTTCAAAGTAGCCTGCCACGCGAGATTGCTCCCGGTAACAGGTGTGACGCCAAGACCGGGAATATCCCGCACCGGCAGTTTGGTTCCAAGGGCAGGTGCCGCTTCTTCGGCATCCTTGCCGTAGAACAGCATATAATCCCCCACCTGGACGCCGATGAGCTTATCCGGGTGCTGGACTTTCAGATTCAGATATTCCTCGACATTCGGGGTGAGATCAGGTTCAGCGGCGGCAGTATCAGCCATTCCCGCCTGCTCCGGCGTACCCGCGCCGGTAGGTTCTGATGCGGCTCCCGGCTCCGGGGGTATCTCTGCACCGGCCTCTGCCTGTTCTGTCTCCAAAATGTCCACGGCGGGCGGCTCATGGGAAAAGCCATCCAATTCCTGCTGCCAGAGGGTACGGTAAATGGCCGCTACTTCCTCCCAGGTCCGAAAGCCAGCGTACAACTGGTGGCTCACATGAAGCCCTTTGTCATCTGCGGAGTATTTTGCAACGACATTCCCCGGAACATCCACAGAACCAGATCGGCCGGAGAGCATTTCTGAAATGCGTCCGGCAATTTGGGCATTGCCCTCACCGGACCGGAACCATCGTGATATGGCGTCTCGCTCACCGGAGGTCAAAAGATGCGCCGTCAAAACCTCCCTGGTATCATCATGGATGCGGCTGGTGTCAGTGGACAGGAAATCAGAGACAGCGAGATTGCGGGGGTCCTGCCGCAGAAGGTACTCAAAGCGTGTAACCGTTAGGGTGGTCATGAGCGGTGGCACGGTGGTCTTATCTATAAGTTCTATCTCAGATGGGGTGATGCCACTGATCTCAAAGAAGCGGTTGTTCGAGTATACCGTATCGCCTATCTGGTAGGCAGGGTCCAGAAGTTTGGGGTCAAGCATATTACCGCCGTTTTCCGGCTGCTCCAAATCACCCTCCCCGGTGGATTCCGTCTCCGTCTCGTGCGTGATGGGTGTTCCCGTCCTGGCTACCGTCAATTCCGGTTCCCATTGGTCCATAGAGAGTGTTTTCCGAACCCACTCAGGAGCGTCCGGGGTATCGGCATAGCGTTCTGTCGCTCGTTTCGGAGCGGAAGGGGCCCAAGCATAATTCCGCTCCAAAATGTCCTCAATCAGCCATTCGCTGAACTTGGGTAGCGTGTGGAGTGCCTTCATAATGTCAGGATACTCACCAGCCGCCTTTTCCACATAGTAGGACAGATCATCAGTCAGTGCCGCTACGGCCTCATCATAGTCTGTTTTGGGGTCGCACAGATAGGGATAAATGTCACATTTTTTGATTGTCCTATCGAGTAAATCCAGGGCTTTTCTGTAAAGTCTAACTGGACTGACGGCATTTGTTTGTTCTGGTGTACCTATGTTGGTGGGGGCTAGTTCTGTCTCCGATTCCGAACGTTCCATAGCGGACGGCTCATGAAGGAAGCCGTCTAATTCCTGCTGATAGAGGGCGCGAAGGACTGTTGCCACCATATCCCATTTCATAGATACCCACGTTCTAAATTTGTCGTGGATTTTGACCGTAAAGTGGGCCTTTGTGGCAGAGTAGTCCGCCTGATCGCTGGTCATCAAGGTTATGGTTTCATCAGTACCCGCATAGGTATCCGCCATATACTTGGCAATTTTCAGATTATCCGCGCCCGCTTGAATATACCCGGCAATAACCGCCTTGTCCCGTAGCTTCAGCAAACCACCGGCACCAACCAGAGCCTCCCGCAAATCGTCATTTACTTCCGGCAGATAAGAGGAAATGTAACCACTAATGCTTTGGTTGCGCTGGTCCAGCAAAAGTGCCTGCACGAAAGCGTTCGTGTCCATAGGTTCATAAATTAGCTCGCTTTGCGCTGTGTCTCTCAGCAACACTCCAGATTTCCCAATCTCTGCAATAGCAAAAACCTTATCGCCTATATATACCGTGTCACCCGTCTGACAGGCAGGGGCCAGCAGATCGCGGGGGGCGGATAATTCTGGTCCCGGCGTGGCTGTCTCCGGTAGCATAGCTGCGCCGGGGTCCACCGCCCTGCCGTCCTGATCGAAAGTCAGGCGGACATCCTCGCCATCTCGGACTATGACGGCCTCCCGCTTATGGTAGTTCTGCTGACTGATATTTTTGAACCATTGCTGGGTGAATCGGTTCAGACTGCTCCGCAGCTTCGGCCTCCATTTACCGGGTTCGGGATAGACTTCATCATTTCGCCGGGGAAAACCATCCTGCCGGAAGGACAGCGATTCCAGAGTACCTTTCTCCCGGTCCACCCGGAAGGTCATTTCCGGGTCGTACATGGTATCACCGTTCTGCTGGAAGGTGTGGCTAACGGCGATCACGTCCGTGTCAATCCATTCCAGGTGGAGGGGCATCATGCCCGGCCCGGATTCCATACACAGATAGCGGTATTCGCCGCTGGCGATCTCCGGGAACAGCTTTTCAAATTTGCGGTAGTTCAGTTCCGGTCTGGACCGTCCGGGCTTTTTCACGGCGGCGTATGTGGCTGACACCGCTTTAGCGAGTTCTGCCCGTAATCTGGCGATCAGATTCTCAACCGCATCCCTCACCGCCGCCGCAAAGCTGAATGTGACTTCGCCGTTATCGTGGACAAACTTTGCGTGTTCAATCCCCGCGTCCGCCATGAGACGTTCCAGCAGGGGGGCCTCTTCCGCCGTCAACGTGGCTTGATAGTTGGGAACAGTGACTTCAACCGCCCCGGCCTGCATTTCCGCCTCATAGCGGTCAATGTCCTCCGCTGTCAGCCATTCCGGTTTCTCCGGGACAGTATCGTACAGTTCCCGCATTTTAGCGATCTGCGCCTCTATGCCGCCCTCCGACAAATGCTTTCCATGACGCTGGCCAGCACCGAGAAAGTATTCACAGTCGGATTTCAAGCGGCTCAACTGCCGGTACTCAAATTCAAAATTGTAGGGAACGCTGTCAAGCTCCTGCTGGGGCTGGGAGAGCATGGGATAGGTTTCGTCTATGACCTCCCGATGCAGCCGGTTGTGAAAGGCGGTGTGGTCAGAGTACAAGCGGAGAAACGTCATATCATCAGCGAGGGTCCGTGCCGCCCGCTCGACTGCCGCCCTACCTTCCAGATAGGCGCTCTCCCGGTCAGAATTGGCGCAGGCATTTTGATATGCCACATCATTCAGCACCAGATTTTTGACAATGGGCATATAATGATCGTGCAGTTCCCGAACAGTCGGTTTGCCTTCTAAGCTGCTTTCCGGTGCGGGAGCTTCTGGGGCTTCCTTCGCCGGGGTGTTTATGGCCTGCATCATGTGGGCCATGTGCTGTTTTTGGTTCGGGTCATAGAGCGTGATCGTAACAGCGTGTGTATCCCGGAGTTTTCCCAGGAGCTGGTCGTTTAGGTTCCGGGTGGGGAAATCGCATACTGCCACACGTTCAGCATCCATGAAGCGGGTGGACAGAGGGAGGTTCAACAGTGAGGCGGCAGTTTTCGCGTCCTCACCATACATTTCGTAGAAGTCCCCCATCTGATACAACACAATGCTGTCCGGGTAGGCTTCCTTGACAGCGGCATAACTGTCAAAGTAATCTGCTCCCTTTGTTTGCTCCTGCTCCGGCGCTTGAGGCGGCACAGAGAATACCGGCGTATCCTGGGTGGCAGATACGCTCATTTCCGTGGTCATGGCGATTTTCCGAATCTGCGCTTTGACTACCTCCGGCATATCCGGGTCATAGAAGGTAACTGTACGATCCGGGGCAATATGGGCCACCGTCTTATAGTCGCCGTGTTCTTCTTCCAGACGGTTCCAGACCGTCAGGCCGTTGCCCATGTGCCCATAGCCCAGGTCATACCGCTGGGCGGCTTCCTTTTCCTCTGCGGCTATCCGCTGCTGTTTTTCTCGTTCCAGATCAGGAGAAAGAATCGTCTCCACCACCACAGGTTTCCGGGGTGTTGAAACAGGCGGCGGCAAGGGGGACGGCTCCGGCGCGGGGGTGCCAAAGAGATCAAAGGATAACTGCCCATCGTGATTTTCCCGCATATCCGGCTGCATTTTCTTTGCCAAGTCGCGGGCCGCAGCCGTAAGCTCCCCTTCGGGCGCGTCCGGGGTCTTGGGCGCAGTACGTCTCGCCCCTCTGCGGGCAGGCGGGGAACGTTTTGTGGTCTGCTTATTTTCCTCCGCCTGTGCCTGGGCGATATTCTCAATCTGTTCCTCTACCGTGGGGAACAGGGAGAACAGCGAAAGGTCCGGCTCCGCAGGGGCGAGCGGTTCCTCCGCAGACGCAGAAGCGGCGGGCTGTCCGCCCGCCGCTTGTTCATCCTCTGAATTTACTTGTAAACGATCTCCGCCAGGACCATTTCCTCCGCCTGCTCCGTGAAGCTGTTCACCGCCTGGACCCATCCCATCTGATCGCGGGCCTTCATCGCCTCGTCCACGCCGTTCCGCTTCATCAGGTCGGCCACCATCCGGTCCACCTGCTCCCGTGCCTGCCGGTCGATCTCCCGCAGGTGGGGGTACAGCCGCCCCGTCAGCAACATGGAGGTGTGCGTCCCTGGGTGGCGTTCCTCCAGGAACGTCTCCCTCAGCATCCCGTACTTGCCCAGGGGCATTTCCTCCAGGTCCTCCGCTCCGTCCACTTCCAGGTCGGGAATCAGGTAATCGCCCGCCTGCTTGTAAGTCAGTTCCATCGTCATGGGTAACGCTCCTTTCTTCACTTTCACGCTTTACAGTGCTAAATCCTTCCTTGACCTTAGTATAGTCGATCACAGACGATTTTGCAAGAGGTTTTTCAATATTTTTTTCTTTATTTTTCGCCTGTTCCCGGTCATAGGTTTTGACGGCGCGGCCAATTTCGTTGAGAAGGTCCATGGACACCTGGCTGGCAGCGCGGCCCAGGTGGTGCAGGACGGCGGGGGTGGAGAACTCGGTAATGCCCGCAAGGTCCTCATCCTCCAAATACTCGCTGGGGTCCAGGCCGCAGCGGGTCAGGATGGCGTACTGGACGCTGGCGGTCAGGAGGTTTTTATAGCGCACCTCCAGATTGAGATCGTCCAATTCCTCCAAAAAGCTGTCCCGTGTGTCATAGCGCAGGTCCTCCAGGTGGTCCCGGTAGGCTCCGCCTACGGCGCGGCTGACCTGCTCCATAAGCACCCAACCAATATCATGTTCCTCTGTGGGGCCGTACTGCCGTTCCAATGCCGCCGCAACAGAGCCGGATTTCTCTGCCGTCATTTCCCACAGATGCAGCTCACGCGCCCCACGGACAGGGCGGGTGTCGGCTACGTCAAAGACATACTCCAATTGGGGCTTGCCCCGCTTGTCCTTCCGAATGAGGGCGATGCCCTTGGAGCGGGGTTTCACCCACCGCCGCATGGTTTCATTCCACAGCTCCATGCTGGCGCAGGCGGTGGCATCCGGGCGCTGGGCGTAGATCAAAAGCTGTTCATCAAAACGGTATTTATAGAGACGGCTTGCGGTAGTTAAATACCGCTTCCAGCCATCCACATCCCGCGTGACGGTTTGGGCGGTGTGGCTTGCCAGCTCGGATATAAATTGTAGTTTGCTTGCCATGAAAACCTCCTTATTTCAGAATAGAAAAGCCCGGAGGGGAACAGCGGTCAGACTGTTCCCCTCCGGGCTTTATAAATCATATGATTAGATTTTTTCGCCTTTTGCTGTGAGAATCCCCAAATACTTGACCATCAGGGGAATATAAGTGAGGGTAAACACCACCGAAGCGGCAATCCGCACACCCTTCTTGCACTTCTCCGTTATTTGCAGACCCACCAGCAGACCGATGGAAAACAGACAGAACTTGATAATAGCCAAATCCTTCCAGTCGCTCCGCCTGATAAATTCGTCCGCGCTGGCAAATATTCGCTTCATAGTGGTTCCTCCCTTCGATACGATGCGGTTACTTCCTACGAAACAATTATAACCTGCCAAGCGCGGCCCTGTCAATGATTGTTAGGAATCAGGGGGGTCTGCTTGTTCTGGTTCATCCTGTCCAGCACAGCCCTCTGCGCCGGGGAGAGGACGCGGGGCGGCGTCACCTTCAGCCACTTCTTCGGCAGCTCAAAGGTCAGCCCGCCCCAGGCGTTAGCGGCGGTCTGGCGCACCTGCTCCGGGGGAGATTGACACAGCTCCAAAAGCTGATGCTTCAAAGCCTCGTTGTGGGTGTAGATACTGGCCGTGCGCTCCGCTTCGTTGAAATTGATAACCGTCTCCTTCTCAATGTTGGTCAGCCGCATGGCGTCACCTCTCCGGGTCCCGGTTGGGGGGAGCGGCCCCGCCCTGGGACTTCCCGGCTTCCTCTTGGTATTGACGCAGATTGTCCAGAACGGAGGGCGGCTTGGGGGCCTCATTGTTGATGATGCCGTCAATCTGGTTGTAGTTGCCCTCCACACTCATTTCAGCGGCAACAAGGTGATCCCCCGTCTGAACGGCCCTAACCTCACAGACCGGCTTGAACTTTTCGGCCTCATGGTAAAGCGCCTGACGGCGGGGATCGTCAATCAAGCCCAACTGCTGGGCCATATCCAGAGCGCCGATATAACTCCAGTACCAAGCCAACTGCGCCGCCGCGCTGATGGTATCCTTGCCGATTTCCCGGATGGTTTCATCCCTCATACCGGCAATGACCTGTTCCACGTTGGGCATCTGGTCATTCATTCCGCCGTCCCTCCATTTCCGCAATCACGCTGTCGGCATAGCGGTCCAAATCCTCAAATACGCCATCAATGACAGACAGCGCCGCACAGATGGTATTGTCCACGGCCTCCAATGCCGCCTCGTTGCCGCCCTCCGACACCATATCCAACAGGGCCTCCACCGTTTCCGGGGACAGCCCCAGCTTCACGGCCAGATCGTCCACGTTGGGGATGCCGCCCTCGTCCTCCGTGAACCACTCATAGGGCAGGCCGAAGAAGTGGGCGATTGCCCGGAACTGATAGACGTTGGGCGTGCTGATACCGTTGAGCCAGCGGTTGACCGTGGGGACAGACACGCCCAGGTGACGCGCCAGCTCCCCGCGCTCCACACCGCTGGCGGACAGTACGCTTTTCAAACGTTGGGCGAAAATATTGGTGTTCTGATTCATATTCATTCTCATTTTCCTTTCTTTCCGGTAGATTTGTTGTCAAATTCCAACTTAAAGCGGACAAATTTGCCGCCGTCATCGTCCAGGACAATGGTGGCGTCATAGAAAACGCCCTTCTTCTCCGAAAACAGGCCGGTCACAGCCACGCGCCCGTTTTTCAAGAGAGAAGCGGCGATTTTCTTCGTCAGTTCCTTGCGCTTGCCGGTAAAGAAGCGGTCGTTCTTCCACAGGGCAAAGCCGCAGGAGGGGGTATCGTGGTAGCCCTCGCAGTAAAAGCTCTTTTTGCCCTCCACCACGTTTTTGCCGCAGCGGGGACACTTCCCGATCACCGTCCGCCCGGATTCGGAGAGGGCGGTGGATGTAACAGAAATATTCCGGTAGGACTGGACCAGATTGGTGAGCATGGCGGTGATCCCGGCCATGAAGTCCTCCGGGGCCAGCTCGCCCCGCTCCACAGCCCCCAGCCGATCCTCCCACTCTGCTGTCAGCTTGGCGGATTTGAGCTGGTCGGGCATGGCCCAGGACAGGGCCAGCCCCTTCTCCGTGGGAAGAAGCTGCTTTTTCTTCCGCTCCACAAAGCCGGATTTCACCAGCTTTTCAATGGTAGCCGCACGGGTGGCGGGTGTACCCAGGCCGGTCCGTTCCACGGATTCCAGGGCAGCAAAGTCCTCCGCGCTGGCGTGTTCCATGGCGGAGAGCAGAGTGTCCTCGGTGAACCGTGCCGGGGGAGACGTTGTACCCTGCTTCAATAAAGCGTCCGCACCCTCCAATCGCTGCCCCTCGGACAGCACTGGGAGAGCCGGGGCCGGTTCCTCTGCTTTCTGCTTCAGCGTGGAAAAGAACGCTTTTTCCGTCCCTTTCCAGCCCGCCGCCGCCACTGTTCGGCCCTTGGTCATAAAAGAAGCGCCGCCACAGTCCAACGTGACGGCAGTCTCCGCATAGGTATGGGGTTCGCCCACGGCGCACAGCAGCCGGACGGCAATCATGTAGAGGATGTTCCGCTCCCCGGTGGGCAGGGCGGCAAGGTCAGCACCGGCGATCTCCGCCGTGGGAATGACGGCGTGGTGGTCAGTCACTTTGGAGCTGTCCACCACCTGAGCGGCGCATACCGGGAGGGGCTGGCCCGCCAGGAAGGACAGCGCACCGGCCACAGTGGAGCAGAGGACGGGCAGGCCCTCCGCCATATCCTCGGTCAGATAGCGGCTGTCCGTCCGGGGATAGGTTGCCAGCCGCTTCTCATAGAGGGATTGGAGATAGTCAAGGGCCTGCTGTGCGGTGTAGTCAAAGAGGCGGTTGGCCTCCCGCTGGAGGGGGGTCAGGTCGTAGAGCTTCGGGGGCCGCTCGGTCTTGTCCTTCTTTGCGATGGACTGGACTACGGCGGTCTTGCCCAGGCAGGCGGAGCGCAGCTTTTCCGCGTCCGTCTTGGAATTGAATTTGCCGCTTGCCGCCCGGAGGCCCTGTGCGTCCAGCTCCACGGTGTAGAACTTCTCCTTTTTGAAATGCTCAATCGCCGCCTCCCGCTCTGCCAGCAGCGTCAGCGTGGGGGTCAGCACCCGGCCCACATTCAGCGTCTTACCTTTATATAGGGTGGTAAACAATCGGGTCCCGTTGATGCCAATGAGCCAGTCCGCCTTGGCGCGGCAGAGAGCAGCGGCGTAGAGGTTATCGTACTTCCGGCCGTCTGCCAGATTGTCAAAGCCCTTGCGGATGGCGGATTCCTCCATAGAAGAAATCCACAGCCGTTTGACAGGTTTTGTGCATTGGCAGAGGTTATAGGTCAGCCGGAAAATCAGCTCACCCTCCCGCCCCGCGTCCGTGGCGCAGACCACAGTGTCCACATCATCCCGGCACATAAGCTGGCGCAGGATGTTGAACTGCTTCCTGGTATCCGGCAGCACTTGGAATTGCCACGGCTGGGGGACGATAGGGAGATCGTCATAGGCCCACTTGGAGTAGCGGGGGTCGTAAGCGTCAGCCGGGGCCAGCTCTACCAGATGGCCCACACACCAGCTCACCAGCCAGCCGTTACCCTCCACATAGCCGTCTTTCCGGCTCCTGGCCCCCAGCACCTTTGACAGAGACATTGCCACACTTGGTTTCTCAGCAATCACTAACTGCGTGTGAATCACTCCTTTTCATCAGTTTTCGGTAGCACCCCCCCAGGCATGGTGCGGTTCGGCCATGGGGACAGCCGTAACGGGGATGATCGGGCGGAAGGGCGGGAGGTCCGTGACCCTCCCGCCGCTCCGTGGGAACCTGGGTCATCATGCGCTCATAGGGGCTGTCGGTAAAACGCATCATTCATCCTCCGGTTCCTCGTAGCCGTAGCCCTCCGGGTACTCCGGTTCCTCCGGTTCGTCACGGGGGACACGCCGGGGGGCGGGTTCCAGATCATCCTCGTTGACGGTTTCCTCATCCTCGCCGGTCAGATCGTCAAAATCCTCCGCATCGTCCAGGTCGTGCTTGGGCTTGTAGATTTTCAGATAGTACCCAGCGCCGCCCACAGCCAGGGCCGCAATCACCACCAGAATCATGGTGGAGGAACTGCCCTTCTCCGGTTTTTCCGGTTCCGGGTCAGTATCCGGGTCCACAGCGGGGGCTTTGCCGGTACAGTCCGTCATGGTCAGGACGCAGACGGGACAGCCGGTGTTGACCTCGCCGGGGGCGCATTTGTCCTTGCAGGTGCAGACCGGCTCCGGGTCGGGGATGGCGGAGACGTTGCTGTCCTCCGGCTCCTTGTCCTTCTCCGCCAGAGCCAGAAGGTCAGATTCCGTGACGGCGTTGAGGAAATAGACATTCTCGCTCTCCCGCTGTTTGTCGATCACCAGATAAAAGGTGTTCTCGTTGGGAGTGGTGAAGGTGAAAAATTCCTTGCTGTCCTGGTCCGTCACATTGTCTACCACCGTGCCCTGCCCGTCCGGGGTCAGGGGCTTGGCCGTCTGCTCCGGGTCCGTGGTCACGCTGGCCGAACCAGAGGGCTGCGTAGTCGTGGAGGGTTCCGTCTTGGACGGCGTGGTGGTATTGGTGGCCGGGGGCTTCACCGGCGCAGTAGCTGCCGGAGGTGTAACCGTGGGCTTCTGGTCCTGGTTGGGCTGGCTGGTGGCCGGGGCTTTGTAGTTGGGGTTCTTCACCTGATACGTCCGCGAATAGTTCCCGGCCTTGTCTGCCGCCTGGACGGTGATCTGCTCAGAAGTCCCCAGGTCTTTCAGCGGCACATCCACCGCATTGCCGGTCAAGTTGGGATAGCACGTTCCATTTACGGTGATATGCGCCACGCCGGAGAGATCATCCGCAGCCTCCACCCGCAGCGCATCTCCGCTGACACTGGCCCGCAGGGTGGGCGGGGTGGTATCAAAGCACTCCATGTAGCGGGAGTTTTCATAGATTTGCCCGTCATGGCCGGTGACACGGACATAGACGGTGCAGTTGGCATTCATATCAACTGTGCCGTAGTAGCGGCTTCCCCGCTGCTCCAGACTGGCGGTGATGTTCTTCCAACTGCCGCTCCGATCAATGCGGACCTCCACCAAAGCAAAGCCGCCGCCCGTCTCGTCCGTGACGCAGACCTTGGCGGCGGCGCTGGTGCTGGCCCAATCAGCGGGCAGCATGATTTCAATGGTAATGCCGGAGGCGGGCAGTTCCACATCAGCGGCATAGGCCGCACCCATCATGGAAAATGCCGTTCCCAGGCACAGAAATACGCACAGCAGCAGAGCCACCGTGCGCCGCAGGGATTTTATTCTCATAGGCTCAATTCTCCTTTCCAGAATTCGTTGTGGACGGCGCATTTACCGCCCGGATCATATCCAGCACGGCCCGCAGGTCCTCCGGCGCGGAGATCATGCCGCGCACCGCCTGGATGATTTCAAGGTTTTCCTGCTCGGTGATCTGCCGCTCAATGTCCCGGACACGGGCCTGCCACTCGCTAGCCTTCTCTTTCGCCCGAACCAGGTCGGCTTTCAGATTATCAAGTTTCGTCTCCTTCGGCTTACGCATGGCGAACACCTCCCATCCTGCCGGGGATGTAGTTGGCAAAGCTGGGGACCGTATGGAAAATCCTCTTGTTATTCACCCAGCGTTGGAGCTGGCGGGTAATGGGCGGGGCGCTGGGCCGGTCATAGACCATCACATAGGGGTCGTAGCCCATGCCCCGCAGGGTTTCCACCCGGTAGAGGTCCTGCTCATGGGTGCTGCCGTAGTTGGTCAGCACATAGACCTTCCGTTTGCGAAAATTCTTGATTGCGGTCAGCTCCAAAAAACGGCGGAAGTAGGGGGTCAGGTCAATGTCGGGATTATCCCAGGCAAAATGTACCGCTTTCGTGCGAACCTTGTTCAGCAGCGCCACATTGTCCGGGGTGATGAGCCGAATGTCCAGCCCTTGGGAGAAGTCCACATAGGCACGGCTCTCCGCAAGCTGCAAAATCAGCTTTTCATGGTCGGGACAGGCCAGCAGATTAGCGTCCAGCAGCTTAATCTCCCGCTGACCGTTCCAAAATTCAGCGAGGTCCGCCACCTGGACGCTCCGCCGCCCCTCCTTGTCTGACACCAAACAGAATCCGCAGTTTCTCGGACACCCACGGCTCAGAAAACCGTAGGCAATGTCAGAAAACTGCGGATAAATGCTGTAATCGGGATAAGTATGCTCCACCTCGTCCGGGAGGTCGGGACCGGGGCCGTAGCCCGTGCCGCCGCAGACCACCGTCGCCAGCGTTGGCGACGGTGATCGTGTCCTTGGAGTAGGTGTCGGTGAACACCCGGCTTTTATAAACCCGGTCATACCGGCCGTCCGGCCTCCACCACTCCACGGGATCGCCCCGCGCCTTGTGGTAGGCGGACAGCTTCATCAGGCACAGGTTCGGCCAGTTGTGGGAATCCACATCACATAAACCGATTCTCATGTATCACACTCCTTCAAAAAAGTTGTAAAAATCAGGGCAAACGGCCCATTCCATAAAAATGCTGCTGCCAATAATTACTGTTGATGTTGGCATAGGAGATGGGGTCCCCACAGTGAATCATCTGCCCGTTGCCCACATAGATGCCCACATGGGTCACGCCGTTGGGGTTCGGCGCATCGTAGGTGTGCCAGAAGAAAATGAGATCACCGGGCTGGGCGTTCGCCATGGATACGGGGGTGCAGATGTTATAGAGGCCCTGCGCCCCCAGCCGTCCCACATTCCATCCGCTGTGATTGATGACCCACGAAACGAATCCGCTGCAATCAAAAGAGGTAGAGGGGGAACTGCCGCCCCAAACGTAGGGATAGCCGAGGTACTTCTGTGCTTCTTCCAGCATGGCGGCGTAGGTTTCGTCCGTGACCGGCTCCCCAGGGTAGGCGGGTATCTCCACGCCGCCCGGTGTGCCGGGAATAGCCCCAGCAGTTGAACCGTCATAGCCGGTATCCACGAAATAATAGGGATTCAGGTATTCGCCGTTCAGCATGATTTCCAGGTGCAGGTGCGGCCCGGTGCTGTTGCCGGTACTGCCCACAGCGGCAATCACATCCCCTCGCTTGACCTCCTGGCCCGCGCTGACGGAGAGGCTGGAACAGTGGGCATACCGGGACTGATAGCCCTTTTCGTCCTCAATCACCACGCACAGACCGTAGCTGCCAGCGTCCCCGGCGGAAACCACCCGCCCGTCATGGATTGCCCGGATGGGCGTACCCTGCGCCACAGCAATGTCCACGCCCCGGTGCAGATTCTTCTCTCCGGTGATGGGATGGACCCGGTAGCCGTAGCCGCTGGACACATAGCCCAGCCATGGAAAATCAAAGGGGTTCCCATACGCCTGCCGGTTGCCGAGGGTCTGCTGATACACGTTGTAGCGGTCCGTCTGCTCACCAGGGGACAGGCTTCCGGCGATAATGCCGGAGAGGGGCCGGACAGTCAGTGTGGTTTGCAGGACGTACCAGTCGTAGGGGTCGCCGTTGCTGTCATAGCGGGTTTCCACAATAACCTCCCGCGTGAGGGTGTACTGCTCCCCGAACAGCCGCGCAAGTTCCGCCTGGACCTGTTCAAAGGTGAAGGCGTTGAACATGGTGGAGAGATAGCCCATCAGTTCATAGGGGTTGTGGCTGATCTCTCCGATGTTGTAGCGGTATTCGTCATAACCGGGGTAATTTTCCTCGGTCTTGTCAATGTCTATCTGCAAATCCGTCTCCATTTCCGTATAATAGAGGTCTGAATTGCAAATATCCTGCTCATTCGCCATATAGGACGCGGAAATGTAGGAGGACTGGAACCCGGAGAGCATAGCAGTACAGGAGGTCATGCCAGCGGAGAAGAACACCACCACCATGGCCAGCATTGCCACAACCAGCAGCAGCGATTTTCGTGCCGCGATGTATTGCTGGACCGCCCGGACAATCTGCCCGGTGGCGTGGACCACGTTTTGGGTGAAGTGCGCCGTCTGCTTGGCCTCATGCGCGGCCTGGGCATACTTCCGCTTGATCTTCTGCTTCTGTATCCACTTGGCGAGGGCATTTTTGCGCCGCAGTTCCGGGTTATCCCGGAGAGCAGTCTGCCACGCCAGATTGAGATGTTCCTTTGCCGCCCGCTGTTCCGCTTGGCGCAGGGCGCGGTAGGGCTTGGAGCGGCGGCGGGTCCTTTGCCAGCGCAGCACCCGTCCTACGCCCTGCTCGGCAAACAATTCGCTTTTGTGAGTGGCCTCCACCGCCACATTCTGCCGCTCGGATTCATGTATCTTGCCGTGGAGCTTCATCACTGCCGCCGTTTTCGCCATACCACCGGCGCGGGCGGGCAGAGAGGGCTTGCGGTACTCCGGCAAAACCTCCTGCTCAAAGTGGAGACGGCGGCGGGTCCTGCCCGTCTCGTTGTCCATCTCCGGCTGGAAGGATAACCGGCGCTTGGTGGGAAGATGATCCCGCGCCTGTTCCACCTTCCGCTCCGCACGTTCTACCCGGCGCACGGCCTTTTGATAGTTCCGGCTGGGCGGCTGGAAGTCCTCCTTCGGCGCGGGGGTGGGGGAACTGTCCGCCGCAGAGGGCGGTTCCTCAAATTGCAGCCGTGGCCGGTCTGCTTTTCCAGCAGCGGAGTGGGCGGCGAACTTTGCCGCCTGCCGCTTCTGATACGCCCCACGATCATCCGGCACAGCGGACAGCTCCGGGGCCTTGGGTTCCGGCTGAGGACTGTCCCGCTGGCGGGTGTCGCCCCCGCCCTCTGACTGCTCCGGCTGGGCGGCGTGGTCCGTGACCTGCCACTTCTTCACCGCCCGCTTTTCATCAGCGGGTGCTTCTGCGTCAGGGGCCGGGACTTCCGAACCCTCAAAACGGAGACGGCTGCCGCCGTCAGGTATCAGGCGGGAGGGCTGGGGTTCGTCCGCAGGACGGGCGGAATCCGGGGTAAACCGCCGTGCCTGCCGCTTCTTCATCTTCGCCCTGCCATCAGCGGGGGCCTTGCCGTCAGCAGGGGTCTGTTCGCCCTCTGCGTCCTTGAATTGCAGCCGTCCGCCGCCCTCCACCGGGCGGGGCGGGCGCTTTACCGGAGGCTTCGGCCCCTTGCCGGGTGGCCGGTTCTGCATGGGGGCATCACCAGCGCCCCGCATGGGCTGATCTTCCAGAGATCGGGCGGCGGACGGGGTGTGTTTTGCCGCCTGCCGCTGCTTGGATTTTTTGCGATTGTTCCGCTTGCGGCGCTTCCGGGAGACTGGCGGCGGGGGTGGGTCCTCGCTGTCGGTGGGAGCGGCCATCATGGGCGCGTCTGCCGCCATCCGCATGGAAGGAGTGTCCGGCATTGGGGCCTCCGGGACGCTGGTGGGGGCCGGGGTGGCATAGGCCGCTTCCTCCGCCGTCTGCTGGACGGGCCGCGGCTGTTTCCGCCGTTTCTTGCCGGGGGAAGCGGAATCGCCGCCGCTCCGCTGGGCCGCGCGATGGCCTGCCGCCTGTTCCTGGGGACGGGCCGGACCGAAGGATATATCCGATGTCCGCTGGCTGACGCGCTTTTCCTCGCCGGTAGCCATGTTCTGCTCCATCAGACCGTCCCGGCCCAGCTTCTGCACTGTTTTCGCCCTGGACCGGAACCGCTTGCCGCTCATAGCGCCGTCTCCTGGGGCTTATGCTCTTTGTCCGGCGTGGGGGCGGGCTGGGCAGCGGCTTCCGCCCGTTTCTCCGCCAGTGCCTGCCGGATGGAGGGCTTTTTCTCAGCCTGCCGCTCCGCCCGCGCCTCCCGTGCGGCCTCCGCTGACAGCTCCAAACTCTCCATCCCGCCGATAGCGGCGAGGGTGGCGTTGTTCATGCTGGACAGCAGACTTTTTGTGGCCCGCATGGGTGCCAGAACCACGGACTGAAAACGCCCCTCCTGCCCGCCGTCCACCGTCTGCGTATCCTTGCCGGTCATGGCGCGTCCGGCGTTCTTCAAATGACCGCCCACACTCCGCAGCTCATGGCCGATGTTCTCCACCTTTTCAATGTTCTGCTTCGTATCCGCGATCATGCTGCTGATCTTCTCCTGCAAGGATTCCAGCGCGTTTTTCGCGCCAATGGCAGACACGGCCTTGTCCAATGCGGTCACACCCGCCTCCTTGAAATTCTCCACAGCGGAGGCGGCACATCCGGCGATTTTCTCCCACAGGTTATCCAAGGTTTCTTTGATCTGGTGAGCCTTATGTTCCAGCTTCGCCGCCGCGTCCTGCATCACATACTTGGTAGACGGTTCCTGCACCTGAGCAAGCTGCTGGCGAACCTCCTGTAATTCTTGAAGAACGGCCTCATATTGGCGGTTCATGCCGTCCATGTACCACATGAGCGCGGACAGGTCCATAGCCTGCCCGCGCCGTCCGTTTTCTCCCAGCAGCTTCATGAACTGCTGAATGGCGTCCTGACTTTGCAACGGGTCCATAGGTCAGTACCTCCTTTATTGCTGTTCCGCTAAATCTTCCGGGCGGGTCGTCATGATTCCATACAGCTCTGTATCCTTCGGGAAGTGGTCCACAAAGGGGATGATGACGCTCCCAAAGAACAAAAGCCCCTCGCCAGCGTTGGAGTTGGTCACATAGCCAAGCTGGTGAGGGGAGATATTGAGCTGCTTCGCCAGGATTTGCCGGTCGCCGCCCGCCTGATTCAGCATATAAATGAAATCCGAGTTTTCCAGGATGTTCTCGATCTCGCGGGAGGAAAGCAGGTCCTTTACGTTCTGCGTAAGGCCGGTCGGGATTCCGCCCCATTTTCTGAACCGCTTCCAAATCTCCACCGTGTAGGCGGCGGTCTGTTCCTCCCGGAGAAGCAGGTGCATTTCGTCAATGTAGAGGCGTGTGGACTTGTGGACCTCCCGGTTTTCGCTGACCCGGCCCCACACCTGGTCCTGGACCACCTGCATCCCGAATTTTTTAAGCTGTTTTCCCAGCTTTTTAATCACATAGCACACGATCCGGCTGTTGATCTTCACATTGGTCCGGTGATTGAACACGTTGAGCGAACCGCTGACGTAGATCTCCAGCGCCGTGGCAAGCCGCTGGGCCTCCGGTTCCGGCTGCTGGCACAGCAGCGCGTGGAGGTCCCCCAGCACCGGCATTTTCTCAGGCCGGGGGTCTTGCAGGTACTCCCGGTAGACCATATGGACGCAGCGGTCCACCACCGTTTTCTCCACCGGCTCCAACCCGGCCTTGCCGCCCACGATCAGCTCCATGAGCGACAGAATGAAGTCGCTTTTCAGCGTCAGGGGGTTATCATCCTCCGAGTAGTTGAGGGTTATGTCCATGGGGTTGATGTACTGGTCAGAGGTGGGGGAAATGTCGATCACCTGCCCGCCCAGCCGTTGGACCAGGGGCGAATACTCATCCTCTGGGTCGATGATGGCAATATCATCCTGGGTAATCAGGAAAGCGTTGGTGATCTCCCGCTTGGCGGAGAAGGATTTGCCGCTGCCGGGGGTTCCGAGGATCAGGCCGTTGGGGTTTTTAAGCTGCTTGCGGTCTGCCATGATTAAGTTGTTGGAAAGGGCGTTTAAGCCGTAATAGAGGGCTTCACCCTGCATGAAAAGTTCCTGTGTGGTAAACGGCACGAATATGGCTGTGCTGCTGGTGGTGAGGCCCCGCTGAATGGCGATCTGGTTGAGGCCCAGGGGGAGCGAGGACATAAGCCCCTGCTCCTGCTGGTAGTCCAGCCGCCGCAGGGCGCAGTTGTACTTTTGAGCAATGCCCGCCGCCTGGAATACGTTGTTTTCCAGCTTCTGCCGCGTCTCCGCCGTGTTCATCACCAGCATGGTGACGAGAAACATCCGCTCATTTCGGGATTGCAGGTCCTCCAACAGCGTCTTGGCCTCCGCGCCGTAGGTGGCGAGGTCGCTGGGAATAATATCCATGTCATACCCCGCTCTGACGGCCTTTTTCTGCTCCTCAATGGTCATTTTCTGCAAATCGGTGATCTTCCGCTTCACATTTTTAATGGCCGCGCTCTGGTCAATGGACTGGATATGGAGCGTGACCACCATGCTGCTTTCCAGGTCCAGGAAGTCCGCCAACATCCGGTCGGTCAGCTCCGGGGCGAGGATTTGCAGGAAGGACATTGCCCCGTAGGTCCTGCCGATCTGGAACATCCGGCCATTCTTAAAGGTGAAGCTGTCCGGGGCGATGAAGTCCTTGCTGGAAAGGCCGGTTTTATAGATGGCATCCCAGGCAAAGCGGAACTTCTGATTATCCGCCGGGTGGAACATCTTATGGAGGACGGCCAGCCGCTCATAGCCGCTCAAAGAGTGTGCCCGTACCCCCAGGGTCTTGAAGTTTGCCAGCACATCCGCCTCAATGCGTTCCAGTCGGGGCTTGGCCTCCTTCAGACTGTCCGCCTCCACGCCAAAGGTGATGTACTTGGTCTTGGTCAGGCCGTTGTTCCCCTTGGAGAGCTGGCCTTTCAGCATATCCGAGTATTCCTCCCGGATGCTGTTGAAGGTGTCCTTCTGGTCGGGGATGTGAATGGACTGGCGCTGTTCCTCCATATCGGCGGGCTGGTTGAGAAAAGAGAACTGGACCTGGATGGAGGAATCAAAATAATTGAGGAAATCGCACCAATTCTCAAAGATCAGGTTCTTGTCCTCGTTCTGCGCCAACTGGTAATTGATGTCGTAGAATTGCACCTGCTTGGTGTAGTAACGCTCCGTCACCACGCAGATACCGTCCCGGCACATCTCCCGGTAGGGGATGGTCTGCTGGGCGGTGCGGGGGATTTTGCCGTCCCGCTTGGCCTTCTGGACGGAAGCGGACAGCCGCCGCTTCTGGCGGCTGGTGAGCTTGGCGTCAGGGGTCAGGCGGATGGTGTCCCGCAGGTCGGCCTTATCTTTTTTGTGCTGTCTTTTTGCCGCTTGCAGATTTTTTACTTGCTTTTCCTGCTTTTTTTGCAATCGCGTGTACCTCCTTTTCATGATGATTCAGCCGCTCCATAGCGGCGTAGAGATTGTCGGTCTGGTAGGGACGGACCTTGGGGGCGAGGAACTGCGCCCGGATGAAGTGGCCCAGCACCTTCTCTAAGGGCTGGCCGTCCTTTTCGTAGATGCCGAACAGGAAGAAGGGCAGCATAAGGCCGATCATCAGCAGAGCCGCCGCCTCGTTGCCGAGACTGTTCCGGGTGAGCATATAGGCGGGTACGCCAATCAGACCGCCCGCACCGAAGCAAATGAGCTGGCGCGCGGTCAGGTTGAACGCCACCTTCGTTTTTACTTTGGCGAGGTCCTTCGGGACAGGGACAAAGGGCATGGTTACACCTCCTTTCGCAGCACATCCCGGATGCCCTGCATGATGTAGGCCACACACGGGACGGCGACGCTGTTGCCCAACATAGAATAACGCTTGGTATCGCTGATAGGCTTACCATCGTGGCCGTACTCCGTCCAAAAATCCGGGAACCCCATCAACCTCTCAGCTTCAAGGGGGGTCAGCCGCCGCACACAAAAGCTGATACGGACCGGATTCTGATAGTTCAGCGAATAACCTCCCAATTTGGTTTTTGCCTGCAATGTGCCGCTGATTTCTTCCGTCTCCCGGAGATTGCGGCAATCCACCGCACTGACAAACACACTGCTTTGCTGGTTTGCGAGTAAGGTCGGAGCCGTTTCTTCCTGGTAGCCCACACTTCCTGACGCGCTCCCAGCCTTATGCCGGAATCCGGCGCTGGTGACGCAGAAGTCCAGTTCACTCCCCATCCCAGCGGGACGGGAGAGGCCAGCGCCGGAGGCGCACAGTGTTCCGGCAATCTGCGGATGCACCAGGAGGGGCCTTTCGTGGGCGGCGGTCAGGGTTGGGGATTGATCTTCCAGAATACTGGCGTTGGCCTGCCCGGTTCCCATGCACAGCGCGCTGGCAATGACTGGCAGATTGCCGTGGGTCTGGCTGCGGAGGGTGGGGGAAATGCCGGACCGCTCCACCGTCATGGAATCGCCGCCCTGGTCGTTCAGGACCTCGACAATCCCGCCTGCTGCATCAGGGCTGTTTTCAGCAAAGGCGGTAAGTCCTTGCCGCGGCGTTCCGCCCGCCTCAAAATACCCGCGCAGGCTTTTGGGGACAAACAGTATTTCTCCGGCGCTTTTTCCTCTAAAATCTGCGACAAGAAACAGGCGCCTGCGCCGCTGTGCTGTTCCGAAATGTTGGGCGTCGTACACGCACCAAGCGAGATCAACGCCTCGGCCTCGCGCCATTCCGGCGTTTGCCCACTTTCCAGATCGAGGCATTGAAACCTTACTCTTTGTGAACGCCGCAAGCACGGCCTGATAGTCACGTCCAGCCGCCGAACTCGTTGCGCCGACAACGTTTTCCCAGATTGCAAATTTGGGGTATTCGCCATGTGTCGCCTCCCTCATTTCATCAATAATTCGTATGGCCTCCATGAAAAGGCCGCTTCGCTCATCCGCAAGGCCCCGGCGCAAGCCAGCCAGAGAAAGCCCCTGGCAGGGACTTCCAAAAGTGATAATATCCACGGGCGGCAGCTTCGCGCCGTCCAGCCGGGTAATGTCGCCCACATGAACCATATCCGGGAAGTGGTGCCGGGTGATGGATACGCACTCCAGTACGATCTCGCTGGCCCACAGGGAGCGGATGCCGTAAAAAGAAGCGGCATAGGGGAAACCTCCTATGCCGTCAAAAAGTGATCCTAATGTCAAGTTGGTGTTGTCGTAGAAAATAAGTTATCTCACCTCACATTTTTGTTGTTTACTTGTCCTGCAAAAAATTTTTTCTTTTATAGTGTCCAAAATTGCCAGCGTGCTACGTTATATATAATGAGGGAAATCCAAACAAGTACACAAAGGAGTTAATAATACCATGAATGAACAGTTTTACCGGCTTTGCTTTCATATGAGAAGGACAGCGTCCTCTTTGCGAAGTAAACTCTTCCCGTTCTCTTTGAATAAAATTTTGGAGAGTGCAAACGACCTGGCTGCTACCGTAGAAGAAATTGAAGAATTCAGAGAACTGGACAAACGGTTACAACAAGAGTATGAAGAACATATCCGTTCAGAACCAGTCCTAATTCCTCAAAATACTATGTATTTTGGGGGAGGCCGCAACAAGAAAAGAGTGAATTTTTTGAACGCAGACCACTACCGTGCCGAGATTAAAAAAGCATATACCTGGGCAATTTCTCATGGTATCAATGTGTTTGTTGTCAATTATTCCAAGCCCATCGGTTTGTTGGCATTGGAAATATTACTTGACCTTCGCTGCGCTGGCGAGACTTTTCGACTTTACACTGTCCATACTGCACCTGTTAGATATATAAAAAGCTACCGGCTGATTCGGGAAACAGACATAGAAATCTTTTGGATGCTAAGCAAGTGTGATTATCATTATAACCGTCTGACCACACTGGAAATGTTTTATAAAATTTCCTCCAGAGTTGGGTATATCTACAACGAAGATGGTATTCAAATTGAAGAAACCAATCTTGAAGGATGGGATGATGAATAGAGCGTCGCCTTAGCTCATCTCACCTCCTGACCTTTCGGTTTCACGGCAGGCTGGTCTCCGGGGACGGGCTTCGCCGCAAGCTGAGCCTTAATGGAGGGCTTCTTCGCAAGCTGTTCCCGCATAGCGTCCATTTCCTTCCGGGCCTGTGTAACGAAGATGCTTAGAACACCAGGATGGCTTGTGATGAGATAGTCTCGGTGACGGCTCGCAGTATCAAACATGGGGACAGTTGCCGCCCACGCCCGATTGCCGCTGGAAACACGGGGATCGCTCCTTATACCTTGAAGGGTAGCAGCCAGTACATGACTTACACGCTCCGCACCAAACGCCGCCAGTACGCCCTTTGTGTCAGCATGGAGACTCATTCCATCAAAGCCCTCCCTAATTGCCGTCTCAATAGCATCCCGGCAGGCAACATTCGTTTCCAGGGAGGCGAGGAAAGCGTTCAACTCTCCATGCTCTCTGGCATATTCGCCGGTGTGCTGATAAATCGGGATAATGGGGGCAGTTTCCCGCTGGGCCTCCATCAAACTTTCGGCCCTGCCCTCAATGCACTCCCGGATATTGTCCATGTGACCTGTCTCCATGTCCCGGAAGTCCTTGTAAATATCCGCCAGAGGGCAGGGGGATTCCAGCAGCGCCTCCGCCTGGGGTGCGGGGAGATTCAGCACCTCCATCGACATCAGAATATCCTCCCGCATGACGTACTCATAGGCATGGTTCAGGGCTTCCTCCGCTGTCATGCCCAACAGCCCGTGCTTGAACTGCTCCTGTTCCGCCGCCATTTTGTCATATAGTGCCTGATTCAATTTTTCTGTGTCCATGAACGTCTCCTTCCATTATAATAATTTCTCATACCGCAATTTCATCTGCGGCGGGCAGAGGTCCACAACGGGACAGCGTTTGCCGGTCCAGCGTTTTCCCCCTGCCTGCCCCATACACGTCCAGCCCGCTGCCCGGATACTGGCTCCGGCCTCCGTGTCCAACGTGTAGGTGATGATCTTGCGGTAGCCGATAGCCTTTGCCGCCCGCGCCGCCGCAGAGTACAGCATACTGCAAGCGTTTTTCTCGCCCGTGGTACAGAGCCGGGTCACTTCCAGCGTCAGGCCATTGTCCAGATAGCGGCTCACGGGACGGCCCACAATGGCAACGCCCACCAGCCGCCCCTCCGCCGCACACCCAATGGAAAACTTGTGGCCTATGGTGGGCTTGTGGTGGCGGTGGTGGGCAGCTACAAAAGCGTTGGCCTCTTTCAGTGATACCGGGGTTAAGGTGAGCATATCACCGCGCCCCTTTGTCCGTATTCCGCTCCTGGGCAGGAGCCGCCGCTTCTCGCACCCCCGTCTCTTTCGCCGCGCTCTTGAGTGCGCCGCGCACGGAAGGGGGACGCTCCTGCTCCACCGCTTTCTCATATGCGCTCAAAACAGCGGCGTTCAGCGCCTGCCGCATTTCCTTGGTGGTGGGGCAGCAGATGTCGTGATATTTGCCGTCCTGCCCCTTGGTGCTGGGCATGGAGACATACGGCCCATTCTCCGTATTGTAAATGCGGATGTTGTTGACGGCGAATACGCCGCCCAGGCTCACACTGGCAAAGCCCATCAGCTTGCCATGGTCCTTATCCGGGTCCTTGGGGAGATAGATTTTCACGTCCACGCCGGGGACGGCAGGGACCTCTGCGCCGGTTTCCGGCGCTCTATTCTCACTCAAATTGCAATCCTCCTTCTCATTTTAATGTGCGTTGAAAATAGACCGGCTGACCGAGCCGGTTTTGAACAGGGAGAAGCACAGCAGTACCGTGTACCCGGCGCATTGCCAGATAGCAATATGAAGGTTGGTTCCGCTGGTGATCTGCCCAATCAGCACGGCATAAATCGCCACGCAGATCATAATGAAAAAGCCTTGCAGACCAAGAGCCACAAGGCCGCGCAGGTAGTTTTGCCCCATCTGCCCCCATTCCCGGTTGGTCATGGTGGCGAAGGGAATTGCGCCGATAGAGCAGTAGATGTAAATTTCAATCATCCGCCCCACCAGCACAATCATCACGCAGAAGGACAGAATGGGCATGGTGATTTTCAGCAGCATCGTCTCCACCAGCAGACCGAACAGCTCTCCCAGCTCCATGGCCTCCAACTGCGCGGACACGTCCCCTATGACCGTGGCAAAGTCAAGGCTGGTGGTGCCGGTGATAATTCCGGCGCTCTGCTGTACCACGTTCTGCCCCATCTCAAAGATTGCCATGGTAATATCAAAGGTGTGGGTGACGAGGTAAACGGCAATGAACGCTTTCAGCACCCATTTATAAATGGCGTAAGTTTCAAAGTCGTGGAAGTTATTTTTCTCCATGAGCATACTGATAAGCTCGTAGCACAGGACAAAGGTAATAATCATCCCGGCTATCGGAACCACCACGTTATCACTCAGATTGCGGATCATGGAGAAAACCCCGGCGTTCCATGCCGCCGGGGTCGTCCCCACGTTTGCCGCAACTTCCCCGACTTCGCTGTTGATCTGGTCAAACATCCCGTCCAGGTTGCCCATAATGCAGTCCCGGAGGATGCCCTTGATCCAGTCTGTGATTATGTCGAGGATGTTCAGCATTGGCTACGCCCTCTTAGCCGAACAGGTTCGCCAGCAGGGGGATGAGCTGCATACCAATCAGGGCCACGCCGCCGCCCGCCATGAGCTGCTTCATGCCCTGCGACTTCGCGCCGGGGTTGTCGTTGCCGTAGCCTTCCAGCAGATTAATGACGCCCCACACGCCCAGGCCAGCGCCGAGGGCAATTACCAGAACCTTCAAAGTGTCGATAGCAGAAGTGAAAAATTCCATTAAAATACCTCCATAATGTTGTAAAATATTGATTTTGAATGTGACAGGGAATCCTCCCCGGAAATATGAAACACCGCCAACTGAACGTGTCAGTCGGCGGTGCTACCGGGCCGGGAACGTAGCTTTTGAGTAACAGCTATCAAAAGCAGCTTGTCCGGCCAGACGGTCAAAGATTGTGCCAGCCTTTACAAATGCCAGTTTCTGCCGTATAATGCAGATAAATCAGGCAAATGGAGTTTCCTATGAACAATAGAGATTTGACTGGCAAGGTAAATTCAGCCATGTACCGGCAATGCCGGGACCGGGGCTTTGCGGCTCCGGTGGATGTGCTGATGGAGATAGGCTATTTGTCCAAAAAGGACTATGAAAACTGGCGGTATGGGCGCGTCTCCTACTTGGAGCGCGTCTGCATGGCCAATCTGAGTAAGCTGTCCACCGTTATGCACCAGATGAGGGTCTACGCAAAGAAAGCGGGGTTAAAACCTTCCTTCTGTTACTATAAGCGGTGGGGCGTGAAGAAGAAGGGCGGTCAGGGGCGCAAGCCCGTAATCCCCCTTCGTTTCAGCAAAAGCGGTGATCCTGAGATAGAGCGGTGGTACGCGACACACTTCGTTGATTCAAAGCGGGTCAGCCAGCTAAAGGCAGCGGCGATGGAAAAAGCGGAGCCGCCTTGTCAGGAGGAAGTTTCCCCAGCGGGTGGGGCCTCCAGCTCACAGCACTCATAAACATCATCCGGCTTCACCGTCAGCCTGCGGCTCAGGAACTTCGCAATATCAAAGTAATTCTTCTTGCTGGAATCCAGCAGATACTTGTACTGCGGGTGCTTGGTAATGTCAAACTTGTCGGAGAAAAACGGCCTTACGCCCTGCACCTGCAAGATGCACTTGCCGCCGTCCATCACCGCCAGCTCATCGGTGGACATCAATTCTTTCCCAAGTTTTTGGTAATTGACGCCCATGCTTCGCTGGCTTCCTCTGGTGTCGGAAGTGTTGTAGAGGTCGATTGTTTCCTTCCCTAAAGTT
>Ga0137309_100399_pt1 | contig 32952 bp, 34 predicted proteins | sample NAcewiD2O_June_FD_97179 | JGI IMG/M metagenome (GOLD analysis project Ga0137309, IMG submission 97179) | Mouse cecal microbial communities from Vienna, Austria - N-Acetylneuraminic amended D2O_June | ecosystem: Host-associated > Mammals > Digestive system > Large intestine > Cecum | place... | reverse complement strand
GGCGGCGTTCTGGATCCGGTTCCATGTGCTGCGGGGCGGTACGGTGACGGTGCCGCTGTGGCGGTACCTGGTGCTGGGTGTGGTGCTGACGCTGGCGCAGCTGTTTGTGTACGCGGCGCTGGGTCTGTACCAGTCCCAGCGCAAGGCGCGGCTGGTGTGGGAGCTGGAGCGGCTGTGGCTGGCCGGGGGGCTGGTGATGGGCGCGCTGCTGAGCTTCCTGTTTGTGCAGCGGTATGTGGACTACTCGCGCCTGACGCTGGTGGTGTGGTTTTTCCTGAGCGGCGGGCTGCTGAGCTGCAAGCGGGCGGCGCTGCGGCGTGGCCTGCGGTACTTCCGGCAGCGGGGGTATAACCAGAAGCACGTGGTGGTGATCGGCAGCGGGGAGATGGCGCGGGCGTACTGGGAGACGGTGCGCTGCGACCTGGAGCTGGGGTACACGGCGGTGGGGTATGTGTCGGGGCGGCCGGAGCCGGGGCTGGAGGGGCTGCGGTGGCTGGGCGGATACGAGAAGCTTGGTGGCGTGCTGGAGTCGGGGCGGCCGGACGAGGCGGTGTGCGCCATCGGGCCGGAGGAGTACGGACGGATGCCTGAGATCATCTCGTGCTGCGAGAAGACGGGCACGAAGCTGTCCATCATCCCGTTTTACGCGAAATACATGCCGTCCAACCCGCAGTTCGACGAGCTGGAGGGAATCCCGCTGCTGAACCTGCGGCGGATCCCGCTGGACAACTGGGCCAACGCGCTGTGCAAGCGTGGGATGGACATCGTGGGGTCGCTGGCGCTGATCGCGGTGAGCGCGCCGCTGATGGCGGCGTGCGCCATCGGGGTGAAGCTGAGCTCGCCGGGGCCTGTGATCTTCAAGCAGAAGCGGGTGGGGCTGGGGAAGCGGCCGTTTGACATGTACAAATTCCGGTCCATGTATGTGAACGGGACGCAGGGCACGGCATGGAGCACGAACCACGACGGGAGGAAGACGAGGTTTGGCGCGTTCATGCGGAAATGCTCGCTGGACGAGCTGCCGCAGTTCTTCAACGTGCTGAAGGGCGACATGAGCCTGGTGGGCCCGCGGCCGGAGATCCCGTACTATGTGGAGAAATTCAAGGAGGACGTGCCGCTGTATATGGTGAAGCACCAGGTCCGGCCCGGGATCACGGGCTGGGCGCAGGTGAACGGCCTGCGGGGCGACACGTCGATCAAGGCGCGGGTGGAGCATGACGTGTACTACATCGAGCACTGGAGCGTGCTGTTCGACATAGAGATCCTGCTGAAGACGGTGTTCGGGGGCAAGTTTGTGAACGGGGAAGCGCTGCGTTGAAGGAGGATGGAGAATGGGTGGGTTGGTTTGACGCCTGGGGGGATGAGGTCCATCACCGCACCGGCTCGGAGGGGGTTGCGGATGACTTGGCGCACATACTGAGGCAGGGAAGCGTCAATTTCTACATGTTTCACGGGGGCACCAGCTTTGGATGGATGAATGGGGCCAATGATTATAGACGGCTCACCCCCGATGTGACTTCTTACGACTATGATGCGCCCTTGTCGGAGGACGGGCGGCCAACGCAGAAGTATTTTGCCATCCAGCGGGTGCTGGAGCGGTTTAATCCGGGCAGCACAGGGGCGCTGCCCGTTCCCTTGCCGCGGCGGGCCTATGGGGAGCTGCGCTGCCGGGGCAGGGCGGACCTGTTCTCATGGATGGAGAAGCTGGGCCGGGCAGTGGAACGGGAGGCGCCCTGCCGCTGGATAATTTGAACAGCCTGGTCTTTTCTGACGGGGAGGTGGCTTCCCCGGCGTTCTACCGTTTTGCGCTGGAGGTGGATTCTCCCGCCGACACCTTCCTGGACCTGTCCGGCTGGGAGAAGGGGACGGTTTTTGTCAACGGCAGGGCGCTGGGACGGTTCTGGGATAAGGGGCCCCAAAGACGGCTTTATCTGCCTGCCCCTTGGCTGCGGATGGGGGAGAATGAGATTATCCTGTTTGAGACGGAGGGGCGGACAGGAAAAACCATTGTCCTTTGGGACGAGCCGGATCTGGGGCCCGAGGGATAGATGGGGGTTGCCACATTCCGGAGCGTGATTTTATCACGGTGTTTGCCGGGCTGGCTTGATATAATCCGCTCATCAAGTTTGGGAGGTCATGGTATGGGGACGAGAAAAAAGCGGCGGGCTGTTGTAGACGCCGGCGCCTGCGTTGCCTGCGGCTGCTGTGCGAAGGTATGCCCTGTGTCCGCCATTGAGGTATGGCGCGGGATCCGGGCGGTGGTCAATGGGGAAATGTGTGTAGGCTGCGGCAGATGCGAACGGGAGTGTCCGGCCTCTGTCATTGAACTTCAGGAGGTGCAGCCGTGAAAAAGCGCTGGTATGATTACCTGTGGATAGTGGAGCTGACCTATTTGGCGCTGGGATTTTTCAATATCCTGTTTGCGTGGCTGGGCCTGCTGTTCTTTTTTATCCCGCTGATCATTTCCGCTGTCAGGGGTACAAAAGGCTACTGCAACCATTACTGTGGCCGGGGACAGGTATTTGGCCTGCTGGGTGGGCGCTTTGGCCTGTCCCGGAAAAAGGATATTCCCAAGTGGATGAGGAGCAAGTGGTTTCGCTACGGTTTTCTGATTTTCTTTTTCATCATGTTCTTCCAGATGCTGTGGAATACCTATCTGGTTTTTGCCGGTGTGCAGGATCTGCGGCAGGCGGTGACGCTGCTGTGGACCTTTAAGCTGCCGTGGCATTGGGCGTATCACGGGACGCTGCTGCATCCTGGCGTTGCGCAGTTCGCGTTCGGGTTCTACAGCGTGATGCTGACTTCCACCGTGCTGGGGCTGGTCACGATGGTTTTGTTCAAGCCCCGCAGTTGGTGCGTTTACTGCCCTATGGGCACCATGACGCAGCTGATTTGCAAGGCCAGGAGCGGAAAAGGGTGATTCTATCCGCATAACCGGCGGGATTATTTTGAGGTGAATTTTATAGAAAAAGGCGGCCGATGCTTTGAATCGGCCGCCTTTTCAGCAATATCCTCTTAATTGTTTAAAGCTTTTTGACCGCATCCCGGCATGCGATATAGTTCTTCATCGGCGTATTGGTTGCCGCGACACAGCCCGGGGTAAGGATGAGACCATTGCGCCCGGCCATGTCAACTGCCTGCTTCAAATGCTGATGGACCTGGGGGATGGTAGCGTCCTTCAGCCATTTTTCATTGATGCCGCCCATCAGGCAGCGGTCGGTAAGCTCGCGCGCTTCGGCAAGGTTGGGCTTGGCCCAGCGGTCATGCCAGTTGACGCATTGCAGCGGATAATCAGCCATCAATTTGTACATGGTGTTATACCCGAAGGTTCATGGACGAGACCTATGACAGCATCATCAAGTTCGCAGAGCTTCAAGAGTTCCAGGACAGGCCCTTCAAACAGCTGTCCTCGGGCATGAAGTCACGGCTCGCCTTTGCCATCGCCTCCCTGGTTCAGCCGGACATCCTCATTTTAGATGAGGTGCTGTCTGTAGGCGATGGGGCTTTTCGGAAGAAAAGCGAAACAAAGATGCGGGAGATCATCTCGGGCGGAGCAACTACCATCTTGGTGAGCCATTCCGTCCAGCAGGTGAAGGAGCTGTGCAACAAGGTGCTTTGGCTGGACAAAGGGAGGCAAATCGCGTTTGGGGATGCCCAGATTCTGTGCCGGCTGTACCAGCAGTACCTGGACAGGAAAATGACCTTGGCCCAGGCGGAAGAATCCTGGAAATCGCTGGAGCAGCATTACGATTATTTGGTGGTAGGCGCGGGGCTGTACGGCGCCGTCTTTGCCCATGAGATGGCGGCCAGGGGCAAAAGCTGCCTGGTAATCGACGCCCGCATGTGGGCGGCAACGCCCACTGCGAAGAGATAGAGGGTATCATGGTTCACAAATATGGTCCGCATGTGTTCCATACAAATCAGAAAGATCTGTGGGACTATGTGAACCAATATACCAAGTTTCTGCATTTTTCAGACGGAGGCTATTCGGACAAGTATGTGGGCATCCCAGCAGAGGGATATGATGTGCTCGTCCGCAAGCTTTTATCAGGGTGCGGCGTTGTAACGGGCCTGTCCTATCAAAAGCTGGAGGAAGCGTTCCAGGGGATTGGGGACTGTGTCCTTTATACGGGCCCCATCGACCAGTTTTTTGAATACAGCCTGGGCTGGTTGGAATACCATGGCCTGCGCTTTGAGGAGGAGGTTCGGAACGAGCCGGACTATCAGGGGCAGGCAATCAAGGACTGCCCAGATGAAGAGCCGCCCTGCCGCATCATTGAGCACAGGCATTTCACGGGAGCGGTGGGTAAGAAGACGGTGATTACCCGGGAGTATGGGGAGGAATGGATTCCCGGCCGGGGACGGTATCATCCTGTGGAGGACGAGCGAAACAGGGCGCTTCATAAACAGTATTTGGAACTTGCAAAAGCGCAACACCCCAATTTTGTGTTTGGCGGGCGCATGGGAGAACACCGGGACTACACGATGGCCGAGACGATAGCCGCGGCACTGAAAAAAGTGAAAGAGCTGACGGATCATAGCTGAGAGGGGGGAAGTGCTCTCGCCGAATTGTGCGGCGTTGCCTTAAAGAAAAAGCTCCGGGAGACAGCGGAATGGATTAGGGCTTCATTGAAAATTGCCAATATGCCCAAGCGACGAGGCTTTCTCCCGGATTATTTCTCTCGGATTCCGCCTCAAAGTATGACATGTTACGTTGCTTGAAGGAGGCGGGTGTTTTGAAACGGCAGAGTAAAATCATCCACCAGAATTATTACGAACGCGGCTGCTTCCCGTTGCGGAAAGCAGCCGCGTTCACTTTCTCTGAACTAAATTCATATTGTACACAGCCATAGCTCCCCTAAAATGAAGCTATTACAAAAAGGAGGGGCATTATGGACACATATGGATACATCCGAGTTTCGACGAAGGAGCAGAATGAGGATCGACAGATTATCGCCATGCGGGAATTCGGTGTTAAAAATGACAAAGTTATCTTGGACAAGCAATCGGGTAAGGATTTTGACCGCCCCGGATACCGGCGGTTGGTACGCAAACTAAAAGCCGGTGATACCCTTGTCATCAAGAGCATTGACCGGCTGGGGCGGAACTATGATGAAATCCTGGAACAGTGGCGGCTGCTGACGAGGGAAAAGCGAGTGGCCATCGTGGTGCTGGATATGCCTCTGCTGGACACCCGCCAGGGCCGGGATCTCACAGGCGTGCTGATCGCCGACATTGTTCTCCAGCTGCTGTCCTATGTGGCGCAGACAGAGCGGGAGTTCAACCGCCAGCGGCAGGCGGAAGGGATTGCGGCGGCTAAAGCCAAGGGCGTCCACTTCGGGCGGAGATTCAAAGACCGGGGCGAGGACTACGAGGATGTGATGGCCGCCTGGCGGCGGGGCGAAATCAGCGGCAGGGCGGCGGCGAAGAGGCTGGGTGTGGCCCATGGAACCTTCCAGCGGTGGTGTAAGGAGTAGGGTTGGCTAACAAAGCGTGGGTTGCAGGCCACACAAAATAAGCCATGGTTTTGAGCAAGGCAAAGCTGTTTTTCATAAACAGTAAGCCTTGCTCTTGCCTATGGTAAGTAATTTTATCACATATCCTGAAATTATGCAACAGGAAATGTGGCCTGCAACCCACGTTTCAAAAAATTTTCCTGGCGGTTTCCGCCAAGGCTCCGGCCCGGCGGGCGGGGATACCTGCGACCCGGGCAAAGGCTTTCAATAAAATGATTTGGAGTATTTTATGGAGCAGATATTACAATTTGTCATACCCGCCCTCATGGGGGTGGAGTCCACGGTGGCCTATGAGCTGAAAAAGCTGGGGCTGTCCGAAGTGCGGGCGGAAAACGGTCGGGTGCTGTGCCAGGGCGGGCCCGCCGATATCCCCCGGCTGAACCTGAACCTGCGCTGCGGGGCACGGGTGCTGCTGTGCCTGGGCTGCTTCCCGGCCCGCTCCTTTGAGGAGCTGTTTGAGGGCTGCGCGGCCCTTCCCTGGGAGGACTTCATCCCCCGGGAGGGGCGCTTTCCGGTGAAGGGGTACGCGGTCAGCTCCCAACTCCATTCGGTGCCCGCCTGCCAGTCCATTTTGAAAAAGGCGCTGTGCAAAAGGCTGGGGCAGGCGTATGGCCTGGAGATACTGCCCGAGACGGGAACCTTATACCAGGTGCAGTTTTCCATTTTAAAGGATCAAGTGACTTTAATGCTGGACACGTCGGGGGACAGCCTGTACAAGCGGGGCTACCGGGCCCGGAACATGGGCGCGCCGCTGCGGGAGACGCTGGCGGCGGCGCTGGTGTCCCTGTCCCGGTACAGGGGGCGGGACCCCTTCTGCGACCCTTTCTGCGGCTCGGGCACCATACCCATCGAGGCGGCCCTCATCGCCAGGAACCGGGCCCCCGGGTTAAACCGCTCCTTTGCCGCCCAGCGGTGGGGCTGGCTTGCGTCAAAGCTGTGGATGGAGGCCGCGGACGAGGCCATGGACCATGAGTTTCGCGGCGCTTACGACATCTGGGGCGGGGATATCGACCCCGCCGCCGTGGAGCTGTCCCGGCACAACGCCCGGCTCGCCGGGGTTGAGGACACGGTGCGCTTTGAAACGGCCGACGCGGCGGAATTCCGCCGGGATGAGCCCCGGGGCCGGGTGGTGACCAACCCGCCCTATGGGGAGCGGCTGCTGGAGAAGCGGGAGGCGGAGGCGCTCTACCGGGGCTTCGGCCGGGCGGCGCTGGCGCTGCCCGGGGGGTGGGAGGTGGATGTGCTGTCCTCCCACACCGAGTTCGAGCGGGCCTTTGGGCGGCCTGCGGACAAGAAGCGGAAGCTGTATAACGGCATGATAAAATGCGACTTGTTCATGTATGGGGGAAGCGCGGAGAAGCGGCCAGCGAGGGCGCGTGGAGGTAGACAGCTTGGCGGGCCAAAGGCCCGGTAGGCCGTCCGTGGGCAGCAGAGAAAGAAAACGCTGGGAGGAGTGCCCTGTGCGGCATATCTTTATCATCAACCCCTCGGCGGGGAAGAAGCGGAGCACAAAGACGCTGGTAGAGCGCATCCAGGCGCTGGACGCTCCCTGCGAGATTCACTTCACCGAAAAAACGGGGGACGCCCGGCGGATAGCCCGGGCGGCGGCAGAGAGCGGCGAGGCGGTGCGCATCTACGCCTGCGGCGGGGACGGCACCCCGAACGAGGCGGTGAACGGCGCGGCAGGGTATGAAAACGCCGCCGTCACCAACGTGCCCACCGGCACGGGCAACGACTTTCTGAAGATATTCGGCAGGGAGAACAAGGCCCGCTTCACCGATCTGGAGGCGCTGTCCCAGGGTCCCCAGGCGGCCATGGACCTCATCGACTGCAACGGGATGCTGGGCATCGACATTGTATGCGTGGGGCTGGACTCCCGCATCGCGGTGGATAAGGACAAGTATAACGCCCTGCCCCTGGTCACCGGCATGGGGGCCTACATTCTGGCCCTGCTGGCCAACGTGATGTTCAAGAGCATAGCCCAGCCCACGGCGGTGGAGTGCGGCGACCTCCACTTTGACGGGGAGACCACCATTGTGTGCGTTTGCAGCGGGCGGTATTACGGCGGCGGCTTCATGCCGGTGGGGGATAATATGCCCGACGACGGCCTGCTGGAGACCCTGGTGGTGCGCAAGGTGAGCCGGGCCACCTTCTTCCGCCTGGTGGGCAGGTACGCCCAGGGGAAATACCGGGATTATCCCGACCTCATCTGGTACCGCCAGGGGGAGACGGTGACGATCAAGGGGCAGGACGAGCTGGTGGCGGTGGTGGACGGCGAGGCCCTCCGGGCCCGGGAGCTGACCATCGGCCTGTCGGAGAAAAAGGTGAACTTTTTCTATCCCGCCGGGCTGGACTACCGGCCGAAGACATAAACTGGAGAAGGGCGCCGGGTTCCGGCATAAGGAACCCGGCGGCAAATAGGGGGGCTGCGGGATGCGGATCGGTTTAGTGTCCTTTGTATGCAAAAACAGGGATATATCCTTTAATATGTCACAAATTGAACGGGCCCTGCGGGAAGCGCAGGGGAAGGTGGATCTGCTTTGCTTTGGCGAAGCCTATCTGCAAGGCTTTGACTGCCTGTGCTGGGACTATGCCGTGGACAAGGAAATGGCGCTGGAGCTGAATTCGCAGGCCATTTGCCAATTGCGGGAATGGTCAAAAGCATATGGGACGGCGCTGCTGACGGGGTATATTGAGAGGGAAAAAGAATGCCTGTACTCTTCCTGTGCTGTCATTGATGACGGCGAAATATTGTACAATTACAGGAGGATCACAAAAGGCTGGAAAGAATATTGGAAAACAGACGGGCACTACAGGGAAGGGGATAAAGCGGGGGAATTCACCCTCCATAATCATAAAATCATGCTTGCCCTGTGCGGAGACCTGTGGGATTGTCTGGAGAAGTTCAAAACAGACCGCCTGCTGATTTGGCCGGTATATGTTAACTTTACCGTAGAGGAGTGGAACCGCCAGGAGATGGACGCGTACGCGCGGCAGGCGTCGCTGGCAGCGGAACAGGTCTTGATGGTCAACCCGCTGGATCACGAGCCTCAAAACCACGGCGGATCCTTTTACTTCCGCGATGGAAAAATTGTCGATAGGCTCCCGTTTGACCAGGAGGGAATCCTGGTCGTAGAGATAGCGGATGCCGAGTAGGGACGAGTTCCAGAGGCATCGCCGTATCGTACGAATAAAGGCAAGGCAAACCATGATGGTCTGCCTTGCCTTTTTGCTTCTGTCCCTCTGCGGCTGCGCGCCTGGTAATCACGCTGCGAACCGGCCAGGACGCTCGCTTGCTTTCACTCCGCCCCGGCCTGGTCTGGGGCGGCTTTGCCGCCCTGCGCCCGGCCTCGCTCCGCTCCAAGCTACCTCGCTGTCCGCTTCTCCGCGCTGAGCAGCTCCCGCTCTGCCTGGCTCAATCTGTGGTAGCTGGGGGCCATGGCGGCGGCGGACACCAGCTGTCCCTCCCTGGCCATGCGCAGGGCGCACCGGGCCACACCCCAGGCGGTCTGGTACAGCAGGTGGGGGGGCATGAGGGCGCAGGGCAGGGCCAGCTCCTCCAGCGCCCTTTGGACCAGATGGGCCCCGTCCCCCACCAGGGTCTGGGGCAGGCCGGAGGCCCGCACCTCGTCCGCCAGCTCGTCCAGCCCCATGGCCCGGTCGGGGGTGAGGCGGGTGAGCGCCCCGTTTTCCGCCCGGAACCGGGCGCAGTAGACCTGGTTTCGCCTGGCGTCCATGGCGGCGCAGATCTCCCCCCCCACATGGGCGCACTGCCAGGCCATGGCCTCCAGGGTGGAGCAGGGGGCGCAGGGTTTGTCCCCCGGCCACGCCAGCCCCTTGGCGGCGGCCACGCCGATGCGCACCCCGGTGAAGGACCCCGGCCCCGCCGCCACCGCCACCACGTCCATCCCGTCCAGGGTGAGGCCGGTGTTTTTCAGCAGGTCCGCCGCCATGGGCATCAGGGTGGCGGAGTGGGTCAGCCCGCTGTTCTGGAAGGACTGGGCCAGCAGCCGTTCGTCCTCCGTGACCGCCACGGAGGCGGTGACGGCGGAGGTCTCCAGCGCGATGATTTTCATAAATCCACCCCCTCGATGGCGATGATCCTGTCGTTGTCCCCGTCCCCCCGGACGATGGACACCCGAACCGCGCCGTCCTCTATGGCCTCGGCCACGTTTTCGCTCCACTCCACGGCGCACACGCCGCCCCGGGATAGGTAGTCCTCCCAGCCGATGTGGAACAGCTCGTCGGCGCCGCCCAGCCGGTACATGTCAAAGTGAAACAGGGGCAGGCGCCCCCCCTCGTACTCGTTGACAATGGTGAAGGTGGGGCTGGTCACCCGCTCCTCCACCCCCAGGGCCCGGGCCATGCCGGACACAAAGGCGGTCTTGCCTGCCCCCAGATCCCCGGTGAAGGCCACCACCCGGCCGGTTTTCAGCGCGTCCGCCAGCCGCCCGCCCAGGGCCGCGGTCTCCTCCCGGCTGTGGGTGACAAATTCCATAGCAGCTCACTTCCCGCACATAGATTAAGAATTCGGAAACTCTTTGCAAATCAGTATAGCATAATCCGCCGGGATGTGCTATACTAATTTGCACCTGTTTTCCGCCCCGCGGCGGGCGGGACGCGCAGGAGCGAATTTGGCATCCTATATTTACAGTGTTCACCAGAGAGGAGGGCCGCGCCTTGCAGCCGACGCGCACACTCAGGGAATTTTTCAAAAAGGGCGACGTGGTTCTTCTGCTCCTGTGCATCCTGGCCAGCCTCATGGGGCTGGTGCTCATCTACAGCGGCACCCGCTATATGGACGCGCTGCACAGCTTCCCCCAAAAGCAGGCCATGTTTTTGTGCATGGGGGTGGCGGCCTACGTGTGGGTCTCCTTCATCGACATTGAGTACCTGATGGAGAAGTGGTGGTGGGTGTTTCTGCTGCTGGGGCTGTTTGTCATCGCCCTGATCTACCCCTTCGGCGAGGGCGGGGACAGCGGAAATAAAAGCTGGGTCTACCTCCCCATACCCGGCTTTCCCGGCTTCCAGCCCGGGGAGATCGCCAAGCTGGCCTATATCGTGGTGCTGGCCTGGATGATCAACAAGGAGCGGCCAAAGGGCTTGGGCCGTTTTTCCTCCATCGTGAAATACGTGGTGCTCACCGGGGTGTTCTCCGGGTCGCTGGCGGTGCTGTCCGGCGACTGGGGCATGGTCGTTGTCTACCTGTTCATCTTTGTGGTGATGGCCTGGGTGGCCGGGGTGAGCAAGTGGTGGTTTCTCGGGGTGGGGACGCCCATGGTGGGCGGGGTGGTGTTTTTGTGGCACTTCATCCTGCCCCGCACCAAATATTGGGACGATTACCGCATCATGCGCTTCCGGGTGGTGGTGGAGCACTGGAAAGGGAATAATTTAGATCCACGGGGCCATGGCTGGCAGCAGAACCAGTCCCTGGCGGCCATCGGCTCGGGCCAGATCACCGGCATGGGCTATCTCAACGGCACCCGCACCCACTCCCCCAGCAGGGAGACCCTGCCCGCCCGGCATACCGACAACATCTTCGCTGTGTGCGGGGAGGAGTTCGGCATGATCGGCTGCTGCGCGGTGCTGCTGGTGCTGCTGCTCATCATCCTGCGCTGCGTGTGGGTGTCCCGCCGGGCCCGCAGCCACATGTCCGCCTATATCGCCATGGGCATCGCCGGGATGCTGATGATCCAGACCATGATCAACGTGGCCATGACGCTGTATATCGGCCCCGTCATCGGCCTGACCCTGCCCTTTATCAGCTATGGGGGCTCGTCCACCCTGACGCTGTTCATCGCCATGGGGCTGGTGTCGGGCATCAAAATGCGGCCCCTGCCCAGCTGGCTCAAGGATCGAAGTCAATTGTAAAAAATATGCGGGCGCGTCCTGATCCGGGCGCGCCCGCATATTTCGCACTCCTTTGGTATAAGCTAGTCCCACAACCATACAAAGGAGGCTTTCCCTTTGAAAAAGCGAATCATGATACTGTCCCTGTGTCTGGCCGGGGCGCTCACCGTCCCCGCCCTGGCCCTGACCACCCCCACCGCCGAGGTGGAGAACGCCGCCCCCATCGCCGAGGACCTGACCCTCAAGACCTACAAGGGGGTGGCCATCTCCAGCCGCTTTGCCGCCGTGGACCCGGAGGGCGACCTGGTCACCTTCCAGGTGGTGGACAGCCCCGCCCGGGGCCAGGTGGCCATGGATGAGAACGACCCCGCCGCTTTCACCTACACCCCCTATGAGGGCAAAAAGGGCCGGGACACCTTCACCTACGTGGCCATCGACGCCAAGGGGAATGTGTCCAAGCCCGCCACCGTGAAGGTGAACATCCAGAAGCAGTCCACCACCGTGAGCTATTCCGACCTGGAGGGCGACCCCGCCCACTACGCCGCCCTGCGCCTGGCGGAGGCGGGGGTGTACACCGGGCGTAAGGTGGGCAGCCTTTACTGCTTTGACCCGGAGAGCACCTTTACCCGCCAGGAGTTTTTGACCATGGCCATGACGGCGGCGGGGAAGGAGCCCCTGAGCGGCGTCACCCTCACCGGGTTCTATGACGACCAGGACATCTCCGCCTGGGCCAAGGGCTATGTGTCCGCGGCCCTGGCGGTGGGCACGGTGGAGGGCTCCCGCAACGGCGCGGGCCAGACGGTGTTCGTCCCCGGCGGCGCGGTCACCTGCGCGGAGGCCGCCGTCATCATCGACCGCCTGCTGGCCACCGGCGACGTGGCGGGGACAGCCTCCGCCTTCTCCGCCGAGACCGCCCCCGCCTGGGCCTACCAGTCGGCGGTGAATATGGAGGCGGTGTCGGTGCTGTCCGGCAGCTCCCAGCTGTCCCAGCCCCTCACCAGGACCCAGGCCGCGGAAATGCTGTCCGCCATGCTGGACGTGCTGGATGCCCGGGACAGCGGCGGCTGGTTCCGCTGACACAGTTTCTTGGCGCTTGACGGGCGGGAACCCTGCGAGGCAGAAGGGCCCGGCGGGAGAACTCTCCCGCCGGGCCCTTTGTCCGCAGCCTACAGGGCGTAAAGCTGGGAATATTTTTTCTCCAGGTAGTCGGCAAATACGGTGGGGTCGAATGGGCCGCAGGCGTTTTTCACCACGTCGGCGGGCTCCATCAGGCCGCCGTGCCGGTGGACCTTCTCCCCCAGCCAGGCGGATACGCCGGACAGGTCCCCCTTGGACACGGGGCCCCATACGTCCATGTCCTGCTCCATATTGCGCAGCATCTGCGCACCGTAGGCGCTGCCCAGGGCGTAGGAGGGGAAGTAGCCGAAGGCGCCGCCGGACCAGTGGCTGTCCTGGAGGCAGCCCTGGCTGTCGTCGGGCACGTCCACCCCGAGATACTCCTTGTACAGCCGGTTCCAAGTCTCCGGCACGTCCTTCACCGCCAGCGTGCCGCCGATGAGCTGCTTTTCGATCTCATAGCGCACCATCACGTGGAGGCAGTAGGTCAGCTCGTCCGCCTCGGTGCGGATGAGGGAGGGCTGGGCCTTGTTCACCGCGCGGTAGAACTGCTCTGCCGTCACGCCGGCCAGCTGCTCGGGGAAGAACTCCTTCATCTTGGGGAAGACGGCCTGGATGAAGGGCAGGGAGCGGCCGATCAGGTTTTCGTAGAACCGGGACTGGCTCTCGTGGACGCCCATGGACACGCCCCCGGCCAGGCAGGTGTATTGCAGCTCGTCGGCGATGCCCAGCTCGTACTTGGCGTGGCCCCCCTCGTGGATGACGGAGTACATGGAGAAGTCCATATTGTCCTCGTGGTAATGGGTGGTGATGCGCACGTCCTTGTTGTTGAACTCCAGGGTGTAGGGGTGCTCCGTCTCGCCGATGGTGCAGTGGGACCGGTCCAGCCCCAGCACCTGCATCAGGTAGTCGGAGAACTTCCGCTGGGCGTCCACAGGGTAGCGCCTGCGCAGGAAGGAGTCGTCGGGGGGCTCCTTTTCCATGACCGCGTGGAGCAGGGGGACGATGCGCTCTCGCAGGGTGGCGAAGAATTTGTCCAGATAGGCCATGTCCACCCCCCGCTCATACTCGTTGAGCAGGGCGTCGTAAGGCGCCTTGGCGCTGTCGTAGTAGCCGGCGAACTTGATGTTGAAGGCCACCAGCTTCTCCAGCACCGGGCGGAACAGCTGGAAATCGCTGGCCTCCTTGGCCCGGCGCCACACGTCGCCCGCCTGGTTGGTGAGGACGGCGTACTCCATGTACTCGTCCGTCGGGATGCGCCGGAGCTGGTCGTAGGACCGGCGCAGCTCCTCCACCTGGCGGCGGACAGGGTGGTCCAGCCCGTCCTTATGCGCCCACAAAAAGTCCAGCAGCTCCCCCACCTGGGGGTCGGAGAACAGCTTGTGCTGCTCCCCGGCCAGCACGCCCAGGGCCACCCCACGGCCCTCGGCGGTATCCTTGGGGGCCACGGTGGTGCCGTCCAGGTACAGGGAGGAGGACGCCGCCTGGTAGGCGTACATCTTCCTTTGCAGCTCGGCCAGCCGGTCCAGCGCTTGCTTCAGTTCCATGGTACACTCCTCATTTCTTTTGTGATTGTAGATTAAACGTATGTTTCACGTGAAACATTGTGAGTCAGACGCAATCGGGCCCGTCCTGGGAGAAGACGACGCCTTGCCGCTCGGCCAGGGCCTGGGCCAGGGCCAGCCCTCCGGCATCCAGCCCCCGGTCCTTGATGACCACCTCGCCCCACCAAAGGCCGGTGCGCCGCAGCCACAGCAGGGCCTTGACGGTCTGCTCCAGCCCGCCGCCGTCCCCCTGGGCGTCCACCACCATCCGCGCGGGGCACACCCCCGGCAGGAGAAGGGCCCCCAACGCCAGCCACCCCAGGCCCACCAGCCCGAAGGCCGCCAGCAGCGCCGCCAAAAACTGAACCACCTGCGTCATTTCCGCCGCCTCCTTTTTAGAAGCTGCACCAATAGCCTCAGCACCCGGCTTTACGACCCAAATTGCCGCCGGCTGCGTTGAAAATCTTGAAATACACCAAGTATTCCCGCGGTTTTTCGCATTGCCAGCGGCAATTTTGGCTCGCGAATTTGAATACTTCGGCTATTGGCACAGCTTCTTAAACTGAGGCATTCTATGGCGGCGGGCACTTTTTTGTCACCGGTTGAAGCAGACCAATTCCGCCCCGGCCTCATCTGCGCGGATGGCGGAGTAGGCGCCGTGGCGGAAAAACCAGCCAGGCCGGAGCAGGTCCTGCTCTCCCGCCAGCCCCAGGTACAGCAGGATCAGGGACAGCGAGCCGTTGTGGGCCACCACCAGGGTATCCTCCCCCCGGTCCAGGAGAACGTCCACGCAGCCCGCTACCCGCCGCAGCATATGGGAGGGGGATTCCCCCTCCGGCGGCGTGGTGTGAAGCCAGTCCGCCAGCAGTGCGCCGATGTGGTCGCCGAAGCGGGCCTCCGCCGCGCCCCAGGTGAGCCCCTCCATCGCCCCCATGTCCTGCTCTTGCAGGGCGGGAGCAGGCTCGGGACTCACCCCCCGGCCCTCCGTGCAGATCAAGGCGGTGTCCCAGGCCCGGGACAGGGAGCTGGCCACGCAGCGGGTGAAGGACACCTCCCGCAGCTTGTCCGCCGCCTGCTTTGCCTGCTCCCGGCCCAGCGGGGTGAGGGGATAGTCTTTCGCCCCGAAAAAGAGCTGTCTTTCATTGCCCACCGACTGGCCGTGGCGCACCAGATAGAGATACATAATGCTTGCCCGCCTCCTTGTCACGCTGTGCAGGCGGCCGCCTGCTCCGCGCTTCTTGCTTGTCACGCTGCGCCTGTTCGCTGCGCGCGGCTTCCCGCCGTCTCGGGCAAAACCCGGCCCCGCGGGGCAGGCCCTGGGCTTTTGCCCTCGCTCTGGTCCATCCGCGCGGCTCACGACGGCTTTGCGCTTCTAAAACAGATTGACCACGCCGTAGGCCAGTACGCTGATGGCTACGCCCGCGATGAGCACCCCGGCGATGATGGACGGGAGGGCCTTGCGCAGGGGCATGTCCAGAAACGCCGCCGCCAGCGAGCCCGTCCACGCTCCGGTGCCCGGCAGGGGGATGGCCACGAACAGCATCAGCCCCAGGTATTTATACCTGGTCACCTTCTGCCCCTTCAGGTGGGCCTTGCGCTCCAGGGCGTCCACCATGCGGTTCAGCACAGGGATTCTCCGGCGCATCCACTGGAAAATCCGGCGGATATAGACGATGATGAAGGGGACGGGGATCAGGTTGCCGATGACGGCGGCCAAAAACGCCGCCCACACCGGCAGCCCGGCGGCCACGCCGAAGGGGATACCCCCCCGCAGCTCCACCACCGGCACCATGGACACCAGCAGGGTGAGCAGGAATTCCCCCGCGAAGGTCTCCGTCAGCCATTGTAAATTCAATTCCATGGGGTATCAGCTCGTTTCCAGAACGTTTTTCAGGTATTTGCCCGTGTAGCTCTCCGGGTGGGCCGCCACCTCCTCGGGGGTGCCCGTGCACACCACGGTGCCGCCGCCGGAGCCCCCCTCCGGGCCCAGGTCGATGATATAGTCCGCCGTCTTGATCACGTCCAGGTTGTGCTCAATGACCACCACCGTGTTCCCTTTGTCCACAAACCGCTGGAGCACCTCCACCAGCTGATGGACGTCGGCGGTGTGCAGGCCGGTGGTGGGCTCGTCCAGGATATATACCGTGGAGCCGGTGGACTGCTTGGACAGCTCGGTGGCCAGCTTCACCCGCTGGGCCTCGCCGCCGGACAGGGTGGTGGAGGGCTGGCCCAGCTTCACGTACCCCAGCCCCACGTCCTTCAGGGTCTGGATGCGCTTATTCAGCCGGGGCAGGTTCTCGAAAAAGGGGAGGGCCTCCTCCACCGTCATCTCCAGAACCTCGTGGATGTTTTTGCCCTTGTAGCGCACCTCCAGCGTCTCCCGGTTGTACCGCTTGCCTTTGCACACCTCGCAGGGCACGTAGATGTCGGGCAGGAAGTGCATCTCGATTTTCAGCAGCCCGTCCCCGGAGCACGCCTCGCACCGTCCGCCCCGGACGTTGAAGGAGAACCGCCCCGGGCCGTAGCCCCGGGCCCTGGCGTCCTGGGTGGAGGAGAACAGCTCCCGGATATCGTTGAACAGGCCCGTGTAGGTGGCGGGGTTGGAGCGGGGGGTGCGCCCGATGGGGGACTGGTCGATGGCGATCACCTTGTCCAGATGCTCGATGCCCTCCATGCCGTCGTGTTTGCCGGGGCGGGCCTTGGTGCGGTTGAGCTCCGCCCCCAGGCGCTTGAAGAGGATCTCGTTGACCAGGGAGGACTTCCCCGACCCGGACACCCCGGTGACGGCGATGAAGGTGCCCAGGGGGAAGCTCACGTCGATGTGCCGCAGGTTGTTTTCCGCCGCCCCCCGCACAGTGAGAAGATGGCCGTTCCCCGCCCGGCGCTGCGCCGGGACGGGCACCTTCTTCCGCCCCGCCAGATAGTCGCCGGTGACTGAGCCGGGGGTGTCCATCACCTGCCGGGCGGTGCCGCAGGCCACCACCTGGCCGCCGTGGACCCCGGCGCCGGGGCCGATATCCACGATATAGTCGGCGGCGCGCATGGTGTCCTCGTCGTGCTCCACCACGATCAGGGTATTGCCCAGATCCCGCAGGTGCTTCAACGTGTCCAGCAGCAGGTCGTTGTCCCGCTGGTGCAGGCCGATGGAGGGCTCGTCCAGGATATACAGCACCCCCATCAGGGAGGAGCCGATCTGGGTGGCCAGGCGGATGCGCTGGCTCTCGCCGCCGGACAGAGTGCCCGCCTGCCGGGTGAGGGTGAGGTACTGAAGCCCCACCGACTTCAAAAAGCCCAGCCGGGCGCGGATCTCCTTCAAAATCTGGTCGGCGATCATGGCCTGGGTGTCGGTGAGGGTGATGGTGTCCAGAAAGGCCAGGGCCTCGTCCACCGGCTTCTGGCAGAACTGGTGAATGGAGCTGCCCCCCACGGTGACGGCCAGGGCCTCCCGCTTGAGCCGCTTTCCCTGGCACTCGGGGCAGGGGCACTCGCTCATGCACTCCTCGATCTCCCGCTTCATGGCGTCCGACTGGGTTTCCCGGTAGCGGCGCTCCAGGTTGTTGATAATGCCCTCGAAGGGCTGGTACAGGGTGCCCTTGCCCCGGGGCTGGTCGTAGTTCAGGGTGAGCTTCTCCCCCTTGGTGCCGTACAGGATGATATCCACCACCTCATTAGACAGCTTCTCCACCGGGTCGCTGAGCTTGAAGCGGTACTTTTTGGCCAGGGCGTCGAAGTACATCCGGGAGATGCCGTCGGACTTGATGTGGTTCCAGCCCGAGGCGGTGATGGCCCCCTCCAGAATGGACAGGGAACGGTTTGGGAGGATGCGCTCAGGGTCGATCTTCATCTGGCTGCCCAGCCCGGTGCAGGCGGGACAGGCCCCGTAGGGGTTGTTGAAGGAGAACATCCGGGGGGAGAGCTCCTCAATGGATACCCCGCAGTCCTCGCAGGCGTAGTTCTGGGAGAAGGTGATGTCCCGCTCATCGTCCCCCAGCACGTTGACGATCACGATGCCGCCGGACAGGGTGGAGGCGGTCTCCACGCTGTCGGTGAGCCGCCGGGCCACGTCCTCCCGGATCACCAGCCGGTCCACCACGATCTCGATGGAGTGCTTGCGGTTTTTGTCCAGCTTGATCTCCTCGGTGAGGTCGTACAGGGAGCCGTCCGCCCGCACCCGGACATAGCCGGATTTCCGGGCGTCCTCAAAGATTTTGGCGTGCTCGCCCTTCTTACCCCGGACGACGGGGGAGAGCACCTGGATGCGGGTGGCCTCGGGGAGGGTCATCACCTGGTCGATGATCTGGTCGATGGTCTGCTGCTTGATCTCCTTGCCGCACTTGGGGCAGTGGGGGGTGCCCACCCGGGCCCACAGCAGGCGGAGGTAGTCATAAATCTCGGTGACGGTGCCCACGGTGGACCGGGGGTTTTTGGAGGTGGTTTTCTGGTCGATGGAGATGGCGGGGGACAGTCCCTCGATGTAGTCCACGTCGGGCTTCTCCATCTGGCCCAAAAACATCCGGGCATAGGAGGACAGGGATTCCACATACCGCCGCTGGCCCTCGGCGTACAGGGTCTCGAAGGCCAGGGAGGACTTCCCCGACCCGGACAGCCCGGTGAGCACCACCAGCTTGTCCCGCGGGATCTCCACGTCGATATTTTTCAGGTTGTTTTCTCGCGCGCCTTTGATAACGATCTTGTCCTGCATGGATGTTCTCCTCGGTTTTCTTTAATTTTGGGCCCGGATATCAGCATACCGAAACCAATTTTTAATGTCAACCCCAATTTTCGGGGGATTTTTTGGGGATTTCACCGGGCCGGGGCGGGCGTGCATACCGAACCAGGTCGGGGCGCACCGCGCCGCACTGCTTGAAATTTTCCCTCCCCTGCCGGAGGGTCATGCCGCCGTTTTCATCGCTGGGGTCATCCTCGCCGGGGTCAAACACATCGTTCTCCCAATAGCACACCGGGCAGATGAAGGCGACGGCGGCCTTTATGGGAATGCGAAACGTGAGATACCCGCAGCAGGGGCAGGCATAGCGCCCGGCGGGCTCCTCCGGCGCCGGTTCGGGCTCCGGCGCGGGCGTGGAGACCGGCCCGCACTCCCTCGCCTCGGGGAGGAAAAAGGGCTTTCTCCGCTCAGCCACCGCCCGCCAGCTCCCTCTGCACATACTTGGGCAGCTTGGACACCACCAGCTCATAGGACATGTCGCACAGCTCGCGCAGCACAAGGTCGGGCAGGTCGCCGTCCAGCAGGGCGGCGATCCACAGCCGCTTATCGCAGTAGAAGCCGGGGAGAATCTCCGGGTACTGCTCCCGGAACGCCTCGGCCAGCCGGGGGTCGCACTTGAGGTTCACCAGGTCGTGGTCGTTATACCGCTCGTCCTTCATCCCCCGGGGGGAGCACACGGCGGCGAACAGCTTGCCCCGCACCATGTAGCGGTGCCAGCCCCACTCCAGCTTGAAATCCTTCTCCGTGCCGGGCTTTTCCAGCAGATATTCGTCCAGCCATTCATATTTCATGCCGTTTTCCTCCTTACAATCCGTATTTGCAGCCTTGATCCTCCGGCCCCGCCTGTGGATACAGGTTCTTAAAATACTTCTCCGTGTGATACCGACCACTCCCGCCCGTCATGCTTGGGGCGGAAGGTCCGGCAGCGGTAGTTGATATCCGCCCTCCTGGCCTGGATGTGCTGGAGCCTGCGGGGGATTTGGTAGAGCTTCCCATCCTTGATGAGCCTTGCCCCGGTCTGCTTGAACAGGAAGGGCACCTGCGCCGCCACGCACTGGCGGCGCAGGTCCAGAATCCACTCGTACCGGCATATCCGTGCGCCCGGCCCGGATTCGCCCCCCGCCACCACCTGGGTGATGTCCTCCCCCAGCCAGGGGGTCAGGTCGATGGGGCCCAGCAGCGGCTCGCAGGTGATGGACTTGTGCCGGATGGGGGCGGCCTTCAGGATGGGCAGCCGGAAATCGGCCCGTTCCTGGTCCTCCGCCGTGGAGCAGACGGCCACGTTGCCATAGCCCTCCCCCCAGTCCGGGGGCAGATAGTCCGCCAGGCGGTGGATGCGCTTGGTGATGAAAAAGAAATCAAGGTCGGAGCGCACCTTCATCATAGCCCAGGCCCAGGGCCGCCATTCGTCCGCGTCCTCCAGCAGAAAGTCCGACGAAAAGCAGGTCCACACCATGTCGCCGGGCGGGATGGTCCAGCTCCCGTCCCGCTTTTGGCGCAGGGGCAGGTCGTAGGACTTGGTGCGGTGCACCTGGGAGGCGTCCAGCCCCCGGCGGGCGTCCCCCCGGTAGACATAGCAGTTGGCGCAGCCGGGGGAGGTCTTATGGCACCCGTGCCAGGGATTCCAGTTGGCCATGTCAATCCAGGGCGGCGATGTACCGCAGGGCCCCGTCCCGCAGCAGGGCGATGTTCGCCTCGTCCAGCACGGTGTCCCGGCTGGTGTGGATGCGGTCCATGTAATAGCCCACGATGGGCCTGTGCTTCAGGGCGCATACCCCGGCGCCCTTTTTAAAATTGGCGTTGTCTGAGGGATAGAACCCGAAGCCCCGCACCACCTGCACGTCCCTGCCGCAGCCGGGAAGGAAGGCGGCCTCGATGCGCTCCAGGGCGGCGGGGTCCTTTTTCAGCTTCCGCCGGGGGAAAAATTGGATGGAGTCCCCGTCGCCCACGCAGTCGAAATTGACGGCGGGGGGGCTTTTCTTTACGCCCTTGTGCCGTTTTGTGAAGGCGGCGGAGCCCAGCATCCCCTTTTCCTCGTTGTCGAAGAACACGAAGCACACCCGGTCCCGGTGCTCGGGGGGCAGGGCCAGGGCGGTCTCCAGCAGGGTGAGCACGCCGCTGGTGTTGTCGTTGGCGGTATGCCTGTTGGCCTTGCCGTCGATGACCCACCACATGAAAAACGCGCAGATGGCTATGCAGGACAGTGGCGCCAGCCACCACGCCGCAGATTTCGGAACGAATGCAAAGATGAGCCCCTCCGCTGCCGCCACCACGAGAAACAGCGGCAGCACGATGAGCGCCTGGTAGAGTACAAAGAAAAACAGGTTGCGGGGCGTGATGAGATTGGGGACGGGCAGCACAGCCTGGGTGTCGTAGTGGGCGGTGAGCAGCACCTGCGCTTTGTCCGGGTCGCCCACGACGACATTCCGGGCGGCAAAGCCCTCCTCCACACAAGGCGCGTATCCCGCCTGTTCCAGCTCCCCGCACAGCCAGGCGCGGAAGGCCGCCTTCTGCTTTTTGGATTTGCGCACCTGCATTTCGTCCAGGATTTTTCTCGACTGCTCCGTCATCTCTCATCCCTCCGCAATCAGATCCGCCGTGGCTGCGCCCACCAGGGCGATCAACGCCGCCGGGTTCAGCTCCACCTGGAAGCCCACCTTCCCGGCGGACACGCACATGGTCTCCAGCTCCAGGCAGCTCTCATGGAACAGGGTGGGGAAGCGCTTTTTCATCCCCACCGGGGAGCAGCCCCCGTGGACGTAGCCCGTCAGGGGCAGCAGCTGCTTGGACGGCAGCATGGACACGGACTTTTCCCCCACCGCCCTGGCCGCCTTTTTCAGATCCAGGGTGGCCTCCACCGGGATATCAAAGACGTAATAGCCGCCCGACGCCCCCTTTGCCACCAGGGTTTTGAACACCGACGCCGGCTCCTGGCCCAGCAGCCGGGCCACCGCCGCGCCGTCGGGGGCGGCGTCCCCCACCGGGTAGGCGTGGGGGGTGTAGGGGATCTTTTTCTGATCCAGGACGCGCATGACGTTGGTTTTTTCCTCTTTTTGTTTGGACATGGTTTCACTCCCAAACCGCGCAGGCAATGTGCGGTATTCCTCTGTCTATGAGAATGGTAAAATGGTTCACCCCGCGCTCTGTCATCGGTTCGCCTCCGCGCATATAGTGCTTCTCATACCCGCTGTGGACAAGGTACACGCCATTCTGTTGCGTCCATTCCAAAGAGGTCTGCCGCTCGGCAAAGCCTTTTGTGAACAGCTGGGGATAGTCCTGTACGGCCGTCTCAAATTCCAGGATGTGCTCCTCTACCGTTTTCGAGATGTACCCGGATTCCGCCCGTTCCAGCAGCAGGGCGTCCGGGCGGAACAGCGCCCGAAAATCCCCGGCAGGAAAGGGCTCACCCGGCCCGAAGGAGATGGTCTGATAGAACCGGGCCAAAAATTCGTCCAGCATTTACTTTCACTCTCCCCGCAGCTTGATAATCTGGTCCCGCAACGCCGCGGCGACCTCGAACTCCAGCATTTTGGCCGCGCCCCACGCGGCACACCGTGCGGGGGCCCCAATTTGATTTCCCGCAGGGCGGAATAAATCCGCCCTGCAAAATTCTCCGCTTTGCTCCGAATTTACGGCGCAAGCGCCGCCCCGCCCAAGGCGGAGCCCCAGGAGGCGGCTACGATCCGTTTCCTCTCAGCTTGATGATCTGGTCCCGCAACGCCGCCGCAACCTCGAACTCCAGCATCTTGGCCGCCTCCTTCATCTCCTTCTCCAGCTTGGCGATGGCCTCCATGCGCTGGAGCTTGGTCATCTGGGACAGGCTCTTGTCGTTGTAGTCCGGCTTGTCCTCGGCGGACAGGGCCATCAGCTCCCGCACCGCCTTCTTCACCGTCTTGGGCACGATGCCGTGGGCCTGGTTGAAGGCGTGCTGCTTTTCCCGGCGGCGCTGGGTTTCATCCATGGCCCGGCGCATGGAGGGGGTGATGGTGTCGGCGTACAAAATCACCACGCCGTCGGCGTTGCGCGCCGCCCGGCCGATGGTCTGGATCAGCGAGGTCTCCGAGCGCAGGAAGCCCTCCTTGTCTGCGTCCAGGATAGCCACCAGGGATACCTCCGGCAGGTCCAGCCCCTCCCGCAGCAGGTTGATGCCCACCAGCACGTCGAACTCCCCCAGGCGCAGGTCCCGGATGATCTCCATGCGCTCGATGGTGTCGATGTCATGGTGCATATACCGCACCCGGATGCCCGCGCCCTTGAGGTAGTCGGTGAGGCTCTCCGCCATCTTCTTGGTGAGGGTGGTCACCAGCACCCGCTCGTCCCGGGCCGTGCGCTGGGTGATCTCCCCGATGAGGTCGTCGATCTGGCCGTCCACCGGCCGCACATCCACGCGGGGGTCGAGAAGCCCTGTGGGCCGGATGACCTGCTCCACGATCTGGCCGGACCGGCCCCGCTCGTACTCCCCCGGGGTGGCGGACACGTACACAACCTGGTTGAGCCGCTTTTCAAATTCGTCAAATTTCAAGGGCCGGTTGTCAAAGGCGCAGGGCAGGCGGAAGCCGTACTCCACCAGGGTGGTTTTCCTCGCCCGGTCGCCGTTGAACATGGCCCGCACCTGGGGGAGGGTGGCGTGGCTCTCGTCGATGAACAGCACGAAATCCTTGGGGAAATAGTCCAGCAGGGTGTGTGGGGGCGAGCCCACGGGGCGGTTCTCAATGACCCGGGAGTAGTTCTCGATGCCGGAGCAGTAGCCCAGCTCCTGCATCATCTCAATGTCGTACATGGTGCGCTGCTTGATGCGCTGGGCCTCGATGAGCTTGTTTTCGCTTTCGAAAAAGGCCACCCGCTCCTCCATCTCCTTGTAAATGTGCTGGATGGCGGCGTCCATCTTCTCCTTGGGGGTGACGTAGTGGGTGGCGGGCCAGATGGGGATGTTGTTCAGCCGCCGGATGGGGGCGCCCGTCACCACGTTGATTTCGGAAAGACGGTCGATCTCGTCCCCAAAAAACTCCACCCGGATGGCGGTGTCCCGCCAATAGGCGGGCCAGATCTCCACCGTGTCCCCCCGCACCCGGAACATGTTGCGCTCAAAGGCGATGTCGTTGCGCTCGTAGCGGATGGCCACCAGCTTTTTCAGCAGGTCCTCAATTTTGATGACCGTCCCCACCCGCAGGGCTACCATCATCTTGCCGTAGTCCTCCGGCTCGCCCAGGCCGTAGATGCAGGACACGGAGGACACCACAATCACGTCCCGCCGCTCCAGCAGGGAGGCGGTGGCGGACAGGCGCAGCCGGTCGATCTCCTCGTTCACCGACGAGTCCTTTTCAATAAAAGTATCGGTGTGGGGGATATAGGCCTCCGGCTGGTAATAGTCGTAGTAGGACACGAAGTACTCCACCGCGTTGTGGGGGAAAAACTCCCGGAACTCGGCGCACAGCTGGGCGGCTAAGGTCTTGTTGTGGGCCAGGATCAGGGTGGGCCGCTGGACGGCCTCGATGACCTTGGCCATGGTGTAGGTCTTGCCCGAGCCGGTGACGCCCAGAAGGGTCTGCTCGTCCAGGCCGTTTTCAATGCCCGACGCCAGCGCGGCGATGGCCTCCGGCTGGTCGCCGCTGGGGGTGTATTCGGAAACCACTTTAAATTCAGGCATAGGCGCGCCTCCTCAGCAGTGTGTTCTTATCATAGAACATAAGTTTTAAGCTGTCAACCCTTTTATTTGGCGGGATAGCTGCCGGACACGGGGGTATTTTAAACATGTTATTATATCATACGCGGGGTGGGGCGGCAAGGCGTTTTCTCTTGAAACGCGCTTGAAATGGAGGGGTCCGTGGGGCCTTGGGGGCCATAGTCTCGGTATACCCCTCCAAAACCGGGGACGGAAAGGGGCGGATTTTCGTTGTTTTGCGCCTTGCGTTTTCCAGGTGGGGATGCTATCATTTGTTGCGCTTTAAAAAAGACGCAGGCCCGTCCATCGTTGCGGGCCCGCTTTTTTGAGAAAAATGAGGTGTCTCTAATGGAAGTCCTGATTCAACTGTCCTTTTCCCTGGTGGGCGGGCTGCTGATGTCCCGGGTGGCCAAGCTGCTCAACCTTCCCGCCGTCACCGCCTACCTGGTGACCGGGCTGCTGCTGGGCCCCTACTGCCTGGGGGCGCTGCACCTCACCTCCCTGGGCTTCACCAGCTCCGAGGCGGTGGCCCATCTGGATATTATCTCCCAGGTGGCGCTTGGCTTTATCGCTTTCACCATCGGCAATGAGTTCCGGCTGGAGCAACTCAAGCACATGGGCAGGCAAGCCATTGCCGTGGGCATTCTCCAGGCGGTGGCCACCGCCGCTTTGGTGGACGCGGCCCTGGTGGCCCTGCACTTCATCAACCCGGAGCTGATCTCCATCTCCTCCGCCATTACCCTGGGCGCCATCGCCGCCGCCACCGCCCCCGCCGCCACGCTGATGGTGGTGCGGCAGTACAAGGCGGACGGCCCGCTCACCCGGCTGCTGCTGCTGGTGGTAGCCATCGACGACGCGGTGGGGCTGGTGCTGTTTTCCGCCTCCTTCGGGGTGGCCACGGCACTGGAGAGCGGCTCCATCAGCCTGGTCACCGTGCTGGTGGAGCCGGTGATCGAGATCGTGCTGTCCCTGGCCCTGGGGGCGGTGGCGGGCGGGGTGCTGTTCTGGGTGGAGAAGTTTTTCCACTCCCGCAGCAAGCGCCTGTCCATCTCCATCGGCTTCGTGCTGCTCACCGTGGGGCTGTCCATGGTGGAGTTCGAGCTGGGCGGCATCCACTTCGGCTTCAGCCTGCTGCTGGTGTGCATGATGACCGGCACCATCTTCTGCAACATCTGCGACTTCTCCGAGGAGCTGATGAGCCGCGTGGACGGCTGGACCGCCCCGCTGTTTGTGCTGTTCTTTGTGTTGAGCGGCGCGGAACTGAATTTGAAGATTTTGTCCAACCCCATGGTGCTGCTCATCGGGCTGGTATATATCGTGTTCCGCTCCCTGGGCAAGTACCTTGGGGCCTATGGGAGCTGCGCCCTCACCGGGTGCAGCGACAGCATCAAAAAGCATCTGGGCGTCACCCTCCTGCCCCAGGCGGGGGTGGCGCTGGGCATGGCCCTCACCGCCCAGCAGCTGGCCGACGGCGCGGTGGTGCGCAGCGTGGTCCTGTTTTCCGTGCTGGTGTACGAGCTGGTGGGCCCGGCGCTGACCAAGCGCTCCCTGGTGGCCGCCGGGGAGATCCACGAGGCGGGCCGGACCAGCGCCCGGAAAAAGAACGAGCCCAAGGCCCCGGTACAGCTGGACAAATAAAGGCCCTTCCAAAGCCTTCCCCCGGTGGGAAGGCTTTGCTGTGCGCGCGGCGGGGTTTTCTCCCGGCTTTTCGGGCATACTAGCGCTGAGGTGATGACAATGCTCAGCGAAAACCAACTGCTCAACCACATCTACCAAACCGCCGAAATGGGACAGGAGGGCATCCGGTCGGTGTTGAAATACACCGGGGAGCCAAAGTTGGTGTCCGCCCTGAACAGCCAGCTGGCCGAGTATGAAAAGCTGCAAAACGCCGCCGGGTCCCTGCTCCACGCCAGGGGCGAGCCCCCCAAGGGGCTGGGGCCGGTGGCCAGGGCCTCCTCCGAGGTGATGAGCACTGTGAAGGCCATGACCGACCGCTCCCCCGCCAACATCGCGGAAATGATGATCCAGGGCTCCACCATGGGGGTGACCAAGAGCCTGCGTACCATCCGGGAGTGCGATTTGCGGGACGAGGGCATCCGCCGCCTGGCGGACAGGCTGCTCAAGACCGAGCAGTCCAACATTGAGGAAATGAAGCGCTTCCTCTAAAAAAGGAAGGACCCGCGCCGGGCGCGGGCCCTTCTGTTTCCATGCTCAGCGCTCAGCCCAGCGATTTGGGGCCGAAGCCGTGGGGCAGAAGCTCCTTCAGGGGCAGCTTTACAAACGCCCCGTCCCCCCGGGCCACCAGCACGGTGAGCTCCGGCGCGAATTCGTAGAGCATCTGGCGGCAGGCCCCGCAGGGCCAGCAGTAATCCGTGCTGTTCCCCGCCACGGCCAGGGCGGAAAACTCCCGGCGCCCCTCGCTGACGGCCTTGACCAGGGCGGTGCGCTCGGCGCAGATGGTGGAGCCGTAGGCGGCGTTTTCCACATTGCAGCCGGTGAACACCTGGCCGCCGGCGCACAGCAGGGCCGCCCCCACAGGAAAGCGGGAGTAGGGCACATAGGAGCGCTCCAGCATGGAAAAGGCCAGGTCTACCAGGGCTTGATCGGTCATGTTTAAAACTCCTTTCCAGATTGCGCCTATTGGCAGGCGGGGGACCTAACCGGCCCCTGATGCCTATAGTATACCAGCTTTTCTCCCCTGGCGGAAGGGGGAAAATGGGCTGCGGGGCGATTTTTGTTGTTGCAATGCGGGGAAGTTTCTGTTATACTATAGTGCGTTCGATGCCGGGGCGGCCCGCCCCGGGCCCGCCGAGGGAATAAAGCAGGCCGCGCCGGAGACGGTTCTCCCGCGGGCCATCAAAGATAAAAGGACGGATGACAATGTTCGACAAAGGAAAGCGTGCGCGCCGCCAGAATGAGGACGACAAGGTTTTTAACCGGATGCTCCTCTGGCTTGCGGCGGCGGTGGTGCTGGAGCTGCTGCTTTTGATGCTGCAAAAGGCATATGTGGAAATGACGTTCAGCGCGCCGGTGGCCAAAGGGCTGCTGGAGTTTTTCAAGATCTTTAACATCGCCGGGGTGGTGCTGCTGGCCGGCTGCGCCGTCTGGGCGGTCCTCTTCGCCCGGGGTGGGAAGCCTGTCGCGCTGCCCGCCATCCTGGCTGCGGCCAGCGGGGCGCTGTGGGTGGTGTCCCTGGTGTGCCGCTTCATCTACCCCGACGGGGTGCGCGTCCTCATGCTCTTCCCCGCCGGCGGCGCGGTGCTTATCGTCATCTTCTTTCTCTACCAGCGGCCCTTCTTCTATAACGCCGCCCTCACCTGCGGCGGGCTGCTGGCGGTATGGCTCCACAAGCAGTACTATATGAACCATCCCCGTCTCATCACCGCATGTATTGTGGGCGGGGTGGTGGTGCTGGCCCTGGCTGCGGCGCTGGCCTTCCAGCTGCGCCGGAACGACGGCGCCCTGGGGCGCATCCGGGTGCTGCCGCCCGAGTCCAACTACTTTATGACCTGGCTCACCTGCGGGGTCACTGCGGTGGTGATGGTGCTGGCGCTGGTGCTTGGGGTGTCCGCCAGCCAGTACCTGCTCTACGTTCTGGCGGGGTGGCTGTTTGCCCAGGCGGTGTTTTTCACCGTGAAAATGATGTGAGCGGGGCTGAAATTGACAAAAACGGGGGCCGGTTCGGTGGGAACCGGCTCCCGTTTTTGTCGAAAAGCCTCGCAGAGTTCGCGCCCGCAGGCGCGAAGAAAATGAAATCCGTTTTCCCCGGCGGCATGTACGTCGGGGAAAACACTTCCCGGCCGAACAGTGTGCGAGTTGGCCGCCCCAGGCGGACAACGAGTGCGCACATGAGGCCGCAGCTTTTCCCGCCGGAAAAGGCTTTGCCTTTTTCGGCGGATTAGGGGCCGGTTCGGTACGAACCGGCCCCCGTTTTTTTGTTCAGCGCACCCGCGCGCCCCGCTCACAGCGGTTGCCCCAGGCGTCAATCAGCTCATTGCCCCGGTAGACGCAGATGATCTCGCAGTTGTTGGAGCAGCCGCCGCAGCCGGCCTCCCGGGTGCGGAAGTCCATGTCCTCCACGGAAAAGTCAAAGGTCCGCCGTCCGCTGCCCCTTCTGGCCAGGATGGCCACCCCCAGGGCGCCCATCAGATGGCCGTTGGGGTCCACAATGACGGGACAGCCCAGGGTGCGCTCAAAGGCGGCCACAACCCCCTTGTTCTTGCTCACGCCGCCCTGGAACACCACCGGGGAGACGATTTTCTTGCCCTTGCCCACATTGTTGAGGTAGTTGGCCGCCACCGCGTTGCAAACCCCCGCGATGATATCCTCCCTGGGGTGGCCCATCTGGATCTTGTGCACCAGGTCGGACTCGGCGAATACGGTGCACCGGGCGGCGATGGGGGTGGGATGGGTGGAGCGCAGGGCATACTCGCCGATGTCCTCCACCTCGATGCCCAGCCGCTTGGCCTGGCTGGACAGAAAGGCCCCGGTGCCCGCAGCGCACAGGGTATTCATGGCGTAGTCCACCGCCACGCCGTTTTCCACCAAGATGATCTTGGAGTCCTGGCCGCCGATCTCCAGAATGGTGCGCACATCGGGGTAAAAGGTGGTGGTGCCCACGGCATGGGCGGTGATCTCGTTTTTCACCATGGTGGCCCCCAGGATGGCCCCCACCAGCTTGCGGGCGGAGCCGGTGGTGCCGGTGGCCACGATTTTAAACTTCGAGCTGTCAAACTGGCCGTCCAGCAGCCGCACCAGCTCCTTTACCGCGCCGATGGGATCGCCCTGGGTCCAGATGTACTGGCTGGCCAGGATGTTGTTTTTCTTGTCGATGATGACGCCCTTGGTGGAGATGGACCCCACATCGACGCCCAGATATGCGTGTTCCAAATCAAAGTACCTTCTTTCTCATGTCGATCATGTCGTAGAACGCCTCCAGCCGGGTCATGAGCCCCACGTCGCTGGTCTGGGCGTCGTAGGTGAGGTAGAGCACGGGGATTTTGTGGTCCGCGCTGATGTTTTGCAGCACCGGCATCACGTCGATCTCCGGGGTGCACCCGGCGGACTTGATGTGGACCAGGCCGTCATAGCCCCGCTCGGCGCACTCCCGGGCGTACCAGATGTTGGCGGTGGAGGTGGGGCCCATGTCGTACTGGCACAGGTCGCGGATCTTCACCCGCAGGTTTTTCTGCCCGCTGCCATAGCGCAGAAATTGGTTGGTCACGTTCATCCAGCGGTGGACCTCCACCCCCATGCCGGCCAGCTTCTGCTCCAGCTCCAGATTGGAAAAGGCGTCCATGGCGGTATAGAACTCCCCCACGATGCCCACCCGCAGGGGGTGCTGGGGCTTGTCCAGGGGGATGGACTGGAGGGAGCGCTTGGCGGCGCGGTAGCCCGCCTCCACGTCGGCGCGGCCCTGGGCTGTGTACATGGAGGTGAGGAAGTCCTGGTAGGCCCGCTGGTACTGGCCGCCGGAGGGATCAAAGCCGCAGTTCTTGTAATACTCGGCGGTGATCTCGTCCACGTATTCCGTCATCCGCAGGCCCTCCATGAACTGGACCAGGAAGCGGGCGTAATTCACTTTGGGATTGAAGCGGCGCACAACGCGGATATATTCCTTCTTTTTGGACATGTCGTACTCCGACAGGTTGATGAAGTCAAACTGATAGCCCAGATCCCTGAGAATCTGCTCCAGCAGCTCCCCGTAATAGCCCAGCCGGCACAGCCCATGGGTCATCAGCAGGGTGTCCGCCCCCGCCTCCAGGGCCTCGATCATGCTGCCCAGCATGGTTTTAAAGGGGGTGCACACGAAGTCTGGGCTGTATTTGGTGCCCAGCTCCATGGTGCGCTTGGTGAGGGGCGGGGGCATGACGTATTTGCAGCCCAGGGCCTGCTCCACAATGTATTTGAAAGCGCAGTTATACTCCGCGTACCGGGGGAAGGAGACGTTTCTCGTTTTTAACTCTGCCATTACAGCTTACCCTCCTGAAAGCGGATGATGTCGATGAAGCTCTCCAGCCGGGTCTCCACCCCGGCGGTGCCGCTCTGGCTGTCCAGCACCAGGTTCAGCATGGGCACGCCCTTCACCCGCCGGGCGATGAGCTCATTGACCATGGCGTCCGGGCCGCAGGGGAAGGCGCTGAGCAGGATGATGCCGTCCACATCATTTTGCCGCAGGGCGATGCCGCCCAGAATCTCCCGGCTGAGCTCCCACTTGCAGGTGGGGGACAGCTCCCGGCTTTTTTTCAGCGCCGTGTCCCGGTCCGCCATGTCTGCCCGCAGGGGGATCACCCCCGCCCGCTTCAGGTAGTCGGTGACCGGCCGGCCCATATACGGGTCGTCGATGACGTAGCTGTGGGCGGCGATGAGCACCTTGAGGCCGTCGTGCCTGTACTGCTGGTCATATTTCTGCACCCGGGCCTTGTGATGGGCGGCCTCCGCCTTTTTGGCCTGCTTATAGGCCCGCCGCACGGCCTTGGGCGGGCAGCCCAGACGCTTGCCCAGGCCCAGGAACGCGTCCTCCTCGGTCTTTTTCTGTTCCCCGTCCACCTCGTAGGAGAGGAACTCCTGGCCGGAGTCCCGAAATACCCCCCGCACCAGGTCGGGGGTGGACTCAAACCGGGTGCACATGCTCCGCTGGCGCCCGAAATTGCTCACCCGGGGCACCAGGATGTAGTCGCACTTGCCCACCAGCGCCGCCACATGGCCCAGGTAGATTTTCAGCGACAGGCAGGCCTCGTCAATGGCCAGGGCGGCGCCCCGGTCCAGGATATCCCGGTCGGTGGGGGCGCTGACCGCCACCTCCATGCCCAGCTCCTGGAAAAAGGTGCGCCACAGCGCGTAGTAGCGGTAATACAGCAGGGCCCGGGGCAGGCCGATGGTTATTGTCTGTTTATCCATATTGGCAATCCTCTGTGTGTTGAGATGGGCGGCAGGGCCGCCGGGATAAATAAAAAAGAGAGGCACGCCAACGGCGTGTCTCTCTTTTGGTGCGCGAGGCGGGAGTCGAACCCGCACGCCCTTGCGAGCACTGGCACCTGAAGCCAGCGAGTCTACCAATTCCACCACTCGCGCATTTGGCAGCTGACCTTCAGCGCGAAATAAATATTACCATGCCGGACGCCTGTTGTCAACAGTTTTTTTACTCTTGACAAAAAAGTTTTTGCGCATTATAATTTAGCTGTTCCCGCCGGAGGGGAGGGCCCTGCGGCACGGCGTATGCGGATGTGCTGGAACTGGTAGACTGGCTAGCTTGAGGTGCTAGTGGCCCATGGCCGTACGGGTTCGAGTCCCGTCATCCGCACCAAGCCGGGGCAAGCGATACATAAGCTTGCCCCGGCTTTTTCTAAAGACAGGGCGCACTTGATCCGCTGTCCCTCCTTTTCCCACAAAGCCAAAGGCCGGCCTTGCGGCCCCCGGTTTGGCGGGCCGGGAAAAGCGATTTTGCAGCGCTAAGCCAAACTGAACGGCCCCGCCTGATCTGGACAAATTGTTTTCAGTTGTTCGGATTGGGCGGGGCTGTCTTTTGCGGGGGGCCGGTCCCCGCCTCATGGGATGAGGAATGCACGTCCATAGGGGCGTATAGGCGTTGAACTTAAACTGCGGCGCCGCATTTGCCGCAGACAGAGAAAACATCAATTTGGTGAAGGGAGTCATTTATATGGACTACGGCGCCATCCCAAACGCTCAGATCAGCGCATTCAAACGTCATCTGCAATCGGAGGAGCGTGTGCCCGCCACCATCAGGAAATACCTGCGGGACATCCGAAGCTTCGTGGCCTGGCTGGGGGCCCGGCCCCTGGGCAAGGACGCGGCGGCCGGCTGGAAGGAATACCTGCGCGCCTCGCAGCTGTGCCCGGAGACCGTCAACTCCAAGCTGTCGGCCCTGAATAAATTTTTCAGGTTTCTGAGACGGCAGGAGTGCTGCGTAAAATACCTGCGCATCCAGCGCAGGCTGTTCCGCAGGAGGGAGCGGGAGATGAGCAGGGCGGACTACACCCGCCTGCTGGAGACCGCCAAGGACATGGGGAAGACCCGGCTGGCCCTTCTGATGGAGACCATCTGCGCCACCGGCATACGGGTGTCGGAGGTCAGGTACATTACGGTGGAGGCCGCCGGGGCGGGGCGGGCCGAAATCAGCCTGAAGGGTAAGATCCGCACCATCCTGATCCCCGGAAAGCTGTGCCGGAAGCTGCAAAAATACGCCCGAAAACAAAAAATCGCCTCCGGCGAGATCTTTCTCACCAGAAACGGAAAGGGCCTGTCCCGCAGGCAGATCTGGGCAGAGATGAAGGGGATCTGCAAAAAAGCGGACGTAGCCCCCACCAAGGTGTTTCCCCACAACCTGCGCCATCTCTTTGCCCAGGCTTTTTACCAGGTGTGCCGGGATGTGGTCAAGCTGGCGGATGTCCTGGGGCACAGCTCCATTGAGACAACCCGGATCTACCTGCTCTCCACCGGCACGGAGCACGCCCGGCAGCTGGACCGGCTGGGGCTGGTCACCTGACGCAGTTTATCACAAAATCCGCAGATTGCCGCATT
>Ga0137309_100397_pt1 | contig 32986 bp, 28 predicted proteins | sample NAcewiD2O_June_FD_97179 | JGI IMG/M metagenome (GOLD analysis project Ga0137309, IMG submission 97179) | Mouse cecal microbial communities from Vienna, Austria - N-Acetylneuraminic amended D2O_June | ecosystem: Host-associated > Mammals > Digestive system > Large intestine > Cecum | place... | reverse complement strand
AGTTTTCCAGCGCCGTCACCTTGTCCACCCGGCGCTGGTGGCGGCCGCCCTCGAACTCGGTGGCGAGGAACACGTCTAAAATCCGTTCCGCCAGCGCCTCCCCGGTGATCGCCGCGCCCATGGCCAGCATGTTGGCGTCGTTGTGGCGGCGGGTCATCTCGGCGGACAAGGGCTCGTGGCACAGGGCGCACCGCACGCCCTTCACCTTGTTGGCGGCGATGCTCATGCCGATGCCGGTGGTGCACAGCACCACCCCCCGCGCACAGCTCCCGTCCGCCACCAGCCGGGCGGCGGCGGCGGCAAAATCCGGGTAGTCGCAGCTTTCCGCGCTGTGGGCGCCGCAGTCGGCGACATGATGGCCCTGCTCCAGAAGGCGGGCCTTCAGCCGCTCCTTGAGCGCATAGGCCCCGTGGTCACAGGCGATGGAAATGTTCATATGGGTCCCCTCCCTTGGAAGTGTGTTTCACGTGAAACGTCAGTTCTAGGCTATAGCTCGTGGAGCACAGGGCGGCGGCGCACATAGGTGGCCACGCAGCCGAAGCCCGCCGCCTTTATCATGTCCAGCGCCTGGGGGATGCCCTTTGCCACATCCTGGGGGCGGTGGGCGTCCGCCCCCACGGTGACCAGCTCCCCGCCGCACTGCTTGAACCAGGTGAGCAGAAGGGGCCAGCAGTCCAGGTCCCTGCCCCGGCAGGTGTTGATCTCAATGGCGTGGCCGGTGGCGGCCACCTGGGAAAAGATGGCCCGCACCTGTTCCTCGAAGCCGGCCAAGGTCATCTCCACCCCGTCGCGGCGGATGTAGCGCAGGGGGTAGACGATGTGGGCCAGGCTGTCGTAGCAGTCGGGGCACTCCTTCACCAGGGTCCAGGTGTGGGCCAGGGTGCTCTCCACCGCCTTGCGGGCCAGCCCCGGGGTTTTGCCGTAATCTGAGAAATAGAGGTCCCGACCGCCCTGCGTGCCGATCCAATTGTGGAGGGAGCCCAGCACAAAGTCCAGCTCCTCCCCGCCCTGGGCCAGGACCGCCCGGGCGGTCTGGGGGTCGTAGGGGGCGGAGCCCAGCTCCAGCCCCAGGCGGAGGGCGAGCTTGTTCCCCAGCTGCGCCTTTACCGCGCGGTACTGCGCCTTGGCGGCAGGCCAGTCAAAGGGTGGGGCGGGGCGGCCGTCGAAGTCCAGCAGGTCGTGGTGGTCGGTGACGCAGAGCTCCCGGAGCCCGGCGGATATGGCCGCCCGGGCCATATCCGACAGCTCGGCCGTGCTGTCGTGGGAGACCTTGGTATGGCTGTGAATGTCGCACAAATACATTTCGGATCACCTCTAAAGAAGCGGGTTCGATTTGGAATTGCAGGCGCAGCGAAATGAGCGAGGTTTCGGCAAAGCCGGAAGCGAGGGATATGGAGCTTGCGAAGGAAAGACTTTTAAACCAAATCGAAGCCCAGCGAAGCGGGTTCGATTTGGAATTGTAGACGCAGCGAAATGAGCGAGGTTTCGGCAAAGCCGGAAGCGAGGGATATGGAGCTTGCGTCTACAAGGGCCAGCTGGGCAGCCACCGCAGGAAATACTGCGCGTACCAGGTGGGGACGTACAGCCCGATGAGCTCCGGGTAGAACACGGCGTACAGCGCCGCCGCGCAGCCGGTGAAGCCGTACACCGCCAGCCGGCAGCCCTTCCGCCGCCGGGAAATCATGTCATCCATGAGATAGGCGATTGCGAAGCATAGGAAGAGCACCGTGGGGAAGTAGTGATAGGCGAACAGGATGCGCCCGATGGGCAGCCAGGGCACAAACTGGGACAGGATGGCGATGAGGATAAACAGCCCCCTGCCGCATTTGCGGCGCACCGTCTGGACGGCCACGGCGAAAAAGGCCGCCAGCCCGGTCCAGGACACCAAGGGGTTATTGAAGGAGGCGAAAAGGCTCTTCATTCCGGGCACGTCCAGGTCGCGGTAATACAAAATGGGCCGCCCGTCGAAAATCCACTGATACCAGTAGGACGCGTAGGGGTGGGGGGTGTGGACGCCCTGGTGGTAGGTGAGCATGAAGTGCTGGTTTTTCAGCATGATGTCCACCGGGTTGGCGCTGTCGCCGGGGATGGCCCGGAAAAAGCCGTCGATCCGCTCCAGCAGGCCGGGGGCCTCGGCGGCCTGGGCCGTCTGGGCCGAGAGCCGTTCCAGGTGGGCGGGCAGGGCGGTCCACAGCCAGCTCAGGGACTCCCGGGCCATGCCCCAGAAGCCCGCGGCGCTGCCCTGGGCCAGGGCGTAGGGGAAGTAGGACACGGTGTAAATACACAGCGGGATGAGGACGAAAAACACCACCGACAGCCCGATGCTTCCCCACACGTGGACGGCGAAGGAGGGCACGCGGGGGGGCTGCCAGGGGGGCGTCTCCTCCTTAAAAAGGGCCTCCGCCACCTCCTGGCGCAGTTCGGGGGGCGCGGGCTGGGTGCGGGCGCGGTACTCCGCCTCCCGCCAGTCCCCGGCCTTGAAGACCATGCCCAGCAGCCACAGCAGGGCCAGCCCGGCCCCGGCATACACCACCGTCCACTTGGAGGCGCAGCCGACGCCCCAGAACAGGCCGCTCAAAAACAGGGGCAGAATATAGTGCCGCAGCTTCTTCCCCGCAGGGACGGCCAGCCAGCGGTACATGAAATAGTAAGACACCAGGATGAAGAACACGCCGTAGGTGTCGATGGTGGCGATGCGGGTCTGGACCAGGTGCATGAAGTCGAAGGTGAACAGCGCCGTGCCGCACAGGGCCACCGGGGTCTTGCCGAACAGGTTCTTCAGGAACACGTAGAGGATGGGCACCATCAGCACGCCGAACAGGGTTCCCATAAACCGCCAGCCGAAGGGCACCATGCCGAACATCATGATGCCCAGGGACAGAATAAGCTTGCCCAGGGGTGGGTGGGACACCTCGTAGGGGTAGACGTTGTTCAGATGCTCGTAGGCGGTGCGGGGGTGGTAGATCTCGTCAAAATAGGTGGAGTTCATATAGGTGTACTTGTCCGTCCACAGCTCGTATTCGTCGAACAGGGCGGCCGCGCCCTCGTCCACGTGATCCGGGACGGGGTGGAACATGGGGCCTGTCTCCTCTTTGCCGAAATCGATTTTGGTGTACGTTCCGCCCCGCAGGGCCAGCTCGGACAGCCACAGCCCCTCGTCCCGGGGCGCACTGGACGCGGTGATACGGAAGCGGGCGGCGGTGATGGAGCCCAGAGGCTCCGCATCCAGATTGTTGTTATCCTTGGTGATCTCCAGGCCGCTTTGATCGATATTGCGCCCCAGATCCAACACCCTCCACTTGAACAGGGAGTTGTAGGGCTGATCCAGCCGCAGGCTGTGCCATGCTCCGTCCTCCCCCTCCCACTCCAGGGTGTAGTACCCGGTGCCCAGGGAGGTATAGTAGGAGACGGTGTCCACGGTGACGGGCTGGCCGTAGGAGAACTCATAGCTGTCTCCCCGCTGGAACTTCACCGCAGACTGGGGGGCGTTGAAGTCCCCCAGCTGGAAAAAGGCGGTGAGGGCGTACACCGCCGTGAGCAGCAGAAGGGGCAGCACATCCCGCCGCTCCATGGGGTGGCAGGGCAGGGTGAGGGTCATGCGGCGGGGCTTGGCGCGCTCCTCCGCCATGGCGATCCATTCCAGGCTGTGGGGCCGGGGGCGCAGGCAGTGCCAGTAGTACACGAAAAAGGCGGCGCACAGGGCGATGCCAATAACCGCCCAGGCAAAGGCGGGGGACAGGTTGGTGAAAAACCAGGTGACGCCGTACGCCGCCGCGTCCCAGATTTCCCGGAGGGTGGGCGGCGCGCTTCCCTCCGGCGCGGGCGAGGCGGTCAGAGCCAGTGTGTTGATCATCGGGGCCTCCTATTCAGACGCGCCTGGGCGCGGCTCATTGGTCAAGATGGGCAAAAATGCCGATACATTTGATATGATACTACGAAGGCAGGAAAAAAGAAAGCCCCTTTTTCACCTTTGCACGGGGACGTGCCACAGAGGCTTAGCAATCCGGGATGGGATGTGCGAAAATAAGGCGGAATTTTGGCATTGGGGCGGGGAACCCTGGGATTCACATTTAATTTACATCTGGGCTATTGACATTTTGAGGGGGTGGTGGTAGATTATCATTAGCACTCAGGAATGATGAGTGCTAAACCTCTGGGAAGGAGGCGGCCCATTGGAGCTGTCCGAGCGAAAGAAGAAAATTCTGCGCGCCGTGGTGGAAAGCTACATCCAGACGGCGGAGCCGGTGGGCTCCAAGGCGCTGGCGGAGCTGGCGGGCGTAAAGGTCTCCTCCGCCACCATCCGCAACGAGCTGGCCGAGCTGACGGAGCTGGGCTATCTGGAGCAGCCCCACACCTCCGCCGGGCGGGTTCCCTCCCCCCAGGGCTACCGGCTGTACGTCAACGAGCTGATGGAGGAGCAGCGGCTGAGCCTGGAGGAGACAAAGCAGATCAACGAGGCGCTGCACCTGAAAATGCGGGAGCTGGACAAGGTGATCGACCAGGCGGGACGCATGGTGTCCCAGCTCACCAACTACCCCGCCTTCGCCCTCACCGAGGGGGCCAGGCGGCTCACCATCCGGCGGTTTGATTTGATCCTGGTGGACGAGGCCTCCTTCATCGCCGTGGTGATGACGGACAGCAGCGTAGTGAAGAACAAGCTCTTCCGACTCCCGGCACAGCTGAGCGAGCCGCAGCTGCAATTGCTCACCACCCTTTTGAACACCGCGTTTGTGGGCAAGACCCTGGACCAGCTCACCCCGGAGCTGATGCGGGTGGCGGAGCACGCGGCGGGCAGTTCCTACGGGCTGATCTCCCTGGTGGTGTCCTTCGCCATGGAGGTGCTGGACGCCCTGGAGAGCGGCGCGGTATACACCGCCGGGACCAGCCACATCCTGGACCACCCCGAGTACCAGGACGTGGGCAAGGCCCAGAAGCTGATGAGCTATCTCACGGAGGACCGTTCCCTGGCCCAGGCGCTGGCGCTGCCCGCCCTGGAGGGGGACGACACAAAAATTCTCATCGGCCCGGAAAACGTGGCCGACGAGCTGAAGGACACCAGCGTGGTGCTGGCAAGCTACGACATCGGGGACGGGATGAAGGGGGTCATCGGCGTGGTGGGCCCCACCCGCATGGATTACGCCAAGGTGGCCGCCAAGCTGTCATATGTGGCGGACGGGCTGTCCAAGCTGTTCGGGCAGCCGGAGCTGCCCCCCGGCACGCCGGAAAAGGAGGAATAGACGCCAATGGCCGAAGAGAAGAAGAAAGAAAACCCCGTTCCCGAAGATGCGGGGGACGAGACTGTCGAGGTCCCCGGGCAGGAGGCTGCCGGGGAGGCCGCGGAGGCCCCCGGGGCTGAGGAAGCCCCCGGGACCGCTGATGAGACCCCAGACCCCAAGGCAAAGGGTTTTTTCGGGAAGGCAAAGAAGGAACCCAAGAAGGATCAGGGCCAGCTGCTGGCGGAGGCTGCGGACAAATACCTGCGGCTGGCCGCGGAGTACGACAATTACCGCAAGCGCACCGCCAAGGAGAAGGAGTCGGCCTGGAGCGAGGCAAAGGCTCAGACCGTGGCCGCGTTCCTCCCGGTATACGACAACCTGGAGCGGGCCCTGAAGCAGCCCACCGCCGATGAGGCGTATAAAAAGGGCGTGGAGATGACCATGAAGGGCCTGTGCGACGTGCTGACGGGGCTGGGGGTGGAGATGATCCCCGCCCTGGGCGAGAGCTTCGACCCCAACCGCCACAACGCCGTCATGCACTGCGACGACGAGGAGGCGGGGGAGAGCACCATTGTGGAGGTGTTCCAGCAGGGCTTCCTGTGCGGGGACAAGGTGATCCGGTTCTCCATGGTAAAGGTGGCAAATTAGAAGCGCGGAGAAGCGGACAGTGAGGGAGCTTGGAGCGGAGTGAAGGCAAAAGCCCAGGGCCCACAGCATGGAGCCGGGTTTTGCCTGAGTCGCAACGCAAGCGGCCGAGCGTCCTGGCCGCTTCGCAGCGTGACAACAAATTGAGAAGCGCGGAGAAGCGGACAGTGAGGAAGCTTGGACTGAAGCGAGGCCGGGCGGAGGACGGCGCAGCCGCCCGCAGACCAGGCCGAGCCGGAAGGAAAGCGGCCGAGCGTTCTGGCCGCTTCGCAGCGTGACAACAAAGCATTCCCCAATTTCACATTGTAAAAATACACTTTTCATATAACAGGAGGAAATCATTATGAGCAAAATTATCGGTATCGACTTAGGTACGACCAACAGCTGCGTGTCCGTCATGGAGGGCGGCGAGGCCGTCGTCATCCCCAACGCCGAGGGCAACCGCACCACCCCGTCCGTGGTGGCCTTCTCCAAGGACGGCGAGCGCATGGTGGGCCAGGTGGCCAAGCGCCAGGCCATTACCAACCCCGACCGTACCATCACCTCCATCAAGCGGGAGATGGGCTCCGATTATAAGGTGAATATCGACGGCAAGCGCTCCACCCCCCAGGAGATCTCCGCCATGATCCTCCAGAAGCTGAAGGCGGACGCCGAGGCTTACCTGGGCCAGACCGTCACCGAGGCGGTGATCACCGTCCCCGCCTACTTCACCGACGCCCAGCGCCAGGCCACCAAGGATGCGGGCAAGATCGCCGGGCTGGAGGTCAAGCGCATCATCAACGAGCCCACCGCCGCGGCCCTGGCCTATGGGGTGGATAAGGAGTCCGACCAGAAAATTATGGTGTACGACCTGGGCGGCGGCACCTTCGACGTGTCCGTGCTGGAGGTGGGCGACGGCGTGATCGAGGTGCTGGCCACCGCGGGCAACAACCGCTTGGGCGGCGACGACTTCGACAAGTGCGTGATGGACTGGATGGCCGCCGAGTTCAAGAAGGCGGAGGGCATTGACCTCACCGGAGACAAGGTGGCCATGCAGCGGCTGAAGGAGGCCGCCGAGAAGGCCAAGATTGAGCTGTCCGGCGTCACATCCACCACCATTAACCTGCCCTATATCACCGCCGACGCCACCGGGCCCAAGCACCTGGACCTGACCCTCAGCCGGGCCAAGTTCGACCAGCTCACCAGCCATCTGGTGGAGGCCACCGCCGGCCCCGTGCGCCAGGCCATGAGCGACGCGGGCCTGAGCGGCAACGAGATTGAGAAGGTGCTGATGGTGGGCGGCTCCAGCCGCATCCCCGCCGTCCAGGACATGGTCAAGCGGCTCACCGGCAAGGAGGGCTTCAAGGGCATTAACCCCGACGAGTGCGTGGCCATGGGCGCGGCCCTCCAGGGCGGCGTACTGGTGGGCGATGTGAAGGGGCTGCTACTGCTGGACGTGACCCCCCTGTCCTTGGGCATCGAGACCATGGGCGGCGTGATGACCAAGCTCATTGACCGCAATACCACCATCCCCGCCAAGAAGTCCCAGACCTTCACCACCGCCGCCGACAACCAGACAAGCGTGGAGGTTCATGTGCTCCAGGGCGAGCGGGAGATGGCCCAGTATAACAAGACCCTGGGCCGGTTCCACCTGGACGGCATCGCCCCCGCCCGCCGGGGGGTGCCACAGATCGAGGTGACCTTCGACATCGATGCCAACGGCATCGTCAACGTGTCCGCCAAGGATCTGGGCACCGGCACCGAGCAGCACATTACCATTACCTCCTCCACCAACATGTCCAAGGAGGATGTGGACAAGGCCGTGCGCGAGGCGGAGCAGTTCGCCGCCGAGGACGCCAAGCGCAAGGAAGAGGTGGACATCCGCAACGAGGCCGACCAGATGGTGTATCAGACCGAGAAGATTCTGGACGAGATGGGCGATAAGGTGGACGCCGCCGACAAGAGCTCCATCGACGCTGCGCTGAACAAGGTGAAGGAGGCGCTGAAGGGCGCCGACACCCAGGCCATCAAGGGCGCCACAGAGGAACTGAAGAAGGCATTCTATGCTGTCAGCGAGAAGCTGTATGCCCAGCAGGGCGGCCAGCCCGGCCCCGGCCCCGACATGGGCGGCGCGGGCTTCAGCGGCGGCCAGCCCGGCGGGGACAACGTGGTGGACGCCGACTATGAAGTGGTGGACGACGATAAATAAGAAGCGTGGAGAAGCGGACAGTGAGGAAGCTTGGAGCGGAGCTCAGGCAAAAGCCCAGGGCCCACAATGTGGGGCCGGGTTTTGCCTGAGCCGCAGCGAAAGCGACCGAACGCCCTGGCCGCTTCGCAGCGTGACAACAATGCTGCAAACAAGCGGGAAACAGCGGGGCATTGCGCCCCGCCTTTCCCGCGTTTAAGAGGTGATTCCATATGGCGGAGCAAAAACGAGATTACTATGAGGTGCTGGGGGTGGCCAAAACCGCCTCCGACGACGAGCTAAAAAAGGCCTACCGCAAGCTGGCCAAGCAGTACCACCCGGACATGAACCCCGGGGACAAGGGGGCCGAGGCCAAGTTCAAGGAGATCAACGAGGCTTACGAGGTGCTCAGCGACAAGGACAAGCGGGCCAAGTACGACCAGTTTGGCCATGCGGGGGTGGATCCCAACTTTGGCGGCGGGGGCTTTGGCGGCTATGGGGATTTCGGCGACTTTGGAGATTTCGGCTTCGGCGATATCCTGGGCGATCTGCTGGGCGGCGGCTTCGGGGGCAGAAGCGCCAACCGCAGCGGCCCCCAGCGGGGGGAGAGCCTGCGCGCCGGCGTGACCATCAGCTTTGAGGAGGCGGCCTTTGGCTGCGAGAAGGAGATCAGCCTCACCCGCCTGGAGAGCTGCGAGAGCTGCCACGGCTCCGGCTGCGCCCCCGGCACCACCGCCGAGGTGTGCCCCGACTGCCGGGGCTCGGGCACGGTGCGGGTGCAGCAGCGCATGGGGGGCATGGCCTTCACCAGCTCCGCGCCGTGCAGCCGCTGCCGGGGGACGGGCAAGATCATCCACCAGCCCTGCAAGAGCTGCGGCGGCGGGGGCAATGTGAGGAAGCAGCGTAAGATCTCCGTCAGCGTTCCCCAGGGCATCAACGATAAGCAGGCCATCTCCCTGCGGGGACAGGGGAACGCGGGGGCCAACAACGGCCCGGCGGGCGACCTCATCGTGGAGGTGCGGGTGAAGCCCCACCCCTATTTCCAGCGGGAGGGAACCTCGGTACTGTACGAGTGTCCGGTGAGCTTCTACCAGGCGGCCATGGGCGCGGAGCTGGAGATTCCCACCATCGACGGCAAGGTGAAGTACACCCTGCCCGCCGGCACCCAGCCGGGCACAACCTTCCGCCTGCGGGGCAAGGGCATCCCCGAGCTGCGGGGCAGGGGCCGGGGCGACCAGTACGTAACCGTCCAGGTCAAGGTGCCCGCCAGTCTGACCAACCAGCAGCGGGACGCGCTCCAGGCCTTTGCCGAGGCCATGGGGGAGTCCACCCCCGCGCCGGCCTCCGGCTCGCCGGTGAAGGAGTTCTTTAAAAAGAAGAAAAAATAGAGGAAATAGGAGGAGAGGACGAAAGCCAGCCGCTTTTGTCCTCTCCTTTTGCGCCCCGCCTGTTATGGCGGCTTGCGCTTTTTGTTTGTCACGCTGTTAAGCGGTTGCGTTCGCTCCGCGCCGGCTTCTAACAGTCCACCGTGATGTTATCCGTCCCGTGGGCCTCAAATTCGTCAATGTAGGCGTCGATGCGCTGGGCGAGCTCGTCGTAGTTGGTCTCGTCGATGGGCACATCGTCCATGTCCCGCCGGGCCAGATCCTCCGCCAGAATTTCGAAGAATACGTTGTTTTCATACTCCATGATGGCCTCGTGGATGCCCCCCTCGGCAAAGGCACGGGAGGGGATCACCTCCCCCTGGTAGGTCTCGGCCAGGCTTGGCATACCCTCCTGGGCGGCATGGGCGAAGAGCAGGCTCTCTACCTCGTCGTAATCCTTGAAGCGGTCCTCTCCCCGGGTGGAGTTCAAAATCCAGTTGCCGATATACACCATGTCCAGCAGCCGCCGAAGCTGCTTGCGCGTCAGTTCCAGTTCCATCCTTAGCCCTCCTTCGGCTGGGTTCATCCCTATATTATACCGCGCCGCATCCCGTTGTCAATGGGCATACTTGGCGGGCGTGCCTGGGGAAAAGTGGCATACCCGGCGCGCCCCGCTCATATAGTCAAGGCAGGATGGCAATTGACATACGGAGCGTGATTACATGGACGAGTACAGGGGAGAAAACAAAATCGTGCTGCGGGGACAGGCCGCGAGGGCTCCCGTCCCCTCCCATCGGAATCATGGGGTGGACTACTACCTGGTCCCCCTGCGGGTGCCCCGGCTGAGCGGGGTGGACGACATGCTGAACGTGGTGAGCGCCGACCCGGCGTTGTGGACGCCGGGGGAGTGGGTGAGCGTGGCGGGAGAGGTGCGCTCCTATAACAACCGCACGGGGACGGGGAGCAAGCTGGTCATCACGGTGCTGGCCCGGGAGGTAGCGCCCTCGCGGCTGGAGGAGGGGGAGAACCGGCTTTCCCTGGGCGGGGCGCTGTGCCGCCGGCCAACCCTCCGGCGCACGCCGCTGGGGCGGGAGATCTGCGACTTGCTGCTGGCCGTCAACCGGCCCTACGGCCGGGCGGACTACCTGCCCTGTATCGCCTGGGGTTCGCTGGCCGCCCACTGCGGCGCACTGGACGTGGGGGACCGGCTGCGGCTGGAGGGGCGGCTGCAAAGCCGGCAGTACCACAAGCTGGTGGACGGGGAGCAGGTGGAGCGCACCGCCTTTGAGGTGTCGGTGATGAACCTGCTGGATAGCGCGGAGCCGTCGTGAGCAGCGCGGGTGGAGCGCAGCGAAAGCAAAAGCCCAAGACCCGCCGAATGGGTCTGGGTTTTGCTTGAGACGGAGCGAAGCCGCGCGTCGCGAACAGGCGCAGCGTGAATGGGATAGCGCGGAGCCGTCGTGAGCAGCGCGGATGGAGCGCAGCGAAAGCAAAAGCCCAAGACCCGCCGAATGGGTCTGGGTTTTGCTTGAGACGGAGCGAAGCCGCGCGTTGCGAACAGGCGCAGCGTGAATAGGATAGCGCGGAGCCTCAGCCATAGGCCTCCGGGCAGACCTCCCGTATTTTCGCGCGGATGGCCCGCAGGTCGGCAAAGGTGTCCGGCTTCTTGGAGGGGTCCCGGAGCAGGGCGGCAGGGTGGTAGATGGCGGTGTAGAACACCCCGTCCTTCTCCAGCCAATGGCCGTGCTCCCGGGTGATCTTGTAGTCCGGCTTGATGAGGCGCATGGCGGCGATGCGCCCCAGGCACACCACAATCCGGGGCCGGAGCAGCGCCATCTGATCCCACAGGTAGCCGATGCAGGCGTCCTGCTCGGTGTTCAGCGGGTCCCGGTTCTTGGGTGGGCGGCATTTGACGATGTTGGTGATGTAAAAATTCTGTTCCCGGCTCAGGCCGATGAGGGAGAGCATCTCATCCAGCAGCTGTCCGCCCCGGCCCACAAAGGGCTCCCCCTGAAGGTCCTCGTTTTCGCCGGGGCCCTCGCCGATGAACATGATTTTGGCGTCCCGGGGACCCTTGCCGAACACCACGCTGGTGCGGGTGTCCGCCAGGGCGCACCGCTGGCAGCCCATACAGAGGCGGTGTAATTCTTCCCAGTTTGTCATGGGTCCATCCCTCCCGTCGGTTTTCTTCTCGGATATTGTACCATAATTTTTTGCCGAAATCCAGGCCGGTTTCGGGGAATTTCCGATTGGCAACAGCGGGAAAAAGGCTTCAGCCCCGGCACTGCCGGGGCTCGGGGGAGGTCCCTTGCCGGAAGGACAGCGCGAGTGGCGCCGCGGAATGATAACAATTTCGTCCCGGGCTGCACGCTATGCCAAATTGAAAAGGAGGCGGACCGCTGTGGAAACAGCGGTCCGCCTCCTTTTTGCGCCGCTTTTAATATTCATGGCCGCTCCGCCGGGCCGCCCAGCGCCGCAGGCAGCCCTTGGGCCGGGGGGCGCAGGGCCTGTCGGGCAGCTCGATGAAGTATTTTCCAGAGGCGTTTACCACCGTGGTGTCCCCATATTCCCGGACACGGGGGAAGCCGGGGGCGTATTGCAGGTGGACGTGGCCGTGGAGGTGGTAGCGGGGCTTAAAGCGGTCCATCAGGCGCTTAAAGCAGGCGAAGCCCTGGTGGCAGGCGTCGTCCATGTCGCCCACCCCCTGGGAGGGGGCGTGGGTGATGAGGATATCCACCCCGCCCCTGCGCAGGGCCCGGCCCAGCTTGGCGATGCGCCAGCGCATCTGGCGCTCAGTGTACTGGTGGACGCTGCTGTTATACTTCATGCACCCGCCCAGACCCAGGATGCGGTAGCCTTTGAACTCAATCACCCGGCCGTCGATGCAGTCGCAGCCCTCGGGGGGCTGCTGCTCATAGCGGGTGTCGTGGTTGCCGTGGACATAGAACAGCGGCCTGTTGGACATGGTGACCAGAAAGGTGAGGTAGCTGGAGGGCAGGTCGCCGCAGGAGATGATGGCGTCCGCTCCCTGGAGCTTTTCCTTGGAAAAGTAGTCCCACAGTCCCTGGTCCGGGGCGTCGGAGATGACCAGCAGCTTCACGGTTTTTCCTCCTCCGGCGGGATGCTCTCCCGGTCCACCCCCAGCCGGCGCACCGTGGGCTTGGCCACGTCCAGCAGCTCGTCAAAGGCGGGCAGGGAGCCGTCGATCCGGTCGCACAGCCAGTTCATTTTCAGGATTTCCTCCATGGAGAGGTCCCGGGAGCCGTCGTTGACCACACGGCCCGCCTGGTCCCGGATGAGCCGCTGGAAGGGATGGATGGCGCCCGTTCGGATGCCCTGGCGCAAAATCTCCGCCAGTGAGCGCACCCCCTCGGGCAGGTGGGGACTGAAGCGCAGGTCCACCACGCCGCTGTTCATCCCCCACCAGTAGTTGATGGCGCGGCTGGCGTCCTCCGCCAGGGGGATGGCCCTGGGGTCCCGGAGCATCTCCCGGACGATGCGCACGTAGAATTCCCCCCAGTACCAGCTGGGGGAGGCCAGCTGCACCAGCTCCCCGTCCGGCTCCAGCCGGGCCAGGCCCTGGGCGCCGTCGGGCTGCTCGGAGATGAAGTCGCGGTCGCTGACGATCTGGATGCTCTGGCGCTGGAACTCGCCCATATAGTTTCCCGGCAGGCAGTGCCAGCGCAGGTCGATGCGGGCCTCCGGGTTGGTGAGCGCCGCCCCCAGGGCGAAGGCGTTGATGCTGGCGGGCACCCCCAGGATGGGGTAGCTGCCCACGTAGCCGATGCGCCCGGTCTGGCTCATGGCCCCGGCGATGGCGCCGGTGATGAATTTGCCCTCGTACACCCGGCAGTAGTATGCCTTCACATTCACGTAGGGCTGGTCGATGGAGCAGTTCATAAAGCGCACCTTGGGGTACTTCACCGCCACGCGCAGCGTGGCGTCGATCAGGCTCACCGACGTGGTGAAAATGAGCTCCGCGCCCCCCTGCACCGCCTCGCAGATGGCGGACTCCGTCCCATGGGGGGAGACGCCGTAGTAGCTGATGACGCTCACGCTGTCCCCCAGGGTCTGCTCCAGGTATTCCCGGCCCTTGTCGTGGGCGGCGGTCCAGCCGCTGGTGCTGGGGGTGCCCTGAAACAAAAAGGCCACCCGCAGCCGCTTTTTCGTCCCCAGCAGGGCGGACATGACGCTCTTTTTCTCCTCGCCGGCGGCGGGGGCCAGGCTCACGGCAATGGGGTCCGGGGAACCGTGGAGACACAGCTCCTTCCAGATGGCGGACAGGGTTCTGCGGTACTCCCCCTCGCCGATGGAGGAGAGGAACTGCTGGGCGTCGTAGAACTCCAGCCAGCGCAGCAGCGCGTCCCCGGCGGTCAGCCCCAGGCCGCCGCCGCCCAGGCGGTAAAAGCTCTCCCGGAAGCTGAAATACCGGGCCTTGAATTTCTTCTGGAAATCCTCCGGCCAATCCTCGTCGCGGGCAAAGCCCAGGGCAGCCTGGAGCTTGGCGTACCCGCCCAGGTCGCTGAAATGCAGGCCCCAGCAGCGGCTGTGCCTGAAAAAGTCCAGGAATTCCAGATAAATCTGGGTGGTGATGTCGTCCGACTGCTCCGGCATCAGCCGGATGATGTCCGCCTGCACGATGGCCGAGCCCATGCTTTTGAGCACGCTCACCCGCTTGTTTCCCTCCTGGACGTAGAACCGGCCCAGGTACTCATAGCACTTGATGGGGTCGTGTATGCCCTCGCTGAGCTGGGCGGCGCACAGGTTGACCCATTTCGTGGCAAATTCCGACTCCGGCCCCATCAGGGGGAAGAACCCGGCGGAGAAGGAATTGCACCGGGCCTCCTCCGTGGAGCCCACCACCAGATAGATGGGCACGTCCATCACCCCCAGATTTACCTGGGAGAGCTGGAGCTTGTCCGGCCCCAGGGCCTGGATGTTGGGGGCCAGCCCCCGGTGGACACAGTTTTTATATTCCCGCTGGCCCTGCTTCAGGGCCGCCAGATAGTATTGCAACGCCTCGGCGCTGGACATAAAACCCACTCCTTTCGGTGGTTAACCGCCAGTATTGTATCAAATGCCGCTGTCGGATGCCAGTATTTGGGGGAAATTTCCCTTGTGTGGATCGCTGAAAAAAGGGCGTGCCGCGCCCGGTCTTTTGACGCTTTGCCCTCCCGGGGGCGGAGAGACGGGGGAGGGGAAAAGAGAGGGGCGAAAAGCGCGCTGTTTTCAGTAGACAAGCGGGGAGCGCAGGTGTATAATAGGTGCGCCGCGCCGGAGGGGCGCGGGGAATTGCTCGAAAGAAGGAATGCTTGGATGAAGCAACGGAAAAAAGGGCTGGCGGTGTGCATGGCGGTCGCAGTGCTGCTGCTCATCGCCGCGCTGCTGGCGGGCTCGCCCGGCCCGTCGGAGAGCGTGCAGGAGGCCATGCGGGACGCGGTGCTCCACGGCACGGGGCAGGTCAGCCTGTTCGGCCTGATGACGGTGAACCCGGGGATGATCTCGGCGCTGCTGGTGACGGCCTTCCTGCTGCTGGCCGCCGTCCTGATCCGGGTTTTCGCCATCCCCCGGTTCCAGTACCGGCCGGGGAGGCTGCAGCTGGCGCTTGAGGAGCTGGTGGGTTTGTTCGACGGCATGGCCAGGGAAAACAGCCCCCACCGCAACCGCTTTTTGGGGGCCTACCTCTTTGCCGCCGGAGCGTACATTTTTGTGGGCACCCTGTCCGAGCTGCTGGGGCTCCAGGCGGTCACCGTCCACGGCCATCCCATCACCCTGCCCGCCCCGCTGTCCGATGTGAACGCCGCCATCGCCATGGGCACCCTGTCCTATCTGGTGATCCTGTCCGGCGGCGTGGCCGCCAACGGCCTGGGCGGCGTGGGAAAGACCCTGAAGGAGTTCTCCCTGCCCATATCCATGAGCTTCCGTCTCTTCGGCGCGCTGCTCAGCGGCCTTTTGGTGACGGAGCTGGTATATTACTACGTGGCGCTCAGCTTTGTGCTCCCCGTGGTGGTGGGGGTGCTGTTCACCCTGCTCCACGCCCTGATCCAGACCTACGTGCTCACCATGCTCACCGCGCTGTACTACGGCGAGGTGTCCGAGCCCTCTCACAAGAAGGAGAAAAAGAAAAAGCTCCAAGCGGAAAACGCCTGAGCGCATAAAAACATAAATGTGGAGGTCGTTACCTATGAATAAGCTGCTGAAAAAAATCCTTATCCTGGCCGGTGTGTTTATGCTGGCCCTGTCCCTGGCCGCCCCCGCCTTCGCTGCCGGCGCCCCCAGCCAGGGAGAGCCTGCGGCCCAGACCGAGAGCGATGAGGGCTCCACCATCGGGCTGAAGGCCATCGCGGCGGGCATCGCCGTGGGCATCGCCGCCGCCGGCGGCGCGGTGGGCATGGGCCTTGCCACAGCCAAGTCCACCGAGAGCCTTGCCCGCCAGCCCGAGGCGGAGGGCAAGATCCGCACCACCCTGATGCTGGGCCTGGTCTTTATTGAGACGGCCATCATCTATGCGCTGCTGGTGGTCATCCTCATCATCTTTGTGCTGTAACGGCGGGAGGGCTTTGTCATGCCTCTGAATATCAATTTGCAGCAGATCCTGCTGCACTGGATGAACCTCTCTATTCTGACGGGTGGGCTGTATTTCCTCCTGTTCAAGCCGGTGAAGCAGTTTATGGACAAGCGGGCCGCCTATTACCAGCAGCTGGAGGAGCAGGCATCGGACAAGCTGGCCCAGGCTGAAGCGCTCAAGGCCCAGGCCCAGGCCAAGCTGGAGGCGGCGGACGACGAAATCCACGACGAACGGATGCGCGCCCAGCAGGCGGCCTCCGACGCCGCCCAGGAGCAGCTGGCCCAGGCCGAGGAGCAGGCCCGCCACATCATCGCTAAGGCCCAGGCCGAGGCGGAGCAGTCCAAGGAGCGGGCGCTGCGGGAGTCCCAGCGGGAGCTGCGGGAGCTGGCCGCCCGGGCGGCGAAAAAGCTGGCCGCCAAGCCCGGCGCGGATTTCTTTGACCAGTTCCTGGACCTGACGGAGGGAGGCGGGGCGCATGAGGGACGCTAGAAGCCGCCTCACCGCCCTTTTGCGCAGCGCCGACCAGCCCACCCAGGAACAGCTCCAGCGGTTTGAGCAGTTCCTCTCCCGCACCTACAAGCGGAAGGTGCCCCTCCACTGGGATTATGACGAGACCCTCCAGGACGGCTTCCGCCTCCAGGTGGGCTCGGACGTGTACGACTGGACCCTGGACGGACGGGTGAGGCAGTTCCAGGACTACCTGCGCAGGCTGGAGCCGGGACATAACGACATCGTTCCCCTCATGCGCCAGGCGGTGGAGCGGTGGGAGCCCTCCCCCGCGCCGGAGGAGATGGGCGAGGTGCTGTCGGTGGACAGCGATATCGCCGCCGTAGGCGGGCTGACCCACGCCCAGTACGGGGAGATCCTGGTGTTCGAGGGCGGCGTGAAGGGCATGGTGCAGGACCTGCGCCCCGAGGGGCTGAGCTGCATCCTCTTCGGCGACGGCGAGGAGATCCGGGCGGGCAGCATGGTCCGCCGCACCCTGAAAACCGCCGGTATGCCGGTGGGGGAGGGCTACCTGGGCCGGGTGGTGGATGCCCTGGGCCTGCCGCTGGACGGCAAAGGGGCCATTGAGCCGGAGGGCTACCGCCCCATGGAGACCCCCGCCCCGGGCATCCTGGAGCGCCAGCCGGTGAACACCCCCATGGAGACGGGGCTTTTGGCCATCGACTCCATGTTCCCCATCGGCCGGGGCCAGCGGGAGCTGATCATCGGCGACCGCCAGACCGGCAAGACCGCCATCGCCCTGGACACCATCCTCAACCAGAAGGGCAAGGACGTGGTGTGCATCTATGTAGCCATCGGCCAAAAGACCAGCTCGGTGGCCCAGCTGGCGGAAAATCTGGCCCGCCGGGGGGCTATGGAATACACCACCATCGTCACCGCCCCCGCAGGGGCGTCCGCCGCCTTGCAGTATATCGCCCCCTACGCCGGGTGCGCCCTGGCCGAGCACTTCATGTACCAGGGGGACGACGTGCTCATCGTGTACGACGACCTGAGCAAGCACGCCATCGCCTACCGGGCGCTGTCGCTGCTGCTGGAGCGCTCCCCCGGCCGCGAGGCTTACCCCGGCGATGTGTTCTACCTCCACTCCCGGCTGCTGGAGCGCTCGGCCCACCTCAGCGATGAGCTGGGGGGCGGCAGCATGACCGCCCTGCCCATCGTGGAGACCCAGGCGGGGGACGTGTCCGCCTACATCCCCACGAATATCATCTCCATCACCGACGGACAGATCTTTTTGGAGAGCGACCTGTTCTTCTCCGGCCAGCGCCCCGCCGTCAATGTGGGCTTGTCCGTGTCCCGTGTGGGCGGCGATGCCCAGACCAAGGCCAAAAAGTCCGCCGCCGGGGCCATCCGGCTGGATCTGGCCCAGTACCGGGAGATGGAGGTGTTCACCCAGTTTTCCAGCGACCTGGACGAGGCCACCAAGCGCCAGCTGTCCTACGGCCAGGGGCTGATGCGGCTGCTGCGCCAGCCCCAGTACGCCCCCCTGTCCCACCACCAGCAGGTCATCGTGCTCACCGCTGCCATGGGCCGCGTGATGCAGGACGTGCCGCTGGATCAGATGGACCGATTCCGGGCCGGGCTGCTGGACTGCGTGGAGGGGGAGGGCGCCGACCTGTGCGCCCGCATCGACCAGACCGGCAAGCTGTCCGAGGACGACCGGGAGGAGATCCTGGACCTGGCCCGGGCATATCTGGCCCGGTTCCAGGGCGGCGGAAAGCAGGGCGGTTGATATGGCCGGGACCAAGGAGATCAAGGACCACATCGACAGCGTCCAGGAGACCAAGAAGATCACCAGCGCCATGTACCTCATCGCCTCCACCAAGCTGCGCCGGGCCCGGCAGGAGCTGGACAACACCCGGCCCTACTTTGAGGCCCTGCGCCGGGAGATCAAGCGCATCTTCCGCACCGTGGGCGGGGAGGTGGTGGACAGCCCCTACTTCTACCCCCTGGAGGGGGAGGCGCCCCTGGATAAGCCAAACGCCTGTCTGGTCATCACCGCCGACAAGGGGCTGGCGGGGGCCTATAACCAGAACGCCATCAAGGAGGCGCTGAAGCTGCTGGACACCCACCCGGACACCAAGCTGTATGTGGTGGGGGAGTATGGGAGGCGTTTTTTTGCCTCCCACGGCATCCCCATTGAGCACAGCTTCCTCTACACCGCCCAAAACCCCACCATGGCAAGGGCCCGGGAGATCAGCGCGCTGCTGCTGGACGGCTTTGAAAACGACCGGCTGGACAAAATCTACGTGGTGTACACCGACATGGGGAACGGCATGGACTTCCAGGCCAGGTGCACCCGGGTTCTGCCCTTCCACCGGACCCATTTTGCCGACTCCGCCCGCATTGAGCCGCCGGTGACCACCCCCGTTGAGTTTCTGCCCAGCGTGCAGGCGGTGCTGGACAGCATGATGCCCAGCTATGTGTCCGGCTTTATCTACAGCGCCCTCATCGACAGCTTCTGCTGTGAGCAGCAGGCCCGCATGACCGCCATGGACAGCGCCAACCAGAACGCGGAGAAGCTGCTGGGGGAGCTGTCGCTGGAATTCAACCGGGTGCGGCAGTCGGCCATCACCCAGGAAATCACCGAGGTGTCCGCCGGGGCCAGGGCCCAGCGGAAAAAGCATCAGAAAGAAGGTTGTTGATGTTGGAACGTGGGATCATCACGCAGATATCCGGCCCCGTGGTGGACGTGGAGATCATCGATGGCGAGCTGCCCCGCCTGCGGGAGGAGCTCACCGTGGAAAAGAACGGGGAGGAGCGGGTGATGGAGGTGGCCCAGCATATGGACCACAAGACGGTGCGGTGCATTATGCTCTCCCCCAGCGAGGGGCTGGCCCGGGGGCTGGCGGTGGATGTGCCGGGCCACACCATCCAGGTGCCGGTGGGCGAGGCCACCCTGGGGCGCATGTTCAACGTGCTGGGACAGCCCATCGACGGGGCCGGGCCGGTGCCGGAGGGCACCCCGGTGCGCTCCATCTACCGCAAGCCGCCCGCCTTTGACGAGCAGAGCCCCTCCGTGGAAATCCTGGAGACCGGCATCAAGGTCATCGACCTGCTGGAGCCCTACCCCAAGGGAGGCAAGATCGGCCTGTTCGGCGGGGCGGGGGTGGGCAAGACGGTGCTCATCCAGGAGCTGATCCACAACGTAGCCATGGAGCACGGCGGCTATTCCATCTTCACCGGCGTGGGGGAGCGCTCCCGGGAGGGGAACGACCTGTGGCGGGAGATGCGGGAGAGCGGCGTGTCCTCTAAAACCGCCCTGGTGTTCGGCCAGATGAACGAGTCCCCCGGCGTGCGTATGCGGGTGGCCCTGTCGGGGCTGACCATGGCGGAGCACTTCCGGGATAAGGAGCACAAGGACGTGCTACTGTTCATCGACAACATCTTCCGCTTTGTCCAGGCGGGCAGCGAGGTGTCCACCCTGCTGGGAAGGATGCCCTCCGCCGTGGGCTACCAGCCCACCCTGGCCAATGAGATGGGGGAGCTCCAGGAGCGCATTACCTCCACCAAAAACGGCTCGGTCACCTCGGTGCAGGCGGTGTACGTCCCGGCAGACGATCTGACCGACCCGGCCACCGCCACCACCTTCGCCCATCTGGACGCCACCACCGTACTCAGCCGGAAGATCTCCGAGCAGGGTATCTATCCGGCGGTAGACCCGCTGGAGTCGTCCTCCCGGATTTTGGAGGCGGACATCGTGGGGGCGGAGCACTACCGGGTGGCCCGGAAGGTGCAGGAGATTTTGGAGAAATACCGGGAGCTTCAGGATATCATCGCCATCCTGGGCATGGACGAGCTGAGCGACGAGGACCGCAAGACCGTGGCCCGGGCCAGAAGGCTCCAGCGCTTCTTGGCCCAGCCCACCCACGTGGCGGAGAAATTCACCGGCATCCCCGGCGTGTACGTGCCGCTGAAGGATACGCTGGAGAGCTTTGCGGCCATTGTGGACGGCGAGCTGGACCAGTACCCGGAGGCGGCGTTCTACAACGTGGGCGCATGGCGCGACGTGGTGGAGAAAGCCAAAAAGCTGGAGGGCGGCGCGTGATGGATACCTTTCAGGTCCATATTCTGGCCGCGGACCGAACGCTGTACGAGGGGCCCTGCGTCAGCCTCACCATCCCGGCCAGCGACGGGGAGCGAGGCATCCTGGCCCATCACGCCGGCATGATGGCCGCCATTGTGCCCGGCACGCTGCGCTACCAGCCGCCGGGGGAGGCGGTCCGGCTGGCGGCGGTTTCCCCAGGTATGGTGAAGGTGGAGGCGGACGAGGTGCTGGTGCTGGTGGACTCCGCCGAGTGCCCGGAGGAGATTGACGAGGCTCGGGCCCGCCGGGAGGCGGACCAGGCCCGGGAGGCCATTTTGCAGAAGAAGAGCCGCCAGGAGTATCAGCTGGCCCAGGCGACCCTGGCCCGGGCGCTGAACCGCCTGCGGGTAAAGGGCGGGAGCGGTATGTGAGACATCCTCCCCTGTGGGAGGCTGGGCAAAAATTTTTTTCAATTGCTACTTTACAAATGGGACAAACCCTGCTATACTATACGGGTATCAGAGATGCGCCCGTAGTTCAATTGGATAGAGCGTCAGATTCCGGTTCTGAATGTTGGGGGTTCGAGTCCCTTCGGGCGTACCAAGTCGCCGCAAGCGTTATATCGCTTGCGGCGACTTTTTTAAAGTCACCGTGCGCTCATTTTGCTGCGGCTCCTTTTCCACAAAGCCAAAGGGCGGCTTTGCGCGTTTCAGGAGGCAGGGGGCCGCCCAAGGCCGCTCCCTGCGGCCCTGCGGGCATATAATTGGCCCTTTGTTCTGCGGGGTCGCTTTTCAGCGCTCCAATTTAATCAGTGAGACCGGGCAATCCTTTGGACTTTTTAAGCTCTCCCGATGCCAGCGGCCATAGATGGAGAATACCTTTTTCACTGTTTCCAGTTCCTTTGGACTAATGCTGTCCAGAAGATGAAATAATTCGTCAAAAATCGCCGCTTTCATCTGCTGGGAATAGCGCTCGTACTCCTCCAGGCCCAGCGGCGACACCATGAGGATAATATCCTTTCGGTTTCCCTCCCGGTGATATTTCTCAAGCAGGCCCTTATCCACCAGCTTCCGCACATATTTGGAGAGGGTGGCCTGGCTGAGGCCAAGCCGTTCGGCGTACCATTTCATATTTTTGTGCTGCTCGGCATATTCCAGGATGTGCTCCATGATCTGCACCTCATAGGGGGAAAAGCGGATTTTATCGCCAAAGAGCTCCGTTTTGCAGATTTGGGAATAGCCGTTGGCGGAGCGGTAAAAGTCCCCGACGATATCCCGGTACGCACCCATCCATTCCAATTTCATCTTGCGCTGTCCTTCCTTTTTTGTGGTTTGTTTATTATATCATACGAGAAAGCGGCTGTAAACCCGCACTGTTTTGGCAAGTCTTACAAAACAGGGGCTGATTTTTTGTACAGAATAAATGCTTGCCAGTAGAAAGTATTTGTTCTATACTGTTAATAGTTTCTTTACAAAGCCGTTGAATTCGAGCCAAGAGAGGGGAGTATTTTGTTATGGAGAAGACCAAAAAAACAGCGCAAATCATCCTGTGCATTTCCCTGGCGCTGATGCTGCTGTGCGGCATCGTGGTAAACGCCGTACAGACCAGCGGCGGCAAGGTGGCCATGCGCGAGCTGACCATCGAGACCGACAGCGGCTACACCATGTCGGCCTATCTGCTGGTACCCAAGACCGCCACGGCGGAAAACCCAGCCCCCGCCATTGTCACCAGCCACGGATATCTGAACAACAAGGAGATGACCGACGCCAACTATGTGGAGCTTGCCCGCCGGGGCTTTGTGGTCCTGGCCATCGACCAGCCCGACCACGGCGACTCGGATGTGACCCCCGACTTTTTCATCCTCGCGCCGGACGGTGTGTACCAGGGCGTCCTTGCCCTGAGCCGGATGCCCTTTGTGGACACCTCGCGCATCGGCGTCACCGGCCACTCCATGGGCAGCTGGTCCGTCAACGCAGCCATTCAAGCGGACAACCTGAACGAGACCCCGCTGATTGCCGCCGCGCTCATCCACTGCAATGACCCGCTGTACCAGGACGCCGACGGCAATTTCGCCAATCCCTATGGAAGCCGCGATGTGGCCGTGATCTCCGCCATATATGATGAATTTTTTGGCACCTCCGTCAGCGCGGACGGCCAGCCCCTCAGCTCCCCCTACTTTATGGAGACCGCCACTGCCCAGACCTTCCTGAACTTCGGCCGCAATCCCGCCGAGTCGGAGGTCCGGGAGGCGTACACCGAATATCGTGAGGATGTGGACGGGAAGGAAACCCTGCGCATCGTTTACCGTCCCCCCATCATCCACCCCTGGTCCCATTTCTCTGCGCGCTCCGAGTCCTATATCTGCGACTTTTTTTCCAAAACTTTGAGCGCCCCCAATCCCATTGATCCGCACAACCAGATCTGGCAGTGGAAGGAAGCGTTTAACTTTGTGGGCGTGATTGGCTTTGTGCTTTTCCTGTGCTCCTTTACCACGCTGCTGGTCTTTACCCCCACCTTCGCCTGCCTCCGTGCGGACGAGACGGTGAAGCCCATGCCGGTCAAGGATAAGACAGGGAAGCTCTGGTTCTGGCTCTCCCTGGCGGCAGGCTCCGTATTCGGCAGCCTTGTCTACCTGACTTTGGTGAATATGGGTAATTCCATGGCCGTGGCCCAGGGTGAGGCCATGGGCCTGGGGCTCTGGTCCACCGCTTGCGGCCTGTTTACCATCCTCAGCATGGCTTTGTACTACTTTGTTTACGGCAAAAAGAACGGCCTGGACTTGGCGGAGCGCGGCGTAAAGATGCCGCTGAAGAAGCTGGGGCTGAGCGTTCTGCTGGCGCTGATTGTGGTCACCGTGGGCTACGGCCTGGTGTTTGTGGAGGACTATTTCTTCCTTGCGGACTTCCGCCTCTGGACGCTTGCCATCAAGGCATTTGAGCTGCCCATCCTGCGCTACCTGCCCTATGTGCTGCTCTTCTTCACCTACTACATTGCCATTTCCGTCGCCACCAACTGCTTCAATTATAATGACATTGGCGGCAAGGCAAACGGCGTGATCTGTGCGCTGTTCGCCGCCCTGCCTGCGGTGGTGCTGCCCGCAATTCAGTACGGCACCTATTATTCCACCAACCATATGATGTGGTTCCAGCGGACCATGGCTGACCCCAATTACCCCATGTATGTCCTCTGGCTCTTCCCCATCATTCTGATCCTGTTCGGCTCCACGCTGGTGACCCGCGTTATTTACAAGCACACCAAGAACCCCTATATCGCCGGGATCATCAATGCCCTGATCGTTGGCCTGCTCACGATTACCAACACCTGCTCGGTGTTTGTCGGCTAGGGCCTGTTTGAAAATTGACGATATGCCCAGCGGCGGGGGATTTTCGAACAGCGTCTAATTAAGCAGCGTCACTTTTACTAAATAAAGCAGGCGAGAAGGCCGGCACTTCTTTACGGAGTGCCGGCCTTCAGCTGGTCTGTGTAGAAATTTTGTTTGGATGGCATTTTCCCTTGCTCCGCAGGTGTTTCTGAAACTGCTTTTCTATTTCCTCCGAGGAAGCGTGGGGCGAAAATGAGGCAGCGGCGGCGGCGAGTGAAAAACCAAGCTCGCCGCCGCTTTAAATATGCCGGTTTATAGGACTTTATTTTCGGTATACTGAACGCAGAATACAGGGAGGGCAAAGCTCCTCCGGCTGAAAGGAGCGTTCAATATGTACGAGATGGAATTTGTGCGGGGCCATGTGGAGGTCTATCTGGACGGTACGTTCTGCTTTTCTGCGGACACCCGGGGCGAGGCGGAGCGGGAGATTGAGCAGCTGACGGCGTAAAGCCGCTGTGCTCCAAACTCCCGCCCCTATGGGGCTGTCCCCGCGCTTCTTAGCTGTCACGCTCGGATTGGCCCCATTGCGGGGCGGCTTCCCTCCGCTTTGGCAAAACCCGGTCCCATTGCATGGGCCCTGGGCTTTTGCCTGCGCTGCGGTCCACCCGCCCCTATGGGGCTATCCTCGCGCTTCTTGGCTGTCACGCTCGGATTGGCCCCATTGCGGGGCGGCTTCCCTCCGCTTTGGCAAAACCCGGTCCCATTGCATGGGCCCCGGGCTTTTGCCTGCGCTGCGGTCCACCCGCCCCTATGGGGCTATCCTCGCGCTTCTTGGCTTACCAGCCGAAGAAGCGGCTCCAGGGGAAGCTGTTGAAGAACTCGTCGCCGCCGTCCCCGCCGTAGGGGTACTGGCCTCCGTAATTGCCGCTGGAGGTGGGCTGGGGGGCGGGGTCCTGGGGGAGGACCTGTCCGCCGGTCTCCTGGGTGTTGTTTTCCTGCTCGTCAAAGGTGATGCTCAGGGTGAGCGTCTCGCCCATGCGGTACACCGTGAGCTGGGCGGTCTGTCCCGCTTTATAGCGGTTCTTTACCGACACCATCTGGTTCATGTCGGTGATGTCGGTGTCGTCCATCTTGACGATGACATCGCCCTGCCGGAGTCCCGCTTTTTGGGCGCAGGAGCCCTCCTCCACGCTGGTCACCACCGCGCCCTGGGGGAAGCCGAAGCGCCGCTGGTCGGTCTCGCCAACGGTCTCCACAGTGATGCCCATGTAGGGACGGCCGGTGACGTAGCCGTACTCCATGAAGTCGGTGACGATGCCCACGATATCATTGATGGGGATGGCGAAGCCGATACCCTCAATGGAGGCTTGGGAGGACTGGCCGTTGTTGGACAACTTGGCGGAGGTGATGCCCACCACCCGGCCATAGCTGTCAAAGAGGGGGCCGCCGGAGTTGCCGGAGTTGATGGTGCAGTCGGTCTGGATCATGTTGGTCATCACGGTGCCGTCGCTCATGGTGATGGACCGCCCGGTGGAGGACACGTGGCCGGAGGTCTGGGAGAAGGACAGGGTGCCCAGGGCGTTGCCGATGGTACACACCTGCTCGCCCACCACCAGATCGTCGGAGTCGCCCAGCACCACCGGCTTCAGGCCGGATACGCCGTCGATCTTCAGCACCGCCACATCGTTGAGCTCCTCGCCGCCCACCAGCTTGGCGTCGTAGGTGTCGCCGTTGTTCAGGGTCACTTTGATGGAGCTGGCGCCGTCGATGACGTGGTAGTTGGTGACAATGTAGCCGTCCTCGCTGATGATAAAGCCGGAGCCCGCCCCGGAGCTCTCATACTGGTACCAGCCCTGCTGGGTCACCGCCGTCACCGAGATGCACACGCAGGAATCGGTGTAGGCGGCGCTGATCTCACTGAGGCTCATGGGGGTGAGGCCGTCGGCCTGCCGCACCTTGACGGCGGTGGGGTCCACCTCGTTGCGGTAGATGGTGGTCTCCGGCTTGGGGCTGCTGGTGAGGGCGCTGTAGGCCGCCGCGCCGCCCACCCCTGCGCCGCCCCCGGCCAGTGCGCAGCACAGCACCAGTGCCACCGCCTTGCCCGCGCCGCTCTTTTTCTTTTTGGGGGGCTGGGGGGGTGCGGGGGGGACCTGCTGGGGCTGCTCCCAGGGGTCGGAGGGCTGGGAATAGCTGAAATGGTACACGCCGTTGCTGTCAAATCCATTTTGATCGTTCATGGAGGGGTCTCCTTTCCAATTCCGTATAATATGCCATCATGTTCATGGCCGGGGCGGCTGCTGTGCGCCGCTCCCCTGCCGCTGAGCATAAGATACTACGAAATTGTGTCAAAAGTATGTCATAGGCCCGAAATGATTTTGAACTTACGCTGAAAAAACGCTGAAAAGCGCGGCCGGAAAGGGACGAGATCAGCGCTGCGTTTTACGCCCCGAGCGCAAAATGGCGTTGATATCCCGGGCGGCCAGGGCGAGATCGTCCAGCACCGGACGGAAAATACCCAGCTTGGCCAGATTGATGCAAACCAGCAGCAGCAGCGGCCCCACCACCATGCCCAGCACGCCCCCGGCCTGCATCCCCACATAGATGCCCACCAGGGACAGGATGGGGGACAGCCCGGTTTGGTCGCCTAAAATCTTGGGCTCGGCAAACTGCCGGAACAGGGCGATGACGCCCCACACCGCCATGAGGGCGGCGGCCTCGCCGTATTGGCCCAGGATCATGTCCACCACCGCCCAGGGGACCATCACCGTGCCCGAGCCGATGATGGGCACAAAGTCCAGCACCGACAGGCCGAGGGCCAGCAGCAGGCCGTAGGGCTGGCCCATGAGGAAAAAGCCGGCGGACAGGATGGCGAACACCCCGGCGGACAGGATGAGCTGGCTCTTCACATAGCCGCCGAAGGCGCTCATGAAGATGCCCTTCACCGAGCCGCAGAAATCCCGGGCCATGGCGGGCACCCGGTCGGTGAGCTCAAAGCGCAGCCGGGGGTAGTCCCCGGTGATGAAGTAGCTGGCCATCATGAATACCACCAGCGCCACGGCGAAATTGGACACGCTGGCCGCCATGGAGGGGGCCTGCCCCGCCATCTCGGTGAGCCAGCCGGAGAAGTCCAGCCCGCGCACCCAGCCGATGAATGCGTCCGTCAGATCCTCGCTGGTGGCGAGCACCCCCTGGGGCAGCAGGCCGCCCAGCCCCTCCAGCCAGCCGCCCACGCTGTTGACCACCCCCACCAGACCGTTTAGCAGCTCGTCCAGCAGGGACTGGCGGTTGTCAAAGAGCATACGCACCTGATCTACGGCGATCCAGCCCAGGCCGAAGAGAACCCCGCCGATGACGGCGAACACCAGCACCACCAGCACCAGGGACACCGTCTTGCGGGAGAGGCGGGTCCTGCGCTGGAGCCAGCGCACCGCCGGGTTCAGCACCCAGGCCAGCACCAGCGCGAACAGGAAGGGGCTGAGCAGCGAGGCCAGGGGCAGCCCCACAAAGACAAACAGCGCCGCCCCGCCCAGGGCCAGCGCCCCCCGCAATCCCAGCCGCAGCCAGAGCTGCGCCCGTTCCCTCCAGGTGAGCGGCGAATATTCCATACGAGCTTCCTCCTTCGCTTACAGTTCAGCCCCCCGCGAAAAGCTGGGCCAGCACCGCCGCCAGGGGCAGGGTGACAAGGCACAGCAGGGTGGACAGGGTGACCTGCCGGGCGGCCAGGTCGGCGTCCTTGCCCATGCTCTGGGCAAAGAGGCTGGTGGCGCCGGCGGTGGGACAGCCGGCCAGGATCACCGCCGCCACGTAGATCATGGGGTCGATGTGGAAGGGCAGCAGCGCCAGCCCGGTCAGCAGCGGGATGCCCAGCAGCTTGACGGCGGACACCAGGTAGAGCTTTTTGACGGAAAAGACGGCGGGCAGGTCGGCCTGGGCCATCTGGCCGCCGATGACCACCATGGCCAGGGGGGTATTCAGGCTGCCGAGGTAGCCCACCGCGTCGTCCACCGGGCCGGGCAGGCGCCAGCCGGTGAAAAACAGCGCCATCCCGCCCACAAGGCCCAGCACGCCGGGGTTGAGCACCACCCGCTTCAGGGACAGCCGGGCCCGCCCGCCGATGAGCGCCTGCCCGTGGGTCCAGGTGGCGGTGTTGAAGATGGCCAGGCCCACCACGGCGATCATCATGGCCTCGTCTCCCAGGGCGGACTGGATCAGGGGCAGGCCCATGAAGCCGGTATTGCCGTACACCGCGGCAAAGCGCAGGATGCCCCGGTGCTCCTCCCCCTCCCGGGGGAAGAGCAGCTGGGAGAGCAGCATATACAGCGCGTACACCCCCGCCATCGCCGCCAGGGAGGAGAGCAGCTGGCCCTGGCTGTGGGGGGTGCGCTCCACCTCGAAGGAGGTGAGCATGATGCACGGCGTCACCACATACAGCAGAATCCGGGACACCTGGGACAGGGCGGCCCCGGTCAAAAGGCCCGCGCGGCCAAAGCCGAAGCCCACCGACATGAGCAAAAACAGGGTGAGCACGCTGCCCCCCACCACCCAAAACGCGTCGAGCATGGTATGTCTTCCTCTCTGTGCGGCCTGTGTTCATGTTAACCGCGTAATACGGTATTATAAGCCCATCTGGCCGCATTGACAAGGGCGAATCTTTCCGATATACTATTTATTTAATAATCCTGGCCAATCTGTCAAAAAAGGCGGCCCATCCCGCCGCCGCGCGAAAGAAAGGAACGGAACGATATGAAAAAAGCCATCGCCTGCCTGCTGGCCGCAAGCCTGCTGGTCTCGGCGCTGCCCGGCTGCGCCCCCGCGGGGGAGGAGCCGCCCGTCGTTACCCCCAGTGTCCCCGCCGAAAGCGAGCCGTCCGCCGGAAGTGAGCCGTCCGCCGGAAGCGAGCCGTCCGCATCCAAGGAACCTTGGGACTACAGCGGCCATGACGACCCCGGTGAGGCGCGTTATGTGACAAAACTCGTCGGCTTGGACGCCCTGGGCGACGGAAAGGCGCACTTGGCCTTACAGATGGGCGCGAGCGTATGGGACAGGGAGTTTACCGGCATGGTCAAGGAGGAGGTTTGGGGCTATGACTTGCGGGCCATGGACGCCCGGGAGGCGGACCTCAGCGTGGTGGAGGACTGGAACGAGGTGTCCTTCAGCACCGACACCCGCTGGCCCGACCCTCTGCCGGAGGGCTTTTCCCCCAAGGAAATTCTGGAGTTTAACAAAAACCCCGGCCTGTCCATCCGGGACCTGCACCAGCAGGGCTTCACCGGCAAGGGGGTGGCTGTGGCCATCGTCGACCAGGGACTGTATACCGGGCACGAGGAGTACGCCCAAAACCTCAAAACCTACGAGCTGATCCATTGCAGTGACCCTGATGCCCAGATGCACGGCCCTGCGGTGTCCAGCATCGCGGTGGGCAAGACGGTGGGGGTGGCGCCGGAGGCCGACCTGTACTATATCGGCTCCACCTTCGGCCATTGGACCGGCAATGGGTTTGTCTTTGACGCCGCTATTGTGGCGGACTGCATCCTCCGGGTGTGCGAGATGAACGAGCATCTGCCTCCCGAGGGCAAAATCCGGGTGATCTCCATCTCCAGAGGCTATCATAAGGAGGATTCCGGCTACGAGGAGATGCAGAACGCCATCCGGCAGGCGGACGAACAGGGCATCCTTGTGCTGACGACCAGCACCGAAGCGTTTTATCCGTTTAGCCTGTTTGGGCTGAGCCGCGGCTATTTTGACGATCCGGACGACCGCTCCTCCTATGGCCCTTCGGGCTGGCTCCGTACCGATGGGGACTACTCCGGGCCTGATATCGTCGGCGTCCCCATGGGCTCCAGGGCCTATGCCGCCTGCACCGGGCCGCAGAACTATGAGATTGAGCACGAAGGCGGCCTGAGCTGGGCGGTGCCTTGGCTGGCGGGCTTTTACGCCCTGTGCTGCCAGGCCAGGCCGGACATCACCCCGGCGGAGTTTATCGAGCTCATCAAGGACACGGTGCAGGCCGTCCAGCCCTCCTCCGGCGGCAGGGTCAATGTGATAGACCCCGAAGCCGTCATCGCCCGGCTGACCGGCTGACGGCGCGGCCCATGGGGGGCCGCGGGCGAAACATGAGAATTTAAAGGAGTATCACGCCTATGCATTCCCAGCGCTTCCAGCGGGGCTACGTCCCCATCTTCCTGTCCTATTATAAGCCCCATATGAAGCTGTTTATTCTGGATATGTGCTGCGCCCTGGGGATCGCCCTGGTGGATCTGGCTTTTCCCGCCGCCTCCCGCCAGGCGCTCAACGAGCTGCTGCCCAAGAACCTGTACGCCGCCTTTTTTGCCGTCATGGCCATCCTCCTGGCGGCCTACGCCCTGCGCTCGGTGATGTATTTCATCGTCACCTACTGGGGCCACATGATGGGGGTGCGCATTGAGGCGGATATCCGCCGGGACCTGTTCAGCCATATGCAGGACCTGTCCTTTTCCTTCTACGATAAAAACCGCACCGGCCAGCTGATGAGCCGGGCCACCACCGACCTGTTCGAGATCACCGAGCTTGCCCACCACGGCCCGGAGGACCTGTTCATCTCCGCCGTCACCCTGACCGGCGCGTTTTGCATGATGATGCGCATCCAGTGGAAGCTGGCCCTTGTCGTGTTCGCCGTGGTGCCCATCTTTGTGGGCTTCACCATCATCCAGCGCCGGCGCATGATGAAGGCGTCCGTGCGGCAGAAGCAGACCATGGCGGGCATCAACGGCCAGCTGGAGTCGGCCATCTCAGGTATGCGCACCGCCAAGGCCTTCGCCAGCGAGGGGCAGGAGGAGGAGAAGTTCCGGGCCGCCAATGAGCAGTTCAAGGGGGCCAAGCGGGACTATTACAAGGCAATGGCCACCTACCACGCGGGGCTTGAGTTCGCCCTGCCCGCCATGAACGTGCTCACCGTGGCGGCGGGAGGGCTGTTCATCATGCGGGGGGAGATGGACTTTGTGGATCTGGTCACCTTCACCCTGTACATCTCCACCTTCCTCACCCCGGTGCGCAAGCTGGCCGCTTTTGTGGAGCAGTTCCTCAACGGCATGGCGGGCTTCAAGCGCTTTGTGGAGCTGATGCGGGTGGAGCCCGCCGTAAAGGACGCCCCGGACGCCCGGGAGATGGGGGAGGCCCGGGGCGATATCCTGGTGGACGACGTATCCTTCCACTACGACGACGGCCCGGCGGTGCTGGACCATGTGTCCATCCACATCCCCCAGGGGGAGACGGTGGCGGTGGTGGGCCCCTCCGGCGGCGGCAAGTCCACCCTGTGCCAGCTCGTCCCCCGGTTCTACGACGTGACGGGAGGCCGCATCCTGGTGGACGGCCAGGACGTGCGGGAGGTGACCCAGCGCTCCCTGCGCCACAACATCGGCATCGTTCAGCAGGACGTGTTCCTGTTTGCGGGGACGATTTTGGACAATATCCGCTACGGCAGGCCGGACGCGGGCGAGGCGGAGGTCATTGAGGCCGCCCGCCGGGCGGAGATCTACGATGATATCATGTCCATGCCGGAGGGCTTTCACACCTATGTGGGGGAGCGGGGGGTGATGCTGTCCGGCGGGCAGAAGCAGCGGGTGTCCATCGCCCGCATATTCCTGAAAAACCCGCCCATCCTGATCCTGGACGAGGCCACCTCCGCCCTGGACTCGGTGACGGAGGCCCGGATTCAGTCCGCCTTTGATGAGCTGTCAAAGGGCCGCACCACTTTAATTATCGCCCACCGTTTGTCCACCATCCGCTCGGCAAACCGCATCATCGTGGTGGATGAAAACCACATTTTGGAGGAGGGCTCCCATGAGGAGCTGCTGGCCAGGGGCGGGGAGTACGCCCAGCTCTACAACGCCCAGAAACGGGTGGTATAAAAAAGGAGTGTTTGCAATGGACGATTATGTGTCGGTCTTTCGGTACAAGGACAACGTGGGGATATCCTTTGACGTAGAGGCGGAAAAGCCCTTCCGCGTGGGGGAGCAGATGAACGCCGCCCACGAGATGGCCTACATGAACGGCTATAACTGGGCGGCTCTGCTGGACTGGTATCTGGCCCAGCGGGAGCCCGCCCTGCTGGAGGGGCTGGAGCACGACCCGGAGGCGGGTTCCTATGCGGGCTATTACCTCCTCACGCCGGAAAACGAGGCGAAGGCGGCGAAGATGGCGGCGCTCATCCGCGCTCTGGTGGAGAATGAGGAGGAGGCGTGCCGCCTGGTGCGGGAGCACGGCGATGACATTGAGTGGGACTGACCGGCCATGAATAAAACGGAGCTGTTAAACAAATTCTCTAAGGACCCGGAGGAGCGTATCGTCCTGGCCCGGGCCCTGGACCAGCTGGACCGGGCGCAGAACCGCTCCATCCCCTGCGCCACCCAGTTCCTGTCCCCGGCCCAGCGGGCGGCGTTAGAGCCGCTGCTGGCGGCGTGCGGCCATCCGAAGCACCTCTTTCACGGCGGCTATGAGGGGGCGGAGCGCACGGTGTGCGTGTTCCTCCCCGACTGGCAGGAGGCGGAGGACTGGGATGCGGCGGACGAGCTGTCCGCCATCGAGTGCGCCTATCCGCCCACCGGGGCGGATCTGACCCACCGGGACCTGCTGGGGGGCCTGATGGGCATCGGCCTGACCCGGGAACGGGTGGGGGACATTCTGGTGGGGGAGTCCGCCGCCCAGATCGTCTGCCTGCGGGATGCCGCCCCCATCATCCTCTCCCAGTTCGGCCAGGCGGGGCGGTACAGGCTGAGGCTGCGGGAGATCCCGCTGTCCGCGCTGGCCCCCGCCCCCGCTGAGGTCAAGCTCATCCACGATACGGTCTCCACCCTGCGGCTGGACGCGGTGCTCTCCTGCGGCTTTTCCCTGGCAAGGGGGAAGGCGGCGGACGCCGTCACCGGGGGCCGGGTGTCCCTCAACCACCGGGAATGCCTCAAGCCGGACAAGCCGGTGGGGGAGGGGGATGTGCTCACCTGCCGGGGGCTGGGCAAGTGCGTGGTGAAAACCGTGGGGGGGCAGTCCCGGAAGGGCCGTATCATCGTGGAAATTGAGAGGTATCTGTAATGGATCAGGAAAAAATCGACCGCATCAACCAGTTTGCCCGCCGGGTGAAGGCGGGGGAGACGCTCACCCCGGCGGAGCTGGCCGAGCGGGACGCGCTGCGGCGGGAGTATATC
>Ga0137309_100395_pt1 | contig 33035 bp, 27 predicted proteins | sample NAcewiD2O_June_FD_97179 | JGI IMG/M metagenome (GOLD analysis project Ga0137309, IMG submission 97179) | Mouse cecal microbial communities from Vienna, Austria - N-Acetylneuraminic amended D2O_June | ecosystem: Host-associated > Mammals > Digestive system > Large intestine > Cecum | place... | reverse complement strand
TAAAGCTGCGGGTATTGATGTAACAGAGAATGTAGAGCCGGTTGGTGTCGTATTAGTTGGTTTCGATATGGAACTAACAACAGAAAAATTGCGTAATACTTGTGAAATTCTTAGTACTCAGGATGTAACATACATAGCTACAAATCCTGATTGGGTTTGCCCTGTCGCCTTTGGGTTCATCCCAGATTGCGGTTCAATTTGTGGAATGATAAGGAACGCTACAAGAAAATGGCCAACGTTTATTGGAAAGCCTGAGCGTGCAATGGTGGATATTGTAAGAGAAAAGTTTGAATGTAGTGCTGAAGAAACAGTTGTAGTAGGAGATAGGCTATATACAGATATTGCTATGGGTATTAACGCTGGCGTTACTGCAATCTGCGTTTTGACAGGAGAGGCGACAGTAGATGAAATAAAGAATGGCAACATTAAGCCGACATATACTTTTGGTAGCGTTAAAGAATTATATGGTGCTTTGAAAGAACAGAGCGAACCAAAGGGTATTTTTTAGCGTAAGGGGGCAAAAGAACGTAAATGGCATCTGCTATTCACATCTGTTTTAGGATTAGCATGATCAAGCTGATAGCTTCACGGATTCAGGAAAAAGAAAGGGCTGCGAAAAAAGTCATAGTCTCCCGCATTTCCCAAATCAACGGAACCTTACATACAACCGCTGATCTGGGAAATGCGGGAGGGACTTTTTCGCAGCCTTTTCATGTGTTTGCAAACGCTTTACAGAAGCAGTCTGCTGCCATGGTTCATTCCAGGTAACAGCCCAGGTAACAGCCCAGAGGATATCTGAACTGTTACCATTCAGGTCAATAGAGATAACAGGCCAGGGTTTCCGTCACCGAAAAACCTGCCTTCTTATAGAGGGCTATGGCAGGCGGATTGTCGTCGGATACCTGCAAGAGGATGCGGGTAATGCCGTCCCTGGCCAGGGCTTCTGTCAGCAGTTTTAAAAACAGGGTGCCCAGTCCCTGGCCCTGCAGGGAGGTACGGATCTCCATGTGGTGAAGACAGGCATGGTGGGGGGAAAGGGCAAGGATCTGGCAGCTTCCCAGAAGCTTTTTGCCTTTGCTCTTGCCGCCGGCCCTTGTGCGGAACAGCTTCCAGAAGCAGTTGGAGGGATTGGCAGGATCTGCTTCTGAAAACAGAAGATAGCTTGACAGATCCGGGCTGGTCTGGGAGGTGGTGCAGGTTTCGGTGACGCTTGTCCCCTGGCTGGTGTCAGAGCCTGGGGCAGGGGCCTCTTCTGGAAGAGCCGGCTGGCTGTCATTGCCGGAGGAGGTCAGGTGCAGCTCCATCTGCAGCTCCTGGTGGTCCTGCTCTGCGCCCAGGGCTTCCATGGCGGCCACGGTATCCGGACACTGCTCATCCACCAGAAACATCACATCATATTCCTCGTATTCATCCTCAGCTTCATTCATCAGATCGTAGAAATATCCTTTTTGGCGGTGTTCAGGCGCTGTGAAGGCGCTGCATTCCACATGGGAATGGGGATAGAGGATCAGGGCCAGCACAGCCAGAAGCTCCCCCTCAGAGAAGAGGAGGTAGTGGGTGCAGTTGGATTCCTCAAGGGGATAGACCAAATGGGTGTGGTCATGCTGGCAGCACTGGTCTACAAGCTGGGCAATCTGCAGTTTCTGTGCCTCCGGCAGCAGGCGATAACGGATAATTTCTTTTTTCATGGGTTGAATTCCGGTCCTTTCTGAACTATAATACCTCAAGTATATAAGAACAGGCGCAACAATACAAGAGGTTTTCTGTTTCAGGATGATGACAGCTCTTTCTGGGTTGCAGTTCACGGGGCGGGGAAACTGGATGAAAACAGATGTCAGGCTCCCTTGTAAGACTGTTTTTGTCAGGTTTTCCACATTAAGAGGACATTTGATGTTTATTGTCCGGTCGTAGTGGACAATAAGATGCCCTGCAAGCAGTAACCCTTGAATCTGTCAGGTGTGGGACAGTAGCTGGAAAATGGAGGTATAGGATGAAGTATATCCGGGAATGTTTTATTATTTTTGGTCTGACGCTGGCAGGAGAGTTTCTCAATAAGCTTCTGCCTCTGCCGGTTCCGGCAGGTGTGTATGGTCTGTTCCTGCTGCTGGTTCTTCTGTGCGGGGGGATCCTGAAGCTGGAGCAGGTAGAGGCAACGGGGAATTTCCTGCTGGATATCATGCCGGTGATGTTCGTGCCGGCGTCAGTAGGGCTTCTGGAGAGTATGGGAGATCTCCAGGCGATTCTGGTGCCTGTGGTGGTCATCAGCATGGTGTCCACGGTTATTGTCATGGCAGTTACAGGAATTGTAGCCGAGAAAATGCTGGGAGGGAAGAAGTAATGATGAATTTTGTCAGTGAATCCATGTATCTGGGGTTTGTGCTGAGTCTGGGCGCCTATCTGGCCGGAGTATGGCTGAAGAAACGCCTGGGCTGGGCAGTGCTGAATCCGCTGCTGACAGCGGTGGTTCTGGTGATTGCGGTACTGCTGGCCTTTAAGATCGATTACCAGACCTACAACAGCAGTGCACAATACATAAGCTACCTGCTGACTCCGGCCACGGTATGTCTGGCCATCCCCCTGTACAAGCAGCTGGAGCTTCTGAAGAAGAACCTGGTGGCCGTGGCTGTGGCCATCACCTCCGGCGTGGCGGCCAGCGCTGTCAGCATCTTTGCCATGAGCCTGGTGTTCGGTCTGGAGCATGTGCATTATGTGACCATCCTTCCAAAGTCCATCACTACAGCCATCGGCATGGGCGTCAGCGAGGAGGCCGGCGGGATCGTGACCATCACGGTGGTCTGTATCATCATCACCGGGATCTTCGGAAATATCATGGCAGAAGCTTTATTCAAATGGATCCGTGTAAAGAATCCTATCGCAAAAGGGCTGGCCCTGGGAACCTCTGCCCATGCCATCGGCACCGCCAAGGCCCTGGAGCTGGGCGAGATCGAAGGCGCCATGAGCAGCCTCTCCATCGCGGTAGCAGGCCTGATGACCGTGGTAGTGGTGCCTTTGGCAGCACAGTTGTTGTAATGTAACAGTTGCGTAACAGACTTGAAAGCCCTGGGTGGATATGTTAGAATGATAAAAACCGTAACAGTCCAAATACCCTTTGGACTGTTACTGAAAATTGCAAAATTACGAGGAGGATATCATGATTCAGAAGCTGATTCAGAAGATTCAGGAGACCAGGGCTCCGATCTGTGTGGGGCTGGATCCCATGTTAAGTTATATCCCTGAACATATCAGGAACAGGTCCTGGAAGGAGTATGGACAGACCCTGGAAGGGGCGGCAGAGGCTATCTGGCAGTTCAATAAGGAGATCATAGACCATTCTTTTGACCTGATCCCCTCTGTGAAGCCCCAGATCGCCATGTACGAGCAGTTCGGGATCCCTGGCCTTAGGGTATATGAGCAGACGGTGAGATACTGTCAGGAGAAGGGGCTGGTGGTGATCGGCGATGCCAAACGGGGGGATATCGGTTCCACCTCGGCAGCCTACGCCACTGCCCATCTGGGCGGCGTGCAGGTGGGGAATACCTTGTGTCGGGCTTTTGACACGGATTTTCTGACAGTGAATCCCTATCTGGGAACCGACGGGGTGAAGCCTTTTGTGGATGTCTGTAAGGCAGAGGATAAGGGCATCTTTGTCCTGGTGAAGACCTCCAATCCGTCCAGCGGGGAGTTCCAGGACAGGCTCATTGACGGAAGACCTCTGTACGAGCTGGTGGCGGAGAAGGTTGTGGAGTGGGGATCCGACTGTATGGACGGCGGCTACAGCAATGTGGGCGCGGTGGTAGGAGCCACCTACCCGGAGATGGGAGCCATCCTGCGCAGGCTGATGCCCCATACCTATTTTCTGGTGCCGGGATACGGCGCCCAGGGCGGTACTGCCCAGGATCTCAAAGCATGCTTCAATGAGGACGGGCTGGGAGCTGTGGTCAATTCTTCCAGGGGCATCATTGCGGCGTACCGTCAGGAGAAGTATGCAAAGTTCGGTCCGGAACATTTTGCGGAGGCATCCAGACAGGCGGTTCTGGATATGAAGGCAGATATAGGCAGCGTACTGTAGGTGGTGACTATGGAAAACAGAACAAAACATCAGAAAGTGAAGCTGGCGGCAGAGGTGCTTAGCCAGGAAGAGCTGGCTATGGGCGTATTCAGCATGTGGATTGATGTGGGGGAGATGGCAGGGATGGTAAGACCTGGCCAGTTCCTTTCCGTCTACACAAAGGATCCCAGTAAGCTCCTTCCGCGGCCGATCAGTATCAGTGAAACAGATCCTAAGGGAGGAAGGCTGCGGATCGTGTACAGGGTGGCAGGAGAGGGGACCAGGGAGTTTTCCGGATACAGGGCCGGGGATTCAGTCACAGTCATGGGCCCTCTGGGCAACGGCTTTCCTCTGGACAGCAAAAAGAAAGCATTTCTCATCGGCGGCGGGATCGGGATTCCCCCTTTGCTCCAGCTGGCCAGGGAGCTGGAGTGCGACAGGCAGATCATCCTGGGATACAGGGATGAGTTGTTCATGGATGGGGAGTTTGCACCCTACGGCCCGGTCTTTGTGGCTACGGAGGACGGCAGCGCCGGAACCAGGGGCAATGTGCTGGACGCTGTCCGGGAGAATCATCTGGAGGCCCAGATCATCTACGCCTGCGGGCCTGTTCCCATGCTGCGGGCCATCAAGGCTTATGCCCATGAAATGAACATGGAATGTTATTTATCCCTGGAGGAGAGGATGGCCTGCGGCATCGGCGCCTGTCTGGCCTGCGTGTGCAAATCCACAGAGGTGGACGGCCATTCCCATGTCCATAACAAGCGGATCTGCAAGGACGGTCCGGTCTTTCGTGCAGAGGAGGTGGAGCTGTGATGAATACCAGGGTGAATCTGGCCGGTGTGGAGCTTAAGAATCCGGTTATGACAGCTTCCGGAACCTTTGGGAGCGGTGAAGAGTACAGTGAATTTGTGGATCTGGGCAGCCTGGGGGCCGTGGTGACCAAAGGCGTGGCCAATGTCCCCTGGCCGGGTAATCCCACCCCCCGGATCGCCGAGGTGTACGGCGGCATGCTCAATGCCATCGGCCTCCAGAATCCCGGGATTGATGTGTTCGTGAAGCGGGACATTCCGTTTCTCAGACAGTATGACACCCGGATCATCGTTAATGTCTGCGGAAAGACCATAGAGGATTATCTGGAAGTGGTGGAGCGGCTTTCCGATGAGCCGGTGGATCTTTTGGAAATCAACATTTCCTGCCCCAATGTGAAGGAGGGGGGCATTGCCTTTGGCCAGGATCCCAGGGCAGTGGAGGCTATCACACGGGAGGTGAAGCGCCATGCCAGACAGCCGGTGATCATGAAGCTGAGTCCCAATGTGACGGATATCACCGTCATGGCCAAGGCGGCGGAAGCAGGCGGCGCGGATGTGCTGTCTTTGATTAACACCCTGACCGGCATGAAAATCGATATCAGCCGCCAGAGATTTGCCCTGGCCAATAAGACAGGAGGTCTGTCCGGTCCTGCCGTGAAGCCTGTGGCAGTCCGTATGGTATACCAGACAGCCAATGCGGTGAAGCTTCCCATCATCGGCATGGGCGGCATCGCCACTGCCGAGGATGCCCTGGAATTCATCATGGCCGGCGCGGCGGCGGTATCCGTGGGAACTGCCAATTTCTATAATCCGCGGGCTACGGTGGAGATTGTGGAAGGGATAGAAGCTTATATGGAGAACCATGGGGTCGAGGATATCAATACTCTGATTGGATGTGTAAGATAATACATATCACATGTGACGGTTCAAAGGATGTCTGGATTTTTAGCTGCTGGTAGTAACAGTTCGGATAGGTCTGCGCACCCGCTGCGCTGACCGTACGAAAATGTAGTGGCCGGAGGGCATCTGCCCCATTGCGCAGCGATTTTCATGGGCAGATGCCGTAACAGTTCAAGGGGTATCTGAACTGTTACGGCTGGTAAAAGATGGGAATGTAATCCACAAATAAAATGATTGAAAAAGAGATCATTTTCCAGTATAATAAAACCAGGCGTGCATTCAAGCACAGATCAGGGAGAGTTTCCCTGAAATACAAAAAAAGAAGAGGTTATGCACATGGAAAGTTCGATTAAGAAAGCCGTATGGATGCGGGTAGCGATGATCTTCGTGGTAGTCATTATCAGTGGAGCCGCCACCATAACTGGACTTAGGCAGGTCAAAGCGTTAAGCAGGGCCACTGCCTCTGCGACAGAGGTTCACACCGTGGCTCTGGCGGCAGAAAAAGCGCATTTCAGCTGGATTGAGAATCTGAGCTCCGCCATCAGCTTTGGTACGGATTTCACCGGCAGTACGGATTACACCGCCTGCGACCTGGGGAAATGGCTGTATAACACAGACCGTTCGACCATTGATTCGCAGCTGTCTTCCCTGATGGACCAGATCATCCCGATCCACCAGGCCATCCACGGTTCGGCCACAGAGATTCTGGAGCTGAATAGCACCAATCCCCAGCAGGCCCGGGATATGTACCTGAATCAGACCAAGAAGAATGTTTCCAGTCTTGTGTCCCTGCTGGACCAGGTAGTGAATAACAGCAAGGCCCAGGTAGAAGACTATGAAGCACAGCTTAACCGTGCTATCTCAATGACCACCTTTGTGGCTGTGGCTACCGTCATCCTGATCCTGGTTGTCTCCATACTGCTGATCCAGTATGTCATGTCCCAGATCGTGCGTCCGATCCAGGCCATCACCACAAACAGCCAGCTGCTCTCCCAGGGTAAGCTTGACTTTGAGATCAGGGTGAGGAATAAAGACGAGATCGGTGTGCTGGCTAACTCTCTGAATCAGGCGGCAAAGACCCTTTCCCTTTACATATCTGATATATCCGAGAATCTGGATGCTATTGCAAAGGGAAATCTGAAGAAGGATCCGCAGCTGGATTATATCGGAGATTTTGTTGCAATCCAGAATTCCACCAGAGAGATCATGAACCAGCTTAATGACACCATGTCCCAGATCCAGCTGGTATCTGTCCAGGTGGGCAATGGCGCGGAACATGTCTCCAGCGGTGCCCAGGCTCTGGCCCAGGGTGCCACCGAGCAGGCCAATGAAGTCGATAATCTGGTGAATACTGTCAGCCAGGTATCTGACCAGATTGATGACAATGCTAAAAATGCCAATGAGACCAGCATACGGGTAGACCAGGTGGAGAGCCAGATCAGTCTCTGCAACCGCCAGATGCACGAGATGTCCAAGGCTATGAATGAGATCAGCGACTGCTCCAATGAGATCGGCAATATTATCAAGGCGATCGAGGATATCGCGTTCCAGACCAATATTCTTGCCCTGAATGCGGCAGTAGAGGCAGCACGTGCAGGTACAGCAGGCAAAGGCTTTGCCGTAGTAGCTGACGAGGTACGGAATCTGGCGGCCAAGAGCGGAGATGCAGCCAAGAGTACTTCCCAGCTGGTTTCCAAGACTCTGGAGGCAGTTTCCAATGGTGTACAGCTGACCGAGTCAACCCAGAGCGCCCTGACCGATGTGGTGGAAGGCGCCCAGGTGGTGATCAAGCGGGTGCGCCAGATCTCCGAGGCTTCCGCGGAGCAGGCTGCTTCCGTCCGGGGTATCAGTGACGGTATCTCCCAGATCTCCAGCGTGGTTCAGAACAACTCTGCCACCTCCCAGGAGAGCGCCGCGGCCAGTGAAGAGCTGTCCAGTCAGGCCCAGGTACTGCGGAATCTGTTAAGCAAGTTCCAGATCCGGGATTCTGTGGATTACAGTGCTTTCAGGTAGTTTGTTACAGCTTTTATGATGTCAGAAGGATCTGAATCTTGAAATACTCAAAAAGAGTCTGCATTCTTGTGTTGGATATAAGAATGCAGGCTCTTTTTTGTTTTATCGGTTATTATGGCGAATCCTGTGCTGGATTCTTCGTTCTGACAGTTCAGACATCCTCTGGGCCGCCCTTTCTGACTTCCTTCCGGTACTGGCTGGGGGTCATCCCCTTCTTCTGGTGAAACAGCCGCGAAAAATATAATCCATCAATGTAGCTGACAGAATGTGCAATGGCCCTTACCGACAGATCCGTGTCTCTCAGAAGGATGCAGGCCTGCCGGATCCGGTAGTCCAGAAGATAGTCCTGGATGGACATGCCGGTAATGGACTTAAAGAGACGGTGGAGATAGGAGCGGTTCAGCCCCAGACGGTCGGCGATGTCCTGGACCGTGATGGGATTGCAGTAATCACTTTCAATGAATTTCAGCGCTGCCTCCACGTGGCTGGTCTTTTTTTGTTCCGCCATATTCTGGGTGCCGGGGAACTTGCGGGCCAGCAGAAACAAATATTCGTACAGGATACTGTTCATGATCAGGTCCCGGTTGCATGGAAGCTTGTCGGCCTCGAACATCTTCTCATGGCACAGACGGATCTGGTCATCCCGGCCATAGTGAAATACCAGTTTCTCCAGCAGGCAGGTGCGTTCCAGATATCCCTGGATCTTGATTCCCTGCATACCGATCCAGGTGTAGGTCCAGGGATGCTTATGGTCTGCTTCATAGTAGATCAGCTCTCCGGGACAGATGAGGAAGGCATCCCCCTCCTTTAGCCGGAACAGCTTTCCGCGGGCCTTGTAGATCCCGCAGCCGCTTAAGACATAGTGGATCAGGTATCCGTTGCGCAGTACCGGTCCGTAGCTGTGTCCGGGTGTACAGTTCTCATAGCCGCAGGTGTAGATCATGGCATCGATATTTCTGGAAAAGTCATTGGAAAAGATAAAGTCTTTCAAACGGGAATTCCTCCTTTCTTCAGGGGAAGATGCCACAAAATCAAATGGAAAAGTCACATAAATCCATATGTTTCTCATTATAACCGGGTATAATCATAAATACAAGGTTACAGAAAAAATTGCAAAAATACTTGCATAACTGAAAGGAGAAGTTTAAAATGGATGCGAACAAGCGGCAGAGATATGAGAAGATCTCCACAGAGCTTACCAGACTGGTAGGAGGCAGGGCCAACATCCAGGGCGTGGCACACTGTGCAACCCGTCTGAGAATCGTACTTAAGGATAATGATCTGGCAGATTTAAAAGCCATAGAGGATGTGGATCTGGCCAAGGGGGTATTTGTGGCTGGCGACCAGGTGCAGATCATCTTCGGAGCCGGACTGGTCAACGATGTATATGAGGTGTTTGCGGACCAGAACAACATGAAAAATATGAGTCTCAGTGATCTGAAGACTGTGGCAAACAAGAAGATGAATCCCCTGCAGAGGATCATCAAGGCTTTGTCCGATGTGTTCGTGGATATCATGCCGGGGATCCTGGCAGCGGCCCTTCTGACCGGTTTGTCCGGGGTTCTGGGAAATCTTGAATTTGTGAAAAACAGTGAGACACTGTTTGGTATCAACCGGCTAATCAACATTTCCTCCGGCGCAATCTTCGGATTCCTGCCTCTGGCAGTTGCCTACAGCGCCTGCAAGCGGTTTGGCGGAAGACCGATTCTGGGCATCGTCATTGGCTGTATCATGCTGAGCAACAGTCTGGCCGATGCCTATGCGGCGGCCCAGGGCACTGTGGAGGTCACAACTCTACATATTTTTGGCCTGGGTGTCCAGCTGGTTGGCTTCCAGGGCGGCATCATCGTGGCACTGCTTATGGGATTCGTGACAGCGAAGCTGGATATCTTCTTTGAGAAGAAGGTTCCGGAGGTGATCCGTCTTCTGGTTTCGCCTCTTCTGACCACTCTGGTAGGTGCTCTGCTGCTTTTCACCGTCATCGGGCCGGTGGGACGGGGGCTGTCCTCCGGGATCACCAATGCGCTGGTGTGGATGACCCAGAACCTGGGGGTATTCGGTTATGCTGTGTTCTCAGGGCTGCAGCAGCTGGTAGTTATTACGGGACTGCACCATATCTTTGGGGCCATTGAGGCCCAGCTTCTGGCAGATACCGGAAGGAATTTCCTGAATCCTCTGATGTCCGTGGCCATCATCGCCCAGGGCGGAGCGGTACTTGGCTACCTGGTGCGTCACAACAAGAATGTCAAGATCCGCGAACTGTGTATCCCCAGCTTTGTGTCCGTGCTGTTCGGTATCACAGAACCGGCACTGTTTGGTATCAACCTGCGGTACCGTTTCCCCATCATCGGCGGATGTATCGGCGGCGCCCTGGGCGGCGTGGTGGTCTACATGACCAATCTGGCGGCAGTGGGCTTCGGTACCACGGTGGTGCCGGGGATCGCTCTGGCAGATCCGGCAGGCAATGGATATGTGAACTATGTGATCGCCCATGGAGTGGCAATCGCAGGCGGTTTTATCATGACACTGGTTCTGGGGAATTTTATGGATAAGACACCTGCAGAGAGCGGCACTGCTCCCGCAGCCGGAAGCGGTGCAGGCTCAGGAAATGCTTCTGCAGCCGGAAACGGTGCAGGAGCAGGTAATACCCCGGCAGCCGGAAACGGCGCAAACTCAGGCAATGCTTCCGCGGCCGGAAGCAGTGCAAATCCAGGAAATGCTCCCGCAGCCGGAAGCGGTGCAAACTCAGGCAATACTCCTGCAGCCGGCAGTGCAGGTTCCGGTACCGCCTCTGGTGACGGAGAAGTCTTCTACGGTTATGCGGAGGGTGAGATGCTTCCCATTGAGGAAGTGAAGGACGCTACCTTTGCCAACAAGATTCTGGGAGACGGTGTGGCAGTGATGCCGTCAGAGGGCAGAGTCTATGCTCCTGTGGACGGCAGTATCCTCAGCGTCTTTGACACAAAGCATGCGGTATGTCTGGCCAGCAGCCAGGGAACCAGCATCATCATCCACATCGGGATCGATACAGTGAACTTAAACGGAAAGTATTTTACTGCCCATGTGGCCAGCGGCGATACGGTGAAGAGGGGGCAGCTTCTTATTGAGTTTGATAAGGCGGCTATTGAGAAAGAAGGCTACGACACGGTGATTCCCATGATTTTTGCAGATCTGCCCCAGGAAAAGCGTCTGGAGAAGGTGACTGCCGGAAAGCTGGGGAGAGATACGAAAGCAGCCGCAGTAATAGAATCAGGAGAAATGCATGGATAGGAAATTGATTTTTTTGGATATTGACGGTACATTGATTGCTTCCATGGCCCCGCCTTCCGGGCTGGCCAGGAAGGCGGTACAGGGGGCACGGGCCAAGGGCCATGGGGTGTTCCTCTGTACCGGAAGAAACATGCCTATCATTGGGGAAGATATCCTGGAGCTGGGATTTGACGGGATCATATCCAGTGCCGGAGCCCATGTGGAGGTAGGAGGGCAGGTGCTGTATGACAGTCTGCTGCCGGAAGAGACGGTGCAGGAATGTCTGGCTGTATTTCATGCCAACGGAATCTTCTGCAGGATCGAGGATGATAAGGGAATCTACACAGATCCGCAGATGGAAGCGCTTTTAAAGGAGGCCAGGGCAGATCCGGCCAATTCGGAGCTGATCCGGATGCAGAGGGAGATTGAGGCAGGGATCCTCATACGGCCCTATGACCAGTATCCGGGAGGAGGCGCCTACAAGCTCTGCTTTACCAGCACCTCCCTGGAAGCGGTGGAGAGGGCAAAGTCCAGTCTGGAAGACCGTTTTGAATTCGTCGTCCATCCTTATGGGGACAGCACGGCCTGCTTTAATGGGGAGATCATTCCCAGGGGAATAGATAAGGGCAGCGCCATAAGGCTGGTGTGCCGTCATCTGGGCATGGAGCCTGGGGACGCGGTGGCATTTGGCGACAGCATGAATGACAGCGAGATGATCCGCTGCGCCGGAACCGGTATCGCCATGGGGAACGCCTGCAGGGAGCTGAAGGACATGGCAGATATTGTCTGCGGCAGTGTGGAGGAAGACGGACTGTATTACGAGTTTGAAAATTTGGGATTTGTTTAAGGGAGGGGCATCCGAACTGCAAAAACTGTTGTTACTATTCATGGGGGGAATCTTCTTGTCCGGCTATGACGGACAAGAAGCATCGTGCGTCCGCCTAATGCGGAAAACTGGACAAAAACAGTCTTACAAGCCAGCTTGACGTCTGTTTTCGTCCAGTTTCCCCCGCCCCGTGAACTGTAACAAACTGTTACAGAGGGGAATATTTTTCTGATAAATATTGTAGACTTCCTGTCAGGAAACCGTTAAAATAGGATCATGAACATGATTCGGGCATCCGGGCAGGAGGTCTTTTTGGCTTTCCCCGGCTGCCGGCAAGGAGGAATACTGGTGGAAAAGAATGAGATTCTGATGATCTACGGAAAGAATTATAAGGAAATGACAAAGAAGCTTTTGACGGCAGCCGGACTGGCGGACCAGATAGGGGATACGGACAAGAAGATCGGCTTAAAGCCTAATCTGGTAGTGGCCAGAACCCCGGAAGGCGGGGCGACCACCCATATGGAGCTGATTGAGGGAACCATCGAATATCTCCAGGATCATGGCTTCAGACATATTTTCGTGACAGAGGGCTCCTGGGTGGGAGACAGGACGGAAGCTGCTTTCCGGGTCTGCGGCTACTATCAGGTGGCCAAAAAGTATGGGATCCGTCTGGTGGACAACCAGAAGGATTCCTGCACAAGCTATGACGCCAAAGGGATGAAGATTGATGTCTGCGATTTCCCCATGTCCCTGGACTTTCTGATCAATATGCCGGTACTGAAGGGACACTGCCAGACAGTGATCACCTGCGCGCTTAAGAACAATAAGGGACTGATCCCCAACAGCGAAAAGCGAAGGTTCCATACCATGGGGCTGCACAAGCCCATCGCCCATCTGGCTACAGTGGTACCCAATGACTTTATCCTGGTAGACAATATCTGCGGAGATCTGGACTTTGAGGAAGGCGGGAATCCGGTAACCATGAACCGGATCATGGGGTTCCGGGATCCGGTGCTCTGCGATGCCTATGTCTGCGAGACCATGGGCTATCAGGTGGATGACATAGCCTACATCCCCATGGCGGAGCGGCTGGGGGTAGGATGTGCGGATACCTCCACTGCCAGGATCACAGAGCTTAACGAGGGCTGTAATGCCACCGGCAAGATCCGGATGACCAGAAGAGTCCAGGAGCTGGCAAAGTACGCGGAGGCGTCCGATGCCTGCAGCGCCTGCTATGGTTCCCTGATCTACGCTCTGGACCGGCTCAATGACAAGGGGCTGCTGCGCAGATGCAAAGAAAAGATCGCCATCGGCCAGGGCTACAAGGGAAAAAGCGGGAAGCTGGGAGTGGGACAGTGTACCTGCGGTTTTGAAAAGTTCTGTAAGGGATGCCCGCCCAAGGCCGTGGATATGGTAGAATTTCTGGAGAAGAATATATGAAGATCATTGCCCATATTGAGACGGATTTCCCGGAAAAGTTCGGGATCCCCAGACAGAGCGGCCTGGTGAAGGGACTGAAAGGGACCATTGTGTTTGAGCCGGAATACCGGTCGCCGGATGCGCTAAAGGGGATCGAGGGTTTTGACTATCTCTGGCTGCTGTGGAAATTCCAGGGCACGGAGCGGGAGAACTGGTCAGCCACGGTGAAACCGCCGCGGCTTGGAGGCAATACCCATATGGGAGTATTTGCCACCCGTTCCCCCTTTCGGCCCAACAGTATCGGACTTTCCAGCGTAAAGCTGGAGGGAACCGGCATGACGGACAGGGGGATGGTGCTGTATGTTTCCGGCATCGACCTGCGGGACAGGACGCCCATCTATGATATCAAGCCTTACCTGCCCTATGTGGACTGTCATCCCGATGCCAGAGAGGGATTTGCCAGTGATGTGAAGGACTATGGTCTGAAGGTGGATTTCCCGGAAGAACTGCTTGCGGTTTTTCCTGAGGAGAAGCGGCAGGCCCTGATTGAGGTACTGCAGCAGGATCCGCGCCCCTCCTACCAGGAGGACCCGGGACGGCGCTACGGGGTGGCTTTCTCCGGTTATGATGTGCATTTTACAGTGAAGGATCAGGTGTTGACTGTGTCGGATGTGGTGGAGTATAAGGGACCGGTCCGGCCAAAGAAAGGGGAGTGCTGATGGGAGCAAAGGAAGGGATGATAACAGCCGACCAGCGGGATAAGGCGAAGAATCTTGCGCTTTGTGGCTTGTTTGCCGCGTTGACAGCGGCGGGAGCATTTATCAAAATCACAATCCCGCTCCAGCCATATCCTATGCATATTACCATGCAGTGGTTCTTTGTGCTGCTGGCGGGGCTTCTTCTGGAGCCGCGTCTGGCGTCCATGAGCATATGTACCTATCTGGCTGTGGGGCTTTTGGGGATCCCTGTGTTTGCGGCAGGCGGGGGACCGGCGTATCTGATCCGTCCTACCTTTGGATTTCTCCTGGGCTTTGCCATGGCGGCCTGGGTTATGGCGTGGCTCTGCCAGCTGCTTCGCCCTGCCGGGATCCGTGGGATGATGCTGCCGGCAGTCTGCGGGCTGGCGGTGTATTATCTTTCTGGCATGGTGTATTTTTATCTGATCAGCAATTATGTGATTCTTATGCCGGTAGGGTGGAAGGTGATACTGGTCAACTGCTGTCTGGCCACCATAATCCCGGATTTTCTGCTGTGTATCCTGGCGGCAGGCATGGCCGTCCGGCTGGGGCCGGTGCTGCGGGGAATGGGGGCAAGATAAAAGCAGAAACGGAAAAGTTGCGATCCTGCCCGGAGGTTTTTGGCTTCTTTATAGAACATTGTTTCCTATAAAGTGAAAAAGCTGCGTCCATGGTGGGAGACGCAGCTTTTTTGAATGCCCTGTAACAGTTCAGGGGTATCTGAACGGTTACTATTTTCTGTTATCTGGTATTTGCATCCCGGTAGATGGCGAGGATATCTTCCTCACCCAGTACCTGGAAGGTACCGATGGTCCGGGTGCGGCCGAAGGTGCAGCCCAGGGCAAGATCCTTTAAGGTTTTCTCCTCCTGGACGCCTATATCCTGGTTGGCCGTAAAGGAAGTGGGCATACCGATGGAGCGGAAGAAATCCCCGGTAGCGCGGATGCCGGCCAGGACCAGGGCAGTCTCGTCCCCGTTCTCAAGGCCCCAGACATTCCTGGCGTAGCGGGCAAAGCGGGAAGGCTTTGCGGCCCAGACATGAAGGGCCCAGGATTCCCAGACCGTGGCCAGGGAGGCGCCGTGGGCAGTGTCAAACATGGCGGAAAGCTCGTGTCCAAGCTGGTGTACGGCAAAGTCCCCATTGCTGCCCAGTCCGGTGAGGCCGTTGTGGGAAAGGGAGCCTGCCCACATGAGCTCGCTCATGGCATCATAGTCCTGGGGATTCTTCACGGCAATGGCGCCTTTGGCGATGACAGTTTTAAGAAGGGCTTCTGCCAGGGCATCGGTCAGTTCATTATCCAGGGGATTGAAATATCTGTCCAGGGTGTGCATCATGATATCCGTGACACCGCAGGCTACCTGGTAGACCGGCAGAGTCATGGTAAGCTCCGGATTCATGATGGCAAAACGGGGGCGGTTCTGGTCTGTGCCAAGGCCGCGCTTGCTTCCGGTCTCTGTGTTGGTGAGGACTGCGGAGTTGCTGCTCTCGCTTCCGGCGGCGGCGATGGTCAGCACGGCGCCTGTAGGAAGAGCCTTCTCAACTGCCCTGGCCCTGGTCCAGAAATCCCAGAGATCAGCCTGGGGATTGGCTGCACCAATGGCGATGGCCTTGGCTGTGTCGATGGCAGAGCCACCGCCGATTCCAAGGATGAAATCAGCCTTGCTTTCCAGAGCTGCCTTCACCCCTTCCCGGGCGTGCTCCAGGGTAGGATTGGCCTTTGCCCCGCCGAAGCAGGTGCAGGCAAGACCGGCTTCTTTTAAATTGGCGCAGATTTTCTCCAGCAGGCCGCTGCGGACCACGCTTCCGCCGCCATATACGGCCAGGACCCTGGTTCCGCCGTACTTGCGGATCATGGCGGCAGTCTGAAGCTCTGTGTCTTTGCCGAAAACGATCTCGGTTGGTGAGTAGTAGGTAAATGCATTCATGGTAGTTGCCTCCTTTTGTGGGATCTGATGGTATAAATGTCTGTAAATCCTGTATCTGTCCTGATTATTATAAGCTGAAAATGCGTATGTGGCAAGTTTATAATCTCCTGGTGGTAATTGTCCGGGGGATGGGATGTCAGGCATCCACCAGCTCATCCAGGGACCGGAACTGGTAGCCCATTTCCTCCCATTTGCCAAGGAGCTCATCCAGGATCTCACTGTTGGTCCGGGAGGTACTGTGGAGGAGGACGATGGCTCCCGGGTGGATACGCCCCAGAAGCTTTTTGAAGGCTTCTTCATGGGAAGGCTGTTTGTCCTGGTACCAGTCCACATAGGCCAGACTCCAGAAAAAGGTGTGGTAGCCTGAGTCGCTGGCCATCTGCAGGTTGCTCTCGCTGTATTTTCCCTGGGGCGGGCGGTAGTAGGGCTTCATGGTCTGGCCGGTGATCTGCTGGTACAGGGCCTCCAGGGATTCAAGCTCTTTGGCAAAGGATTCACGGGAAGAGATTTTGGACATATCAGGATGGTGGTAGGTGTGGTTGGCTACGGTGTGTCCCTCCGCGATCATTCGTTTCACCAGCTCCGGTGCAGTCTCCAGATAATTACCCACCACAAAGAAGGTGGCAGGGGCCTGATGTTTCTTTAAGGCATCCAGGATTGCCGGAGTGTATCCGTTCTCAAAACCGGCATCAAAGGTAAGGTAGATGACTTTTTCGTCAGTGTTTCCTGTGTAATGGGCATGAAACTGCTTTAGATAGTCGGCGGTGGCATTGCCCACGGGAGGCTTTCCTTCCTGCTGGAAGCTCAAGCCCCAGTTGCCTTCTGCCGATGCAGCGGCCGGGACAGCAGCCCCCCTGTATGTAACAGCCCCCAGCCCATGACCGAGAAAAAAGGAGAGCAGGAACAAAAATAGGGTTCCGGCGATCTGTTTGCAGCGGATGTGGTTTCTGTATAGTGAAAATCGCATAGTCCACCTGGAAAGGATTTGTTATAGGGAGTATATGAGCGTGCAGGGGAATTCATGTTACAGTTCATGGGGCGGGGAAAAATGGACAAAAACAGACGTCAAGCTCGCTTGTAAGACTGTTTTTGTCCAGTTTTCCACATCGGGCGGATGCCCGATGCTTCTTGTCTGGTGTAGCCGGACAAGAAGATGCGTCCCGTGAACAGTAACGAATTCATACATTGCAGTTACAGTTCATGGGGCGGGGGCTTGCACGATCATGCTTCTGGAATTATACTATGAATGATACATATCAGGCATAGTGCAGAAAGAGGCGTCATAATGAGCAGGATACTACTATTGGAAGATGACTTGAGCCTTATAGGTGGGCTTTCCTTTGCTTTTCAAAAGGCGGGATATGATCTGGATATTGCCCGGACCATTGAGGAAGCAGATAATATTTGGAGGGATGGACAATATAATCTGCTTGTCCTGGACGTGACTCTGCCGGACGGTTCTGGTTTTGAGATATGCAAAAAGGTACGAGAGGTTTCTTCCGTCCCCATCATCTTTTTAACCGCGTCGGATGAGGAAACCAGCATCATTATGGGTCTGGATATGGGCGGGGACGACTATATCACAAAGCCCTTTAAGCTGGCGGTGTTGATGTCGAAAATCAATGCCATCCTTCGCAGGAGCCAGCATTTTCAGAAGACTTCCGGAGAAATCCGTTCCAACGGGATCGTCCTTCAGCTGCTGGAGGGGCGGGCCTATAGGGACGGTGCAGCCCTGGATCTGACGGCGGCGGAGTATAAGCTCCTTCGATTTTTTATGGAGCATCCTGACATGATTCTCTCTCCAGAGCAAATCATGGGAAATCTGTGGGACTGCGACGGAAACTTTGTGGATGGTAACACGCTGGCGGTCTATATACGCCGTCTGCGGGCGAAAATTGAGGAAGACCCGGCAAAGCCGGTACGGATTGCTACTGTTCGCCGCATGGGATACAGGTGGAACGGGGGAGGCAGGGTGGAATGAATCTGTTCCTGGTGGTGCTTTTACTTTTATGTATTTTATGTGGCATGACGGCTGCCCTGGGGCTGGCTGTCTGGCGTCTGCGGTATCAGGAGCAGAGCATGGACAGGGCTGCCCGTCAGATTGCGGAATATATTCTGAACCAGCAAAAGGGCGGCATCGAATGCAACAGGGAAGGTGCCATGTACCGCCTGTTCCATGAGGTCAATGTCCTGGTGGCTATTGCGGATGCCCATGGGGACAGTGAGCGGCGGGCCAGGGAATTTCTGCGGGACATCATTTCAGATATCTCCCACCAGCTCAGAACTCCTGTGGCCGCGCTGAATATTTACAATGGGATTCTCCGGCAGGAGGCGGCAGACGCCGCCACGGTCCTGGAATTTGCAGACCGCTCGGAAAAGGAGCTTGACCGGATCCAGTCACTGGTGGAAAGCCTTTTGAAAATGGCACGGCTGGATGCGGGTACCATCACACTGGAACAGTCACAGGAGAATATTTCCGATCTGCTGGAGTATATCAGGCGGCAGTATTCCTTCCGCGCCGGCCAGGAGGGTAAAGAGCTTATTCTGGAAGGGGAGGAACAGGCTGTCCTATCCTGCGACCGGGTATGGCTGTCAGAGGCCATAGGGAATCTTGTGAAAAACGCCCTGGATCACACAGACCAGGGAGACTGCATCCTGATAAGGTGGCACCAGTCCCCTTATCTGACCCAGATCACGGTGGAGGATACAGGAAACGGCATTCACCCGGAGGACCTGTATCATATTTTCAAGCGCTTTTACCGCAGCCGTTTTTCTAAGGATACACAAGGGACCGGTCTGGGCCTGCCCCTGGCCAAGTTGATTATTGAGGCCCATCAGGGCAGCATAGAGGTCTGGAGTGAGCTGGGACGGGGGACAATCTTTACCATTAGCTTTTTGCATCAGGCGGATGCCGGATGCTTCCTGTCCTGCAAAACCGGATAGGAAGACGGGCCTTGTGAATGGTAACATCCCTTTGATTATGACAATATAGTCATTTTCGATTCATCTGACAGTAAGGTTTGTGTGCTACTGTATTCATACATTCCAAATGAAGAAAGGAGTATGAAGCTTATGGATTTGTTGCAAGTAGAGCATATCTGCAAAACCTACGGCAGCGGCGAAACAGCGGTACACGCCTTAAAGGATGTCAGCTTTTCTGTGCCCAGGGGAGAATTTGTTGCCATTGTTGGGGAATCCGGTTCTGGCAAGAGCACTTTGCTGAATATGATCGGGGCGCTGGATACCCCAACCTCCGGGAGGGTCTATATCGACGGAAAGGACACCTTCTCCATGAAGGAAAAGGCCCTTACCATCTTTCGCCGCAGGAATATCGGCTTTATATTCCAGGCGTTCAACCTGATTCCGGAGCTGTCTGTGGAGCAAAACATGATCTTTCCTCTGCTGCTGGACCACCGGCGGCCCAATAAGGAGTATCTGGACGAGCTGCTGAATGTTCTGGGGCTGAAACAGCGGCGGGACCATCTGCCCAGCCAGCTTTCCGGCGGGCAGCAGCAGCGGGTGGCCATTGGGCGGGCGCTGATGACCCGGCCCTCTCTGGTTCTGGCTGACGAGCCTACCGGAAACCTGGATTCCCAAAACAGCAGCGAGGTTCTGGCACTGTTTAAGGAAACTGCCAGGAAGTATGAGCAGACAGTCATCATGATCACCCACAATCCGGCTATTGCCTGTACGGCGGACCGGGTATTTCAGGTATCTGACGGTGTGCTGAAGGATCTGGGGAGGTGCCGGACATGAAAAGCTATCTCAGTTTGATCCGGATTTCCGCCAAGGTGCGGCGGCGGCAGAACCGTATGACCCTCTTATGTATTATTTCTGCCGTGTTTCTGGTGACAGGTATTTTCAGCATGGCAGATCTGTTTATCCGGGCTGAGACTGCCAATGCCAGAGAGACTGGCGGCAACTGGCATATCAATCTGGAAAATATCCAGGAGAAAGAGGCGGCATCCATTGCCAGGAGGCCTGACGTGTCCGCGTCCTCCTGGTTCGATATGGTGAACATCCACCGGGACCGCGATTATACCATTAACGGAATCCAGACAGTGCTGGGCGGCGTGGAGGATCCCTTCCGGACAGATATTATGACCTATTTCCCGGAGGATGCCAGCTTAAAGCAGGGGGAGGCCATTCTCACGCCCAATGCCAGGACGCTTCTGGGCGTTGATGTGGGAGATGTTGTGACCCTGGATACCCCCACGGGAAGCTATGATCTCCTGATTACTGGTTTTCGCAGCGGAAACAGCCGCTATGCTACAGACAGCGGCACCGGTGAGACCACAGCGCTGCTGGTGAAAGGGGAGCAGGTAGGGGCTTTTTTGCATATTAAGACCTTCCGGGAGATTCTGGCTGCCAATGAGGATGAGGGAAATCCCGCCTATTATGTACAGTTCAGCAAAAAGGCTAATGGGAGACGCACCCTTACGGAAATCAGGGAGCAGTTCCCGGAGGCCAGGGTCAATGAACACATGATCCTTCTGGCGGCCGTGGGGGCCAGTGAAAACCCCATGGCGAAAAATGTCTATCCGCTGGTCATTGTGTTCTGCCTGCTGGTTCTGCTGGCAGGGGTGCTGATGATCTCAGGAAGCCTGAGCAGCGCCATTGTCCAGCGGACCCAGTTCTTCGGCATGATGCGGTGTATTGGCATGACCAGAAGCCAGGTGATTCATTTTGTGGAGCTGGAGGCGTTAAACTGGTGTAAGACCGGGATCCCGGCTGGAATTATTCTGGGGACAATGGCTACCTGGTTTCTGATAGCGTTCATGCACCGCTTTATAGGGGGTGAATTTGCAAGAGTGGCATCTTTTGGCATAAGTCCTGTGGGAATGGCCAGTGGGGCTGTGGCAGGTCTTCTGACAGTGCTTCTGGCGGTCCGTGCTCCGGCAAAAAGGGCCGCAAAGGTTTCCCCTGTAGCGGCGGTATCAGGGAGTGGAGACCTGGGAATGCGAAAACACCACCGTGCCAGCACACATCTGATGAAGATTGAAACTGCCCTGGGCATTTCCCATGCAGTATCCTCCAAAAAGAACCTATTCCTTATGACGGGATCCTTTGCCTTAAGTATTATCCTGTTTCTCAGCTTCTCTGTCCTGGTGGATTTGCTGGGTATTATGCTGCCAGTAAAGTCCTACAGCTCGGATATAGATATCAGCCTTTTGGAAAACGGGGAATTGGCTGATCCCGGTCTGGCAGAGCAGCTGCGGGAAATGCCTGGTGTCAAAAATGTCTTCGGGCGGCGGCTGGCTGCCGCTGTCCCGGCAGAGTTCAGCGTGGAAGTGGACCGGGACACGGTGGACATTCTGTCCTTTGACGACATCCAGCTGGACTGGCTGCAGGGAGACGGGGATATCCGCAGCGGCGGCGATTTGAAAAAGGTCTACAAAGACCAGGGTTATGTCTTGTGTATCTGGGATAAGGACGTTCCCCTGGTTGTGGGAGACCAGGTAACACTGCAGGGCAGTAAAGTGGAGATTGCCGGAATGATGACCTCCAATCCCTTTTCCAACAATGGGCGGACAGATGGGGATGTGATCCTGATTTGCTCTAACGAGACCTTTATCCGGCTCACTGGCGAGGACCGTTACAGCATTATCAGTGTCCAGATGGAACCGGCCGCATCGGATGAAGACGCGGAAGCCATCCATGATCTGGTGCGGGGCCGGTACGAGTTTTTGGACCGGAGGGAGGAAGCTGATCAAAGCACACTTTTTGCATTCAGCCTGTTCCTCTATGGCTTTCTGGCCATTATCGCCATGATTTCGGTACTGAATATTGTCAACAGCATTTCCATGAGCGTATCTGCCAGAACAAGGCAGTATGGAGCCATGCGGGCGGTTGGGATGGACGGCGGGCAGCTTACCAGGATGATTGCCGCCGAGGCAGCCACCTACGCCCTGGCCGGATGCGCCGTAGGCTGCGGAGCAGGTCTGCCACTGAGCAGACTGCTGTACGCCAGACTGGTAACTGCCCATTTCCCCTACTTCACCTGGACACTACCGGTATCCTCTATCCTGATTATTCTGCTGTTCATAATCACAGCAACCCTTGCCGCAGTCTACGCCCCATCCAGGCGGATACGGAACATGGCAATAACAGAGACCATCAACGAACTATAACAAAGACCACACTACCAGCAATATCAAGGAGAAAAAATTAAGAAAAATAAAATTTAGGGAACGTATCTGTAAGAAAGTTGTTAAATTCAAAAAACAGAGAATGTGGTATAATGTCCACGAAAGCCCAAAGCAGTGCGGAAAAAGCCGAATGAGAATCTGCGTTGTGCTCGCACATAAGCAGGTTCTCATTCGGCTTTTTCCATAGGGCCGAAGGCCCGTGAGCGAACGGTAGCGAAGCGGACGTGAGCGGCACTGCGAACACACGGGAGAGACGCCCCAGGTTTTCCATAGGGCCGCAAGGCCATAAGCGAGATAAAGACAGGAGATCCATATGAAAATCCAGAGAAAAATCGTTCCCTTTATTATAAGCCTTACCCTTCTTGCTGCATCCTTTCCAGTTTCTGCTGTTAAAGCAGAGATCATGGTTCCGCCAAGTCCTTTTGGCGTCGGGGCAGAAGGGAGCATTCCCCAGCCAGGGACTCTGGCGCCGCCGTCGGCCCCGGAAACCCAGCCCGAAAGTACAGAACAGTCAGTTCCTGACCCTTCATCCCAGTCATCCCCGGCAACCCAGCCCGGTAATACAAATCAGCCAGCCGCTACTCCGGCTCCAGAACAGCCAGCCGCCACTCCGGCCCCGGAGCAGTCCGCCGCGACTGCCCAGTCCATTGAAAGTCCGGTGGTTCAGGCAGAAGGAGCGGTGCTGATGGATGCTGCCACCGGGAAGGTGCTCTTTGGAAAGAACCAGGACCAGCAGTTCTATCCGGCCAGTATCACCAAGGTCATGACAGCCTTGCTGGTGCTGGAGCGGTGCGGACTTGGGGATACGGTGACATTTTCAGCCACGGCAACTACCAATCTGGAATCAGGGGCAGTGGCCCTGGGAGTCAGCGAGGGCGACCAGCTGACCGTGGAGCAGTCCTTGTATGGCCTGCTGTTAAAGTCGGCCAATGAGATCGGCAACGGGCTGGCGGAGCATGTGGCCGGGAGTAATGCTGCTTTTGCCGCTCTCATGAATGAGAAGGCCAGAGCCTTGGGATGCACCGGCACGAATTTCACCAATCCCCACGGGCTCAATGATCCGGCCCATCTGACTACGCCCCGTGATATGGCGCTGATTCTGCGGGCGGCTCTGGAGAATGAGACCTTCCGGAGGATCGATACCACCACCAGCTATGAGTTTCCGGCACTCCAGAAAGAGACGGCGAAGACGATTACCATGGGCCACAAGATGATGTATTCCACGGATTCCAGATATTATCCAGGAATCATTGGAGGCAAGACAGGATATACTTCCAAAGCAGGCAATACCCTGGTGACCGGAGTGGAGCAAAACGGCATCCGCCTGATTGCGGTGGTCATGCAGAGCAAAGGTACCCACTATACAGATACAAAAGCCATGCTGGATTATGGCTTTGCCAATTATCAGACCCTTATGGGCGGGGAGACAGCAGGAGGAGCTGCACCTGGGAGGGTTCCCGGTACCCAGCCTCAGCCGGGAGCTTCGCCGGTGGTTGTTTCAGGAGGAGCGTTCTAGAGTGTGTCTGAAAATTGCTGGATATTCGTCAATATGCCGAAAGTAGGCAAAAGCCATACCCTGGTTCACTCTTTTTCTGCGCTTTAGGGGCAGATAACCGGGGCTTCTAAGGATATTTCCAGCGATTTCATACCAGATTTTGTGCAGAATTTAATTTTAAGACACGCTCTAGTACCCCTTGAACTGTTGCGCAAATTTCCTGGCAGGAGGAATAAAATTGCAGACCTATACAAGAGCAGCCGCTGTGGGAGCGGCATTGGCAGCGGCCGCCGCCGCAGGACTGGTGCGTTCTGCCTATGAGCGGAATCATTTTGTCACAGAAGAGGTAGAGATCGTCTCAAAGAAACTGAGGGAGCCGGTTACTCTGGTATTCCTGGCGGATCTGCATGACAAGGAATTCGGTCCGGACAATGAAGCACTTCTGGCTGCGATCCGTCAGATGAGACCGGATGCCGTGCTGATCGGCGGAGATATGATGGTGGCCAAAGAAGGGAAAGCCAGACTGGAGGTGACAAAACGTCTGCTGCAGGGGCTGGCAGGACTTTGTCCCATTTTTTATGGAAATGGCAATCATGAGCAGCGTCTGGGGCGGCGGGTACAGGAATATGGCGATCTGTACCAGCAGCTGTGCCGGATGTTAAAGCAGTATGGAGTCTGCCATTTAAAGGACTGCTCTGCTGTATTCCGGGATGATATCCGTATCAGCGGACTGGATATAGAACGGAGATTTTACAAGGATTTTGTGCCGGATCAGATGGAGCCGGAGTATATCCGGAACCGTCTGGGGGATGCAGACCAGGAACGTTTCCAGATCCTGCTGGCCCATTCTCCCTTATTCCATCATGCCTATGCACAGTGGGGGGCGGATCTGGCCCTTGCCGGACATTTCCACGGAGGGACGATCCGGCTGCCGTTTCTGGGAGGTGTCATGACGCCCCAGTACCAGTTTTTCCTGCCCTGCTGCGCAGGGACCTTTGAGAAAAACCAGCGCTATATGGTAGTCAGCCGGGGGCTGGGAACCCACTCGGTGAATATCCGGTTCTGTAATAAGCCCCAGCTTCTTGTGATCCGCCTGATGCCAGAAGGTGGCAAAATCAGGGGGCAGACCTTATCATACAGACAAACTGGAAACAGGGATTTTTGAAAAAATCAGGAATCCTCAGCCATCAGTCAGAACATGAAAATTCCTTACGATTTCTTCCAGGGTGATCCCCTGGAGACTTTTTTTGAGATCCATGCGGACTTTTTTGTAAGGATGGTCCAGGACCCGGTGGATGTTTTTGCCCACAAGACAGAAGGGGGATGGGGCCGGGTGGATGCCGAAGAGCTTGTCCAGGAAGTCCGGTTCCACAGCCTTATAGACCCTGTAAAGGGTGATTTCTTTAAGGGGGCAGCGGATGGTGGTGCCGCCGGATCCCGGCTTCACCGCCAGGATACCGTCCTTGCGCAGGGCGCTGACGATGTTCCGTATCACCACAGGATTGCTTCCGGTAGAGAGAGCCAGCAGACCGCTGGTCACCCTGGTGGTATTCCCGTAGTCGCAGATGAAGACGAGACAGTGGATTGCGATGGAACATTTCGTGCTGATATGCATAGCAGGTCTCCTTGTGTACCCGGACAGTTATCCGGACCTTCTAAGTTACCGTTCATGGGGGCAGGGGACATAGGGCGAAAACCTGATGCTTCTTATCCGGCAAAGCCAGACAAGAAAATATTCCCCATGGACAGTCATGGTTATAATACAGGAACCGGAAAAAGGCAAATAGTTGCAGTTCACGGGGGTGATTGTTCCGGAACATCACCCCCGTGAATTGTAACCCGGGCTACCATAATTATTGAGATACCAGTCTGCCATAACTTCAGGCCCAGTACTGTTGTAAATAACTTTCTGCTTCATCATTCTTCAGGTGATATTTTCCTATCACCCTGTCCAGGGTCTCTTGTCTGGAACACTGAAGCGTCTGGCAAGTCTCAATCAGGACAGCCACGCCCTCTATGCGGCACTTTTCTTCGACTATTTTATCAGCCATTTCGTTTGCCATCTTGTTTGCCATTTCGTTTGCCATCTTGTTTGCCATTTCGTTTGCCATCTTGTTTGCCATTTCACTTGCCATCTCAGCAGCTCTCACTTCAAGCCGTTCCTCAAGCAAGGCATCCAAGAACCAGCATGCATTGGTCTCTTCCTGTTTTGTTGCTTGTACCATCTGTTTTTTCACCTCCCCATAGCGTTTGTCTCCAAAAAATATTTTGAAGAAATCAAGTAATTCTGCAACATGATCCCATCTCTTTGTATTATACTTTAAAGACTTCACATTTCCAAGTCTTTTTGCCCTGAAAAACTCAGCTACAATCCGGAAATCACTCTGGAAAAGGCTTATTTCCTCCTCCTTGAGAAAAGCCACCTGGACCAGATTGATCGGATAGTCCGGCACGAAACATTTCAGGTTTTCCGGGAGATCCAGCATACCGTGCAGGGTTGTCGGCCCGCTCCATGGCTCCGTGCCAAAATACAGAACCAGCGTGACTACCGGACAGAGTTTCTGATCCGGCCACAATTCTGCAGTATAATCCGCCTCGCGGCCCTGCTCCTTGTTTTTCATTTTTTCCTTCCGGATGTTCCAGTCATAGGTACTGAAATCATAGCCCATAACCCGTACTGGCATAACGTTGCTGATATGGGTCTGGTTCTCCAGTCCGTATACCCGGATCTCGACACCATGTTCCGTATCGAATTTCAGAATGTCCCTGTTTTTCTGGCCCAGCTTCCCGTCTGCCGCCTTGAAAACACTGGTCGTGGGACCATCCCGGAGGTTTTCCGGTTTTACCACGGATGCTCCCCGGTATACCAGGACATTGACAATGTCGGCAAAGACATCCTCATAGTCCTCCAGCAGTTTCTCCGCCGAATCAGGTCCTGACCTGCGGACAATTGTCTTTTCTTTTACTTCTTCGTTTTTAACAGACATCTTTCCTCCTGATGTTTTTCCTGCGCTCCCGGAATCCCACCATACCTGGAACGTGGGATGATTAAATCCCAGTCCCTGGCGGAAAATCTGCCGCAAAGGCAGATGCGGGGAGACTCCTTGAATACACGTTGAAAATCGTCCCTGGATATCCAGCCGAAAAGACAGATGCATAAAATGTCAGGGAGCGGTTTTCCATCTTTTTGTACAGCCTATAAAGTTAACGGGTAACATTTCAAGAACATTTACGAAGACTGCGGACAGTGCAAAGAAAACGAAAGACCAGACCTGGCTGCACTGCAAAATGCGGCAAAACGTAATGTACTGGAACCACTGGCAGAACTGCCAGGAATACCCCGGACAGATAGATCCGGGAAATGTGTTTATATAATAACACAGTCCATGGAAAAATGCAAGCAAATATTACTATTCATGGCAGGTTGTTCCTCCCTGGCGTTACTGTTCATGGGATAGTTGTTCCGAAGGGTACGCTCTGGAAAAAGGTTCCCCTGGATTGCGGGTTTCGGAGCCAGAAACTCTAAGCTTGCAGAAATCTGCTAAAAACAAGGGCAAAAATCCGAACTCGCTGCGCTCAGACACGCTCTAACGCAGATTCCTGCCAGATAAGAGTTTCTAAGACTCCTGCAAATGCAATCCGGGGGAACCTTTTTCCAGAGCTGGTATCCGCTGGTCAGGAAGGAACAGTCTGGTCGTGAACAGTAACTCCTTGGCTGGCAGATACAAGCTTTGGAACAACCACCCCATGAACTGTAACTCCGGTTTGCCGCCCGTCTGAACTGTTGTTACTGTTTATGGGGGGCATCTTCTTGTCCGGCTCTGCCGGACAAGAAGCATCGGGCGTCCGTCCAATGTGGAAAACTGAACGAAAACAGTCTTACAAGCGAGCTTGACGTCTGTTTTCGTCCGGTTTTCCCGCCCCGCGCACTGTAACGAACTGGTAACAGTTCAGATAGGTCTGCGCACTCGCTGCGCTGACCGTGCGAAAACGTAGTGGCCGGAGGGCATCTGCCCCATCGCGTAGCGATTCTCATGGGCAGATGCCGTAACAGTTCAGGGGGTATCTGAACTGTTACACGAACTGTTATAGTGCGGCAAATATATGAAAAAATCTGTCTTGACTTTTTCTGGTAAGGTGGCTACAATATACCATAGAAATGCGACAGTTCAGACAATCCGTCTTCCGTCCGCCGGAAAGCGCCGGCAGCAGGACGTCTGGCTGGACTGCTGCGCAGGAGAAAAGCAGAGAATGTGTCCAGTAGTGGGTTATTTTCCGTCAGAGAGAAGGGGTCACCGGCTGAAAGCCCCTTTCCGTTCAGATAACTTTACGAAATTCGCACGGGAGCTGCATGGCTGAAACAGACAGTGCCTCAGGGGTGAAGGCAAGGTCCGCGGGTAGGCCGTGACGGGTCATGCACGTTACGCATATGAGGAGTGTCTGCGGCTGTCTGGACAGCTGCGGGAATCAGGGTGGTACCGCGATCGAAAGAATCGTCCCTTTGCAGAGATGCAAAGGGTTTTTTTTGCTTTGAGGAGGAACGCCCAGGGGCATACCATAATGTCCAAAAAGCATGGACAAGAAGGAGGAAACTATGAGAGAGAAATTAGAGAAGATTAAAGCAGAGGCTTTGCAGCAGATTGAAGCTTCCGATGGTCTGGATAAGCTCAACGAGATCCGTGTGGCTTACCTGGGCAAGAAGGGACAGCTTACCAGCGTGCTCAAAAGTATGAAGGAAGTAGCGCCGGAGGACCGGCCCAAGGTAGGCCAGCTGGTCAATGAGGCCAGAGAGCAGATTGAGGGTAAGTTAGAGGAGACCCGGGTTGTGCTGGCCAGAAGGGCCAGAGAGCTTCAGCTGAAGAAAGAGGTCATCGACGTGACCCTGCCAGCCAAGAAGACCAATACGGGCCACAGCCATCCCAATACCATTGCCCTGGAGGAAGTGGAGCGCATTTTCATCGGCATGGGCTATGAGGTGGTGGAGGGTCCGGAGATCGAGCTGGATGAGTACAACTTCACCAAGTTGAATATTCCGCCCAATCATCCGGCCAAAGATGAGCAGGATACCTTCTATATTAATAAAGACATTGTGCTGCGGACCCAGACATCCCCGGTGCAGGCACGCACTATGGAGAAAGGGAAGTTGCCGATCCGTATGATCTCTCCGGGGCGGGTGTTCCGTTCGGATGAGGTGGATGCCACCCATTCCCCGTCCTTCCACCAGGTGGAGGGTCTGGTGATCGATAAGAATATTACCCTGGCAGACCTTAAGGGAACCCTGGCAGAGTTTGCACGGGAGATGTTCGGTGAGGAGACGAAGGTCAAGTTCCGGCCTCATCATTTCCCCTTCACAGAACCCAGCGCGGAGGTGGATGTAAGCTGCTTCAAGTGCGGCGGCAAGGGCTGCCGGTTCTGCAAGGGTACCGGCTGGATCGAGATTCTGGGCTGCGGCATGGTCCATCCCCATGTGCTGGAAATGTGCGGCATCGATCCGGAGGAGTACACTGGCTTCGCCTTTGGTGTGGGACTGGAGCGGATCGCCCTGCTGAAATATGAGATCGACGATATGAGACTCTTGTACGAGAATGATATCCGGTTTTTGAAACAGTTTTAGTAAAATGTAACTGTTTCAGAGATCTCTGGACAGTTACGGCATTCCGGGACCGCCGGAATGTCTGGCAACGACAGTATTTTATAACATCAGAAGGAGAATTGCTATGAATACAGCATTATCATGGATTAAGGCATATGTTCCGGATCTGGAGGTCACACCCCAGGAGTATACTGACGCGATGACCCTCTCCGGAAGCAAGGTGGAGGGCTACGAATGCCTGGATAAGAATCTGGAGAAGATTGTAGTGGGACAGATCAAAAAGATCGAGAGGCATCCCGATGCGGATAAGCTGATCATCTGTCAGGTGGATATCGGTACGGAGATGATCCAGATCGTCACCGGCGCGCCCAATGTCCAGGAGGGAGATAAGGTTCCGGTGGTCCTGGACGGCGGAAAGGTGGCTGGCGGACATGACGGCGGCCCCCTTCCGGAGGAAGGGATCCGGATCAAGAAAGGCAAGCTGAGGGGCATCGAGTCCAATGGCATGATGTGTTCCATTGAGGAGCTGGGTTCCAGTCGGGACATGTATCCGGATGCGCCGGAGCTGGGGATCTATATCCTGCCGGAGGATACGCCCGTAGGCGCGGACGCCATTGATATCCTGGGACTTCACGATGTGGTCTTTGAGTACGAGATTACCTCCAACCGGGTGGACTGCTACAGTGTGGTAGGGCTGGCCAGAGAGGCGGCCGCCACCTTCCGGAAGAAATTCTGCCCGCCGGAGATTAAGGTCACGGGGAATCATGAGGACATCCACGACTATCTCCAGGTGGAGGTGAAGAATCCCGACCTGTGCCCCCGCTACTGCGCACGTATGGTGAAGAACATTAAGCTGGCGCCTTCGCCGGAGTGGATGCAGCGAAGACTGGCAGCCAGCGGCATCCGTCCCATCAACAACCTGGTAGATATCACCAACTATATTATGGAAGAATACGGACAGCCCATGCATGCCTTTGACTATGATCAGCTGGCCGGACATAAGATTGTGGTGAAGACTGCCCGGGACGGTGATGAGTTCCAGACCCTGGACGGTCAGGTGCGCAGGCTGGATCACGATATTCTGATGATCAATGATGCCGAGAAGGAGGTGGGCATCGCCGGAATCATGGGCGGCGAGAACTCCAAGATCACGGATGATGTGAAGACCATGGTCTTTGAGGGCGCCTGCTTTGACGGAACCAATATCCGTCTGTCAGCCAAGCGCCTGGGACTGCGGACCGATGCTTCCGGCAAATATGAGAAGGGACTGGATCCCAACAACGCAGAGCTGGCCATCAACCGCGCCTGCCAGCTGGTGGAGGAGCTGGGAGCAGGAGAAGTCGTAGGCGGGATCATTGACGTATATCCGGTGAAGCGGGAAGAGAAGCGGGTGAAATTCGACGCTGATAAGATCAACCGGCTGCTGGGGACGGATATTGAAGCAGCACAGATGAAGGAGTATTTCCAGATGCTGGATCTGGGCTTTGATGAAGGGACCCAGGAGGTGGTGGTGCCTACCTTCCGTCAGGATCTGGAATGTCTGGCTGATCTGGCAGAGGAGGTTGCACGGTTCTATGGTTATGACAATATCCCCACCACCCTGCCCACCGGTGAGGCTACCACCGGCAGGCTGCCCTTTGATCTGCGGATCGAGGCTGTGGCCAGGGAGGTTGCGGAGTTCTCCGGCTTCAGCCAGAGCATGAGCTATTCCTTTGAGAGCCCCAAGGTATTTGACAAGCTGATGCTGGCCCAGGACAGCCCATTGAGAAATGCCATCACCATCCAGAATCCTCTGGGAGAGGATTTCAGTATCATGCGGACGACTCCGCTGAATGGACTGCTGACTTCCCTGTCCACCAACTATAACCGCAGGAACAAGGACGTCCGGCTGTATGAGATTGCCAATATCTACCTTCCAAAGACCCTGCCTCTCACAGAGCTGCCCGACGAACGGAAGCAGCTGGCCCTGGGGATGTACGGAGAAGGAGACTTCTTTACCATGAAGGGCGTGGTGGAAGAGCTCTTTGACAAGCTGGGCATGACCAGAAAGGTTCACTATGATCCGGAAGCAGACCGGCCTTACCTGCATCCTGGAAGAAAGGCAGATATCATCTATGACGGAGTGACCGTGGGATATCTGGGAGAGCTCCATCCCGAGACAGCGGACAATTATAAGCTGGGAGAACGTACCTGTATCGCCGTGCTGGATCTGCCTCATGTGATCTCCTTTGCAGACTTTGACCGGAAATATACCGGAATTGCCAAATATCCGGCAGTAACCCGTGATCTGAGCATGGTAGTGCCCAGAAAGATCCTTGTGGGAGCCATTGAGGATATGATTGCCCAGCGGGGAGGGAAGATCCTGGAAGGCTACAAGCTGTTTGATATTTATGAGGGCAGCCAGATCCTGGCCGGACATAAGTCCGTGGCCTACTCCATCACCTTTAGGGCCAAGGATCATACCCTGACGGACGAGGAGGTCACTGCCGCCATGAAGAAGATCCTTAATGGGCTCCAGAGTATGGGGATTGAGCTGCGGGCGTAAGTGACCAAAAACAGAGTGGGAGCTCTCCCTGTCCCACCGCCAGAGAGCGGATTGCGGACAGGGAAACAGGCAAAAGCTTACCGGCCAGGGGGAACTGCCCCCTGGGGGGCTTTCACAGAGAGGAACATAAACCATATGAAAAAAATCATACTGGCCGTCCTGGGGGCAGTGATGGCGGCTGCCATTACTGCCTGCGGGACCGGTGCCGGGAAACCAGCGCAGTCTTCTGTAACCCAGGCGGACCGGGAAGAATCTGTGGCGGTCTGGAAGGCAGCCAATGAAAAGACAGCGGCCCTTACCTCTGTGGCTCTGTCTACTGCCATGGACGGCTATATGAAATCCGGGAATGAGAACTTTCAGACCGGCATGACCGCAGATATTTTCGTGAATGAAACGGGCCAGGAGAATATGACATGTCTTTGGAATACAAACGCCCATCTGAATGAGGAATTGTCCATAGAGATGGTCACCTTCTATGCCGACGGTTATTACTATATGGATCTTCCGGAACGCAAGATAAAATGCGTCTTGTCACCGGAGCAGATGGAAGGGCAGTTAGAAAAAATGATTTCGGTCTGGATGCTGGATCCGGACTGGATTGCGGAAATTTCCATAGAGGAGGAGGCCGACAGCCAGATCATCACCTTTACGGGAGAAGCCGGAAAAATAGAGGAATACCTGAGACGGTCCATGGAATACAGCCAAAGCCCCATGGCAGATATGAAAATGAAAGTAAAAAAGAACCAGGGGGAAGTCATGGTAGATTCCCAGGGTTACATGAAAAGCCAGATACTGAAAGTGGAGCTGACTCTTGACATGAATGGTTCCCAGATAGATATGACCATAAATATGAAGCTGGTTTACCATTGGCCGGGCGAGGTTGTGCCGGTGGAGCTTCCGTCTACGGACGGTTATATTGAGGTAGATACAGAAGGTATTTTGAATACGTTTTCCGGGTAACCGTTCACAAGGGGAGATGTTCCGGGAGCACGCTCTGGAAAAGATTTCCCCCAGAATGCGGATTTCGGATGCATAACCTTTAAGCAAACAGAAATCTGCTAAAAACAGATGGGATTGGAGTATGAGTATGGATGTGGAAGCCTATGGTGATATTGGTATTTTTCTTGGCCTTGCCGGGATTTTTATAAGCGTCATCCCCTTTGTCTTATGTGTCGCATATAAAAAAACAAGAAAATATGCAGGGATATTTGTATGTATTGCGGGATTTTGTTTTTTTACTGCATTACGTCATCTTATCATTCTGCTTGGATATGACGATATTACGGATCCAAATTACGAAGCATATAAGGACTGGAATGTCCA
>Ga0137309_100394_pt1 | contig 33088 bp, 35 predicted proteins | sample NAcewiD2O_June_FD_97179 | JGI IMG/M metagenome (GOLD analysis project Ga0137309, IMG submission 97179) | Mouse cecal microbial communities from Vienna, Austria - N-Acetylneuraminic amended D2O_June | ecosystem: Host-associated > Mammals > Digestive system > Large intestine > Cecum | place... | reverse complement strand
CATCCTCCCAGCCGCAGCGGTAGGCGCCCTGGGGCTTTAGCTGGCCTTCCAGAAGTTTTTCCGAGGCCAGGTCCTCAATCCGGCTTTGAATCACCCGGCGCAGAGGGCGGGCTCCGTAAACCGGGTCAAAGCCCTGTCTGGCCACTTCCGCCACTGCCTCCGGCGTAAAGCGCATTTCCACGCCCATATCCCGCAGCTTGCCCCGCAGGGCTTCCAGCATCCTTCCGGCAATTTGGGCCGTGTCCTCCTGGGTCAGCTTGTGGAAGACGATAATGTCGTCCACCCGGTTAAGAAACTCGGGCTTAAATAGGTTTTTCAGCTCCCCCATCACCAGCTCTTTGGTCTTCTCAAAGTCCCGGACGCCGCCATCCTCTCCCCGGCCAAAGCCCAGGGCGGTCTGCTTCTCTGTAATCAACCGGGCCCCCGCATTGGAGGTCATGATGATTACCGCGTTTTTAAAGTCCACAGTTTTGCCCTGGGAGTCGGTCGCCCGGCCATCCTCCAAAATTTGCAGGAGAATGTTGAACACATCCGGATGGGCTTTTTCAATCTCGTCGAACAGCACCACCGAGTAGGGCTTCCGCCGGACCGCCTCGGTAAGCTGGCCGCCCTCGTCATAGCCCACATAGCCGGGCGGGGACCCTACCAGCCGGGACACGGTGTGCTTTTCCATATACTCGGACATATCAAAGCGCACCATGGCCTTTTCGTCCCCAAACATGGCCTCGGCCAGGGCCTTGCACAGCTCGGTTTTGCCCACGCCTGTGGGCCCCAGGAAGATAAAGCTGCCTATGGGCCGGTTTTTGTCCTTAAGACCCACCCGGCCCCTGCGGATGGCTTTGGCAATGGCGGCCACCGCCTCCTCTTGGCCCACCACCCGCTGGTGCAGAATTTCTTCCAGCTTAAGCAGCCGCTGGCTCTCCTCCTGGGTCAGCTGAGACACCGGCACGCCCGTCCACATGGACACAATGCCCGCAATGTCCTCCCCGCTTACCACACCGCCGCTGCGCTCGTTTTTGGCGGCCCACTGGTCTCTGGCCTGTTCCAGCTGCTCCCGCAGTTCCTTCTGCTGGTCCCGCAAAGCCGCCGCCCGCTCAAAGTCCTGGGCGTTTACCGCCGCCGCCTTGTCGGCCTCCAGGTCTTTCATCTGCTTTTCCAGTTCCTGCAAGCGTCCCGGCGCGGTAAATTCCCGCAGGCGCACCCGGGACGCGGCCTCGTCCACCAGGTCGATGGCCTTGTCGGGCAGAAAACGGTCGGAAATGTACCGGGCAGAGAGCTTCACCGCCGCCTCAATGGCCTCATCGGTAATTTTCACCTTGTGGTGGGCCTCGTAGCGGTCCTTGAGGCCTTGGAGAATCTGCACGGCCTCCTCCTCGGTGGGTTCGCCCACATTGACCGGCTGGAAGCGCCGCTCCAATGCCGCGTCCTTTTCAATATGCTTGCGGTACTCGCTGATGGTGGTAGCGCCGATGACCTGAAAGTCGCCCCGGGCCAAGGCGGGCTTGAGAATGTTGGCCGCGTCCGCCGAGCCCTCCGCCGCGCCCGCGCCGATGATGGTGTGCAGCTCGTCAATAAAGAGGATTACGTCCCCATCCTTTTTTACCTGGTCGATGGCGGCTTTGATCCGCTCCTCGAAGTCGCCCCGGTACTTGGCCCCAGCCACCATGCCGGTCAGGTCCAGAGCGATGAGCCGCTTGTTTTTGAGAATTTCCGGCACATCGCCGCTGTGGATTTTTAAGGCCAAGCCCTCGGCCACGGCGGTTTTGCCCACGCCGGGCTCACCGATGAGCACAGGGTTATTCTTGGTCCGGCGGGAGAGAATCTGAATCACCCGCTGAATCTCTTCCTCCCGGCCAATCACCGGGTCGATTTCTCCCTGGGCCGCCTTGGCGGTCAGGTCGCTGCCAAACTGCTCCAAAGCCGTGCCGGAGCCCTGGCCCTCTCCCTCCCTGCGGCCATTGGCGGCGGCTCCGCCAGCCATGGAGGAGAGCTCCCGCACAACCCGCTCCGGGTCGATTCCCATACTCTTCAAGAAGCGCATGGCGTAGCAGCTTTCATCCTGCATAATGGCCACCAGAATGTGCTCGGTGCCCACATAGCTGCTGTTCATCCGCATCCCGATCAGGGAGGCGATTTGCAAAATCTGCTTGGTCCGGGGCGTAAAGCTTTCGGGCGTCAGGCTGGTGGGGCTTGCGCTGCCAATGCGCTCCCGCAGAAGCTCTTCATAAGCCCCGGCGCTGGCCCCCAGCTTGGTAAGCACTGTGCTGGCCACGCCGCTGCCTTCTTTCAGCAGCCCCAGCATCAGGTGCTCGGTGCCCACATAGTCATGGCCCAACTCTTGGGCGGCCTCCACCGCCAGGTTTAGGGCGTTGTTGGCTTTTTCGGTAAATCCGTTAAATCGGAACATAGAATCACTCCTTATCGTCGCCTTGGTGAAACATTCTGTCTGTTATCTCCATCTGGTTGGTGAGGCATATATGCATGGGCAGGCCGCGCCGCTCTTGGGCGGAGGGCTGAAAGCCCAGCCCGGCGTAAAGGGCCTCCTGTCCTCCCCAGGCCCTTACATCTACCTGAATTCCAAAGCCCGGCTCCAGCTGGGCGCGTAAAAAGTCCAGCATTTTTGCCATGATTTCCCGCCTCAAGCCTTGAGCCTCGTACTCTGGCAAAACGATGGCGTCCGTTATCAGGGCCGTTGTTCCGCCATCCCACAGCAGGCGGGCCATTCCAACCGCCCGGTCCCCGTCATACGCGGAGACGGCCCGCCCGCTTCCCTGTAATCCGGCGTTCAGCTGCGCCGGGGCAATCTGCCGGAAGCCAATGGCCGCGCGCAAGCGGTTGACTTCCTCCGCGGTTATGCGGTCCCGGTATTGTATGCTCATCCCTGCGCCTCCACTATTCCACACGCAGGGGCGCCAGAGCCTCCCGCACAAGCTTTGCCCGCAGCTGGTCCCGCTCCTGTTCCTCCAGGCGCCGGCCCGCTTCCACCATCAGCGTGGCGGGCTGAACCCGCATATTCAGCTGGTTGAAAGCTCCCAGCTCCACGCCCGCCAGCAGGCCGGCGGATACCCCGGCCCGGGCCAGCGACAGCAATTCCATGGCCTCGGACCCGGAAAGCAGGCGGGCTGTTTTTAGGGTGCCCGCCGCCCGGGCCACTTTATCCTGCCAGGCGGGATTTTCCTTCATCTCCTGGCGCAGGCGGCGTTCCTCGTCTATGAGCTGGCCCGCGATAGAGGAGAGGTTCTCAATGGCCTGGCTTTCGCTGAGGCCCAGGGTAATCTGGTTGGAGAGCTGGTACACATCTCCCACCGCCCTGCTCCCCTCGCCAAAGGCCCCCCGCAGGGCCAGCCCCAGCTTGGAGAGGTTGGCCGCGATGCGGGGCATGGACCCAGCCTCGGTCAGGGCCGGAAGGTGCAGGGCCACCGAGGCCCGCATGCCTGTGCCCAAATTGGTGGGGCACTGGGTCAGGTAGCCAAACTCCGGGTCAAAGGCAAAGTCCAGGTTCTCGCCCAAAAGGGTGTCGATGCGGCTGGCGGTCTCGGCGGCCTCCTTTAGGGCCAAGCCCTCCCGCAGCACTTGAATGCGCAGGTGGTCCTCCTCGTTAATCATAATGGAGACGCTCTCATCTTCTAAAGCCAACAGGGCCTTGCCCTGCCGGTCGCTGACGAACTCTGGGCTTACCAGCCGCCGCTCCGCCAGGGACACGGCCTCTTCGGGGGTAAGCTCCTCCATGGGCAAAAAGTGGAACTCCCGGGAGAGTACGCTGTTGCCGTCCAGCAGGGCGGCTTTGGCCAGCTGGGCCACCTGGGCCTTTTGCTCCAAACTGGCCCGGGCGGGAAAGGGCTGGCGCTGTAGGTTGCGGGCCAGCCGGACCCTGGTGCTGCACACCACACCGGCGGAATTGCCGGACCGTTCATACCATTTCAAGCCATTCTCAGCCATTTTGCTCCATCTCCTTTATCTGGTCCCGCAGCACGGCGGCCTGTTCAAAATTTTGATCCTCAATGGCCCGTTTCAGCAGGCGCTTCTTTTCCTCCAGGGCGGTCTCCTCCACGGCTACCATTTGCTTGTGAGGTTCTGCCACCCGCAGGGCCCAGCCGCCTGGGGACTTCCCCTTGTGCCGGGCCGCGCCGTGAATGCGTTGGATCACTGGCAGAAGCTGGCTGCGGAAGGTTTGGTAGCACTGGGCGCAGCCGATTTTGCCGGTTTTGGTGATCTCCCCGAAGCTGGCCCCGCAGCCGGGGCAGCGCTTCACCTCTTGGGCCGGGGCCTCCCGCAGCAAGCCTCCCAGCAGGCTGCCAAAACCGCCCCAGTCGGACCATAAGTGGCCGCCGCCCTGCTTTTGGGCGCAGCTGGCGCAGAGATGCGCCTCCGCCAGCTGGCCGTTGACGATGGTTTTAATGTGTGTGGTAGCGGGTTTTTGTCCGCAGTGTTGGCATAGCATCATGGGTTCCTCCTTTAATATAGCCGCTTTAGCGTCTGGTTACCAAAAGCATATTTTTATAGATCATGGCCCGCACGGCGTCCCGCAGCTCCCGGGGCACCGCCGCCAGGGATTTTTCTGAAACCGCCGCTCCAATCAGCTCCGCCGAGGTCCGGTCCAGAACGCCCCGCTCCACCATGTTGCCCAGCATGGCCCGGGCGGTGGCGCTGTCCAAAGACTCCCCCACGCCGTTGACAATGTGCATGATCATATCCGCTGTGGAAAGCTGCAGGCGGGTAATGCGGATGTATCCCCCGCCTCCCCGGCGGCTCTCCACCAAGTAGCCCTGCTCCGGGGTAAAGCGGGAGGTGAGCACATAGTTGATCTGGCTGGGCACACAGCCTAGAAAACTGGCCAGTTCATTTCGCTGGATCTCCGCGATGCCCCCGGCCTGGTTCAGCAGCTCCAGAATGTAGTTCGCCACGCTGTCGCTGATGCGCATGGTTTATCACCCCAATTTGTCTTTGACTTTCTTTGACTTTAGTGTACACTCTTTTCCTGCCCCTGTCAAGGTCAAGAAAAGTCAAATTTAGCTAAAGCTTCTTCTCATTTCTGCTCGCCGCTCTTGTTTTCTTTGATTATCTCTTGAAATCGCGATTTTTAAAAAAGATTGCTTCTCCCGTCACAACTTCCCTGCCAAGGAATAGTATGGAATGTAAACGAAAGGAGGCGCTACCAAATGTGTAACAACAGTTGTTCCTGGATCATCATCATTCTGCTTCTGCTCTGCTGCGGCGGCTGCGGCGGCAACGGCTTCGGCTTCGGCGGCAACAACAACTGCGGCTGCAACAACGATTGCGGCTGCGGCAACAGCTGCTGCTAATGACGTTGGACCTTCGGTCCAAGTCATGCTAGGCTGGCCTGTTCCGTTATGACGTTGGACCTTTGGTCCAAGTCATGCGCCGAGCGAAATGGTTGAGCCAGCGAAGCACGAAAGAGGGTACTGCCAGAAATGGCAGCACCCTCTTTCCTTTTTTCAAGCGGTCAGACCGAAGCGGTCATCAGCGCTTCTTCCAGGGCCCGAGCCAGCTGGTCCGGGCAGGACGTCTTCTTAAAGCCGCATTTAATGTCTTTGCAGCGCTTAACATATTCCTCTACGGTCATACCCTGGGCCAAGGCGGCCACTCCCTGGGTGTTGCCGTTGCAGCCGCCGGTAAACTGGACGGACTGGATCACGCCATCCTCCACCACCACGTCGATCCTTTTGCTGCATACCCCTTTGGGGGTGTAATGGATTTCCATCTTCATCATCCTTTCCGAATTTCTTATTTTAATGTAGCAGATTTTTTGGGCCTTGTCAAGCGGAAAAGCCTGCCCGGGTGTGTCCCAACTGTAGAGATAATCGTCTGTGTTCCCCCGCCCGTAGGGCGGGGGAACACGAAAAGCTCTCCGAAACGGACACTCCCATCCTGCCCCTTAGTTGGGAGGGCCATCCCCTTCCTCCCGCAGAAGCCGTTCCGGCGTGAAGCCCCGGGAGGCCGCGTTAAAAAGAACCACATCCGCAATGGCCAGCCCCAGGGCCACCACAGCCAGCACCAAGGCGTTTAGGCGCAAGGCTCCGGTAAGCTGCACCAAATACAGCACCACCACCGGCAAAATCAAATAGCCCATGGTCTGCAATGACTCCGCCGTGCTGTGCACCCGATTGAGGATGAGCCCCACAAAGACCACCGAGAACAGGGACAAGACCGGCGCCAGCAGCAAAACCAGCACCAGCCAGTCCAGGTTAAGCAGCAGCGGTGCGCCGGTGAAGAGCCCCGCGATCATCAGCGTGATGCCGAACAGCAAAAAGGACGCGCCGGAAATCAGCACCGAAAGAATGGTACAGCCCGTTACCTTGGCGTTAAACACCGCTTTCACATCCAAAGAGGTGAGCAGCAGGGTCTCAAAGGTGCCTGTCTCCCGCTCGGTTACAAAGGCGCAGCTGGCCGAGGCGGCGGCGGTGAGAATGGGCACGCACAAAAACAGCAGCGGGCAAAGCAGCTCTTGAAACGCGGCTTGCCAGGCCAGCCGGTATTCCATGTCCGCCGCCCCTGGGGGCAGCAAGGACAAAATCCGCTGGGGCACCTGGGCTCCAGGCGCTGCCGGCAGCAAGGATATGGCCGAAAAGTACACGATGGGCACCAGCACCACCAGCGTCACAGGCAAAAGCATCAGCAGCGCCCGCAGGCCCCGGCGGGCCCACAGCTCCGCCATGTCTTTGCGCACCAGCAGCAGGTCGCCAGAGGACAGAAGCTTGCGCTTTTCTCCCCTTTTCTCAGGCTTCGCCGCCCGCTGGGCGCGGGCCGTCCGTTCACGGATTGCCATGAATGGCCTCCCCCCTTCTCCGGCCGCCTTCCAGGTACGCCCGGTACACCTCTTCCAATGTGGGCCGCACCAGCTTGGCCTCAAACAGGCCAACGCCCTGGGCCACGGTCTGGCTGATGAGCTCCGGCATCTCCGCCTCAGAGGCGATCTCTTTCTGCCAAAAGCCCCCCTCCTGCTGGAAGCCCGCTGGGCCCGCCTGTCCCTGCGCCAAACGCAGGGCGGCCTTTAGACGCACCCCGGCCCCCACCCGCAGGGTCTCAAAATCGCCCCGGGCCAGCAGCTGGCCCTGGTGCAGCAGGGCAAAGCCATCGCAAATGCCCTGGGCGTAGTTCATATTTTGCGTGCACATCAAAAGGGTCACGCCCTCTTCCTCCCGCAGGTAGAGCAGCAGGCCCTTGACCCGCTCGGCGGTTTCCCGGTCCATACCCGCGCCTTCCTCGTCCAGCAGCAGCACCCGGGGCCGGTGGAGCAGCGCCCGTGCCAGCCCTGCCCGGAACAGCACCCCTGTGGGCAGAGCCCCCGGCCGCTGGTCCCGGTCCTCCCAAATGTTCAGCCGGTGAAGCAGAAAGGAGATGCGCTCCACCCCGTCGTTGACCGGCACGCCGTTGACTCCGGCGTAAAAGCGCAGGTTTTCCATTAGGCTCATGCTGCTGTAAAGCCGGGCGCTTTGCAGCATCACCCCGGTCATGCCGTGCAGCCGCGCCGCCTCATAGGCCGGGTTAAGGCCCAAAACCCCGCACTCGCCGGAGGTGGGCCTGCGCAGGCCCGCCAGCAGGCGCACCAAGGTGGTCTTCCCAGCCCCTGCGCCACCTACGCAGGCAAAGGCAGCGCCCTCCGGGACCTTTAAATTCACGCCCCGCAGGGCCGGGGCCGCACCGTACAGTTTGCTCAGATCAAAGGCGGTGATCACGTCCACGCGCACTCCTCCTTGGGTGAAAGTATGTAAAGCGCTAAGCCTTTACCGCACCTCCGATGTGCCGTGCTCCCGCAGGTAGGTGGCCTCCAGGTCTGCCAAGTGCACCTTGACCGCCAGCGGGTACCGGTCGTAAGCGTTGCTGATGGCGAAGCTGCCGCCCCGGGCCGCCTCGTCAAAACCGCCCATATGCCAGCGGATGGCCATGGCCTCGGCGGGCTTAAGGCGCAGGAAGCGCTCAATCAAATACACAGATTTTTCCCCGTGTCCATAAGGAAAGGCATCCTCTACCGTGTAGAAGGGCTTTTTCTCCCATTGGCCGGTCTCGTCGTTTTTCACGTTGCGGGTGGCGGTTCTGTAGAATTGGGCCTTGCACACATCGTGGAGCAGCCCGCACAGGGCAAAGCTCTCCTCGCTGTCGCCCTCCTCAAAATACTTCTCCCGCAGCACATGGTATACGTTCAGGCTGTGCAGCGCCAGCCCGCCGGGGCAGGCACAGTGAAATTTTGTGCTGGCCGGGGCGGAGAAAAAGTCTGTGCCCATCAGCCAGTTCAAAAACCGCTCCGCGCCCTCCCGCTTCACCTTATCCCGGAACAGGCTTATAAATTCTTCCCGCACCGCTTCCATATCTTCACTGGTTCTTTCCACGGACGCACCTCTTTTCCTAATTCGTGTGGCCAAAATCAACCCCCTGCACCAGTTCATCAGCGGGAGCCCCTGGCTGGCGCGCGTGTAACCTAACTCCCACCCCTGGCAAGGGCGGCGCTTTGCCCGAGCCGCGGACTTGCCCGCGGGGGCACCCCGCTCAGCCGGGAGCCCCTGGCTGGCGCGCGTGTAACCTAACTCCCACCCCTGGCAAGGGCGGCGCTTTGCCCGAGCCGCGGACTTACCTGCGGGGGCGCCCCGCTCAGCCGCTAGACGGAGCGGAAGCCTTTGCCGATGATTTCGCTGGTGTTGGTGATGAACATGAAACAGTGGGGATCAATCTCCCTGCACTTCTGGCGCAGCCGTACCGCCTCGCCCCGGCGGCAGGCTATGAGCACAACCTTGCAGCCAGCGTGAGAGTACGCCCCCTCCGCCTCAATTACGGTGGAACTGTGGTTCATGTCATGAATGATATAATTGTTGATTTCCTCCGGCTTGGAGGTAACAATGGAAAAGAATTTGCACAGGTTAATGTTTTCAATGACGGAATCTACCACAAAGGCCTTTAAAAACAGGCCCAAAAGCGAAAACAGACCTGTGCGCATTCCAAATAACGCGCAGGAGGAAAGGGCTATGAGCCCATCGCTGAACAGCAGCGCCGTGCCGGTCTCCTGCACATTGGTGTACTTTTTCAAAATCATGGCCACAATGTCCGTGCCGCCGCTGGACGCGCCATAGTTGAACAGCAGGCCCGAACCCACCGCAGGCAGCATGATGGCAAAGCACAGCTCCAAAAGGGGCTGGTCCGTGAAAGGGGCCTCCATAGGGTATACCTTTTCCAGCAGCCAGGTCTCAAAGGAGAACATCAGGCTGCAATAGGTGGTCCAGAAGCCGAAGTCTTTGCTCAAAAAGAGAAAACCCACGATCAAAAGCCCCACATTGATGACGGACATCAGCGTGGCCGAAGACATGCCGGGAATCAGCTTGTTTAGAATGATGGCGATGCCGCTGACCCCGCCGGTGCTGAAATTGTTGGGGAACTTGAAAAAGTACACCCCGATGGAGAGCAGCAGCACTCCCGCATTGATGGTCAGAAAACGCTTGGCGTTTTTCCGGATCACCTGCGGAAGCGCCGCCCGCTTGTGACTTTCTTCCTCCATGTTTGTTACCTCCAGTTTCATCTTTTTTGGTTGCCCCAGAGAGGCCTTATCCCCCAGATTTTACCACCCTTTGGCCCATTTTACAACCCATTTCGACCAAATTATTTCTTAATAAAAAACGACCGCGCTTTGACACGCGGCCGTTTCTCTTCGTAATTTAGCGAACCAGTCCCTCCAGAAACTTCACCGCCGCGCCAATGTCCCGAGCGGGGTCGTCGCCCACTTCCCGCTCAATGGTCAAAAAGCCCTTGAAGCCAATTTCATCCAGAGCCTTTAGATAGTTGGGGAAGTCCACGTCCCCCTCGCCCAAGGGCAGCTCGATGAAGGAGGGCGAGGCAAGCATGTCCTTCTCCGCCAGGCCATAAACGATCTCCGGCTCTTCATAGCGCAGCCGGCGGCCGTCTTTGGCGTGGGTGTGGACAATGTAGTCCTTCAAGGTGCGCACAGCCTCTACCGGGTCATCGCCGGTGACCATGACAAAGTTGGCCGGGTCCAGGTTCACCGCCACGCCGGTGGAGTGCAGGCCGTCCAAGAAGCCCTTAAGGGTCTTGGCCTCCTCGGGGCCGGTCTCAATGGCGAAGTGGGCCCGCAGGGAGTCGGCATAGGCCGCCAGCTGGCCGCAGGCATCCTGCATCACGCCATAGCGGGGGTGCTTGGGGTCAGCGGGCACCACGCCGATATGGGTGGTAACCACATCGGTCTCCCACTCCTTGGCCAGGTCCAGAATGCGCTTGCTGCGCTCAATGAGCCCCGGGTTCTTCTCCGGATCCATAAAGGTTCCAATGTCCCCACACAGGGCGGACACGGTGAGGCCGTGATCCTTCACATCCTTGAGCATATCCCGGCGCTTCTCTGGACTCAGCTTTTCCGGCACCATTTCTCCGTCCGTCACGCGGATCTGCACACCGGAAACTCCCAGCTTTGCAGCCTTCTCCAAGGCGCTGTGAAAGTCCAGCCGGAAGGATTCCAGCAGGACGCCAATGGGAAATTGATACATAATATGTTAGCTCCTTTCGATCTTTAGTTTAACGGCACACCGGGCTCCGCCGGTTTTAATGGTCTCCACCAGCTCCGCCTCTACCTCCCGGTCCAGCACCTGATAGAACAGCCCCTTCACATGCCCCAGCGTACACAGGCACCAGGTCTTGGAGATGGGCTCCTCCACCCGCTTGACGCAGGCGCAGTAGCACTCGGGATAAACCAGCAGCAGCCCGCCGGGCACAGCCTCCAGAGAAACATATTTCTCCTTCTCGTTAAAGCTGGCGGCAAAGGCTTCCAGGCTGTCCGCTGCCTCCCAGTACCCGCGCATACGCCGGGCCAAAGCCGCCCCCGCCTCGCAGTGGCAGCGGGCACGGACCGCCTCTATGTCCTCAGGAGAGAAATTCTCTTCTAAAAACCGGCACTGCTCCTTTGCCCAGCGGAACTTCTTTTCATAGTTTGCCGACTTGGAGAGCGGGTGCTCCTGGGCAAACCGGCTGGCCGCTTCCCCGTCCAGCTGGGCCAGGCTGTTATAAAAGCGCAGGGCGTAGGTGTTGTCGTTTTTCGCCATATTATCCCAGCGCGATTTCTTTGTGCTGCCCGGCGGAGTCATAGATGGCCTGCATCATCTGGGCGGTGATAATCACCGTGTCAATGTGGGAGGCCAGCTTCTTGCCCGTCTTGATACAGTCAATAAAGGCGTCAATCTCGTTCTGGAAGTGGTTGCGCATTTTGAACTGGGGCGTGCTGCTCACCAAAGCGCCGTTCTCAGCGGTGTAGTAGGTGAAGTCGCTGCCGTAGCGCAGGCGGATGCCGCCCTTGTCGCCCATAAAGTCAATATACTGCTCGGCCTCGCCAATGTTCTGAGCCCAAGCGCCGTTGAGGGTAATCACCGGCCCCTCGGTGCGGATCATGCCGGTAACCGAGTCGTCCACGTCGTAAATGCCGCTCTCCTTATTGCTGCTGGCCTCAGCCCACATGTCCACATAGGTGTAGTTTTTCATGTCGCGGCCCAGCTTGCAGAAGGTCTCGCCGGAGACAGTCTTCACCTTGGGATCGCCGCAGCAGTACATGACGATGTCCAGGTAGTGCACGCCCCAGTCGATGAGGGCCCCGCCGCCCGCGATCTCTTTGGTGGTGAAAGCGCCGCCCAGCCCCGGAATGGACCGGTGGGCCCGGAAGCTGGCGTACACATGGTGGATGCTGCCCAGCTTGCCCTCGTCAATATACTGCTTAATGCGGTTGACGCTGTCGTTAAACCGGTTGACCACGCCGATATTCAGCACACGGCCGGTCTCATGCTGGACCTTCTGCATTTCCAGCGCCTCGGCGTACGTGCGGGCCGCGGGCTTCTCGCACAGCACGTCCTTCCCCGCGCGCATGGCGTCCATGGCGATTTGGGCGTGGACATTGTTAGGGGTGCAGACGGACACCGCCTCGATCTCAGGGTCGTTCAGGGCCTCATGGTAGTCCTCAATGGGGGTGCCGCAGCCATATTGATTGACAGCGGTTACCGCCCGCTCGGGAATGATGTCGCAGAAATATTTAATCTCCGCTTCCGGGTTGTTCATATAAGACGGAATATGCGCCGAATTGGCGATAGTGCCACAGCCGATCACAGCTACTTTCATAATGGATAACACTCCTTATTCGCGGGGGTCAAGCCCCTCTTTACAGGTGATTATACCCTATCACTCCAGAAAAAGCAAATGCTTTTTAAAATATTTTTCCAAGGGGCGGGACAACTCCCCAAAGCTGCGCGGAGGACCGGCGTACCGGCCCTCCGCTGGGTGTGTTTCTCTGGCTGCGGGGACGGCAAACCGCGCTTTGCGAGGAAAGCGTAATCCCTTTATAGCTCCATCAGCTTGGCGCTCACGCCCCGGATGCCATTGAGCTCCTCCAGCATTTGCCCGGCCTCGCCCGCTTCGCCGCAGACTTGCAGCAAAATCAGCCCATCGTCTGAGCAGGCCTCTCCGGCCTCGTGCATGCCAATGCGCATTTTGATTTGGCAGCCGTGCTGGGTCAGGGCCTCTTGCAGCTTGGGCGCGTTGGCCCGGCGGTGGTCTACCCGCAGGCCCATGATCTGTGATTTCATCGCTCTCTCCCCTTTCCGGTTCATGGGGATAGTCTGCGCCGTTTTTCCACCCTTTATGCCGGAGCGGAGCGCCTTTTTCCCGCAACTTCTTCCAGCGCCACCCGCAGGACCGCCACGCTTTGCGTCTGCTCTGGCGTAAAGGTGAACTCCTTGCCGGTCAGGCTCCGGAGGATGACCGCCAGCCCCTGGGCTTTTTCCTCGTGGCTCTCCAAAATCTCCGCCTTGCCAAAGCCAATGACGCTCTCATAGGCAAAGCTGTGGGCGCAGGCGGTTTCTCCTTCCAGCAGCCGGTGCTCCCCGTCAAACTCCACGCAGACCTGGGGGTTTTCACGGATTATGTCGAGCTTTTTCCCTTCCCTGGCCCCGTGGAAGTAGAGCACTAGGCGCTCCCCTTCCCGCTCCACCCCAAAGTTTAGGGGGACCACATAGGGCATGCCCTTTTGGCACATGCCCAAGCGGCACACCTGGCAGCGGGAGAGAATTTCCATAATCTCCGCCAGCCCGGTAATTTCCCGGTCCTTCCGTCTCATGATGATACCCTTCTTTCCTTAAAATCCGCCCCTGGCCTGGCTCTGCCCGCCCGCGAAAAAGAGCCGGAATTCTCCGGCCCTCTTTCCCAAGCGTTTAGCCCCGCTTCTTCACGGGAATCAGCAGGTCCAACTGGGTGCACGCCCCTTCTGGGGTCTCTTGAATGTGGTCATAATAGTTCAGATGTTCTTCCAAACAGCCGTACATATCCTCCGGCGTGCCGGAACCGTTGATCTCGTACTCTGTGCTCTCATAGGCCCAGCCGAACAGCCACTGCCACTCATGGAAGTTGCCCATCTGGATGCAGTGGGCGGCGTAGGTGCCCCCGGGAAAGCGCTTCTTCTCCAAGGGCGCGGGCACCTCCATGTCCTCGGGAATGGTCACCCAGAATTCATAGCCGTACTCGCCCCCCTCCGGCGGCGGGTTGGGGTGGTTGAAGCCGTACAGCCTTACGCTGCTGCCGGTCTCCCACAGACGGTTTTCCCGGGCAAAGTCCCCAATCATCTTTCCGGCGTGGTCCTCGGGGTCGGGGCCCACGTAGTGGGCGGCGGCCACCGTGGCGGCGGGCAGGTGCACAATGCGCACATCTTTCAGCTTGGCGGCGTTTTCCTCCGCGCGGTTCAAGTCTTCCATACTTCTCTTTCCTTTCTCTTGCGTTTGAAGATCAGGAGCCTCCAGAGCCCCGGCCAAGTCCAGCAGCCGGACGTCGTTAAGCAGAACCGCGCCCGCGGGGAGCCAGTAGCGGCCCTTCAGCGCGGCCAGCAGCTCTTGCAGAATGTCCCGAATGGAGCCCAAAGCGTCCAGCTCCCCATCCAGCTCTTTCAGCTTATCTTGAAACACCTGGATGGCCGCTTGGGCGCTGGGGTCGTCCAAAATCCGCTTTACCTGCCGCAGCGGGATGCGCAGCTTGCGCAGAAGAAGCAGCTGGCGCAGCCGGGCCACTGCCTCCGGGTCGTACACCCGGTAGGAATAGCCCTCCCGGCGGCGGCTTTGCACCAGCCCCAGCCCCTCATAATGCCGAAGCATGCGGGTGGACAGGCCCAGAGACCGGGACACCTCCGTTACCGTCATTTGATCCACGGCTCTCACTCCTCTCAAGGGCTATCATAAGGTACGACACGGTGTTCAAGTCAATGGATTTTAAAAAATTATTTTTCTATTCTTACAATAGAGAAAACGCCATCTCGTTCTGCCCGGTTCCCGAACACCTTTTCCAACAGCCTGACGTCAATCTTCCAGGTGGCGGCAACACAAATACCTCCCCCCGGCTTCAGCACCCGCCTGCACTCCTTCTCAATTGCCTCCCACTGTGGAAACACATGGGCAAAGGCATTATAGAAAAAAACCGTATGGAAAGATTCCGCGGGATAACTCATGCAGGACGCATCCATTTGCTGAAAATAGATGTTGTCATGGTCAATCAGCCGCAGGTTCCGGCTGTTCAAATCGATACAGGAAACGCTGCGGGCATAGCGGGAGGCTGAGTTGGTGAATTCCCCCACGCCGCAGGCCACCTCTAAAATATCCTTGCTTTGGATTTCTGAAATCAACCTCCGAACCAGCAAGTCCGTGTTTTTCACCGCGCTGCCCCCTCCTTCCGCAGCATGTCCCCGCTCCAGCTGAGAATCAGCTGATAGGCCCTCTCGGTCTGCTCCGGCGAAAAGCCCGAGAGGCGGCGGTCCATGGTCAGGGCCAGCAGCTCCTTTTCCCGGCCCTCCAGCACCTCTTGCAGCTCCGCCTTGGAGGCATAGTAGCTTCCATCCCGCTGCATGGCAAAAAAGCGCAGGCAGAAAAAGATGGGCTTGCCCAGCTTCCGCAGGGCGGCGTTGGGATCCGGGCTGTACAGGTAGCTGTGGCAGGCCATGTGGTACAGGTTGGAGGCTTGAACCCCCAAAGCCTCCCGGCCATCCAGCGGGTTCATGTCCGGCAGCAGCGCCAGCAGGTTTCCCAGCACCGGCTTGGTGTCCAGCAGCAGGCCGTACAGGTCGAAGCCGGGCCAGCAGCGCAGCTCCGCCTGCCCGCAGATGAACCCGCAGGCTTTATGTCCTTCCGGCATGGCCCGCACCAAGCTCCGGTACAGGTCCAGGTCCTTGGGCCCCACCCGGTCCAAAATGGCCACAATGTCAATGTCGCTCTCCTCCGTGGCCTCTCCCCGGCCATAGCTGCCCTGGTACCCCAAAAAGCGCAGCCGCCCGCCGAAGGAGCGCAGGAGTTTTTCCGCCAGCTCTCCCGCCCAGCTTTCAATATCGATGAGCATATTCGTTTCCCCCCGAATTTAAAACACCAATTTCCAACATATTCTCCGTTTACATAAGGCTATTCCTTCTCCGCGTTAAGCAGGGCCGCCAGATTATTTAAGTGCATGTGCATTTGGGTCCTCCGGTCCAAAAGCGCTTCCTCCAGCGTGCTGCCGCCATACACCCGGTTTACTTGTTCTTCCGTCCATATGTCCCCCATCTCTTCCATACTCTCAATGAATGTCCGGATTTCTATTTGATTCATCGCGCTTGCGCCCTTCCCTTCTTCCATTGTTAAAAATGGTCAAGAGACCCCGCAGGCGTTTGTCCCACGGAGCCTCTTGGCAGTCACTTTATAAACAGCTTGTCCTTAGATGGAGGCGAAGTACTTGATGGTGCGGACCATCTGGCTGGTGTAGCTGTTCTCGTTGTCGTACCAGGAAACAACCTGGACCTGATACAGACCATCGCCGATCTCGGTGACCATGGTCTGGGTGGCGTCAAACAGGGAGCCATAGGTAATGCCGATGATGTCGCTGGACACCAGGGGCTCCTCGGTGTAGCCAAAGGAATCGGAAGCAGCGGCCTTCATGGCGGCGTTGATGCCATCCACAGTCACGTTCTCGCCCTTGACAACAGCCACCAGAATGGTGGTGGAGCCGGTGGGAACGGGCACTCGCTGGGCGGAGCCGATGAGCTTGCCGTTGAGCTCGGGAATAACCAGGCCGATAGCCTTGGCGGCGCCGGTGCTGTTGGGAACAATGTTCACAGCGGCGGCGCGGGCGCGGCGCAGGTCGCCCTTGCGGTGGGGGCCGTCCAGAACCATCTGGTCGCCGGTGAAAGCGTGGACCGTGGTCATGATGCCGCTCTGAATGGCCGCGTACTTATTGAGGGTGTCGGCCATGGGGGCCAGGCAGTTGGTGGTGCAGGAGGCGGCGCTGATGATGGTATCCTCAGCGGTCAGGGTCTTCTCGTTAACGGAGAACACGATGGTCTTCAGGTCGCTGCCAGCGGGGGCGGAAATGACAACCTTCTTGGCGCCCGCGTCGATGTGGGCCTGAGACTTGTCCTTGGAGCAGTAGAAGCCGGTGCACTCCAGCACAACGTCAACGCCGATCTGGCCCCAGGGCAGGTCGGCGGCGTTCTTCTCGGCGTAGATCTTAATGGTCTTGCCGTCCACCGTGATGGAGTCCTCGCCGGCCTCCACCTTGTCGCACAGAGCGTAGCGGCCCTGGGCGGAATCGTACTTGAGCAGATGAGCCAGCATCTTGGGGCTGGTCAGGTCGTTGATGGCGACCACCTCATAGCCCTCAGCGCCGAACATCTGGCGGAAAGCCAGACGGCCAATGCGGCCGAAACCATTGATTGCAACTTTGACAGACATTGGAATGACCTCCTAAAGATTGATGGGGTACCGTACTGCTCTTATTTTATAACATTTCTTCCAGAAATACAAGCCTTTGCCAGCATTATTTGCGGAGAAATTTTCTTTCGCGGCGCACCCCTTACCATAACCCTAAACCCCGCCCGTTTGGCCCTTCTACAGCAAAGCCCGCTCCGGGGAGGTTCCAATGGCATTCCCTTGTTCCCAGCCTATACCGCCGCCGCGCTCCGCTAGCGCCCAGGCCTCCCGGAAAAAGCGCCGGTAAAAATCCGCCTCCGGCTTACCCTGGTAAAAGCTGTTCTGGGCGATCATTTGAGCGATACGCCCAGTCAGCTCCTCCTGTTCCGCCAGAGTCCGGTCCTCAAAGCGGGAGACCTCCAGCATCCCCCGGGCCTCCCAGTCCAGCAGGGCCCGGTGTACGTCGGGGATAAACGCCGCCCCGGCCACAGGCTGGTCCCCCTGGGCATAAAACAAGGCCTCGCGTCCGGCCAGAGGCTCCGCGCCCGAGGCTGGCTCCACCCGGTACAGCCAGCCGGAAGCGCCCTCATAGAACGCCTCTAACTGGCCGGGGAACTGCTCTTCATACCAAGCCCGGCCTTGGCGCACGCTGCCGGTCACATGCTTGCGCCCGCTGCCCAGACGGGCCCCGTCCCAAATGTAAAACAGCGCGTAGGGGACGCAGTCCGTCAGGTACAGCACCCTGTCTCCCCTGCCGTGCAGGCTGGAAAATGCCTTGAGCTCCGTGAGGCCACCTTGCGCCGAGCCGTGATACAGGCTTGGCATCAGGCTTCCTCTGGGTCCGCCGGAGGCTCCTGGGCTTCCGGCTCCGCCTGGGGCTCTGTCTCCCAGGCCTCCCGGCTGTCCCGGTAGGCGGTCCACAAAAACACCCCCAAAAACGCCGCCGCGCACAGGGCGCTGAGCTGGTACCCAGCCGGCTGTTCCCCAGAATAGCTCTTGCCCAGCAGGCGTGTCAGCAGGTTGGCGGCGAGATAGGGGATCTCCCAGGCCAGCAGGAAGCCGCCCGCCACAAAAAGGCGCTGGGCCGCTCCGGCATCGTCCACCCCGGAACAAAGCTTGCAGGCATACAGCAAGGCAACCAGCAGCGCCGCGGCGCCTACAACAGAGAAAAAGTTCTCTACAAAGCAGGAGGATTTGGCATAGAACACGTAGACCACAATCAGGTAGGAAATGCCCCACAGCACTCCGGCCATATACAGCAGGGGCGCCCCCCGGAAGGGGTTCCGGCCAGTGGTCAGGGCCGCGCCCACAACCAGCTGGACCAAGCCAAAAACCAGGCTTGCGGCTACAAAGAACCAGAAAATCAGCGGCTGCATAGCGGCGTCATACTGGGAGAGGCCGGTTTTCAAAAAGGATTGGAAGTCCATCGCCTGCCGGACAGCCTCTTGCAGCAGCACAAAGCCGGAGAGAAAGGCCAAAATGGCAGGCAGCCCGTGCTTTTTGCGGACGTAACGCCCATAACTCTGGCCGGTCCGGCAGAACAGCCAGGCCGCGCCGCCAGCCGCCAGCCCTGGCAGCAGCAGGCTCAGCCAGGCGGTTAGGCCTCCATCGGTGTAAAACCCGGTATCATAGTCGTAAAAAAAGAGCATTACTATGACCCGCAGGGCCAGCCCCACAGCCAACGCTCCCAAAGCCATTTTAAATCCGGCGCTGATTTTGGCAGTCTTGGAAAAAACCACGCGCACACACCCTTTCTTGTGTCTTTTTGACCCAGTATAGCACAACTGGCAGGGTTTTTCAAGCGCTGGGTTGAAACGGGGAGTGTCCCAACCTCAGAGATAATCATCATTAAAAGAAGCGCCGCGCTAATTAATCAAACGCAGCGCTTTCTTACGTTATTGCCTCTGATCCAAAGGCACATACCGCTGCCGGACCGGCAGGGCCCGGTAAGCCGGGCGCATAATCCGTCCGCCGGTGGTCAGCTCCTCGATGCGGTGGGCGCACCACCCGGCAATGCGGGACACGGCAAACATAGGCGTGTACAGCTCCTCCGGGATGCCCAGCATCTCATACACCAGCCCGGAATAAAAATCCACATTGGCGCAGATGGCCTTCTCCTTGCCCGTTACCTCATGGAAAACCCGGGGAGAGATTCTCTCGACCATTTCATAGAGGGCCAGCTGCTTGTCATAGCCCTTTTCCGCCGCCAGGGCCTTGGCTTTCTCTTTTAAAATCACCGCCCGGGGGTCGGACACCGTGTAGATGGCGTGGCCCATGCCGTAAATAAGCCCGCTGCCATCCCCAGCCTCTTTGCGCAGAATCTTCTCCAAATAGCGGGCAACCTCTTCCTCATCGCTCCAGTCGCCTACATGGGACATGATTTCCCCCATCATGTTCATCACCCGGTGGTTGGCCCCGCCGTGGCGGAAGCCCTTGAGGGACCCAATGGCCGCGCCGATGGCCGAGTAGATGTCTGTTCCCGCCGAGGTGAGCACCCGGGTGGTAAAGGTGGAGTTATTGCCGCCGCCATGCTCCGCGTGGAGAACCATGCACAGGTCTAAAAGCTCCGCCTCTTCCCAGGTAAATTTCCGGTCCGGCCGCAGGGCGTTGAGAATGGCCTCCGCTGTCCGGTGGCCCGGCTCATAAGGGTGGAAGAACATGCTCTCCTTGTCGAAATGGCGGCGCTTCACCTGGTAGGAGTAGGCCATAATGGAGGGCAGGCGGGCAATGAGGGAGATACTTTGACGCATATTGTTTTCCAGAGACATGTCCTCCGGGTCATCGTCATAAGAATAGAGTGCCAGCACCGAACGGGCCAGCTTGTTCATCACGTTTTTGGAGGGCGCCTTTATGATCATGTCCTCGGGAAAATATTCCGGCAGCTCCCGGTTCTCATACAGCAGCTCGCAGATGCGCCCAAACTGCCGGCGGTCCGGCAGCTTGCCGAAAATCAGCAGCCAAACCACTTCCTCAAAACCGAAGCGCCCCTCCGCCTGACAGCCGCTGACAATATCCTCGATGTTGATGCCCCGGTAGGTGAGCCGCCCTTTGTCGGGAATTTTGTCCCCGTCGTCAATGAGGTAGCCGTGGACATTGCACACATGGGTAAGCCCGGCCATGACCCCGGTGCCGTCTGGGTTGCGCAGGCCCCGTTTCACCCGGTGGGTCTCATACTCCTGGCGGGAGATAGCGTTATTTTTCCGGTATTCCGCACAGAGCTCCTGCATTGTGGTGCTTTGAGGGCTCTCGTTGTTCAGTCGCCGCATGGTGGGGACCTCCTTTTCGGTGGGTTCGCAAGAGGCCAAGGCACGCTGGGAGTGTCAGCTTCTGAGAGCTTTGCGTGTTCCCCCGCCCCATGGGCCGGGGAACACCAATGATTATCTCTGTGGCCACTTCCAGGCACTCTCTGGCCCTTAACCTTTATCGTTAACGCAGTTCAAAAGAGGTGATACCTCTTTTGAACCTGGCGGCGCGGACACGCCCGTGCCGCCCTGCTTGGAAATCGGTAAATACCGATTTCCAAGTGCGTTTACTATATCATCCTATTTTAGCGGCCGCGTGGTCACAAGTCAAGAGATTTTGCATAATCAAATTACTTTCGCTTCATTTTTAGCGGCGTTGCCAAATAATTTCGGAAACTTTCTTTCAATTTTGAATGAATAAAGCTCAAATCATGTAAAACGGAGGCGCCCTATGAAACACTCTGACCCCAGCTTCAAGCGCTTGGTACTCACTTTCTTGCTGCTGTATGCCCTCATTGCTCTGGTGCCCTTGGCTATTTCCCGGGCCCAGCCTATGCCGGTGAAGGGGGGCTCTTCCCTCCTGGAGGCCGCCTCCAGTCCGGAGCCCAGCCTGAGCTCCAGCGGGCCGCCGGAGGTGCGCTTTCCAGACGCGTCCCCCCAAAACAGCCCCCAGGCCCAGGGCGTTTTTACCCTGCGGGACGCGGCCACAGGCGAGACCTTTACGGTCCCGGAGCGGGAGTTTGTAGAGGCCTCCCTGGCCTGCGAAATGGACCTTTCCTCCCCGGCCGAGGCCCTAAAAGCCCAGGCCGTGGCCGCTTACACCTACTACAGCCGCCAGCGGACCCAGGGGCAGACCATTGCCTGCGATACCGCCAACTGGCTGGTTTATGTGCCAGAGAGCGCCATGCGGGAGCGTTGGGGAGAAGACTATGAGGAATACCGCGCCGCCATCCGCGCCGCGGTGGACGCGGTAGAGGGCCAGCTGCTCACCTACCAGGACAAGCCCATTCTGGCGGCCTATTTCGCCATCTCCACGGGGGGAACCGAGGCGGTGGAGAATGTCTGGTCCCCGGACGCGGCGGCGGAGCATCCCTACCTACAGGCTGTGGCCAGTCCGGGCGACGCCTTCAGCGATGGCTACTTGAGCCGGGTCCAGCTGACGGACCAGCAGTTTCAAGAGGCTGTGGCCGCCCACTTTACGGACAACCCGCCGGATCTTTCCGCTCCGCCGGAAAACTGGCTGACAGAAATCGAATACACCCCCTCCCGCATGGTGAAAACCGCCAAGCTGGGCGGCAGGTCCGTCACTGGGCCGGAACTGCGGGCCGCTTTGGGCCTGCGCAGCGCCGGGTTCACCTTCACCAGGGAAGAGGGCGTATTTGATTTCACTGTGCGCGGCTGGGGCCACGGGGTGGGCATGAGCCAGGCCGGGGCGGTGTTCCTCGCCAAACGAGGCGCGGACTACCAAGAGATTTTGGCCCACTACTATCCCGGAACGGAGCTGGCGGTGGAATAATCCCTAACGTTCCAGCTCGTTGACAACCCCTTCCCGGTCGATGGTCAGTACCACCCGGTAGCTGGGGTCCAGCTTTTCAATCTCCCGCACCATCTTAGCCCGGATCAGCGTATCGCTGTCCGGCACAGAGAAGGGCACTGCCGCGTCGAACACGATGTTGGAATGGGTCACGCCCCACACCACCCGGAAGTCGTGGATGCCCGCCTGGGGGCAAGCCTGTCTTACACAGTCCAGCACCTGGGCACGCAGCGCTTCGGCCCGGGGATCGTTGGTGACCACCGGGTCCATGTGGATCACCAGGTTGATGTGCTCCTGGGTCCAGAAGTCCCGCTCAATGTTGTCAATCCGGTCGTGGCTGACCATCACGTCCTCTTCCGCAGGCACTTCGCAGTGGACCGTGGCAAAGCACCGGCCCTCCCCATAGCTGTGCACGGTCAGGTCATGAATGCCCACCACGCCCTCGTAAGAGCGGATGCGGTCGTAGATCATCCGCACCAGCTCCTGGTCCGGGGCCAGCCCCAGCAGGGGGCCAGCGGTCTCCCCTACCAGCTTGGCGCCGGAAACCACAATGAACACCGCCACCGCCAGACCCAGCCAACCGTCCAGGCGCAGGTCCGTCAGCCGGGTGACCACGGCCCCCAGCAGCACCACCGAAGTGGCGATTACATCGTTGCGGCTGTCGCTGGCCGTGGCGGTCAGGGCTTGGCTGCCAATGGTCTTGCCCACCCGCAGGTAAAAAAAGCACTGCCAAAGCTTCAGCAGCACCGAAATGACCAGCACGGCCAAAGCCACTGGCCCGAAGTCCGCCGCTTCGGGGGCAAAAATCTTCTCCACCGATGAGATGCCCAGCTCCAGCCCTAGAAACAGCACGATGAAAGAGACGATTACCCCGCATAGATACTCAATGCGGGCATAGCCAAAGGGGTGCTCTGCGTCGGCGGGCTTGCCGGCCAGCTTAAAGCCCGCCAGCATAATAATGGAGGAGCCCGAATCCGTCAGGTTGTTCACCGCGTCCGCCAAAATGGCCACGCTGTGGGACAAGAGCCCCGCCGCCAGTTTGATGGCGAACAGCAGCAGGTTGGTGGCAACGCCCACCGCCCCAGCCGCCCGGCCGCTCCGCTCCCGGACCTCCGGGCTCCCGTCCCGGCCATAGCCCTTGACCAGGCGCTTCATAATCCCATCGAACATGGTAACACTTCCTTACACTAAAATGCTTCCGCCGGTACAGTCTATGCCCACAATCAGCGGGAAATCCCGCAATTCCAGCCGCTTCACCGACTCGCAGCCCAGATCCTCAAAGGCGATGACCTCGCAGGCCGTAATACACTGGGCCGCCAGGGCCCCCGCGCCGCCTATGGCGCACAGGTAGACCGCCCCGTTGCGCTTTATGGCCTCCACCACCGGGGCGCTGCGCTTGCCCTTTCCAATCATGGCCTTGACTCCCAGATCCAAAAAGCGCGGGGTGTAGGGGTCCATGCGGGCGCTGGTGGTGGGGCCGCAGGAGCCAATGGCCAAGCCCTCCGGGGCGGGCGTGGGGCCCGCATAATAAATTGCCGCCCCGTCCAGCGGGTAGGGCGGCTCTTGGCCCTGGTCCAGCTGTTGGGTAATGCGCTTGTGGGCCGCGTCCCGGCTGGTGTAGGCTGTACCGCTGAGCAGTACCCGCTGGCCTGCCCGCAGCAGGGCGGCTTTCTCGCCCAGCTCGCTGGTGTGCAGTCTGATTTCCTCCATGTTCTCCCCCTCCTGTGTCAGGTCCAGCTCTAAGTAATAATCCTGTTCTGTCTCCCGTACTATGTGAAAGCCCAGCCTTTGGTGCAGAGCCAGGGAGGCTTGGTTCCACTTGTATACCGTGGAGCTGGCAATTTTTGCATAGCCCAGGCTTCGCAGGCGCTCCATCACCTTTTTCATCACCAGCGTCCCAATGCCCCGGCCCCGGTACGCCACAAACCACAGGGCGATGGGCGGATTCTCAGGCTTTATGGTTACATCCCCCACCGGGGTCCAGGCGCCGCCTTCCAGGGCCTCGATGAAGTAGAGCTCTCCATGCTTATCCAAATATTCGCACATGCCCTTCACATAGTTTAGATCGGGAATTTTGCTCTCGTCAAAAATGCCCTCCGAGTTCTGGTACACCACCGGGTCCTGATAGCCGGGCAGGGCCTTCTCATAATGGCCGTCATAGCGCTTAAGCCGAAAATTCTCCGCCAGAGGGATGACCTTTGGCTGCTCCACGCCGGGCAATGGCATAGGCTACCGCTCCTTACTACAAAATGGACGGCCCCGGCACTCAGCCGGAGCCGCCTTGCTTCACCCGCCCGCTTAGGCGGTTAATTTCCAATAATGACAGGTTCGCCCAAAGGGAGCCTCGGGCCGGTACTTCTCTACCTCCAAGCCCAGCCTTTCCCACAAAGCCCCCATGTCCTCCGGGTCCTCGTCTTGGGCCAGAGACTGATAATACAGCGCCCCGCCCGGCTTGAGAAAGCCTGCCGCCATTCCCAGAATGCCCTCAAAAAGCCCGCTCTCCATCCGGGTGCTGCCCACCATCGTCACAATGCTGAACCGGCCCCGCAGTTCTCCGCAGTCCATGACATTTTTGTTGACCACCGTGACCGGGTTGGGGTTGCCCTCGTTCTTCAGGCCCTCCCGCAAAGCCCGGCAGCTCTCCGGGTTCAGGTCAATGCTGGTGAGGCTTCCCCCGTCCAGCCGGTAGCTGAGATAGCGGTCCCAGTACCCCGCCCCAATGCCGATGTTGCAGATATCCGCCCCCCGGGCCACAGGAAAGTTCTCCTCAAAAAAGGCGGTAATCCGGTACTCCAGATACTTCTGCTCCACCGAGAGGTTCCAGGGCCCGGCCTCCGGCCCCCAGAGCGCGCCGTAGGCTTTTAACAAAAAATCCTGATCCATGGTTCCATGCCTCCCTTTTCTGTCTTGAATCACACTGCCCCAGGCAGAACGGGAGGGAGGCCCCCGGCAAGGGGGTTCGCCGTGCTATTTCTCCCAGAATACCTCAATATGTTCATGGGTGGGACCGTAGAAGAAAGCGATGCGGATCGGCGCGCCGCCCAGCTCCATATCGGCGGGCTCATTGGTTACCTGGTAGCCAGCCTCGCGCACCTTTTCCACAATCTCGTCCACCTTATCGGTGGCGAAAGCAATGTGGGCCAGAGGGCCTCCGGCGGGAATCTCGCTGTCGCTGCTGAGAATCTCCATGCAGGTATTGTCCCCGCAGGACACCATCAGGCAGGGCCGCTGGGGATCGCCCCAGGACTTTTTGACCTCCATGCCCAGCAGCTGGGTATAGAACTCCACGGTCTTTTGGTACTGCTCCGCCGTAGGCTTTACGGCAATATGATGTACACCCTTTATCATTCCCATAGTGGCATCTCCTTATTTGCGGTTAAATATCGACATAATGTCGGTAAATGTGTCGTCATCGTCAATGACCGCCGGGTCCACCCGGGGTTCGCTGGCGCCGCGGATGCCGGAGCTGCTGCGGATATTGGAGCCGCCGCGGCCGCTGGAAATGGCGGGGGGCTCATTGGGGGCAGGAGAAGCGCTGAGGAAGTCGTCGTCCAGATCCAGGTCCAAGGCGGGCTTGGACTTCTCCCCGTTCATGCCCTCAAATCCGGTGGCAATGACCGTGACGTTCATGGCGTCCTCCATGGACTCATCGAAGGTGGCGCCCCAGATAATATTGGCGTCCGGATGGGCCCGCTCGGTAACAATCTGGGAGGCGGTGTCGATCTCGTCCAGGGCGATGTCCGGGCTGGAGGTGATGTTGATGATCACGCCCCGGGCTCCGGCAATCTTAGTCTCCAGCAGGGGGCTGGAAATAGCGGCCATAGCGGCCTGCTCGGCCTTGTCTTTGCCGGTGCCGTGGCCCACGCCCATATGGGCATAGCCCGCATCCTGCATTACGGACTTCACGTCCTCAAAGTCCAGGTTCACAATGCCGGGCAGCTGGATCAGATCCGAGATGCTCTGCACGCCCTGGCGCAGCACATCGTCCGCCACCAAAAAGGCGTTGGCCAGGGTGATGCGCTCCTCGCTCACCAGCTTCAGGCGCTCGTTGGGGATGACCACCAGGGAGTCCACATGCTCCCGCAGCTGGGCAATGCCCCGCTCGGCCTGCTCCATACGCCTGCGCCCCTCAAAAGCAAAGGGCTTGGTGACAATGCCCACTGTCAGCGCTCCCTGCTCCCGGGCCATTTTGGCCACGGCAGGGGCTGCGCCGGTGCCAGTGCCGCCGCCCATACCGGCGGTGATGAACACCATGTCCGCGTCCTTAAGGGTCTGGGAGATAACCTCCCGGCTCTCCTCAGCGGCCTTTTCCCCCACCTCCGGCTTGGAGCCCGCGCCCCGGCCGTTGGTCAGCTTCTCCCCCAGCTGCACCTTGATGGAGGCCTGGCTGCGCTGCAGGGCCTGCTTGTCCGTATTCATACATACCAGCTCCACACTGCGCACACCGGCGCTGGCAATGCGGTTTACAGCGTTTCCGCCGCCACCGCCAACTCCCACCACTTTAATGGTCTGGGGGGTCTCATCCAATAAATTGTCCACTTCAAACGGCATTTTTTGACCATTCCTCTCTGCGTTTTGTGCTTTCGTCTCAAGCTGAATGCCGTCCGGCCAACCGCAAGGTCCAGCCGGACCCGGAAAGCAAAGCGCTGGGCTGAAACCCGTTTCCAGCCTGCTCCTCCTGGCTTGCTCCCGATATGGGAATACGATTTTACGTCAACCAAAACACTACCGTCTTTAATTTATCACTTTTTTGAGGAAATTTCAAGGTGATTCTTTAAATTTAGGCCGGTAAATGTTAGATTTCTCGCTTTTTCTCTTGAACATGGGCGTGCTCTTCCCTGCCGGTACAAGATATAGGGGGTCATTCGCCTTCCCCTTCTTCGCCGGTCCATTCCTCTTCCTCAGACCAGCCGTCTCCGCCGGTCCACTCATCCTCACCGCTCCACTCCTCTTCGTCAGACCAATCTTCCACACCGGTCCACGCGTCCTCATCGGACCAATCCTCTTCTTCGGTCCACTCATCCCCGCCGGTCCCATCGTCTCCGCCCTCTTCGTCCGGCTGGGCTTCTTCTCCGCCCCCCTCTTCCGGCTCCGGACTGGGGCTGGCCGAAGGCTGGGGGCTGGCCGCCGGGGCGGGCACGCTGCTGCCGTTTTCGGACTCAAAATAGGATTTGCGCTCGTCCGGCAGATAGTTCAGCTTCAGCACGCCCCGCTGGTCCAGAGGGATCTTATCGGTCAGCAGGCCATAGGCGGTTTGCAGCTTATAATCCAGCTGCTTGGTGTTGCCCAGCTGGCACTCCACCCGGTCTTGGTACCACAGGCGGATGTTGTTTAAGTCTGTCAGGTCCAGCTTGGTAAAATCCTGGGCCTCCATCTCCGCCAGCTTTTCCATAATATCCCCAAATGCCTGGCCGGCCTCGGTTCTCTCCGTTTCCAGCTTCTGCCCCGGCTGGCTGCTTTTGAGCAGAATGCCCTGCACCTGCATCACGCCCTCCGGCGGGTTGGGCACAGACTCCAGAATTTTCCCCTCGCTGCTGGCCAGCAGCCAGATACCGGCGTTTTCCACCGCGCACAGGGCCTGGGCGGCGGTGATGTCCACCACCACCGTGCCCGGCAGCTTCCGGCTGATTTTTGCCTTGCCTATGTAGGGCAGCTGGGCCTCCAGCTTTTGCTCCCGGTCCCGAATGGGAAGAAACAGCATGTTGTCCCCCGGCTTGTAGCCGCAGATTTCTTTGATCTCTTCCTCGGCGTATGGGGCGTCGCCGGTTACCTGCACCGCCGTTACCCGCAGCAGCAGCGACTCCGCCAGAAAAAGCGTAACCAGCAGCATGGCCAGCAGAGTCAGAACAATCAACAACCGCCGCTTAAACAGGCTCATGGGCTTGCGGCGTTTTCGCGGCTGCACCTCCCGCCGCTCCCGGGGCCCCCCGCCCCGAGGCGGAGGCGGGCCTTTGGCTGTCCGCTCTCGGGACGGCGGACGGCCGCCCGGCCGCTTCCTTTGGGACGGAGCGGGCTGGGCGCGCCCGCGCCTCTCCCGGCCGGAGGCGGGCTCTCGAGGCCGCGCCCCTTCCCGGCTGGAGGCCCGGCGCTCCCGCCGGCCTGGGGGCGCTTCCCCCTCCCGCGAGCGCCGTGCCGCCCGGTCTTCCTCCAAAATGCGCTCCCGGTTCACAAACCAGTCAAACTGGGGAGGCTCGCCGCTGGAATGAGAGTTCAGGTCTTCAAAGTCGTTTTGATCCCACAGTTCCCGGCGGGGGCGGTCGGTCTTCTCTCTCACAGCAGGGCCTCCTTCCCTTTTTACGTCTTTACGCTTCCTCTTCCCGGACCCGCGCTCCCAGGTCCGCCAAATGCTTTGCCAAGTCCTCGTAGCCCCGGCGGATAAACTGGGTCCCGCTTACCTGGGTGCGCCCCTGGGCCGAAAGGCCCGCCACCACCAAGGCCGCCCCGCCCCGCAGGTCCGCGGACTCCACCGCCGCGCCGGTTAGGCGCTCCACGCCTTCTACCACGGCCACCTTGCCCTCTACCTTGATTTTGGCGCCCATGCGCCCCAAGCCCTCCGCGTGGCGGTAGCGGTTTTCAAATATGTTCTCCACAAACATGCTGGTCCCCCGGCCCACCGCCGCCATGCTCATAATGGCCGGCTGGGCGTCGGTGGGAAAACCCGGGTAGGGCATGGTGCGGATGTGGCGCACGGGGTTCAGCCGCCGGGGAGCCATGATGTTGAGGCAGCCCCCCAGCTGGCGCACCTCGCAGCCAGACTCCTCAAAGGGGCTCAGCATGGGCAGAATATGGGTGTTGTCCACATCCCGCAGGGTGACGTTTCCCCCGGTCACGGCGGCGGCGGCCATGTAGGTTACGGCGGCGATCCGGTCGGGCATCACCCGGTGCTCGCAGCCATAGAGCTCCTTCACCCCATCAATGATGACGCAGCTCTCCCCCGCCCCGTATACCCGGGCTCCGCAGCGGTTCAGATACTCGCACAGGTCGCTGATCTCCGGCTCCCGGGCGGCGTTGGCGATGATGGTGGTGCCTTTACCGCACACGGAGGCCAGGATCAGGTTCTCCGTGGCCCCCACACTGGGAAAGGCCAGGGACACATAAGAGCCCTCCACCCCCTTTGGGGCGGAGCATTCCAGCCAGCCGCCTGTCTCTACAATGTCCACCCCCAGCCGCCGCAGGGAACTGAGGTGCAGGTCGATGGGCCGGGGGCCCAGCTCGCAGCCGCCGGGGGCGCAGAGCCGGGCCGAGCCGCAGCGGGAAATCATCGCCCCCAAAAACACGATGGAAGAGCGCATGCTCCGCATAAGCTCCTCGGGGATTTCGCACTGGGTCACCGCGCTGTCCACAATCAGGTCGTGGCCCTCCCGCTTGCAGCGGCATCCGGCGTGTTCCAAAATGCGCAGGGCCGTGTCCACGTCGGACAGGTCCGGGCAGTTGTGCAGAACCGTCTGCCCCTTGCACAAGAGCGCCGCCGCCAGCAGGGGCAGCGTGCTGTTTTTCGCTCCTTGAACCGTGAGCTCCCCGCTCAACTCCGCGGGGCCGTCAATGATGATCATAGGGAACACCTCTCTAAAATGGGCTATGCCATTTTATGAGGCGCTTTCAATTGTGTGCGGGCTATGTCCCGCAGCTCATGTGCAGAGAGATGGGCTTAAAGCCAAAGCTTTCATAAAAGCTCAGGGCCCGTTTGTTCCAGCAGAAGACTTCCAGGTCCAGGGCGGTCTCCCCCAGGTGCTCCATCAACGCATGGAGGGCTTGGGTTCCATAGCCTTGGCGGCGGTACTCCCGGCGGATGAAAAAGTTTTGCAGCAGCACGCCCGGAAAACGCCGCTCCCGCTCCACTACCACATGGCCCACCACAACGCCCTCTGCCAAAAATTCGTACACATCATATGCTTCGCCGGTCAGATACCGCTCCATAAGCGCGCGCTCTTCCCTCAGCAGCTCCGGGGATTCCTCCAAATCCCCCCACCAGCTGCCCTGGCGCATGTCCACATTGCTTTGCATAGACCAGAGGGCCAGCTCCTCCAGACAGCTTAAATCGCATTTTTTAACTTCCATTTTTATAACGCTTCCTTTCCTTGTATTTTTCTTATTTAAGAAAAGCACAAGGAGGGCCGTTCACAACGATAACCATATTTTTCTCCTGTCTTTATGTAGAATATTCTCTCTGGCTGTGCCCGTACACCCGAACCGGTCCCTCGCCGCCATTCGCCATGCAGAAGAACTCCCAGCCGTACCGCTCATAGAATGTGGTATGGCTTGTCACCAGATATAGAGTCTCTACCCCAGCGCCGCCATGTCCGCGCACACATGCCGCAGCAGCTTCCCCGCAATGCCCTGCCCCCGCCAGGGCCCGTCCACATACACCGCGCACACATTGGGGGCAAGGTCCGGGCGGTCGTGAAAGTCATTCTCAATGACGCCCAGGCCGCCCACCATGCGCTCTCCCTCCATCGCCCCATACCACTGAGGCACTGGGCCGGAGCCTGCCAGACACTGGGCCATGCTCTTCCGGTAGGCCTCCTCGGGCACCCCAAAGGTATGGGGAAACCACTGGGCCATTGTCTCAAGCAGCTGGGGCTCCTGCCGCAGGGCGGCGATTTTTACACTCATGCTTCTTCCCCTTTCCGGCTCATGCTTTTCCTCCCCCAGCGGCTTTTTTCAGCTCCCGGTAAATGCGCTCGCTGGCGTCGGCCACCTCCATTTTCCCGGCGTTTTCCCCCAGGGAGCGCAGCCGGTCCGGGTCGGAGAGAATGGTTTCCACCTTTTTCCAGAGGGCCTCGCCGGTCAGGTCCTTTTCCTCGATAATCTCCGCCGCGCCCCGGCGCACCAGGGCCATGGCGTTGTGAAACTGGTGGTTTTCCGCCACATTGGGGGAGGGAATTAAAATGGACGCCTTGGCCTTGGCCTCAATCTCCGTCAAGGTCATGGCACCTGCCCGGCCAATGACCAGATCCGCTGCCGAAAGACACTGGGGCATGTTGTCGATGTATTCCAACAGGCGGATTTGGGGGTTCTCTTCCACATGGAGGCCTAGCTCCCGGACTTCGCTGAGAAAGCGCTGGTCGTGGGCGCCATAGCCGTGGATGTGCTGAAAGGCCTTCCCCCGGGCGCTTTGGGCCAGCATGTAGGCCGCCGCCCGGTTTAGGGCCGAGGCGCCCAAGCTGCCCCCAAAGGACAGCACCAGGGGCCGCTCATCCAGCCCCAAGGCCTTGCGGGAGGCCTCCCGCTCCGCGGCCAGCACCTCGCCCCGCACCGGGTTGCCGGTGACAACGCAGTTGACGGAAGCGTCAAAGTACCGCTTGGCGTCGGGCACGGCCAGCATCACCGTCTTGACGGACTTTGCCAGCATTTTGGTGGTCACGCCCGGGTAGGCGTTGGACTCGTGAATGACGCAGGGCACCCCCAGCTTGGCGGCCTCCCGGACAACCGGACCGCTTACATAGCCGCCGGTGCCCACGCACACATCCGGGGCAAAGTCCCGGATGATCCTTTTGGCTTCCGCCGTGGCGGTGAACACCCGGCCCACGGTCTGGATGTTGCGCACAATATTCTTGGGGGTCAGCTTCCGCTGGAAGCCGGAGATGGTGATGAGGGCCATTTTGTACCCAGCCCGGCCCACCAGCCGCTCCTCCATGCCGCCCCGGTTGCCCACGTAGAGAATTTCCACATCGGGCTCTTTCGCTTTTAAATGCCCGGCCACGGCCAGGGCCGGGTTGATGTGCCCGGCGGTGCCGCCGCCGGTAAGCAAAACTTTCATATCCCATTCTCCCTTTTAGTTAATGTTCCGGCAGGCTCGCTCAGGTTTTCTCCACGTTGGAGCTGCGGGAAATGTTCAGCAAAATTCCCATCTGCCCCAGCAGCATCAGCAGCGCTGTGCCGCCCGAGCTGAAAAAGGGCAGGCTGATGCCCGTGTTGGGAATGGTGTTGGTCACCACGCAGATGTTCAGCACCGCCTGCAGGCCCACCTGGAAGGTAAGCCCCAGGCCCAGCATGGCCCCAAAGCGGTCTTTGGCGTGCAGGGAGATGTAGACCCCCCGCCAGATCAGCAGGGCAAACAGCAGCATAATCACCAGCGCCCCCACCATGCCCAGCTCTTCGCAGACAATGGCGAAAATAAAGTCGTTTTGGGGCTTGGGCAGATAGAGATACTTCTGCCGGGACTGGCCCAGACCCACCCCCAGCAGCCCGCCGGAGCCAATGGCGTACAGGGACTGCTTAATCTGCCAGGTGTCCGCCGAACCGGACTTGTCGCCAAAGGGGTCCAGCCAGCCGGAGATGCGGTCCATTTGGTACACCCCGCCTTCGCCGGCGTCATCCTTGCCGCCAAAAGCCAGGTAGGCCACCAGCATCACCACTAAAAGGGCCCCGCCCAGAATAAACCACCGGGGCTTGGTGCCGCCGATGAACATGAGAATGGCCCCCAGCGCCAGAATAATCAGCGTGCCGGACATGTGGTTCTCCAAAAAGACCAGGGCCGCAAACAGCCCCAGCACCCCCACAAATGGCAGCACGCCATAGCGGAAGGTGCCCATTTTGTCCGCGTACAGGGAGATCATGTGGGCGAACACCACAATCAGCGCGAACTTTGCCACCTCGGAGGGTTGAAAGCCCAGAGGCCCCAGCTGCAGCCAGCGGGTGGCCACGCCCTCTGCCGGGGCGATGGACTCCATTTTTAATACCCGGCCAAACAGCAGCACCATCATCAGCAGCACCAATGAGACGCCCGCAATGGGCAGGGCCAGCTGGTGGAACCGGTGGTAGTCAAAGGTAGAGATCAGCAGCATGGCCACAATGCCAAAAACCGCAAAGCCGCCCTGGCGGGTGATGTAGTGGTAGCTGTCGTCCTCATAATAGTAGCTGTTGGCGTAACTGGCGGAAAACAGCATCACCAGCCCAATGGCCAGCAGCACCATGATGAACACGAACAAGGGCATATCCAGCCCGTTTCCCAAGCTGAACACCGCATGCTGTATCCGCCGCCTCCGCTTTTTTCTGGTCTGGCCCTTCGCCGCCTCTTCCCGCTTTCGGGCGGGGCTCCGGGGGGGACGCTCCAGTTCCCGGGCGGTTCTGCCCGCTGCCGGCATATACCTCACTCCTTCCGTTTCGCGTCCGCCCTCGCGGGCCGGGCGCGCCTTTTATGCCGCTGTATGATAGCATTCACCGTTTCGTCCCCATTATCACGGGAGAACGGCAGATCCTTTCGTCTTTTGGCCGTTCCTCAGCCGAAGAGCACGCAGCACAGGGCCAGCGCGCCGCCTGCCAGGGACGCCGCCCCAAAGGCCGCGCAGATCTTCACCTCGCTCCAGCCGCACATCTCAAAGTGGTGGTGGATGGGCGACATTTTAAACAAGCGCCGCCCTTCTTGATACTTGCGTTTTGTATGCTTAAAATAGGCCACTTGCAGCACCACGGAGATCATCTCCAGCCAGTAGACCAGCCCCGCGGGCAGCAGCAGAATGGGCATATCCAGCCCAAAGGCCAGCGCCCCCACCATGCCCCCTAAAAACAAGGATCCGGTATCGCCCATGAAAACTTTGGCCGGGTGGAAGTTCCAGATAAGAAAGCCCACGCAGGCCGCCGCCGCCGCCACGCCCATGGCCGCCACGCCCGCCATAGAGAGCACC